>UMBC01010834.1_pt1 | contig 10778 bp, 8 predicted proteins | sample 1963871 | NCBI WGS metagenome assembly UMBC01 (sample SAMEA4835932, study PRJEB28245) | human gut metagenome | biome: gut microbiome; material: fecal sample | place: Denmark | collected 2008 | reverse complement strand
ACCAGGAATCGAACCGGGGACACAAGGATTTTCAGGAATAAGCAAAAAGCCTATTTGTTGTTTGAAAATCAAATACTTGTGTTCTTTCTACGCCTAATGGTTAAAGCCATGGAGAAAGCAGAGAGATACTTTCAGTGGTTAATAATATGTTTGTATTCTGTTGACTCACTTGCGATTAACTGTACATTTACGTAGGGTAGGCTTTTTGTTTGCTATGCCTAACTACAATGCTTCTCTCTGCAAAGTTATTCATTTGCTTTTGGAAAAGCAAGTTCCTTAGTCTTTTTGATATTCCAGCAGCCATTTCCAGACGGGGAGGGCTGTTATATTCCTGCCTCCCAACTCCACGCTCCTCTCTTCATTGCGGGTGATGACCAGTAGTTCCTTGCAGGGCAATACCTTACAGAGGCTGACAAGTGCTTTGGTCTCCCGCTCAAAGGTTTCTGCATCGGAGAGGGAATAGCATACCTGGATGGCGGTTTCCTTGTCGGGCAAGTAGAAATCCACTTCCACGTTTTTATTCCAGAAAAATACTGCATCTTCCCGGCCATACTTGCGTAGTAAAGTGACGGCCACCAAGTTTTCAAGCAACGAGGTTTCGGCGTCCAGCAGGAAGAGATTGAGAATGCCGTTATCCGTAAAATAATACTTGGGCGTGGTTTCCTTATCCACCAATTTCCCGGCCATGTTATACACCGGAGTAACAAGCCAAGCATCCTTGGCGTATTCCAAGTAGTTGATGATAGTGGACTTTCCCACTTTCACTCCCGTAGAGGATATGATATGGGTAAGGCGGGAGAATGATATAGGCTGTTTCACACTTTCTGCCAGCTTCTTGAAAAGCAGACGCAAGGCAAAGGTGTTGGTAACAGCATGGCGGGTGGCTATGTCTCCTAAGTAAATCTTCTGGTACACGCTGGTCAGGTAGTCCCGCTTGGCCTTCAACTCTGCCCCCTCAGGAAAACCGCCAAAGTGGAAATAGTCATCGAAATATCGTAATATCATGGCTCGGCTTTCCGTGGCATAAAGCGAAGTCGGAGCAAGATTCACTTGATTGGCTGTCAGATACTCCATGAAACTATAAGGGTACACATTCACATTGATGTATCGCCCTCCAAGGGCGGTTTGTATCTCCGAGCTTAACATTTTGGCATTGCTGCCTGTGATGTAAACCTTGTATTTGGCATCGGCCAACCTGCGGGCAAACTTTTCCCATCCCTCGATATTCTGAATTTCGTCCAAGAAAAGGATAGGCCGCTTGCCATACATCTCCATATGAGTTTCCAGTAGCAGGTTCAAATCCTCCTTACCCATTCCCTCCAAACGCTCATCTTCAAAATTGATGTAGAGAATCTCGTCCCAGCCTGTGCCATTTGCTAGAAGTTGTTGGATGCGCTGATACAGCAAATAAGACTTGCCAGCCCTGCGGATACCCACAAAAACGTAGTTTCCGAAATCCTCGAAAGAGAAATCACGGAGCATGACCTGATGCCTTGGTATTTCAGCCTGATTATCGGCTATTACGGATTTGAGCAGTTCTTTATCCACACTATCGTTCTGTTTATAGGACAAAAATAGCACAATTTCGTTTTGTTGGCAAGACAAACAGGGAAAATCTATAATTTAGACCTCAACCGCAGCAATAGAGTAAAAGTAGGAATGCCGCATCTCCTAAGAATAACAATAATGCCTATTTTACATTTAGCCATTTTTTAGAAATATAACCTTCGTAGTCTTTGTATCGAACTTTCATAAAGATTGTATTATTATCTCTTTCTATAATTGTAATGGTTGAAAATGGTGGAAGATAGGCTACAATAGGAGATTGCACAGAACCTTCTTGAAAAAGCGGCGTTTCCATTGTGTTTCTTAGTGTAATCTCATTGGAGTATTCAGAAGAAGTACATGAAATCTTAAATATAAAGTTTCGCAAAGTCTTAACTTTGTTGGTAAGAGATAAACTTGATATTTTATTATCAGTTGGACTTATTGATATAGAAATACTACTCTTAATGAGGTTACTTAAATAAGATGATTTAATGGCGTATCCTACATTTTCCGCATCTCGGTGTTTTGCACTTACTATACCTATAAGATTTCCATTTTTATCGAATAGCGGTCCTCCACTGTTGCCTGGTTGGATTGGCGCTGAAATTTGATAAAGCGAAGCGTCTCCCTGAAAACCAGTCCCAGAACTTATAACACCTGTTGTTAGTTTAATTTCATTACCCATTGTTGCTGTGAGAGGATATCCCAAAACGAATATATCTTCTCCCACTTCTGCTTGTGTTGTTTTTACAGTATATAGGAATTGCATAGAACCCTTTGAATCTCGAATCTGCAATTTTAATAATAGCCAAATCGTTGTATTTATCTGTGGATACTATAATCGCATTGTATGAAGTTTCATATTCACCATTAATGCCTTGAACTTTTATTATTTTCGCGCCATCTACTACATGAAAATTTGTCACAATATATCCATTTTTAAGAGCAAATCCTGTGCCCGTCCATTCTTTGGGAACCGTTGCTTCTAATTCTTTAATCGTGGGATATGTTTTTATCATAGAAATAGCCATAGAAACCATATGAAACTCATCATTCCCTGAAAATTCCACATGAAAAGATCCTTTTTCAAGTACGAACCTTGTAGATATTTGAAAAGACAATATCCCTGAATTTCCAAAGTGTGAGTATTTTTCACTATATGGCCCTGATAGTCGGTATGCATTTGTGTTTCCTAATGGAATAACTTCAAAAATTGTAGGAAGACCTAATTTATAATCACAAAACATTTTACAATAATAATTGCCATCTGATTGCTTACTTATATAGGCAGTCGCATCATATTCATGCCCTCCCCACTCTCTTAATCCAAATAATAAATTTCCACCACTATAAGTGGGTATTATACTGCAATCATAAATACCCTCAATGTCATCAAGATAAGAGATGTTATTCAATATATATTCTCTCGCTTGTTGCAAACTACAGTTTCTGTTGAGAAATGAACTCCTTTGGGCAATTACTGGATTTGCCAATGTACAGAATGTAAGTAAGATTATTATAGCTCTCATGTTCATATTATCTAAATTCAATTTCAACAATATCCTCAACGTAAAAGTGTAACATAATTGTGTCCACTTCCAATAGGAAGGTGTTATTATATCCAACACCAATTATAGTTCCCTTGTTTGTGTTGGTCCGATTTTGGATACTAGGTAATACATCCTCTAACTTATAGTTTGTAATATGTATCAACGTTATACCATCTTTATATTTTGAATGAGATGGACTTCCGTAAATAAAGCTAATACTAATAGCTTTTTTTGTATCTCTACAAGTCTAAATAAGTACTCAATAGAGAAATGACTGTTTCCTAACATTCCTGATTCCATGTATATTGCCTTTTAAGGCATACAAAAAAGGTGTAGTCGCATCCTTGCTGCTTATCAGAAGGTATCGCCAAACACCTATAACCATACAACAAGGAACGCCCACACCCTATGGTGGGAGCATTCACTATCCTGCTGTTGATGGTTATGTGGGAGTAAATTGGCGATTTCTCTGATAACATCAAGCAAGAAGCAAACACTTCTTTTCTGATATGTCCGGTTTAACTTTTACATTTTCACTCTCGTTTGTTGGTCCTGCTGCAAATATAGGTTTTATTTCGCAGAATACCGCCATATGAACGGGTAAAAATGCAACACCTTTGACATGCCAGCTCTTAGGGTGTGGGCTTATAGGGTGTGGGACTATGTCGCTATGTGCAAATGTAGGGATTATCTCGTATTCTCATATAGTGTAGGATTAACGGATTATTTTTTCTTGTTCCTCCTTTCCAGCCAAAAGAGAATAGAAAGGGGAACGAAGATGACCACTGCATTAAAGATGATTTCTTCTGCCATGACGGATAGAGTAAGGTTTTCAGGATTGCACGTACTTTTCCTTGATGGCATCCTGTATTCACTTCTCTTTTCATTAATTGGAGAAGTGAATACAAAGGATGCTACAAAGGATTTTCTGACATAAGGATGGCCATTTATCCACAGCCCGTCAAGTGATTAGCTGATAAACCACCCATATTCCCCTTGCCCACGAATTGCCTTATCCAGCCCTTCTGCCAGCTGCGAGGCATTGAGGCTGCGGTCAAGGAAGTTGTCGATATAGGAAGACTTGTTGGCTCCGGTAAGGAGATTGTAGACCCTCCAAAGACTGATAGCGTTTTCCTCGTCGCTTTGAGGGAAAATCCCGTCGCTGCCATGGAAATGCTCATCGCAGTAGTAGGCCTTGGCCACCATGCCTATCTGCGTGTCTGTCATGAGCAGGAGAGGCAATATCTTTTTATGCTCATTAGGCAAGTATTGGTACAGCCTGCACCTGCCGATGAATTGGGCAAACTGATGAGCTGTAAGATGGCTGTCCTGCAAGGCTTCCATGCGGAAGAGGTGCTTCGCCATGCTGTAATGCTGGAACAGCTCCAAGGCTGACAGGAAGAGGTCATGCGTGGTCTGCGCTTTCAGCTCTGCCTTGTAGCCATCTGTGCTGACACACAGGTTGCAGCACACCATGTTCTTGTAGCCGATGAACACCTTGAACTTCTCGGGGCTTTTCCTGCTGTACAGGTTCTCGTGGTTGTAGGCCCTCACCCCGCCTATGGTGAGGTTGAGCCTGTTGCCTGCAATGTCCTCATGGATGGAGGGGATTTCAAAGCAGAACATCATCCTCTCGTAGTAGATGGTCTTGTCCTCTTCCAAGAGGTCTTTCACGGGCTTGTGGATGGCCTCGGGTGTCCTGCCTTTTATCACATGGCTTACCCTGATGGCAGGGGCTTCCAACCTCTCACAGGGGAACAAATGTTGTGCCGCTTCCCAGATGGTCTCAATAAAGGCTGGATGGGAGATGGTGATTTCGTTGTCCTTGCTGAACACGGGAACAACGCAGTCCTGCCTGAGATGCTCTATGGTAACTTCCTTAGTGTTGGCCTCAATGAAAGGCAACTTGGGATGACGGATGGCAGCTTCTTCCTTAGGAAGCGTAAGAACTGGGGTAAGCCCCGTAGAAACTTCCATAAGGGGAATTTCGGCTTTCTTTATGGAATGGTTTATGGCCTTTACAGGCTGTAATTGCAGGGTGTTCATAATCTGATGAAGTTGGGTTGGTTAATGATGGGTTGATTTTGTCCTTTCAGCAGCATTTTCCGCTGCATGAAGTCGGAGGTGAGCTGCGGATACCACTCTGGGTATTGGTGATAGACGGCCACAAGCTCTTCAAGGGTCTGTGAGGAAAGGATTTTCTGACGGATGCTTTCCACGCTTACCCCGTCGTTGCACCAATCCAGGATGGCTTTGCCTGTTTCCTCGGAGATGGTGAAGTCGGGCTTCCCTGTAAAGAGGTTTGTCCTGTCCTTGGAGGCGATGGCCTGATGCTTCATGTTGATGTCAAAGACAATGGTAAACTCGTAGTCTATGCCATCCCGCATCACGGCTTTCAAGCCCACCTTTTCAGGCACCATCTTGCCGTTTTTCTCGCTGAGCACATAGTCCTGCTTGCAGCGCATGGTGCAGATGATGTGGCAGCCCGACTGCAAAATCCGCTGCATGAAGGCATTCATCCTCGGCGTTATCTTCTGCCAGTTGGTGAAGCTGTTGCCTTGTAGGCTGGCATGGTATTCCAAGAGGTTGTCCCAACAAGGGGAGATGCTGTCAATAATGATGACCTCCATGCCTGCCTCCTCGCAGACTTTAAGGGCTTCCACATAAGTTTCCGGCCTGAAATCCTCCTCCAAGGCCAACACATTATAGCTGCCCAGCGAGGCATAGAGGTCTGCGCTGCCATGCTCACTGTCGATGATGGCCACCTTGCTCCAATCCCCGCAGAGGCCATAGGCCAGCAACAGGGCGGAATAGGTTTTCCCGCTTCCGGCGCAACCTTGAAGCGCCAATTTTATCTTGGCCTGCTTCTTCGATGAAATACGTAGGTTTAGCATAATGATTTAATGATTAAGTTAGACATTGGTTCTCTTGGGGATTGCCATGCGGCAATTCCCGCTGAATGCTTCTTCTTTTCCATGGGAAGTTACTTTTAGGATGAATAATCGTCAGGAGGAAAGGAAAAGTAATGAGCGGTGCTCACCACTTTCTTCCATGAATCAAGGAGATGTGATGAGCCCTACTTTCAAAAACCTTTTTATGCCAAGGCTACGGGGGAGATACCCCAAAAATTAAGAATAGCGGGGATGGGGACAGATTATACCGCACTTATAGAGATACACTACTCCCTTTGATTCTATATCTTCTACACTATGAATAATCTGTAATTTCAGTTATGTATTAACCATTTGACCCTACAAAAATCCCCTGCTCACTATAAAGGGAACAGGGGAACAGAAAGAGAGTTACGCTTGCTCATTCAAAAGGAACACTTCCAGAATATCCTGATTTTGCGGCATTGGTGCTATTAATGGAGGAAAATTCCTTGGATTAAGTCCAGTAATCTTGTCATTAGAACCACTTCGCGTGTTCTTGAAGAAACAATTGAACAAGTCTATAAGGATAGTCTTGCTATACCGCATATCAGCGTGGAGGTATTCTCTGAACACGTCTAAAATCTTATTTCTCTTTTCTTGTGTTGAGAATACACCGACACCACGTGTATTTGCAGCGTTTTCTATTCTATCGTAATGAAACTTAGTCAGCACCAATCTCTTGAAAGGATGTTCAGATGGCAAGGCATAGAATGAAGCCGCATTGACGTAATTCCGTAATTTCTTATTATTGTCATAACATTCAGTCAAATCAGATAACAGCCTTTCCGATTCTATGTAATTCGATAGTATGTAAAACCATTTGGCAAAGCCTTGTAGCTTCTTATCGTACTTCTGTACAAGATTACGGAATGCTCTATCTTCTTTGCCATTGGTGTGCCATTCTCTTAGTTCGGATTTTAATTGCTCAATCTGGCTTTCTCTCCGTTCGGCGTTTCTTTCTTTGATATTTTGTATTGTGGTAAAGTTGACGTCTTCTTTCCGAAGGAATTTTTCGCGATAAGATACATTCGCAGTACGACTTAACTCTTCTCTAAGATGACTGGGCTCAGCATAGAGCGTGTGTGTCAAATTCCTTCTTTCGAGTAGTGCATCTATTACAAAATAGGCAGGAACCACCTTTTCTGTACAAGCATTGGCTCGAATAATCTTGTGTGTATAAGTATTGTTGTCAGCCTTTGATTCTGCTATATGGTCTATAAGGGAAAAGAGATAGTTGGATAAAGGCATGAGCGTTTCATCAGCCTTTGCTGCTTCTATTGTGTTGTTGAGGAAATTCGCATAGGCGTCGGCTCTCCTCAACAGTTCATTTTTATAGACGTTCAAATCATCATGTTGCGTATGAGAAATGTTTTGAGGTATATCATATATAATTGTTTCGCTCAAATTTCCATTTCTGCATCTACCTGCTATTTGTGCCATCCGGCCTAATGACAAATAAGTAAAGGGTTGAAGATGCGAGGCAATTGTAATAAGATGGCATTGGTCTGTAATGTCTATGCCTGCGAAATACGCACAAGTCATAAAGACTATTCTTTTTTGAAGATGACCGTCTTCATCAATTACATTATCTACATCTTCAAGATAATCTTTGACCTTGTCAAAACTTCTCTCACTACATAATATGCCACAATTTGTTTTATCAACATTAAGCTGCTCCAATATGTTGAAAATGCCATCCAAGCTATTGTATGCAATAAGGATTTTGTCATCGGTTTCACTGAGAATATCCTTTATTTTATCGATGGCTATGGCATCTACAAAATTTGTATAGACAAGCTCTATGGAACGCCGTGGAGGATTTTCCCATGTGATTAATGATTTGGGCTCATGTATCATCATAGGGTTGGAGAAACTATTGAGCGTGGCAGATACAACAGCTCGATGTTCTTTGTCAAACATAAAATAGTGGTCCATCACAGCTTCCAACTTTGGTCTGTATGTACTATCTGACTGCATGGTGTCTATTTCGTCTATAAGTAGGAAATAAGAGTTGTAGACGTCTATGCCATTTTGTTGGAGACAACTGATAAGATAACCGAGGCTGTCAGCCACAACAAGGAATTTTTTAATAGGACTGGTGCCGGAAGTCAGAAAATCCCTAACTGAGAATGGAGAGATATTCCGATTCATGTCTTTGATAGGACTGCCCACATAGAGTGCATAATCCTCGCCTTTTTCTGCGATGATAGATTTGTATTTGTTGTATGCTAATGCCTTAGTGGGGACAACGATTATTGAAGATCTGCTTTGTGTTCTCAATTCCAACGTTGTGGCACCTATTCCCGTGATAGTCTTGTCAATAATACCATAGGGCAGTCTGTCTATTACATCTCCAATTTTTAGCCCGTCTTTGGTTTGGAGTATGCTTACAATCTGTTCCGTATCATTATCAAATAAATCATGGTGTATGCCATACACATTTGAATCTGTGTGGATATTGGCTCCTCTAATCCATCTAAATACATTTTTGTATTGAACGGGATAGGCGTCAATTGGGTGATTGGTTATATTTTTCATATGAATTTGCGCAAGTAATTTTACTTTTAAGAGGATAAAGAAAAAGTTACTTGCGCAAATATAATTATTTCAGGTGAGAGAGGGCCTCGTCTATTTGAGAAATACCAAAACTGTCCAGATAAATCTGTGTGATTTTCTCCGAACTGTGGCCCAGTGATTCTGAAATCAAGGATGTGGGGACACCGGCTCTTTTCAAGACGGTTGCATAGGAGTGCCGCGCCACATAGGTTGTGAGCTTAATGGGTATGTTCAGTTCTTCACCGATGGCTTTTAGTGCCTTATTTACCTTGGTGATGACCTTATGCAGTCGGTTCAACCTCTGTTGCTCTGTCTTATGCAGGTTGGAAAGGATGGGAAAGAGATAGGGGCTGCCATTATTCTTATACCTCTTCAAGACCAGCCGGGCTTCTTCCTGTAAGGGCAGGTTTATCAGCTTGGCGGTTTTCTTCCTGCGGTAGACAAGTCTGCCTTCCATGATGTTTTTCTCTGTAAGGAAAGCCATATCTACGAAATTGATGCCGCCCATAAAGTAGGAAAAGGTAAATAATGCCACGGCCAACCTAGTGTAGAAATCCTTGCCGTCTACCGGGTAATTTATCACGGAGTGTATCTCTTCCTTGGTCAAAGCCCTCTTTACAGTCTCCTGATGCAGACGGGAAACCTTGAACTTTCTGAAAGGGTAGTCCTCCTGCTTGATAAGTCCCATGTTGATGGCAAGGTTGAATATCGTCCTGATGTTCCTAAGCCTTATCCCTATGGTGTTCTCCGACCTGCCCTGCTTCCTTAGCCAAATTTCATATTTCCTTAGCCAGTTGCAGTCCATCTCGGAAAAAGGGATATCCAAATGCTTGTTGAACTTGACGAGGGAGTTGTAGGTCTGCCGGATGGATAGCCAGTAGCCTGTCCTTTTCTCCTGCTCCAAGTCTTGCAAGTATTGCAGGAAAAGCTCTCCTGCTGTTATCGTCTTTGGCTTGGATTGAACTTGCTCCACTAAAGTTGTCGCGGTAAACTCCTTGTTTTCGGATTTCAGTTCCACGAGTTTTGACCTTGCCTCGCAGATTTTGCTGGCTATGAGTTTTTCCAGCATGTCCTTGTCGGCGGCTTCTTCTTTCAGCCTGTTTCTTCCGAAGTCCCAGTCTTCGGGGTTCACCGAAACACCTAAATTGATGTACCGCGCTTTCTTGTCTTTGAATACCCTCACTTTCAAAGGGAGTTCACCGTTCTTCAAAGGCTTGTACTTGTAGCACACAACAGAGATTGTTGTCATTTTGGGTAAAGATTTGGAGAAAGATTCTCCCACTTTTCCGTGCTTTTCACCAAACAAAAAAGAGAGCTACATTGCTGTAACTCTCTGATTTTCAAGTGGTGCCACCAGGAATCGAACCGGGGACACAAGGATTTTCAGTCCTTTGCTCTACCAACTGAGCTATGGCACCTTCCCGTTTGTTTTCGGGTGCAAAGATAAGGACTTTGTATGAATTGACAAACGGAATTCGTGATTTTTTTATTATTTGCGGCGGATTTGCTTATTTGAGTGGATTCCAACCTTGGGCTTTGAGGGTGAATTCCTGGCCGTCGCGGGCGATGAGCGAGCAGCCTAGGTTTTCTTTGGTGATGTAGCCGATGACTTTCACGTCCTTAATAGCGGAGACGCGGTCGTGCTCAGTGAGGGGAACGGTGAAGAGGAGTTCGTAGTCTTCGCCACCGTTGAGGGCGCAGGTCGTGACGTTCATGTTGAACTCTTCGGCGGTCACGGCGGTTTGGTAGTCGAGGGGGATGCGTTCTTCATAGATGCGGCAGCCTACGTGGCTTTGGGTGCAGATGTGCAGCATCTCAGAGGAGAGGCCGTCGCTGATGTCCATCATGGCTGTTGGGCGTATGCCTGCCTCGCGCAGGGCGGTGATGATGTCGCGCCGGGCTTCTGGCTTGAGCTGGCGTTCGAGCAGGTATTCCCGGCCGCTGAAATCGGGTTGCGCCGCTGTCTTGTTGTCTGTCTGATGGGCGAAGACGGCTTTTTCGCGTTCTAATAATTGCAGGCCCATGTAGGCGGCGCCGAGGTCGCCGCTGACGCAGATGAGATCCGTGTCGTGTGCTCCGTTGCGGTAGACGATGTGATCCTTTTCCGCATCACCTATGCAGGTCATGCTGATAGCCAGTCCGGTGAGTGACGATGTGGTGTCGCCGCCCACGATGTCTACGCTGTGCTGTT
>UMBC01054214.1_pt1 | contig 11063 bp, 10 predicted proteins | sample 1963871 | NCBI WGS metagenome assembly UMBC01 (sample SAMEA4835932, study PRJEB28245) | human gut metagenome | biome: gut microbiome; material: fecal sample | place: Denmark | collected 2008 | reverse complement strand
GAAAGGTGGTGAAAATAGGATGACAGTTGAAGAGATTAAGGTAAGATTTAGTGCTGAAATTGATAATTTCAAGAAAAGTATGGATAATGCTAAAAATTCAGTAAAAAAAGTATCAGATGCATTAAATGATATAGATGGAGATATATCAAGAGCTGGAAAGTCAGCAGATAAAAACGCACAAAGAATTGGAAAAGCATTGGAAAGTGAAAAAAAGAAATATCAAAGTGCTGTTGAATCAACAAAACGTTATGCACAAAGTGTAAGTGATTTGGGAAACAAATACAATATTGCTGAAAGTAAGGCAAAGAAATATGAAACGGCTATTACGCAGCAGGAAACTAAATTGAATGAAATGAGAAATGCTTATTCTAAAATGTCTAACGTTTTATCTAATATGAACATTAATGGTAGTATATCGGAAGAAATGCAACATTTACAGCAAATATTAGATACTAACAAGGACAAGGCTTTAAAACTTGAAAATGCCATGAAACAGTTGAAAAACTCTAATTATCAAATTGGAGAAGTAGACGGTGAGTTTATGAATTATGAACAAATGACACAGGCTTTAAACAAGGTCGATGCTGAAAGCGAGCAGGCATATAATAAACTGAGCAAATTGAAATCAGAAGTTTCAGATGTAGACGGAGGGTTCCTAAAACTTGGAAATGAACAGGGATTACAAAAACTGAATACACAGATTACGCAGCAGGAAGCTAAATTGTCAGGTCTTAAATTAAGCTATCAGCAGGCAAGTAGCAGTATGAATAATTTGGGAATGAGACAACAACAAGCTAATGCTAAAATGGAGCAATCAAAGCAGACAATGGCCAGTTCAAAGAATAGAATTATGCAATTAAGACAGTCTTTAGGTTCTTTGTCTTCGGTTACTAAAGGGTCATTTATGGCAAATGTCGTAAGTAAATTAAAAAATGTTGGAAACGCCGCTTCAAGTATGATTCATAAATTTCAAAATGGAGTATCGGCAATTAAGAAATTTGGTTCGGGAATTGCAAATGTCGGAAGCAAAGTAGGTGGAGCGATTGCCAAGTTTTCGCTTTTAGGAAGGGCTGCTACAGGAGCTAAAAATAAAATTGCAAATTTCAGTAAAGGTATATCCCAAAATTTAAGAATGATTAATAGTATAGTTATGTCTATGTTAATTATGCAGTTAATGCAGATTTTAACAGATGGATTTAAGCGATTAGCCGGACAATCCGATTCATTTAATAAATCCATGAGCAAACTATACAGTAGTTTTGCATATCTGAAAAATTCAATTGTAGCTGCATTTCAGCCTTTAGCAACAGCGGTTGCTCCAATGATAGCTAATATAGTAAATACAATAGCTAATGCAATAAATAAATTAGGTGAATTATTTGCAGCACTAACAGGACAAAAAACATATACAAAAGCTGTATATCAAAGCAAGGATTTTGCCTCTTCAATGAATGACAGCGCAAATTCAACCAATGCTGCAACAGAAGCCAATGAAAAGTATAAAAAGTCATTGGCAGGATTTGATGAAATTACCAAACTAGACAGTCAGGATAATAATTCATCAGGTGCAGGTACTGGTACAGGTACAGGCGGCGGTGCTGATGATGCAGGGGCATGGAAAACAGAAAAAGTTAATGTGGCAAGCAGTTTAGCTGATGATATTAAAAATAATGATTGGTCTAGTGTAGGCAAGGCATTAGGTGAAAAAATCAATAGTGCTTTAAGTTCAATTAATTGGCCTGAAATACAGAAAAAGGTTAATGGTATAGCAAGTAACATAGCAGATTTTTTAAATGGAGCAATGGAAGCAATAGATTGGTCTCTTGTTGGGTCTACAATTGGAAATGGGATAAATACAGTTTTAGGATTCTTCAATACTTTTATAACAAAGTTTGATTGGGAAAAACTGGGAACCAGCATAGCAACAACTCTTAATAGTACTTTTTCAACAATAGATTGGTCATTAGTTGGCTCGACTTTAGGAAATAGTATTGAAGCAGTAATAGATACAGCTTTTGGATTTGTTGAAACTTTTGATTGGAATGGTGTCGGAAGTGACCTTGCAACGGCAGTAAATGATTGCTTTGATAAAATCGACTTTAAAAAAGCCGGGAAAACATTAGGCGATGGAGTAAAAGGGATTTGTGAAAGTATTTCTTCATTTTTTGCTGAAGTTGACTGGGAAGCAATCGGTAAAGATGTTGTAAGTTTTATAACAAGCGTAGACTGGCTGGGAATGATTTTCGAAGCATTAAAGGCTCTTCAATCATTTACTCAAGGATGCTGTGATTTTGCAAAAGGTATTTTTGACGGAATAGTAGATGCAATAAAAAATGCGGATTGGGGAAAAGTAGCCAAAGATGTTTGGGACTGTTTGGTAGAAGCAATCAAATTATTAACTACTCCAATTATGAACGTAACAGCATCACTTGCAACTAAGGCAAAAGATTTGGCGGATAAGTTAAAGGATGATTGGGATAAACTTAAGGACAAAACACTTGAAGCAGTAGCTGAACTTAAGACTAAAATAAACGAAACAAAGGAAAAAATTAAACAGAAATGGAAAGAGGTAACATCAGACTGGAAGGAAAAAGTAGCAAAATTAAAGGTTGAGGCAAAACAAAAGGCAAGTGAAATTAAACAAAAATGGAAAGAAAAAACCAAAGAATGGAAAGAAAAAACAGTAGAATTAAAAGCAGAAGTTAAGACAACTGTTAAAAATGTAAAAAGTTGGTGGAAAGATAGAGCAGATGAATGGAAAGATAAAGAAGTTGAATTTACCATTAGGGCTAAAAATAAGATTGAAGAATTAAAAAAGGGCTTCAAAGAAGCTATTAATACAGTTATTGGATGGATTAATAAGTATATTATTGATAACTTAAATAAAGTTTCAATTCAAATACCTTCATTTTCCATAGCTGGTCAAACATTTGGCGGTCAAACATTTGGTTTTAATGTTGATCACATTAAGACGTTTAAGGATGGTGGATTTCCGGATGGTGAAGATGGACTGTTCTATGCTAACCACAACGAAATGATTGGTACATTTAGTAACGGTAAAACTGCTGTAGCAAATAATCAACAGATTGTTGAAGGTATAAGTACAGGTGTGTACTCGGCAGTAAAGGCTGCAATGGGTAACGGCAATGGACAAAATAATAACAGTACACCAATATATGTATATATAGGTGGAAAACAAATTACAGATTATGTCGTAAAGGATGTAAATAGTAGAACCAGAAAAGTAGGCATAAACCCTATTCTTATTTAGAATGGGGCATATGCTTTTTTTAGAAAGGTAAATGATATGGGAGCAACACTAATAATTAATACAGGTAATAAGAAATTTGATAAGGAACCGGCTCTTAATGGAATTGAGGAGAGCTATGAGAAAATATAGAGTGAGAACACCGGTAGGTTATTAAATGGAAAAATGACCGGGGATATTATAGCCACAAAATTAAAACTTAGTGTGAAATATCCGATATTGACAGCAGCTGAAAGAAACGCGTTAAATACAGCTATTGGAGATGCGTTCTTTTCTGTTACATACATGGAGAAAAACTACAAAATGTACGCAGGAACACCAACATATCCGGTGTACAGTGCTGTAAATGGATTACCATGTTATGTTGGTGTCGGAGTAGATTTAATAGAACAGTAAAAGTTGCACCGGTGCAACGCTATAATAAATTTATTAGAACGATAAAAGAGGAAATTAAATGATTAATGTAACAGAAAAATATAAAGAATGTATAAAAGAAGAAAGAATATTCTCACTTGAAGATACAATAATTCTTAAAGATGATTCACAAATACCATTAACTATGTCAGATGTTTTAGCTTATTCAATTAATTCAGCGACATCATCAGACAGCACGTTTGATGTAGGAAGTGTTGTAGCTGCTAAATTATCACTAACAATTGATAATACAGATGAAAGATTTGAAGATGTGGACCTGACAGATGCAAGAATATCAACAAAGATAGGTCTTTTAGTAGAAGACAAATTTGAATATGTAACAAAGGGAATCTTTTACATTAACAGTGCCCAGGATTCAGGAGACACCATAGTAATTGAAGCATATGATAAGATATTGTTTCTTGATTTGCCATATGCTGAAAGTACATTGGCATATCCTGCAAGTATTCGTGAGATACTTCAGGATGCGTGCGAACATTGTGGCTTAACGCTAGATGCAAATTTAGGAACCGGAGCGGATTATATAGTTAATTCAAAACCGGCTACGGATTCACTTACATATAGAGACGTTGTAAGTTACTGTGGAAAGATTTTAGGCAAATATGCATACATAGCAGCAGATGATCAGAAATTAAAATTTACATGGTATAAAAAATCTGATTCACCTTATGAGATAACTGAACAGTCAACTCTTACAAAGAATCGTTTATCAATGACAATAACAGGAGCAAGATTTGGATATACAGTTACAACTGTTAAGGAAGGAGAATCTGAACCAACGGAAGAAAACAAGACGGCATTTGTTGGAACAGAAGGATATGTTCTAACTATGGAAGATAATCCTTTGATTCAGACAGAGGACATGGCAAATAAAGTAATGAATATACTAAAAAGTTCCGTGGTAGGAACAACAATAAGGGTTTACAGTTTATCGTGTTTATCTGACCCTACAATAGAAGCAGGGGACAGTATTAAAGTAACTGACAGAAAAGGAAGGTCATTTGAAAGTTTTGTCACAAACTGTACTTTTACACTTTGTGGTAATCAGGAGTTATCTTTAGACGCTGAAACTGAAACAGAAAATCAATACCAGCGTTTTTCAATATCTGACAAGATAGTATCAAAGGCAAATCAGAATAATCAACATTTGATTAATGATTACAATAACGAAATGCAGAGATTGACGGATTTGATGATGGGTTCGTTTGGGATATATAAGACAGAAGAAAAACAGAAAGATGGTTCAACTATTTTCTATCTTCACGATAAGGAAACATTGAAAGAATCAACAACAATCTGGAAAATGACAGCCAATGCAATAGCGGTTTCGACTGATGGTGGAAAGACATTTAATGCAGGACTTGGAAAAGACGGCAATGTAATTACAAAAGTACTTTCAACTATAGGTATCAATTTCGACTGGGCAAAGGGTGGTACTCTTAATCTTGGTGGAGAAAAGAACGGCAATGGTGTTTTAAAGGTCACAGATTCGTCAGGTAATTTAGTTGGAATGATGTCAAACGATGGATTAATGGCTAATCGCGGAAAAGTAGGCGGTTGGAATATTAGCGATTCAACTTTTTCACAGGAAGTAACGTCAGATGTGGGAACTTATGGTGTATACATGCAACCACCTACTCCAGGAGAAAAATGGGCAGGATTTTGTATACAGAAACTTATAAGTGGCAGTACATATGATCACATGTTTGAAGTGAATGGAGATGGTAATCTGTTTGCTAAAGGATATGCAGTTATAGACGGTTTTTTGAATATTGGGAGTTATGCTCATATAGACGGTTCTTTAGAGACTAAGAGTTATGCAAATGTAGGAGAGAATTTAGGTGTTGGTGGTGACTTAATTGTACACGGCACTGCACAGATTGAAAATGTATCGGATATATTTGGAAAGATGTTCTGCTGTGTATCAGCGGTTGTGACTGAAAGCCCGGCAACTATCAATGCACCAGATGGTTATATTCCAATAGCTGCAATTAACGCTGATTGGGCAGCTTACCCAGATACAGCTTTCGAGATAGTTCGACAAGGTGGATTTAATCTGTTACTCACAAGAAATTTAAAGACAAATCCGGCAACATCAGGTAACTATGTAGCAGGTAGTGGTGGAGGAAGAAGAGCTAACATTCTTTTTGTTAACAGAAAGTTTATATCCGGATATGATGCATAGAAAGGAGGCAGACATGGACAATAACATACATGAGGTAGGATTTGGAAACTCAACCCTGACGCAGATTGAACAGCTGTATCAATATGACAAGGGGCAGATTCTTAAGATAACAGACAAAGTAGAAGATGGAACAGAGGTACAGTTTTCAAACAATAATAGCGAAATAACAATAAATAAAGCAATAAACGATAGTCAGGTAGAAATACCTGATATTTTATTGCAGGAAAATAAGAAAATCCTGGCATATTTGAAAATAATTAACTCAGATAGTGAAACAACAATCAAGACTGTTATTATTCCTGTTAAGGCACGTACAAAGCCGGCAGATTACATTGAACCTGAACAGGAAAAGCCTTTTAGAAGGTATGTTGAAGAAAAGCTTGAAAACGCAGAAAAACTTGTAGCCGAAGCAAATGACAAAGTAAAGGTAAACGAAGAATGCTTAAAGCAGATAGACATAAAAACAGAACAATCTGTTAATCAGATAGCAGAGGTGACAAACGGTAAGATTAAAGACTTAGATTCTCTTGTAATAGCGAAAATGGGTGATTTGGCAAATACTACTAATGCAAAGCTTACAGATATTAATAACACGGCAGTATCACAGATTGAAGCTATAAACAGTTCTGCGACAGCCGCAGGAGAATCGCAGATAAAAGGTATTAATACAGTAGCATCAAGTCAGATTAGTAACATTACAAATGTAACAAATCAACAGTTGAATAACATAAATGCCACAGTTACACATCAGATAGGAATTATTGAGGGTAAAACATCTACACAGATTGAGAGTATTAACAACACAGCTACAAGTCAGATTAGTGCCATTAATAGTACAGCTTTAAGTCAGATTGATGCCATTAATAACACAACTACAAATCAAATTAAAAATATGACTGTAAAATATTCTGATATGTGTAGAACTCTTGGAATAGAACACGAGGGAATGATTAATATAACTAGAAATAAAAATGTTCCTATTGATGTAAGGAAATACAAATATATAAAGTTTGGAACTGCTAATACAAAAGGAGGCGGTTTTAAAGATTATACATTGCCACCAAAAAATGACTGGTGTTCTATTCATTGTGATAAAAAAGAAATAGATTTTACTAAACCTTCAGATAGTCTTTTTGAAGTTACATCAAATAAAGAATATGATATTTCTACTTTTGATGATTTATATTTACGTTACTCTTCAATGGACAATACTGATTATGGATATATAAATTATAAACTCTATAACAAATCAGAAGAAACAACAGAGGAATAAAAAAGGAGATATATATGACACTTTATCAGATTTTATCCTTGTGTGGGATTCCTTCATTAATTGGTGCAATTTTTGTTAGTGCAGTTAATTATGTCAAATTAAAAAATTCATCATATAAATTAATTAAGGACGGAGTTATTGCAATTCTGCATAACAAGATATACACGCTGGGAAAACAGTACATAGCTCAGGAGCATATATCAGTTGAAGCTTTGGATGATTTTGAACATTTATATAATGCATATCATGCACTGGGTGGAAATGGAACAGGAACAGAGATTTATAAGAGAGTAAAGGAACTGCCAATGAAGCAGGGAAAGGAGTAAACGAATGAGTGACAAGACAAAGAAATGGATTAAGGCAGCAGGTGTCAGAGCTGTAAAAACAATGGCACAGACATCAGTATCATTAATTACTGTTGGAAATTTAATCACAGAGCTTGATTGGGTTTCAATAATTGGAATTTCTGCAACAGCAGGAGTGGTTAGTATGTTAACAAGTGTTGCAGGATTGCCGGAAGTGGAGGAATAGATATGAAGATAAATGTACATGCAGGACATAATCCGGATGGAAAAATAGCGTGCGGAGCAGTTGGATTAATTAAGGAATCAACGCAGTCAAGAAAAGTAAAAGGATATGTTATTAAATATCTGAAAGCAGCAGGGCATACAGTGTACGACTGCACATGCAACAATGGAACATCTCAGAGTGATGTGTTAAACAGGATTGGGACAAAATGTAATGCACACATGGTTGATTTGGATGTATCAATTCATTTTAACAGTGGAGCAAATGACAGAAACGGAAACGGTAAGAATACCGGGACAGAAGTTTATGTGTATGACAAATCAAGTGATTCATACAAAGCTGCTGAGAATATTTGTAAGGAGATTTCAAAACTGGGATTTGCAAACAGAGGTGTAAAGACAAGAACTGACCTTTACGTATTAAATCACACAGCACCGGCACGTAAGAAAGCACTTTTAGTTGAATGCTGCTTTGTTGATGATAAGGACGATGCAAATCTTTATAATGCAAAGAAAATGGCGCAGGCAATTGTAATAGGAATCTTAAATGCATTCGATAGTGGGATAAAGAAATATTCAACCAGAAAAATAAACACATTCAACGTAAAAGGTGAAAAAGTCGGAAGCATTACTAAAGGGACGACATGCAATGCAGACATGTATCGCTTTATCAATGGCTATCTGATGGCTCACAGAAAGAAAAATGATAACTGGGTTAAAGCTAAATATATAAGGTAGATGATGAAAGGGAGTACTTCGGTGCTCCCTTTATTTTTCCAAGAACTTTATAAGCAGGTGAGAATCATTACTCGTATATCAAAGAATGTAAAAATATAAGCCTACATATATTGTCTAAAAAAATTTTGTGTGTTATCATATTTGTAAATAAATATAGTAAAAATGAATATATTGATACTAAATAGGCGGACTACAGTTGTGGTCTTTTATTTATATAAGGAAGGGGTAACACATATGTATGGAGCATTAGATATAGCCAAATATGTTATTACTAAATGCACTAAAGATAAACATCCTATCTCAAATTTACAATTACAGAAAATCCTTTATTATATTCAGAGGGAACTATTACAACAGGGGTTAGCGGGATTCTCGGATGACATGGAAGCATGGCAATTTGGACCGGTTGCTCCAGCGGTTTATAGACAGTATTGCGGTTTTGGTGCTATGCCTATTAGAATGCAATATAATGTAAAAATAGAGCAGGATTATGTAAAATTAATTGTTCCCATTATTGAAAGAAAGCGTCAATTAAATCCGTGGGATATGGTTAGTGATACGCATAGTGTAGGAAAAGCATGGGATATAATATATAGGAATGGCTTGGGAGACCATCAAGTTATTCCAAAAGAGTTAATAAAAAATAAAGGATAGGTGAATGAGGGTATTAGATGAACAGGAGAGGAGAGATTCTCTAAATGATGTTTTGAAAGAGTTATCTAAATCGCAAGACATATTAAAAGATGCAAAAAGTAGGAAAGATTTTTTCCTAAAATTAGAGGATATATATTATAAATGCGATGATGAAAATTTTCGACATTATTATTCGGATATTTTTTCAACGTTAACTTTAATTGATGGAGATTCTGAAATTGGAAGTTTGGAAATTTTAGCACAAAATATGCAAACAATAAAAGATGGATACACAATTGAAAATGTTGATAATAATGGAAATAAGATTGATATCAGAAAAGAGATTATAAAATTATATGATCATACAAATCTGGATATTGCAAGAATTAATTACACAAAGACTATGTCGAATGAGACAATGTCAGAGTTAGTAAAAACAAAATTGTTTTCGAAAGAGTTAGAAAAGAAGGTTAAAGCATCAGAAGAATGGGTAAGAAAGTCGCAGAAAAGAACAATTAATCATATAGAAATCATGTCCAATGATATAAAAAAGAATCAAAAGGATATGCAAAAAGAGTATATATCTATTCTGGGAATCTTTGCTTCGATAGTTTTAGCGTTTACAGGAGGAATGACATTTTCGAGTTCTGTAATAGAAAATATACATAAAGCATCTATCTATAGAGTAACAATTATAGCTTTAATAGTTGGATTCGTTTTTATAAATATAATATGGTTGTTAATGGATTTTATAAAAACAATTACAGGAAGAACAGCAAGAAGATGGTCATGGCTTATATCGGTTAATGTAGTGATACTTGTATTATTTATATTAAGTATAATAGCTTGTCAATTTGATTTCTTTAAGAATGAAAATATGATAACCTTTGAGCATTATAGTGAAGAAACTACGAATGCTGTTACGAATAGTAGTAAGTAAAAGGAGCATCATTAAGGTGCTCCCGAATTTTTTTATAAGCCTTTTAAAATCTAAGATTATTTCCCTAAATTTCTATAAAAAATCACTACTTTCTTCTATATAAAAACCGTCACACGTTATTGCAATATCCTCCACCATACTGAGATATTATTACCTGTGCAATTTTGGGGTTCCTAAATTTTATATTTACCGGGTACTGAAGTCTTTTTTCATAACTATACATTAGCAATTACCTCCTTCCCATGGTAAAGGGGAATCGTTCCAATTCCAATAATCCTTAACATCAACGTCGTAGGCTGTAATGGGACCAAATTCCCTTGTATATTCATCTACGGCATCCATTCTTATTTTTTTAACTTTCTTATAATATTCAATCGCTTCAGAGCAACTGGGATGAGTATCTAAAAATAATTTTACGTCATCCATTGCAAAACTTGCCTGATTAATTATTTTCATAAGTTTTAAACGATTTGCATTATTCTTCATTTCTACCCCTCCATGGTTTATTTAAATCTTTAAATATGGTTCCGCATTCAAATGCATCACACATATCGAAAAGTTCACCCCATTTTTGCCATGGAACAAATGCCATAGCCGGATTCATTTTATCAACATGATCAGTTCCTATGTCACAACCATCTTTATGACAAGGGCATGAATTCATTTCTTTATCATGTTTATCATCTTTTTTATTAGGACCGGCATTCCTGCATGAAGAACAAGGCTGATTCATATTTCCACTCATTTGATTGCGACCACGGTACATATTGTTCATTCGTGCCTGATTGCTACATCTGCAGGGAGACATCTGGTTAGAATGCATATTACAATTTGTGCAGCTCATTTATACACCATCTTTCTAATGTTTACATTAGTATTTTATGCAAATAAAAATAAAAAGTTCTGAACATAGATATAGTTTTTTGTCATAAATTCGTTTATACTAGAATTAGTTTGACTTTTTAGGAGGAAATTATGAGAAATTGTTTAGTTGCCCAGTCGGGCGGACCAACAGTAGCAATAAATGCAAGTCTTGCAGGAGTTATACAGGGAGCTATTGATAG
>UMBC01043800.1_pt1 | contig 11206 bp, 6 predicted proteins | sample 1963871 | NCBI WGS metagenome assembly UMBC01 (sample SAMEA4835932, study PRJEB28245) | human gut metagenome | biome: gut microbiome; material: fecal sample | place: Denmark | collected 2008 | reverse complement strand
GATATTACCTTGAGGTCACAAACTCCTTCAAGGATATGGTTCCGGATTATTACGTGAGAAAGCAGACACTCACCAATGCCGAGCGCTACATCACACCGGAGCTTAAGGAGCTTGAGGATACCATTCTTGGAGCTGAAGACAGGCTCACATCACTTGAGTATGAGCTGTTTCGTGATGTAAGAAAACAGATTTCCGACAATGTTTCAAGGATTCAGAAAACAGCCAGAGCTATAGCACAGATTGATGTTTTTGCTTCGCTTGCGCTTGTTGCCAGCCAGAATAATTACTGCAAGCCAAAGATAAATGAAAGCGGAATAATAGACATAAAAAACGGACGTCATCCTGTAGTTGAAAAAATGATTACAAATGATATGTTTATAGAAAACGATACATATCTGGATCAGCACAAAAACAGAATCTCAATCATCACAGGGCCAAACATGGCCGGTAAATCCACCTACATGAGACAGACAGCACTTATCGTTCTCATGGCACAGATTGGAAGCTTTGTACCTGCACAAACTGCAAATATCGGTATTGTAGACCGTATCTTCACGCGAGTCGGTGCATCTGACGACCTTGCAAGCGGACAAAGTACATTTATGGTTGAGATGAACGAGGTGGCAAATATACTAAGAAATGCAACCTCAAAATCCCTGCTCATTCTCGATGAGATTGGACGAGGCACGAGTACATTTGACGGACTAAGCATCGCCTGGGCAGTTGTAGAGCACATAAGTAATCCAAAGCTCCTCGGCGCAAAGACGCTTTTTGCAACGCATTATCACGAGCTCACCGAGCTTGAGGGCAAGCTTGACAGTGTAAACAACTACTGCATCGCTGTAAAGGAAAAGGGCGATGATATAGTATTCCTAAGAAAAATCGTAAAGGGCGGAGCTGACAGAAGCTACGGCATACAGGTAGCAAAACTTGCAGGGCTGCCTGATTCAGTCATAGAGCGTGCCAAGGAAATTGCAGAACAGCTTCTTGCAAATGATATCACAGATACTGTAAAAAACATATCTGTTGACAATGGCCACAAACATAAAAAGGAGCACCTTGACGAGGTTGATATGACACAGATTTCGCTTTTCGACACAGTGAAGGATGATGATATAATTGACGAGCTTCGAAGCATAGACATAGGCAACATGACACCACTTGATGCGTTAAACAAGCTTTATCAGCTCCAGAACAAGGTTAAAAACCGCTGGTAGAAAGGATTAAAATGCCAAATATTGCCATATTAAATCAGGAAACAATAGATAAAATAGCTGCCGGAGAGGTTGTTGAGCGTCCGTGCTCCGTGGTTAAAGAGCTGGTGGAAAATGCCATAGATGCAGGCTCCACAGCCATCACTGTCGAGATAAAGGAAGGTGGAATCTCATTTATCCGTATCACTGACAATGGCTGCGGAATTGAAAGAGACCAGGTTGCGGTTGCATTTTACCGTCACAGCACGAGCAAAATCCGCTCGGCAGAGGATTTACTCACAGTAAAGTCACTCGGTTTCAGAGGTGAGGCGCTGTCAAGCATCTCGGCCGTTGCCCGCGTTGAGCTTATCACAAAAACCTACGATGAGCTCACCGGCACCAGATATGTGATTGAAGGCTCGAAGGAGCTTTCAAACGAGGAAATCGGTGCTCCGGACGGTACTACCTTCATAGTAAAGGATTTGTTTTATAATGTTCCGGCAAGACGTAAGTTTTTAAAGACAGCACAGACAGAGGGCAGCTACATAAGCGATATGGTTGAAAAGCTTGCGCTTTCACATCCTGATATATCGTTTAAGTTCATAAACAATAACCAGACAAAGCTTCACACCTCCGGAAACGGCAACAGAAAGGATATCATATACCATATATTCGGACGCGAGATATCGTCATCACTGCTTGAGGTGAAGCATGAATGTGAATACTTTAAGGTGGAGGGATTTATAGGAAAGCCTGTCATCACAAGGGGCAACAGAAATTATGAGAATTATTTCATAAACGGCAGGTATGTAAAGAGCAATATATTGTCACGTGCAATAGAGGAGGCCTACAAGAGCTTTCTAATGCAGCATCAGTATCCGTTTACAGTGCTTTACTTTACATTTTTCAGTGAGCTGGATGTCAACGTGCATCCGACCAAGATGGAGCTTCGGTTCGACAACAACAATGAAATATATGTCGAATTGTGTGACACAATATATGCAATTCTATCTCGTAAGGAGATGATTCCCGAGGTGCCTGTAGACAGTACGCCGGCGCCTAAAAAGATAGTGCATGAGTATAAGGAGCCAATACCGGAGCCGTTTGAGAAGAGGCGTATCAATGAGGTGAGGGCAGCGGAATCAAGGAGCGTGTACGGACAGAGCGTGACGTCAGCAGTAAAAGATTACTCAGCAATAGAACCTGCTGCAAAAGCTCCTAAGACTTCCACCGCGTATGAACCTGCACAGGTTGTCACCGGCACCCAGCAGACACTCGGCGACTACGACAAGGTTTTTCTTACAGAAAGCGCCAAGAAGCAGTTTTCCATTATAGGCCAGCTCTTTAAGACATACTGGCTCATAGAGTTTGAGGACAAGCTTTATATCATAGACCAGCATGCAGCCCATGAGAAGGTACTGTATGAAAAAACGATGGCAAGACTTGCCAATAAGGATTTCACATCACAGCGCATAAGCCCTCCGATTGTCATGACTCTTGATGCAAGGGAAAGCGAGATGCTTGAGAAATACAGGCCGCAGATAGAGCAGTTTGGCTATGAGGTGGAGCATTTTGGCGGCAAGGAATACATGATCAGTGCAATTCCAGATAATTTGTTTAACATAGATATGAAGGATCTGTTTATAGAGATGCTCGATGATTTTTCCAATGCGACAGGCAGGCAGACTCCTGATATCATCACGGAAAAGGTCGCATCCATGTCGTGCAAGGCAGCAGTCAAGGGCAATGACAAGCTTACTCTTCCTGAGATAAATAAGCTGATAGATGAGCTTTTGTCACTCGACAATCCTTACAACTGCCCACACGGCAGACCAACCATCATCTCTATGAGCAAATATGAGATAGAAAAGAAATTCAAACGTATCGTATGACAACATACACATTTGGACTGAGGTGCAATATGACACAAAAACCGATGATTGTCCTGACAGGACCGACAGCAGTAGGAAAGACAGCTCTATCGATTGAGCTTGCAAAAAAAATAAATGGTGCTATAATATCCGCGGATTCCATGCAGGTATACAAATACATGGATATAGGCTCTGCGAAGGTTACAGTCGATGAGATGGACGGCATAAAGCACTATCTGATAGATGAGCTTGAGCCCTCTGACGAGTTTAATGTATTTATCTTCAAGGATATGGCCAAAAAAGCACTTAATGAGATATACGAAGCAGGAAAGATACCGATAATTGTCGGCGGCACAGGCTTTTATATACAGGCACTTTTGTATGACATTGATTTCACAAAGCAGGATGTGGATGAGGCATACAGAAAGAGCCTTTACGACTTTGCTAACGAGCACGGAAACCATGCACTGCATGAAAAGCTTAAGGATATCGACCCTGCATCTTACGAGAGCATCCATGAGAATAACGTAAAGCGCGTCATCAGGGCAATTGAATACTATCACACCTGCCATGAGCCGATTTCAAAGCACAATGAGACTGAAAGAGCCAAGCAGTCACCATACAACTTTGCTTATTTTGTACTGGATGATGTAAGACAAAGACTCTATGAGAGGATAGATAAGAGAGTTGATATCATGGTTTCAAACGGACTTGTCGATGAGGTGAAAAAGCTAAAGGCAATGGGCTGTACAAGCGATATGGTATCCATGAAGGGCATAGGATATAAGGAAATCCTTGCATATCTCGATGGAGAATATTCACTTGATGAGGCTGTGGACAAGGTAAAGCTTGAGTCAAGACGTTTTGCAAAGAGACAGCTAACCTGGTTTAGGAGAGAAAAAGATACCATATGGATAGAAAAAAATGAATATTCATATGATAATAATAAAATATTAAATAAAATACAAGAAATTTTAGCAGAAAAGAGGATTATAATTTGTTAGATACCAATGAAGCCATTTACAGGCAGTATGAGACACTTGGAATATCAAAGGAGGTTTTGGATTTCGGAACCTCTGTAGAAAAGGAGCTTAAGGAGCGTTTTGACAAAATAGACACAAATGCTGAGTATAATCAGCTTAAGGTCATAGCCGCCATGCAGAAAAACAAGGTGAGCGCAGAGTGCTTCCAGGCATCAAGCGGCTACGGCTACAATGACCTCGGAAGGGATACACTTGAGAGAGTGTACGCAGACTGCTTTGGCGCAGAAGATGCACTTGTAAGGCCTCAGATCACCTGTGGCACACATGCACTTGCACTTGCACTCATGTCAAACCTGCGCCCGGGCGATGAGCTTTTAAGCCCTGTCGGAAAGCCTTACGATACACTTGAAGAGGTAATAGGCATACGCCCTTCAAAGGGCTCACTTGCTGAGTACGGCATCACATATGCGCAGGTTGATTTACTGCCTGACGGTGAGTTTGACTATGACGGAATAAAGAAAGCCATCAATGAAAAAACGAAGCTTGTCACAATCCAGCGCTCTAAGGGCTATGCTACAAGACCTACTCTTTCGGTCAAAAGAATAGGCGAACTCATTGCCTTTGTAAAGAGCATAAAGCCTGATGTGATCTGTATGGTCGATAACTGCTACGGTGAGTTTGTCGAGGATACAGAGCCTATCCAGGTTGGAGCGGACATGATGGTTGGCTCACTGATCAAAAATCCGGGAGGCGGACTTGCACCAATCGGAGGCTATATTGTCGGCAAAAAGGAATGTGTTGAAAATGCCGCATACCGTCTCACATCTCCGGGACTTGGCAAGGAGGTTGGAGCTTCACTCGGAGTCATCCAGTCATTTTATCAGGGCTTTTTCCTAGCACCGACTGTCGTAAGCGGAGCATTAAAGGGAGCAATCTTTGCCGCAAAAATCTATGAAAAGCTTGGTTTTAAGGTGGTTCCTGACGGTACTGAAAGCCGCCACGATATCATACAGGCTGTAGAGTTCAATAACCGCGATGCCATGATAGCCTTCTGCGAGGGCATTCAGGCAGCAGCACCTGTAGACAGCTATGTGACCCCTGAGCCATGGGCTATGCCGGGCTATAACAGTGATGTCATCATGGCAGCAGGCGCATTTGTGCAGGGCTCATCCATTGAGCTTTCTGCCGATGGCCCTGTGAAGCCTCCATATGCGGTTTATTTCCAGGGAGGACTCACATGGTACCATGCAAAGCTTGGAATTTTGATGTCTTTACAAAAACTTTATGAGAGAAATCTTGTTAAGCTTGATTAGGTGTGCTACAATTAACTGAAAACTTTGCTTAAATCCGTTGTCAATCGCCTGGGAGAAGCGAAAGGGATTAATGCATAATAACAAAACAATTAAAAATCTGCCGGCTTCAGAGCGACCATATGAGAAATTTTTATCGCTTGGAGCATCAGGCCTGTCAGACGCTGATTTACTTGCCATCATTATAAAGACCGGCACAAGAGACAAGACTGTGATTGATATTGCACAGGACATACTTTCCGGCAGGCATGGCAATCTGCTCAATCTCTATGAGATGTCCTATGAGGAGCTTCTTAGTATCCCCGGGATAGGGCAGATAAAAGCTATACAGCTTAAAGCGATAGCAGAGCTGTCGCTTCGCATAGCAAAGACAAAAAAGGTTCAAAGCATCAGAATGAATAATCCTCAGACAATAGCTGACTACTATATGGAGCAGATGAGGCATCTCACAAATGAAGTCGTCATCTGTGCCTATTTTGATGTGAAAAGCAGATTCTTAGGAGACAAGTTCATATCCAAGGGTTCACTAAGCTCATCTGTAGTGGACATAGGCTCCATCATCAGGACCGCCCTGGACAAAAATGCATCAAAACTTGTTTTATTGCACAATCATCCAAGCGGAGATTGTACTCCCAGCAGAAATGATATTGCTGTCACAGACAGATTAATTGAGGGCTCAGGGATTTTTTCCATAGAGCTTTGTGACCATATCATAATCGGAGATAACGAATATTATAGCTTCTATGAAAATAAACTTATATAAACAGAAGACGAGGTAGAATTATTATGAGCAACAACGTTTACGGAATTGATCTGGGAACAAACAATTTCAAGGTATACTCAAAGGCTACAGGCAAGACAATGCTTGAGAAAAACACAATAGCCGTAATAGACAAAAATCAGATATATGCATATGGAGACCGCGCATATGCCATGTATGAAAAGGCGCCTGAGACAATCAACGTCATATTTCCTGTTGTAGAGGGAGTTATTGCTGACTATAATCTGCTTCAGACTATGATTTTTGATTTTTTGGAGCACAAGACAAAGGCACGTATCAAAAATGCCGAGTTCATCATCGCTGTGCCGACAGATATCACAGATGTAGAGAAAAGAGCATTCTACGAGCTCTTCTATAAGAGCAAATCAAAGCCTAAAAAGGTCATGCTCTGTGAGAAGCCTATCGCTGATGCTGTAGGTCTTGGAATAGATGTAAACGAGCCAACCGGTGTCATGATAGTAGATATGGGCGCTGACACAACAGAGACATCCGTTATTTCACTCGGTGGCCTGGTGCTTAGTGACCTACTTCATTTCGGTGGCAACAGACTTGACGAGTCAATTATCTCCTTTGTGCGAAAGGAGTTCAATCTTGTAATCGGACAAAAGACTGCAAAGCTGTTGAAGGAGACTATAGGCTCTGCACTTCCGGGAAGAGAGGACAGTATGGTCGTAGTGGGCCGTGATGTGGTAAGCGGCCTGCCTATTGAGATGGAAATTGGTTCAAAGATCGTTTACGAGGCTATGAAATCAAACCTTGAGTCTATATGCACATCAATAAAAATGATTCTTGAGAAGACTCCGCCTGAGCTTGCAAAGGATATCATCCATTCAGGCATTTATATCACAGGAGGCGGCTCACAGCTTGCAGGACTTGACCAGCTCTTTGAACAGATTACAGGTATAAAGGTCATCTGCTCAGAATGTCCTGAGGAGAGTGCAGTACGCGGGCTCGTACAAATAGTTTCTGATTCAAAATATAAGAGACTTCCGTTCAGCATCAAAAAATAATAACCGAGGTTAACATGAGTAAGAATTTTCGCAATCGAAAGAGAAAGCACAATAAAAAGCTGCCTGCAAGATACACACTGTTGATTATGACAGCAGTCTGCTTTGTGACCATGCTGTTAAGCCTTACCTTAAATATCTCCGGTGGTCCTTTAAAGACTGCTGCCGGATATGTATTCATCCCAATGCAGAAGGGTATAAACAGCTTTGGAATCCACATTTCAGATAAGGTTACAGAAATACGCACATTAAAAAATGTCAAGGCTGAGAATAAAAAGCTCAAGGCCGAGGTAGAAGAGCTTACAACACAGCTCACAACAAACAAACTTGAGCAGTATGAGCTTGACAATTACAGACAGCTTCTGGATTTGGATGCCAAATATCCATCATATCCCAAGGTCGCTGCCAGTGTCATAGCAAAGGACAGCGGAAACTGGTTTTCTACCTTTACTATCGACAAAGGAAAAAAGGATGGAGTGGACGTAGGCATGAATGTGCTTGCGGGAAGCGGACTTGTAGGTATTGTTACCGATGCTGGCGATAATTTTGCCAAGGTACGCTGTATCATAGATGATGCCAGCAAGGTCAGTGGCATGGTTTCCACCACGGAGGACAACCTCACCGTCAGTGGCAATATAAAAACCATGAACGATGACAAGGTAATTACCTTTACGGAGTTAAAGGATGACGACAACAAGGTGAAAGAGGGCGATCCTGTTGTTACCTCATACGTGTCAGACCGTTACCAGCAGGGCATACTGATTGGCTATGTGACAAAAATCGAAAATAATTCCAACAATCTGACAAAATCCGGCACTATCACACCGGTTGTAGATTTTGAGCATATCGAAAATGTCATGGTCATAACACAGCTTAAGCAGACCGGTGACACTAAAACAGCTGACGACACCGAAAGTACAGAAACAGCCGGTGACAGCCAGACTGAAAATTCAACTGAAAATAAGTAAGGAGCAGCATGAAACGTAGAATTGTTTTATTTATAATAATAACTTTATGCTTTGTATTGCAGACCACGCTGTTTAAGACTCTTTCCTTTGCCAATATCTCACCAAACCTGTTGATTATAGCCGTATCATCCTTTGGCTTTATGCGTGGCAAAAAGGAAGGACTGTGGGTAGGCTTCTTTTGCGGCCTGCTTATTGACATATTTTGCGGAAATTATATAGGACTGTATGCTTTAATATATATGTATATCGGTTTTATCAATGGATTATTCCAGAAAAGATTCTATCCTGACGATATAAAGCTTCCTATGCTTCTGATAGGAGGCAGCGATTTGTTTTACAATCTGGTAGTATACTTTTTCATGTTTTTACTGCGTGGCAGATTTAGCTTTTTGTACTATCTGAAGTCAATTATCATACCTGAATTTGTATACACAATGGTTATCAGTATACTTTTGTATCTGGTATTTCTTAAGGTAAACCAGAAGCTGGAAGCATACGAGAAAAGGAGAGCAAAGAAATTTGATTTATGATATAAAAGATTTTCTGAAGAAATTTTTCAGCTCAAGACTTTTTGTATTAGCAGCAGTAATTATTTTCATGTTTGCCCTGCTTGCCGAAAGAGTCTTTACCCTTCAGATTATTAAAGGTGCAGATTATCAGAAAAACTTCATAATGCTGATTAAAAAGCCGCTTTCCATAGAGGCATCAAGAGGCAATATATACGATGTAAATGGTGAGCTGCTTGCTTACAATCAGCTTGCATACTCTGTAGTCATCTCAGACAACGGCAGCTATTCATCTACGAAGGAGCACAATCGTCTTTTAAACAAAGAGCTTAATGAAATTATCAATGTGATAAAAAACAATGGCGGCTCCATATACAATGATTTTCCGGTTGTTTTAAACGATGATGGTACATACAGCTTTACATTCACATCTGAAACCTCAAAAAAGAGATTTCTGTCAGATGTGTTTGGAAAGAAATATGATAAGCTCGAATACAATAAAGCGCTTGGATTTGACGAGGCAAATGCCAGCGCCCAGAATATTATTGATTTTCTAAGCTCTGACCAGAATGAATGCTTTGATATAAGCAGCAAGTATGATACGCAGGCCACTTATGATATTGTAGTGATGAGATATGCCATAAAACAGAACCGATTCACTAAATACAAAACCACTACTATTGCAAAGGATGTAAATGATTCGATAGTAGCATATGTCAATGAGCATTCAGATACTCTTACCGGCATATCAGTTGAAGAGGATACCATCCGCAAGTACAACTATCCTGAATATATTTCATCGCTCATAGGATACACAGGCAAGATATCTACCGACGAGTATAATGAGCTGTCAAAGGATGATGACTCATATACACAAAATGATATGGTAGGTAAGTCAGGCTTAGAGCAGTACTATGAGAGCTATCTGCGAGGCAAAAACGGTGAAAAACAGGTCTATGTAAACAATGTCGGTAAGATAAACGAGGTAATAAGTCAGGAGAATCCTGTTTCCGGAAATGATGTCTACTTAAGTATTGACATCAAGCTGCAGGAGGCCACATACAAGCTGTTAGAGCAGGAGATAGCCGGAATTGTTTACTCCAAAATAAAATCCGGTGAAATACCTATAAGTGATGTTTACTTTGCACTGATCAACAACAATGTAGTTGACCTGACACATTTCAATGCATCAGATGCATCGGCAACTGAGCAGGCTATATACAATTCCTTCAGCGGTCAGCTGCAGGATGCATTATCCACTATTGACAGCGAGCTTGAAAGTGGTACTTCAGGCACTGCCTCCATGTCGGAGCAGACACTTGATTATTTTACATGTGTTATGTCAGTGCTAAACGATGATGGACTGCTGTTGAACAAACAGATAGATACCTCTGATTCCACATATGCCTCATGGAAGGCTGGCACACTCTCACCGCGTGATTATCTCAAATACTGCATTTCAAAGCAGTGGATAGACATCACAAAGCTTGATGTGGACCAGAAGTATGCTGATTCAAGCGAGATTTACACAGCACTCTGCTCGTATATCAGGGATGCCATGACTGACAATAAAGACTTTGCCAAAATTATATACAAATATATGGTAAATTCCGGGGCGGTCACTGGACAGCAGCTGTGCCTTCTGCTTTTTGACCAGGGTGTACTCGATTATGACGATGCAACAGTAAGCAACATTGCCAATGGCTCCATCAGTCCATATGCATTTCTTATGGACAAAATAAACAATATAGAGATAACACCTGCACAGCTTGCCCTTGACCCATGTACAGGCTCCTGTGTAATAACTGATGTAAAGACAGGACAGCTAAAGGCTTTAGTCAGCTATCCGGGCTATGACAACAACAAGCTTGCAAACTCTGTAGATGCTGATTACTACCAGTCTCTCAGAGAGGACAAGTCTAATCCGCTATGGAATTATGCAACCCAGGCGCAGACTGCACCGGGATCTACCTTCAAGATGGTATCAAGCACCGCAGGTCTTGCCGAGGGAGTCATTGATACTTCGTCAAAGATTAATTGTACCGGAATATTTACAGAAATCAGCAATCAGCCAAAATGCTGGATTTATCCTGGAGCGCATGGTATGGACAATGTATCTGAAGCTTTAAGGGATTCATGTAACGTATTCTTCTACACAACAGGCTTCAGGCTTGCAAGCAAGGACACCGGTTCATATGACGATGAAAACGGTATGAAATACATACAAAAATATGCATCTATATACGGACTGGACCAGAAATCAGGTGTTGAGATAGTAGAAAAGACGCCGTCCATTGCCACACAGTATCCTGTTATGGCAGCTATCGGACAGAGTAATAACAACTTTACGACTATTTCTCTTTCAAGATATGTGACAGCAGTTGCTTCCGGAAAGCTTTATGACTATAAGCTGATGAACAAAATTGTGGATGCAGACGGCAAAACAGTCAAACAGTATGATTCAAAATCAACCGATATATCAGGCACACTCACTCAAAGCCAGTGGGATGCCATCCATCAGGGAATGCGTATGGTGGTCGAAGACCTGCACGATGTATTTGGCGGCTTTACAGGCGTTGAGGTGTCC
>UMBC01040359.1_pt1 | contig 11344 bp, 15 predicted proteins | sample 1963871 | NCBI WGS metagenome assembly UMBC01 (sample SAMEA4835932, study PRJEB28245) | human gut metagenome | biome: gut microbiome; material: fecal sample | place: Denmark | collected 2008 | reverse complement strand
GTCTGCGTGTAGTTCCTTGTAAACTGACCTAAATCATTGTATAAAGAACACTTAGAGAATGAAAAAGGAGCTTTGATACCAATGGATATTTTAATTGTTTTTACGTAAGGATAATAATGGATAGGAGATGAACTTTATGAAAAAAATATTATCATTTTTTCTTGCACTTGCACTATGTTTAACTGTATTGCCGTCGTCTTATTTAGATGTTTATGCAGCTGAAGAAGCTCCGCAACCATCAGAAGAAATTTATGAAGTTTATAATGGTTTTGGAGAGCTAGAGTTTACGGCTTCATCTATAGAGGAAGTAGAGGAACAATTAAACGAAAACTATAATACTACTCCAAATGATAGAAGTGCTGCTGGAAGTTTTCTTAAATTATGTAAATTTTTTGCTAAGTATGTAGGACCAGCTTTACAGGTTTTGACTGTAATAGAGGTTGTTTATACAACGGTTTCGTATGCAAATGGAAATGCAGAATTAATAGACGTTATAGATACTATAGTTCCTGTTTCAGTCTTAAAAGAATTAATTACTTCTAATAAAAGAGGATATTTGTATGGAAAAAATGCTGGGCCAAATCCTTATCCACCACATTCATATCAAGGGTCAATGTGGGTTAAATCACAAACATATTATGTGATAGGAAAATAAAAAAATGCAACATTTTATTGTGCACTTTATTATACATTCTTGGATTTGTGTGACTCTGTTATCAACAACATTATCTAGAGTGAGAAAAAGCTCTAATGTTTTAATTTTTATTTCTTCAATATATATTCCTTTATATTTATTAGGATATGGAAAGAAACTTTTTACATTAGCAAATAACATTATATATATATTAATTTATTTATTTATAATTGGATATTATATATATGTAATATTTAGAATTTTAGATATAAAGAAAAAAAAGGTTATTAAATAGAAAGAAAGTTAAACGATAAATTTCACAGAAAAATCATAGAAGCAATTAATACAATAACCAATAAAAAAAACAAAAAGAGAGGAGTAATCCTCTACTTTTTTATTTCTCATTTTACCAATTCCTTTTCCTTCAAGTCTTTTAAAATAAGACTTGTAATATAGGATGTAACGTTACGTGCTTCAGATTCAGCAGCATCCTTCACTTTTTCTTCCAACTCTTTTGGAAGATGTAAACTGAAACAGTATTTAGATTTATAGTATTTCTTAGTCTGTGTTTTAGTTTCTTCTGGTCTATCAATTCTAGTATCTGTCATGTTCGTTCTCCTATCCAATAGTTATGTTCCAGTCTTGATCAACACGTAATACAGTCATATCTAAATAGTCTTTTAACTGTTCTTTTTGAATTTCTTCGTATGGAAGTCCGGAAATATTCGCAATCTCGGATTTAAAAAATACATGATAGTTGCAATCTGCAACTAATAATAAGTCTTTAAGTTTCATGAACAACACCTCTTTATACATATATTTCAATTAAAATATAATTAAAATTCAATTATAATTATATTAATTTTACTATTGCGTGCTAGAGTAAAATATTTTTAGTGAAAATAGGGTCAATAACTATATTGATAATATAACGTGACCTAGAGGGCTTTCAGATATCAGATTATGCTATAATTTTTATTGGAGGTATTTGTATGTTTTTAGATACGTCCATGTACTTGTGCTGCCAAATTTACCTATATGAATTTAGATACAATCATTCAACTTTTGTTGATTTACCTGATTGTTGTAGAGATAAAGAAAAAGGACTAGTTACATAGTCCTCGGTAGCACAGTACAAAATAAAAAGAGAGGATTGCAGTCCTCTCTTTTCTTTTAGTGTTGCCACCAAATTTACCTACTTGAATTATATCATGAACTTTTCAAAAGTAAACATTCGAGACTTAGCAGAAGCTAAGTACGAGGACACGTACTTATTAATAACAACAAGATTTCCATGATTTACTCTAGCACTGTACAGAGGAACATTTACGCCATTTTGCTAGAGTAAAAATAAGCTTGAACACGGAGCTAAATTCGTGTTATATTTTTAGTGAAAATAGGGTCAAAAAATGTATTGATAATATAACGTGACCTAGAGGCCTCTTGGCCTTTGATTCTTTTTTGTCCTTTTATGTTTGTTTTAGAAAGGTGTTTAGAACAATGTTAAGTGATGTTATTAAGAAGTATGGTGGAGAGAAGATGGATCCACTGGATGTATATAAAGATATTTTTAGAATTGGAGAAGGATTTATTCAGAAGGAGTATGAAGATAGTGGAAGTTTCAAAGCAAATCCAATCGCCTATTATAAGAATGAGAATGAAGATCATGGCCATTTCAGAATTATGTTTGAAGATAAGTTTGAAGAAATCTATCGAAATGAACTTGTGAATGCAGATTTCTGTGTAATGAATGGTTTAACTTACTTTGGTGCAAAATATACATCTGATAGAGCTTCTAAAATGTGTGCAATGATATTTGATATTGATGGTGTTACAGATGATAGTTTGAATAATTTCTTTTATGCTGCATTTAATAAGGAATTTGATTATTATCCATTACCAAATTACGTGGCATTAAGTGGTCATGGGATACATTTATATTATGTTTTTGAAGAACCAGTACCATTGTTCCCTAATTTGAAGCTCCAATTAAAGGAATTTAAATACTCTTTAACTGAAAAAATGTGGAACAAAAACACTTCTGTTGATGAAAAAGTACAAAAACAAGGAATCAATCAACCTTTTAGAATATTGGGTGGCAAATGTAAAAAGAATGCTCCACTGGATAGAGTTGAAGTGTATAGAGTAAACCAGCATCCAGTTAATATAGAGTATTTGAATCGTTTTGTACCAACTAAAATTGAGATTGATGAAAAAAAATTATTCAAGGAAAGTAAATTAACACTGGATCAGGCAAAAGAAAAGTATCCGGAATGGTACGAAAATAAGGTTGTAAAGGGTATAAGAAGCTATTGGACAGTAAAACGTGATCTATACGACTGGTGGATCCAGCAAATAAAAAAAGAAGAAAATGGAGCCAGTTATGGCCATAGATATTTTTGTATTATGACGTTGGTGATTTATGGTATAAAATGTGGTTTATCTAAAGATGAGATAAAACAGGATGCAATTGATTTGATACCGTTTCTAAACGGTTTAAATGAAAAAGAACCATTTACAGAGGAAGATATTAAATCAGCTTTAGAGTGTTATGATGAACGATACAATACTTTTCCTTTAAAAGATATCGAGAAAATAACGAATATTCGAATCGAAAGAAATAAACGAAATGGCCGAAAACAAGAACAACATCTTGCTGGTGCTAGAGCAATTCAAGAGATTAATGATAAGTATAATGGTACCAATTGGAGAGATGGAAATGGCAGAAAACCAAAAAAAGATATAGTTCAAAAATGGCAATTAGAAAATCCTGAAGGAACAAAATATCAATGTGTTAAAGATACAGGTTTATCAAAAAACACAGTAAAAAAATGGTGGAACGATTAATAGGGTAGTATGATTAATATGGTAAAGAAATATGGGGATAATAAAATGAGTGAACACTTTGATGATATTATAAAAAAATATGAACACTTTGATGAATCTAATAGATTGTTTGTATCAAGAGCGAAAAATATTGAATTTATAAACTCAATATTTTTAATTAATAAATTTATGAAAGATGGTATTAAAATATTAGATTGTTCTTCAGGACCAGGAACATATAGTTTATATTTAGCAAAAAATTTTAATTGTAATATTGTTTCAACTGATCTAGTAGAAAAATATATTGAAGAGTTAAATGTAAGAAAAAGAAAAGAAAATTTAAAAGGAAGTATTCAAACATTAAATTTGAATGCAGCAAATTTATCTCGTTTTAAAGATGATACATTTGATATTGTATTATGTATGGGCGCTTATTATCATTTGATAGATGATATAAGTAGAGAATGTTGTTTGAAAGAATGTATTAGAGTTTTGAAGAAAAACGGATATTTATTTTTAACGTATTTACCTTTAAGTTTTATATTAAAATTTTTTGCTTTAAATTTGGGTGATAATATGGATTTTAATGCGATATTTTCTATAAAAGAAAGGAAATATATAAAACATACAGATTATTTTTGTCAATTTACAGACATAAGGTATGATAATTCCAGAGAAGTAATACAAGTTTTAAATTCACTTTCTATGGATATTGTTGAACATATGGGAATAGATGGAGATAGTATTTTATATAGCAAAAAATTAGAAGAGATGAGTGATAAAGATTTTACTAATTATTGTAAATTAGTAAGAGAAATATATTCATTTGAAGATACAATAGGAATGAGTAATCATGCAATGGTAGTAGCTAGAAAGAGATAATAATGAAAGTCATAGAAGAGAAAGATATTTTCTATTTTGAAAATCAAATTATTTTAGTAAATTATTTAACTGGAGCCTGCGATAGAATAAATCAAAATCTGATGGAGGCATTAGAAAATAAGAAATATGAATATATAGATGATCAAACTTTAGATAAGTTAAAATCACGAAAATATATATTTGATAAAGAAGATGATTATAATTTATTCGTAAAAAAAATTAATGAAAAATTAATTTTTGAAAAAGAGCATGCTTATCCTAATTTTTTAATCATTCCAACCTATGATTGTAATTTGTCCTGCCCATACTGTTTTGAAAAAAAATATGATATTTGCAACTATAATTACGAAAATAATCTATGGATAGATAAAGTTTTCGAGAATATAGATAATATTGTTAGAGATTATAAAAAAAATAATGAGCAATATTATAATTCTAAAAATATAGAGGTAACCTTAATGGGTGGAGAGCCTCTTCTAGAAAGAAATAAATCGATTATTTCAGTGATTGTTCAGAAAATAAAAGATCGTGGATTCTCTTATGATGTTGTAAGTAATGGAGTATGTATTGATGAATATATGGATATATTTTTAAATTATAAGCCTAAGTATATTCAAATAACATTAGATGGAACAAAAGAGTATCATGACAAAAGAAGAGTCTTTAAAAGTGGAAAAGGAACATTTAATAGGATAATTCATAATATTCAGCAGTTATCAAAATATAAAATAAATGTAACAATACGATTAAATTTAGATATTGATAATATTGATAATTTAGAAGAATTTATAAGATATATTGAAGATTTTTATAAAAATAACAATTATGTTTATCCTTATATTTATCCAGTCCAAGATGGAGGATGCTCATATAACAAAAATATAGGAAATGAATTAGATTATATAAAAAAAGTTAATTATATTCGCAAAAAAATGAAAATAGAAAAATTTAAATTTATGTTTCATGGGAGTGAGCTTATAGACAGCATAGAAAATAATAAAAAAATGAAATATAAAATGTATAATTGTTCAGCGCAAAATAATCAATATATATTTGATTATAAAGGAAATATATATAAATGTTGGTTTGGTGTCGGAAATAATAAATATGCAATATCTAATAAAGGGAAAATGAACAAGTTGGAAGATGATATTTGGAAAAATAGAAACATTTTCACATTAAAGGAATGTAAAGAATGTAAATATAGATATATATGTGGAGGGGGTTGTGTTAATAGATTATTGGAATATGGAGAGTCAATAAACCAACCAAATTGTAAGAACTATTATAATTTGATTGAAGAACAACTAAAAGGAATAATTTAGCGAGGTATAAAATGAAAAAAAGTAAATATTCATTAGTTATAGATGAAACATATTTATTTAACACACTTTGGGGAAGCTTAGAGAAAATAAATAAAGATTTTTTAAAAAAATGGAATGAATTTAAATGGGATAATTTTTCAGACACAGAAAAAAGTATATTGAAAAGCAGAAAACATGTTGTAGATGACTCAGAAGAAATTTTGAATTATGAAGATTTTAATGTTCAAAGTAATAATGTATCAAGATTTTATATTATTTTTTCATACGACTGTAATTTAAATTGTACTTATTGTTTTGAGAATAATATAAAGAAGAAAGAATCTATTACAAACTATAAATTAGATTATTTATTTGCTTCAATTAAGAAGATTATAAAAATAAGAAAAAGTGAATATAATGAAATAGTTTTATTTGGTGGAGAACCATTTTTATTAAAAAATTATTCTATGATTGATAAAACTTTAAATTTCTGTAAAAAAAATAATATTTTTGTAAGTGCTATTTCTAATGGAACAAATATTTCTATATATAGTAAGATCATAAAAGAATATAAGAGTATTATTAAATGGATGAGTATTACGATTGATGGAACTAAGGAATATAATGATATAAGAAGAGTAGGTAAAAACAAAGAAGGAACATTTAGTAAAATTATTGAAAATATAGATTATTTAACACAAGAAAATATTAAAGTCTCAATTAGAATGAATATAGATAAAAACAATGTAAACAATGTACCTGATTTTATAAATTATATGAGATGTAGATATGACAACAAAATAGAAATTTCATTAAGTTTAGTAGAAGATAATACAAATATAGGTAATAAAAATTTATTAAGTTACAACGAAATTACAAATAAATTGATAGATTTCAATTTACTAAGTGTTGACAATGTAGAAATCAATATAAAGCCAATAAATAAAATAAACAATATTTTAAATAATCCTAAAATTAGTATGCCATTATTTAAATATTGTTGGATAGGTAGTTATTATACATTCACACCAAGTGGGGAAATTTTTGTATGCCCAGAATCATGCGAGCATCATTCATTGAAAATAGGAAATTTTTATCCAAATAGCTATATTAATGAACAAAAGATAAAATTTTTATTAGAATTAAATGCTTTAAATATAGATATGTGTAAAAACTGTTACTTTGCGCCAATATGTGGTTCGGGATGTTATATAAGAAGAATAGCTAATCAAAATATATGCTATAAAAAAGATATTTATCAATCATTACAAACTCAAATAAACAATATAGAAAAGAGAAAAAAATCATGATTAGATTATATATAATAGATTTTTTTACTAGTTTTTGTTTTGTTAGTAATGTAATGAACCTTTATTTCGAACATATTGGATATAGTTTTACTGAAATTGGTATATTATTTGGAATTTTACAAGTTTCAAAATTTATTTTTGAAATTCCAACAGGATTAATAGCAGATAAATATGGCCGAAAAACAAGTTTAGTTATAGGAATAGTCTTTCAAATTATATCTTTCTTTTTATTGCTTATAAATTTTAATATAATCATAAACTTGATAGCAATGATATTATTAGGATGTGCTTATACATTTTCTACGGGGACTACTAGTGCGATACTTGTTGAAATGTGTAAAATAGAAAAAAAAGATTTGTATCATGCTAATACAATATCTTGGTATCTTTATTATATAGCGTGTGGTATTGGCGCTATTTTGTCAGGAGTAATGATATCTTCATCTTTTAATTATGTATTTTATTTAGATATTATTAGTTTAGTAATATCTTTATTAATCTTAATGAGTTTAAATTCAAAGGCTGTATTAGAAAAAGAGGAACATTTGAAAGTTAAGGATGTATTTGAATATTTAATACAAAATAAAAGATTGCATTATTATATATTAGTTGGAATTATTATTGATTTTGTTATGATGCCAATTGATTCATTATATAATAATTATTTATATAATGATTTTAACTTTTCATATAGTTTAATTGGATTTATTGTGGCAGCACAATTTATATTACAGGGAGTAATTGTTTATGTTTGTGAAAAAATGATAGCAAAGATAGATAAAAAATTTGTTGTTAAATTATTTCCAGTTTTTACAATGTGTATATTTTTTGCGTTTTCTATAGTAAGAATAGCATATATTAGTGTTATAATATATATATTAGGTTGGATGTTTTATTCCTCTTACATTTCTGTGTTTGATACAGAAAAGCAAAACTGTATTTCGTCTAAATACCGATCAAGTGCATTGTCATTTGAATCATTATTAGTTGCGTTTGGTGCGAGTGGAACAAAAATTTTATATGGTTATTTATCAGATTTAATAGGTATGCATATTACAATGACATGTTTTGTTTTGGCAGGGATATTATTTTTATTAATCATTGGAAATTTTTATATAGATGATTTGAAACAAGTGAAAGGAGGGTAAAAAATGGAATCAGTAAATGATAAAATTATCGAATCAACAACAGAAGTACAAACTGCTGATGATAATTGCATGTACGGCGGCAATAAAATTTGCTAAAAAGGGTTATTTAACCCTTTTTATTTTTTATAAACATCCCTTCTATGACCGATTTCAAAAATGCTGATAGTTATTATATCTTCTTTAATTGATGCAAACAATCTATAATCTCCTACCCTGTATCTCCAAATACCTTTTAGATTCCCTTTCAAAGCTTTTCCATGCAGTCTTGGATCAGGAGTATTGACTAGATTTTTGATAACCCAGTTTTTTATAACACGAACAGTTTGCTTATCTAATTTTTTTAACTGTTTAACTGCTGATTCAGTAAATTCTACTTTATACATTTAGACACCAAGCATTTTCCAAACTTCAGTATGATCATATGTTTTTTCTTGTTTAGCTTTTTCAAACGCATATAAGATACGATCTTCGTCAAGATCAAGATCATTTTCTATTTTATCCAGAACAGCATCACGAATAAACTGGCTCATATTTAACTGGTTGATAGAAACATAGTCATGAATTAATTTAGATTCATCGTCATTAACTCTTAAAGAAATTGTAGTCATAATAAGTCCTCCTTTATGTATTACTTGTAATACAATTATATAATTGTGTTTCAATTTTGTCAAAGACCTAGAGACAAGAAAATATATATTTTTTCACTAGAAAAACATGTGTTACAATAAGAATATAAGGCCTCGCCGACTGAGAGCGCAAACTCAACCTTAAGGCTATCGCCGTAAGGGTTTGCGGTCTTGCAGACGGCTAGAAAGGAGTGAAATTTATGGCAACAGTTTATGGTAGAATAGCCAAAATTTCAAATGTAGTTGGTCGTTCTGATTATTTGAATGATGAGAAGCGACAAGAAAAAATCGTATTGCAAAAAAAAGAAATGCAATATTCATGGCAGGAACATTCTTCTTTTGAAAAGGAACATCAAAAATCGAATGTTGCCAATAATGAGGCACTTGAAGTTCATATTGCTTTACCGAATGAACTTGCTGAAGATAAACGAAGATTGGAGCAAGTCTGCGATGACTTGGCTCATGAGATAGTTGGTGAAAATAAGGACTATGAATATGCAGTTCATTGGAATCACAATCGCACAAATCTTCATGTCCATATCCTTTTTAGTGAGAGAGAAAACCAAATAGATCTTGAGCCTAAAGTCTATAAGAAAGATATTTGGCATGACAAAGATACGCATAAATTAGCGAAAGCAAATAGTGAAAATGCTATATTGGTTCATAAAAAAGGAGAAGTCCAACGAGATAAAGAAGGTAACATCAAATATCAAACGGACATATTCAAAGTAAAGGATAAGAAATTTACTGAACGTTGGTGGTTACATCACAAAAACAAGATAGTCAAAGACACTTTAAATAAGTACGGTTACAAATTAGATTTACACGATGGTATAAAAAATAACCCCTATCTATCACAGAAGAAGTTATATAAAGGAGCAAGCAAAGATTATTTAGATAATGCAAAAGCGTGGAATGCAGAAGTTAAACGATATAACGAAAATGTAAAACAACATATCGAATTAGAACCGATACAATTAAAAAATTACATTTCTATTAAACAAGAAGTCCTAGAAAATGTAAAAGAGGCAAATGCTAAAGAAAAGAAAATAACGCCAAAAGCAATTGAGTTAGTACATGAAATGGCGGACTGGGTCATGGATACACTCCGAAATCTTAAAGTATATATCAAACGCAAAAGCAGAGAATATGAGGCTGCAAAGGCCTGGAATGGAATAAAAGATAAATTCAATGACATGTTTAAAGAAAATAAAAGACTTGATAATGAAATTAAAAGTCTAAGTAATCAGATTGAAGATCTAAATCATCTTGATCATGAATTTACAGAAGTGATAGACAGCAAGTTAAGTCTGATACATGACATAGAAGAACAAGATATGCGCCAAAAAGAGATGTTAAGTCGGCTAAAGGTATTAGAACCAGAAGCATATAAAGACCTCACACAGGAGGAATATCGAAAGGAAATCAAAGGATTGAGTTTTGAAGAACGTATAGATAAAGCTACATCTCTGATTGAAGAACATCAAAGAATGATAGAAAGGAGCAGAGGATATGAGATCGATATCTAAAAAAAGCAATCTGGATAGGTTGAAGCAGCAGGTACAACAAACAAGCAATCAGCAGTACCAGATACAGACGCAGAAGGATGAATTAGAACAAACAGTTGCTTGTAAAAAACAAGAATTAGATTCTAATCAAGATGCAATGAGACAACTGATTCGTTCTGTATTCGCACAAAATGAAGTGGCTGCAGCAAAAGAGAAGGAACAATTGAATGACAGATTAGATAGGTTTGCCCATAACCAGCAGGTAATGAATCAGCAAATCATTGAATTAAACGACAATATCACGGATACAACCTCATTAAATGCGCTGTACGAGGCAAAAAGAAAAGAACTTGATTTAAACTACAGAAACCAGGAAACTGTTCTTAAGGAACAAATCAAACGGCTTTCAGAGCGCATAGAATATCAAGAAAACAAATTAAGCACCATAAATAGATCGATTGAATCCAAAAAGGAAGAGTTTGATAGAATCAGTGAAGATTTGAAAAAGAAAGAATTCTGGATCAACTTTAAAAATGTATGGATCAATAAGTGGATAGCATTTGCTTCAGCTGGATTTTTGCTTGTATTTATTGGAGGCTTTTTAGGCTGGCCAACATATAAAGTGATGAACAGTGTTTTTAAAATTATTAGGAGTGTTTTTTAATTATGATATAATCTTCCTGTTGTCTGGGCTCACCAACGCGAAGGAGGTGAGAACGTGGTGCAACAATTTTGTGATTTTTTAGTTTCTGTTATAGCAGGTGTGGCCGCCAACTACATCTACACATGGCTCAACAGAAATGACCGGACAACAGAGCATAAAAGAGTGGACTGACTACCCACTCTCTTTTTTTGTAAAAAAAAGGAAAACTGAGTGACTAGGTCAGTTTTCCTTAACGTGGCACAATTTTGTGATTTTTGCCTACCTGAATTATATCATGAACTTTTCAAAAGTAAACATCCGAGACTTAGCAGAAGCTAAGTACGAGGACACGTACTTATTGACTACTAATAAATTGTATCATGTATTTTAGATCATTAGTAGACTGTGTTTTTAAATTTATACTTGTTAAAAGTACAGTTTACAAGGGACTACACAGGGTAGG
>UMBC01011782.1_pt1 | contig 11387 bp, 7 predicted proteins | sample 1963871 | NCBI WGS metagenome assembly UMBC01 (sample SAMEA4835932, study PRJEB28245) | human gut metagenome | biome: gut microbiome; material: fecal sample | place: Denmark | collected 2008 | reverse complement strand
ATCGTGTATACACCATCTATATAGAAGAAAAATGCGAGCAGAAAGAGGGCAACTTTTTTGTTATCTTTCAATTCCGCCACACTTCTTCCAAGTCTGGCAAAAGACTCCTTTACCACGGAGCCTTGATTTTCCACATAATATTTCTGTTCGTAATTTTTCAGAAGTGGGATTGTCACAAGTCCCCACCATGCTGCATTTAAGAAAAATGCGGCTGTCATGGCTGCCGGTGTGCTGATGCCAACTTTATCACCGCCTAATACCAGCAATAAACTGATGACAAACGGTACACAGCTTCCGATATAGCCCCACGCATACCCATGGGACGATACCTCATCCATGCGTTCGTCAGTGGTTACATCTACCATCATGGAATCATAAAAAATCAGGCTGCCGGAAAATCCTACTTTTGCGATCACAAAAATAATCAAAAACATCAGCCACGTCTTCGGAATGGACAACGCTGCACATCCTAGAACACCGATCATCATGAAAAATGTAAATAACGGCTTTTTATGGTTTTTGTTGTCTGCGACTGCGCCGAGGATCGGTCCTAAAATTGCAACAATGATCGTAGAGATTGAGATCGCATAGCTGAGATATGCAGTAGAATCCGATGCGGAAACGCCCATATTCTGTGCCATGTTTTTAAAATAAATCGGAATGATCGTGGACACTAACAGCGTAAATGCAGAGTTTCCCACATCATACAGTACCCAGTATTTTTCGAGTTTCGTCAGTTTTTGTTTCATATTCGTTTTCCTCATTCATTCTTTCCTGTGCCGTATACACATGATTTAAAAATAAAAATATTTGTCTATAGTAACTGTCACGCACCGCCTCGCCTGCATTAAAGATTTCATGTTTGGAATCCTTCATTCTTACCAGCTGTGCTGTCTTGGCTTTTTTAGCAAATTTTTCAATGCCACAATTATCAACCATGTCGTCTTTTTCCGCTTCAAAGATTATGAGTGGAATTTTTATACTGTTAATGTTTTTTCTTTTCTGTAATTTGCGGATCACTTTAAATCCTGCTTTTACCCAGGCATAGGTTCCACCGTAAGTCTGGTAATTGATATTCCGCAGACGCATATTGTAGATATACATGTATCGTTCTCTGGAAACGCAGCTGCTTGTTTCAAAGGATGGTTTGTCTGAAAAACCACTCTGTCCGGCAGCATATTTCGTTCCCTTTCCGATCGCGCAGAAAAAATCTGCGGTAACTTTTGCGAGCCACTTCGGATATTTTCCAATATTCATTCCAATCATTGGTGCTGAAAGGATTGCCGCATCGAAGGTCAGTGGGAACTCTTCAAGATACCGCACTCCAATGGCTCCACCCATGGAATGACAGAATAAGATTTTTCGTTTTTCTGTGAGTTCTACCACATTTTTCACAAAGCAATGCAGATCCTGCACATATTGCTCATAATCCTCGATATGAACTTTTTCGCCTTCCACAACAATCCGGTCAGAATATCCGTGTCCCCTGTGTTCCGGGACGTAAACGGAATATCCGTTTTTCAGGAAATAATAGATGACTTCCTTATATTTCTCTGCAAACTCACAGAATCCGTGACTGATGACAATTCCGGCTTTCGCCTGTGGAATCCGGTATGTGCGGTAATAAATTGCAGTCTTATCGTAGCTTTCTATGTAGCCGTCTTTTTCATAGCTTCTCAGATATGGTTCCACATCACGCTTCATGGTTCGCTGATAATTCGCTTCTTCTGGTATCATGATGTTCTCTGCTCTTTTTTCTATCATAGGTATCTCTCACTGTCTCAACTCTGAAGGATTCTTTGAACCAGTTCAGGCTGCAGTTCTCCAAAACGGTATTCGTCCCTGATTTTCTTTGCTATATCCGGGTAGTTTGTGATCAACGCATCCACGCCTGCCTCACACAGCATTCTCATATGTTTTTCTTCATTGATCGTCCATACATGAAGCAGTCTTTTCCGCTCTCTACAACGCTCTAAAAATCCCGGATAAAAAACGTTATATCCGGCCGGGTGAAGTGCGTCTGCCTTTACAACATCACATGCATAATCCACTGCATCAATGATTCCATCTTCATAGAGCATGCCCGTCTTAGCCTGCGGGTCTAACTCTTTGATTTTCCGGATCGTATAATGATTAAACGAAGAATAAATGACACGCTCCTTCATTCCAAGACGCTCTGTAAGCTCCAGTACCCGCTCTTCAATCCCCGGATAGAAAACAATTCCTGTTTTGATTTCCACATTAATGGTGAGATTTGTCGGTTTTATCAACCGATAAACCTGCTCAAGTGTTGGGATCTCTTCCTTTGTATATTCCAGATGCGTTTTGTTAAAATTAAATTTTTTCAGTTCTTCATAGGTGTAATCTTTTACCCAGCCTTTTCCATTGCTGACACGATCGATCGTCTCATCATGGATAACGACGAGTTCTCCATCTTTTGTCATCTGCACGTCAAGTTCGATTCCATCTGCTCCCATCTCAACTGCTTTCCGGAATGCATCTAATGTATTTTCCGGAGCATAACCGCTGGCTCCGCGGTGTGCCCATACCTTTGTCTTTTCCTGATCCATTTTTACTCCTCTTTTCTATCTCTGTTCTGGTCTGCTGATATCGTTTCATTTTATGTATGTCTGCCGTTTGGGATTACCGGATGCTTTCACATTTTCTGTATCTTCTTACGAAGTTCCAGCATCTTCTTATCCACACCCGCAATGACGTCTGCGTACTGCTTTGTTGCCTTCTCTACCGCTTCTAACTGCCCGGCGTCCTTTTTGTAACACATCTGGGAATCTAATTCTGCCCAGTAGTCCATGGCGACTGAACGGATCTGTATCTCAACTCTCACTGCGGTTGTCTTATCCAGATAAGTTACCGGCACTTCCACGATCAGATGAAGGCTTTGATAGCCGCTTTTTTTCGGCTTCCTTATATAATTTTTTTCTTTGACAATGGTAAAGTCTTTCTGTCTGCGCACTGCGTCCGCAATCTGATAAATATCGTCCGCAAAATAACACACCACACGGACTCCGGCAATATCATTTAAAGTATTGACTGCTGTTTCGAAAGTGACTTCACGTTCCTTTCTTTCCAACTTTTTCACAATACTCTCGGCAGTTTTAATTCTGCTACACAAATTTCTGATTAATGGGCGTTCATTTTTCTCGGTCAGATCTGCATCAATCATGCGAAGTCTTGTTAACATCACATCAATTGCATACTGATACCGCGCCTGCACCATCGGCGCTTCCAATTTTACTTTTATCTTATTTGTTTCCATACATAAAAAAATAAGGCAGCTATGTAAAATCCATAGCCACCTTACGTGTGTTTTGTGTAAAATTTATTTTTTGTTCCTCTACATTAATCTCTCTTCACTGCCGCTTTGATCAGATGTGCCGTTCCTTTGATCCGGTGTCCATTTGCCATCTCTGTTAAGGCTCTCGCCATCTCCATTGTGACAAAACCACCTGTCATTTTTGCATATCCACGGATTGGCATATTGTAGTTGAACAGAACATTTAAGTTCGGTTTACCCTGCCACTCGCTGATTTTTAACAAAATGCGGAGCACTCCGTAGAACAGTTTGCCAAAGATACCTTTTCCGTAATAAAGCTGGCATACTGCATCGTTCATCTGGATCTCACCGCTCCAGCTTCCATCCGGGATTTCTCTTCCGTAAAGTTCTCTGTACTCGATGTCATCCACGTTCTCAATCTTACCGCTGAAATATTCCGGTAAAATCTCTTTGCTATAGCCGCCTTCTGCTACAGTTCCTGCAACATCTAAGCTGCCTACTAATACCATAGTATCTGCATCGGTTCCTACCATGATCTGATAGTTACCAGATTCTACTTCCCATGTATCCGTTCTTGTGTCATAGAAACGGAAGGTCTTGTCATCAAATGCAATATGCACGGATTTTTCCTCGCCAGGAGCTAATGTCACTCTCGCAAAACCTTTTAACTCACGGACCGGACGGAAAATCGTCTCGGACCGTTTTCCGACATAAAGCTGCGCAATTTCTGTTCCTTCCACATCTCCAGTGTTTTTGATCGTGAAGGTCACGCCGTCTTTGTCAACGGAGAAATTGCTGTATGCAAAAGTTGTATAACTCAATCCATAACCAAATGGGAAACGGACTTTTTTGCCGACCGTTGTATAATAACGATATCCCACATAGAGAGCCTCGCGGTACTCGCTGCTGCGCTCCTTACTTGGATAGTAGTGGAATGCAGGAGTATCTTCATAGTGAAGTGGATAAGTCTCATTTAATTTTCCGGATGGGCATACCTTTCCGGTGAGGACATTCATCATTGCAGATGCGCCTGCCTGACCACCTAAATATCCGTGAACGATACCTTTTACATAGTCAAACCACGGCATCTCAATGGAAGAACCTGCGGAGAGAACTACCACTACATTGGAGTTTACTGCTGTGATCTCATCGATCAGTTCGTTCTGTGCCTGTGGCATATGCATATGGGTACGGTCAAGTCCTTCGGACTCGCTGATCTCATCTAATCCTGCAAAAACAAGAACAACGTCTGCATTCTTTGCTGCTTCCACTGCTGATTTTGCAAGTGCTGCATTCGGTTTGCGGTTGCGGATATATCCCTGCTCGTAAGCGGTCATTACAAGTCCGCTGTCTGCGATTACATCTAAGATGGATTCCGGCTGTCTGGTCGGATTTACAAGGGAAGAACCTGCACCCTGATAACGCGGAGTCTTTGCAAAATCACCGATCACGGCTACTTTTGTTCCCGGTTTTAATGGCAGGATATTATTACTGTTTTTCAGTAAAACAACACTTTCTTCGGCTGCTTTTCTTGCTAATGCATGGTGTCCTTCAACATCAAATTTTTTGCCTTTTCCATCAACTGTTGCCTGATGGGTTGCAAAAACAACATTTAACAGTTCATCCAGACGCTGATCTAATACTTCTTCCGGTAATGTGCCGTCTTTTACCGCACAGACAATATCACGCATGCCTGATTTTCCGGTTCCCGGCATCTCAAGATGGCTTCCGTTCATAACGCCGAGTGCATGGTCGTTGCTTCCGCCCCAGTCTGATACGACATAGCCGTCAAATCCCCACTCATCGACTAAGATTTCCTGTAACATGTGACGATTCTCATTTGCATAGACACCGTTTACTTCATTATAAGAAGACATGATGGATTTGGATTTTCCCTCTTTGACTGCGATTTCAAATCCGGTGGTATAAATTTCCCGGAATGTGCGCTCATCGACAACAGAGTCGCTCGCCATACGACGGAGTTCCTGGCTGTTTGCCGCAAAATGCTTTGGACATGCTGAGATTCCCTTGCTCTGGATACCTTTTACATAAGCGGCTGCCATTTTTCCTGCATGATACGGATCTTCGGAAAAATACTCAAAGTTACGTCCACAAAGCGGGCTTCTCTTAATGTTAAGTCCCGGTCCTAAGATGACATTGACATCCATGGTCACCGCTTCCTCTGCAAGTGCAGTACCGATCTCCTCCCCCAATTTTTCATCCCAGCTGTTTGCGATCGTTGCTGCGGTCGGGAAACAGGTTGCCGGAAGGCTGGCATTTAATCCAAGGTGGTCTCCTGCACCGGCCTGACGTCTTAACCCGTGAGGTCCGTCGGACATTGCCATGGATGGGATTCCGTACTTCTCAAAATCTACAGTCTCCCATGTATTTTTACCGGACATCATCAGTGCTTTTTCTTCCAGAGACATCTGTTTTATGATTTCCCCATATTTTAAGCTCATTTTTCGTTCTCCTGTTCTTTTGGTGCTCACGAATTTTATTTATTGTGTTATTGATACCAAAATGTATGTTATCTGGATCGCAACAATAAAAAATAAAACCCATGCTGCTATTATTTTTTGTTAGCATAATGGTAGCATGGATTTTATTTATAAAATGAAAAATGGCATAAATGGTTGTTTTTTTTACATAAACTGCATATGGATTTGCTGAAATAAGGGGAGCTGCCTTAACAGCTCGCTCCCCCGATCAGTATATTCTTACCGCAGAATGCAAATCCATATTTTCTGATATGATCTTTCGAAATTCCTTTTTCCAAAAGTATCTCCTCGTATTTCTTTTCTTCAATCTGCAATAATGCTCTCTGAACTGTATCCTGTAATGATTTTTCATCGTCTGTATCCTGCACTTTAAATTCCAGAATGATCGCATCGTCTTCTTTCGGATTTCTCGGTTCTAATACAACATCATATCTGCCAAAGCCACTCTCCCGATTCGATGTAATGACATATCGAACCTGTAACTCTACGATCAGCCCCAGTACAAAACCATGATAAAACCGTTCCGGCTCATCGCCAAACGGACGCTTACCTGTATCAAAATAACTGAATGTGCTGAGAGCTACACGATTCATATACACATTCATTGCACGTACGTCACCAATCAACAGTGCTTTGACAAAATCGTTGTAATCTGTCTCTGCCTCAGAAAACCACATACGTATCATATTCCGGAACATAAGCTTCACTTCCAGATTCGTCAGTGCGATCTCATATTTCGGCTGCATTCCCGGTAGAACCTTGTCGTATTCTTCATAGGAAAGTACTTTGAGATAACCACTTGCCAGAAGCAGGCTCCACACCGCCTGTTCATTGCCATTGAGCTGATCGTATACAATCTGTTCGTCAAGGGTTGTCCTTATCGTCTCATCTTCCAACAATCGCTCAAACTTTTCTTTAATACTGCGGTTTCCTTCGCGGATCAGTTTTCCGACCAGACTGTTAGAGCTTGTGTTTGCCCAATATATATCAAATTTTCCCTTATCAAGAAAATTCAGGATCGACCACGGATTGTAAATATCTCTATGTTCTCCAAAAATAAATCCGTCATACCACTCTTTTACTTTCTGTTTTTCCGAACCCAGTCCTCGCTCTTCCAGTGCTTCAAATACTTCTTTTTCTGTGAAGCCAAAAGCATCGGCATATTCGTCTGACGTTGTTGTGATTACTTTCAGGTTGTTCAGATCTGAAAATATGGACTCTTTGCTCACACGGGTGATTCCTGTCATGATTGCCCGTTCCAACCATGGATTTGTCTTAAACGCTGCATTTAACAGGCTTCGCATAAATACTGTCAGTTCGTTCCAATAGTCATTTATATAGGCCTCCTGCATCGGCGTATCATACTCATCCAGCAATATCAGTACCTTTTTCCCATAATACTGATACATAAAACTGGAAAGCTTATACAATGCGAGTGTGGCATCCACATATTCTACCTTTTCATTATGAAGCATCCGCTCAAAAAAAGATTTATCAGCACCTTTTAAAATCCCACTTTCCCAAATATATGCATGCTCTGTATACAACTGCTGAAGCTGATCACAGACTTTCTGTCTTGTCAACTCGTAAGATGGCTCTTTCAGATTCGCAAACGAAAGACTGATGACCGGATAAGTACCCTGAATCTCCCGATACGCCTTTGTCTTCCAAATTGCCAGACCTTCAAACAAATTTTGCTGACCGGCATATTTAACTGAAAAGAACTGCTCTACCATACTCATGGTCAATGTTTTTCCAAATCTCCTTGGTCGTGTGATCAATGTGACACTGTCGCCCTTTTCCCACCATTCTCTGATAAATGCTGTTTTATCGATATAAAAATAACCTTTTTTCCTGATCTCATTAAATTGCTGGATTCCGATTGCAACAGTTCCTGCCATATTATGCTCCTTTTCCATCTCTCATAAAAAACCTTCTTCTTAAATAGTACACCAAGAGCCGGACTTTGCAAAGCCCGGCTCTTGATTTTTTAGTTTCCCTCGTATATAACTTTTATTTGCATTCTTTATCATCTTATAGATAGACACATATTTTTTATAAGTTTTCTTCTAAGAAAGCGGAAAGTTTATTCATTGCCTCTTCTTCGTTTTCGCCATCTGTCTTTAAGGTGATCTCCTGCCCACATTTGACTGCAAGACCCATCACTGCAAAAATACGTTTTGCATCTGCCTCTTTTCCATCTTTTTCGATGATTACTTTACATGGAAATGCGGCTGCTTCCTTTACAAATAACCCTGCCGGTCTTGCGTGGATTCCCTGTTCATCTTTGATTACATACTTAAATTCTTTCATTGTTTTTCTCTCCTCTTAAGCTGTTTTTTTCTTTAATACACCGAGAAGCACACATCCGACTGCGGAACCGACTGCCAGTGCAACCAGATATAATAATGGATTTCCTACGGTAAGGAATACGAAGATTCCACCATGAGGCGCCATTAAGGTACAGTTAAATGCCATGGATAAGGCACCTGCTGCTGCAGAACCAACCGCACACGCCGGCAATACATGGAGTGGATCAGATGCTGCAAATGGGATTGCGCCCTCTGTGATGAAGGAAAGTCCCATGATGAAGTTGGTAGGACCTGCTTTTCTCTCATCTGCTGTAAATTTGTTTTTGAAAATTAAGGTTGCAAGCGCAATCGCGATTGGCGGAACCATACCGCCGACCATAACGGCTGCCATGATGTTATAGTTTCCGGCTGCAATGGAAGCTGTACCGAATACATAAGCTGCCTTGTTGACCGGGCCTCCCATATCAACAGACATCATACCGCCGAGTAATGCACCAAGTAATATTGCACTTGCGCCGTTTAATCCGTTCAATCCGTTGTTGATCAATGTATTTAATGCGCCGATTGGCGGTTCCACTACATATGTCATCAAAACACCTACAATAAAGATACCAAATAACGGATAGATCAATACCGGTTTTGTTCCCTCTAAACTGTCAGGAAGTTTGCTGCAGATCTTCTTTAATAATACTACAACATATCCTGCAAGGAATCCGGCTACCAATGCGCCGAGGAATCCACTTGTTCCGTTTGCTGCAATTGCACCGCCGACAAAACCAACGGCAAGTCCCGGTCTGTCTGCAATACTCATCGCAATAAATCCGGCAAGGATTGGAAGCATGAAACCGAATGCCACACCACCAATCGACTTAAACATCGCTGCCATCGGAGTGATCGTACCGAAGTTTGATCTCTGGTCTAATGGAAGTGAATTCAGATCTACGGAAAAACCGTCAATCAGGAATGCAATTGCAATTAAAATACCACCGCCGACAACGAATGGAAGCATATGGGATACGCCGTTCATCAGATGTTTGTAGATCTGATGTCCAAGACTGTCTTTTCCTTCTTCCTCGTCATCTGCTGCTTTTCCGCCTGCCTCGTAAATAGATGCATGGCCATTTGCCGCTTTTGTGAGCAGTTCCTCTGCTTTGCTGATTCCGTCTGCCACTTTACACTGGATCACCGGTTTTCCTGCGAAACGATCCATTGGAACCTGTGTGTCTGCTGCAACGATAATGCACTCTGCCTCTGCGATCTCTGCTTTTGTGAGCACATTCTTGGCACCGCCGGAACCTCTCGTCTCAACTTTGATCCGGTATCCAAGCTCTTTTGCCTTTTTCTCAAGTGCTTCTGCCGCCATATAAGTGTGTGCGATACCGGTTGGACAGCCGGTAACTGCGAGGATCAGTTTTCCGTTGGAAGCTGGTGCTTCTGCTTTCTTTTCCTCTTCTTTTTTCTCTTCCTCAGCATCTTTTTCTGCCTCTGCTGCGTCGATCACGTGTAAAAATTCATCAATCGTCTTTGCATTGCGCAGGTTTGCTGTAAAATCCTCGTCCATCAGTAACACAGACAATTTGCTGAGCACGTCGAGATGCACGTTCTCTTTTGTGTTCGGGGCAGCGATCAAAAAGATCAGGTTTACTTTCTCACCGTCTAAGGAATCAAAGTCAACTCCTTCCGGTACAACCATCGCTGCAAGCCCCGGTCGTGACACCGAATCCGATTTGCAGTGCGGAATCGCAATTCCCTCGCCGATTCCTGTGGTGCTCTCCTCTTCTCGCGCATAGACACCTTTGCGGTAAACCTCTACATCATTGATCTTGCCGCTCTTTGCCATCAGATCGACCATGGCGTCAAGAGTTTCTTTTTTGCCTGTTACTTTCCCATTCAGTTCAATACTTTCTGCTGCGAGTAAATCTCTGATTTTCATTTGAATAATCCCTCCCTTTCTATTGTTCCCCTGCAAACAATTTCTTATTACTATCGAGTAAAGCGATCACTTCTGCTTTTGTAGCCAGTTCCTCTGAAAATGCAGAGGCACTTCCGGTGCAGACACCCATCTGGAACGCTTTCCCGTAGCTTCCGTCCTCAAGGTATCCTGCGATAAATCCTGCCACCATGGAATCTCCTGCTCCTACAGAATTGACAACCTTTCCTTTTGGTGCTTCGGACTGGAAGATGCTTCCATCCTCTGCGACTAAAACAGCTCCGTCTCCTGCCATAGATACCAGAACATTTCTCGCTCCCTTTTCCTGCATTTTCTTTGCATACGTGATGACATCTGCCTTATTCCCGATCTTCACTCCGAAGATTTCGCCAAGCTCATGATTGTTTGGCTTGATCAGAAATGGATGATACTGTAATACATTCACCAGAAGATCTTTTGTTGCGTCTACCACAATTTTCAGATCCTTATTCTGTAAATGTTTCATAATGTCCATGTACATCGAGCCCGGCATAACATCCGGAATGCTTCCGGCAAGTACAAGGATATCGCCGTCTGACAGCGTATCAAGCTTTTCATAAAGCTTTTTAATATCCATCTCTGCGATTGCCGGTCCCTGTCCGTTGATCTCCGTCTCTTCCCTGGAACGGAGCTTTACATTAATTCTGGAAATCCCCTTTTCCACGCTGATAAAATCGGTGCGGACTCCTTTTTCCTCTAACAGTTCCTGTATTCTGTTTCCTGTGAACCCGGCCAGAAAGCCAAGCGCTGTATTCTCAAAGCCAAGATTCTTTAAAACCATGGAAACGTTGATTCCTTTTCCTCCCGGAAAAATAATCTCATCCGTTGTACGGTTTACGATTCCGCAGGTAAAATCATCTACAGAAACGATGTAATCCAGCGATGGGTTAAAAGTTACGGTATAGATCATTTTTTTGACTCCTTTCCTGTGATACCTCTCTGTTTGTTTTCATACTTTTTGTTCCAGCTTGTATATACCAGCTAAATGTTTGCAACATTTTTGCAGTTCTTATAAGCCGGAAGATTCAATCCTGTCGTGATCACCGTTGCTCCCTCGAATGGTGCAAAGGTCACGCTTGAAATATGATTGAACTTGCTCTCATCTGCTAAAACAAATCGCTCTTTGCAGTTCTCCATTGATTTCTTCTTCACCATCGCCTCTTTTAACTCCGGTGTGGAATAGCCTTTCTGAAGGCTGACACCGTTTGCACCCCAGAAGCCTTTGGTGAAATTGTATTTTTCCAATGCTGCGACTGCCTCTTCTCCTACGATCGCCTCTGTGACCGCTTTGAACTCGCCACCCAGGAGAT
>UMBC01005212.1_pt1 | contig 11676 bp, 10 predicted proteins | sample 1963871 | NCBI WGS metagenome assembly UMBC01 (sample SAMEA4835932, study PRJEB28245) | human gut metagenome | biome: gut microbiome; material: fecal sample | place: Denmark | collected 2008 | reverse complement strand
ACGGCGATAACAAGTATCGTGGATACGCCGTCCGTAGAAAGAGACGGGTCTGCCCATATTATCCAATTCGGGTAACCGGTCGAAAGTCAATATGTAAGTGATAACTCCGGCCATGACGTCGGCGATAGGAGGGCAGCCCTGAACGTTAATGACCGGTTTACCAGAGATAATTTTATGTACGGGTTTCGTATCTGTCGGGTTCGGGTAAGCTCCTTGTATGCAACCGGAGGACGCGCAATTTCCCCATGCGATAATAGCACTCGCTCCGTGGGCAGCCTCGTCGAATACCTGTTTAGCGGAATGTCCGGCAATGGTGCAGTATCCCGGATTTCCCAGTGGAATCGAACCCTCCACAATCATGATGTATTTGCCCCAATTCTCTTTCATAGAACGGGTTCGGACTTCTTCTGCTTGGAAACCGCTGGCTGCCATGAGCGTGTCGGAATAGTCGAGAGAAATCATTTCAAGCAAAATTTGTCCGACAAGCGGGTGAGACGACCGTAAGAACGATTCGCTGCAACAAGTACACTCTTGAAAGTGAAACCAAAGAACCGGCTTGCGGGGCTTGGTTTGAAGTGCGTTGACAACTTGGGCTATACCGGTTTGGTGAAGGCCCAACATAGCTCCCATGATACCGCAGAATTTAAGGAATTGCCGACGGGTGTATCCTTTGGCTTTCAGCTCCTGATAGAAAGTTTGTTCTTTTTCCATTGTTTTCTTCCGATTTATGGTTTCAGCAAATGCGCGGTAATTGTTCTCCGCTCAGCATATCGAGAATCCGTGTTTGTCCTAAGGATAGTTTTAGAATTACTTCCGGGTGTCTGTCTTCGGTTACATGTCCTATTATCCGTGCGTTTTTCCCATGTATGTCACTTCGAATGATTTGTAGAGCCCGTTCGGCATACTCGTCCGGTAAAAAGACAAGCATGATTCCTTCGTTGGCGACATACAGAGGGTCTAAGCCTAACAGGTCGCATGCGGCGTTGACCGACGAGCTGATGGGTAATTCGTTCTCGTCTATGGCGATGGTTACGTTCGCACCCTCGGCTATTTCGTTTAGCGTGCTCGATAATCCCCCGCGTGTGGGATCCCGTAGTATATGTACATCGGGAACTCCGGCCAGTAGATTAGAGACGATTTGGGTGAGTGCCGCCGTATCGCTTTGGATAGAGGTCTCGAAACCTAAACTGTCTCGTGTGGAGAGAATACAGATTCCGTGATTCCCGATATCGCCGGTGACGATTACGGCATCCCCTTTCTTGATGCGGTGAAGTCCTATATCGATATTTTCGGGGACGATCCCGACTCCGGTCGTGTTGATGAAAATCTTGTCGCATTTGCCGTGTTCGACGACTTTGGTGTCTCCGGTGACGATAGAGACACCGGCTTTCCCGGCCGCTTTTCGCATGGTTTGTACGATCTGTTTCAATGTCTCTATGGGTAAGCCTTCTTCTAATATAAATCCTGCCGATAAATAGAGAGGAGTGGCTCCGCAACACAGTAAATCGTTTACAGTCCCGTTTATAGCCAAGTCTCCGATGTTTCCCCCGGGAAAGAACAATGGGTCTACGACGAACGAGTCGGTTGTAATAGCGATCCGGGAGGAAGGCAGATTCAATGTCGCTCCGTCATGAGCTTGTTCGAGCCATTTGTTTTGAAAGGCCGGATAGAAAATCTTTTCGATGAGACGGCTTGTCATTCGTCCTCCTCCGCCGTGGGCCATGACGATTTGGTCGTATTTTTGTGTCGGTATGGGACAGTCGGGTAAATTCATATTTCGTTTTTTAGTTAGTTCTGTAACGATAAAAAGCAGAGCAAGCTCCTTCCGACGATACCATAGATGCCCCTAACGGGGTATCGGGGGTACAACGGTTGCCGAACAAGGGACACTTTTCGGGAGATATTTTCCCCTTCATGATTTCTCCTGCCCGACATACGGAGGCTTGAATGCCCGGTTTTACTTTGCATAAAAAACGATTTCGAGCTTCGTATTGTTCATATTCGGGGCGTAGTCTCAATCCGCTGACGGGTATCTTTCCCAATCCCCTCCAATAGGCGTCATAGGGTGTGAAGAAACGCTCTGTCTTTTGTCGGGCCATTCTGTTCCCTTGTGCAGGTACGGCTCTTCGGTAAGCGTTTATGGTACGGTCGATACCTTGTGCTTTCAACCGTATAACTTGATAAATGCCATATAATAAGTCGGCCGGTTCGAATCCGGTTACGGCGATGGGCAATTCCAATTTTTCGGCCAAGGCATCGTACTCTCGGAGCCCGGTAATCGAGCATACGTGTCCGGCTGCCAACAGTCCGTCTATTTTACATTCGGGGTCTTGGGCTAAAAACGATATGGCGGCGGGTATGGTGAACAAGGAGGTCAGCAAGGATAGATTGGTTATTTTTCGGGAGACGATTTCTTGCAACAACAAAGTGTATAGGGGTGTGGTCGTCTCGAATCCTATGGCAAAGAAGACGACTTGTTTTTCGGGATTTTCACCGGCTATCCGTAACGTATCGAGAGGAGAATAGACAATACGTATATCTTTTCCTTCGGCTTTGAGTTGTTGTAAACTTCCTTTTGTCCCGGGCACACGCACCATGTCTCCGAAGGTACAGAATATGGTTTGGGGATTCCGAGCTATTTCGATAGCTTGCGATATGGTATCTTCATGGGTGACACATACCGGGCATCCCGGCCCGTGAATCATTTGTACCGTGTCGGGGAGTAATTCTTCGATTCGATACCGGGATAGGGCATAGGTTTGTCCCCCGCATACTTCCATGATTCGTATCGGGAACGTAGCTATTTGTCGGATTGCTTGGAGCAATGTCGTAAGATTGCCGCTATCCCTGAATTGTTTTTCATACCACATGGTTGTCGGGATTAAGATTATCTGCGAGAATCCTGAAATCCTCCAATGTAGCTTCTGCTTCTTCACTATCGAGACGGGTTATCGCCATGCCGGCGTGAGCCAAGATGAAATCGCCGGGCTCCGCGTCGACATATTGTATACAGATAGATTTATGTATACCGCCGAAATCGACTGTCGCCATACGCAGGGAACAGGAAGTATCTATATCGAGAATTTTTCCGGGAATAGCCAAGCACATAATTTGAGTAATAGTTTTGGTACGGATAATGAACAACTTTTACAATTGTATTGTTTAGAAAGAAATCTGAAAAAACTTTTGCAGATGAATCAATATCACATACATGTCAGAGGTCTTGTGCAAGGCGTAGGATTCCGCCCTTGTGTATACCGCTTGGCTACTGAGATGGGTTTGCGTGGATACGTGGATAATAGCAATGACGGAGTTCTTATCGTGTTGCAATCTACCTGCATTCAAAAGGAGAAATTCTTGAAGGCTTTGATAAAATCGGCTCCGGCTGTCGCTTCTATCGAACATATAGAAACAGTACAACACCGTGTCTCGAAAGAATATGAAGGTTTCTATATCGCTCCCAGCCGTAGTTCTGGCGATGAAATCACACGTATAAGCCCCGATATAGCTATTTGCTCCGATTGTTTGAAAGACCGGAAACATCAGTTGCATCGCATGGGGTATCCCTTTATCAATTGTACGCATTGCGGGCCTCGTTTTTCCATTATCGAAAAATTACCTTACGATAGAGCCGTTACGACTATGAGCTCTTTTGGTATGTGCGATACGTGTCGGGAGGAGTATGCCGATGTAAATGATCGCCGTTTCCATGCACAACCCATCGCTTGTAACGAATGTGGCCCGCATTATGCGCTGCGGGATTCCGAAGGGAATGAGGATACGGTTTATATCCGTATAGTTTCGCGAATATCCGATGTGTTGTCGAATGGGGGTGTCGTCGCTTTGAAAAGTTTGGGCGGTTACAACCTCATCTGCGATGCCGATAATGAGCAGGCTGTCGCCCGAATACGGGAGTTGAAAGGTCGTTATGCCAAGCCTTTGGCTGTCATGTATCGGGACGAACGGGAGGTAATGGCCGATTTGAATCTTTCCGATGAGGAGCGAAAAGCGTTGAACTCGTGGAGGCGGCCTATCGTGCTGGCGGAGGAGAGAGTGCATAATGCGCCGTGGCTGAACGAAGGTTATCGGTCTTTGGGAGTTCTGTTGCCTTATATGGCGATACATTATGATTTGTTTGCAGAAGCTCCCGAATTGAGACGAATCGTGGTAACCAGCGGGAATATGGGGGGACGTCCTATCGTCATAGCAGATGAGGAGGCTCATGATTTGTTTGATTCCAAGGTCGATTCGGTCGTTTCGTACAATCGGGATATTTACAACCGGGTCGATGATTCTGTCGTACAGGAATATGACGGGGTTTGTCGTTCCATACGAAGGTCACGGGGATATACTCCCGAACCATTACGCAATGTGCAGGCTACCGAAGGAATATTGGCTGTCGGAGCCGAACAGGTTTCCTGCTTTGCGATAGGGAAAAAAGAAGATATTTTATTGGGTCAATATATAGGTGAGTTGTCTTGCCGGGAAAACCTTTCTTTTTTTGAAGAATCGATTTCTCATTTTTCTCGAATGTTTCGATTCGAACCGAGGTGTGTGGTCTGTGACCTACATCCCGACTATTTCGCTACGGCATGGGGTGAACGATGTGCAGCCGAGAGGCATATACCTGTGTATCGGGTACAGCATCACCATGCCCATGCCGTAGCTGTAATGGCCGAATATGCGCTCACCGGCGATGTATTGGCGTTATGTCTCGACGGAACCGGTTATGGCGATGATTGCACGATTTGGGGCGGAGAACTGATCCGGTGTTCTCGTACGGAATATAGGCGGTTATCGCACCATCTTTATTTGCCGATGCCGGGAGGCGATATTGCCGCTCGTGAACCGTGGAGAATGGCCGTATCGCTGTTGTACTCGTTGTATGGAGAGAATATGCCTTTACCCGACAATTTCGTAAAACGGATAGGAGAGGACCGTATTAAATTGGTGAGTCGTATGATTGCCCGTCGTATCAATACTCCGTTAAGTTCCGGGGCAGGCCGGCTGTTCGATGCAGTCGCTTCTCTATTGGGTATAGCGGATTTCAATCGATATCGATCGGAAGCTCCTCAAAAGTTGGAACAGGTAGCCGACCGTTCTATCTTGAAAATTTATCCTTTCGACAAAGATAATCCTCTCGATTTTTCGTGGTTGGTGAAGTCTGTTTTGAACGAATTACAGAAAGGAGTTCCCCGCTCTGAGATAGCTTCGGCTTTTCATCGAACCTATGCGGCTATGTGGTGCGTTGAATTGGCGAAACAGGCTGTCCGGCAAAAGTTGTCGAGAGTCGTCCTGTGCGGGGGTGTTTTCCAAAATAAGTTGTTGGTCGATATTTTGATGCCCATGTTGAGACAGTTGGGGTTACAACCCTATTTGCCTGCTTCCGTCCCTTGTAACGATGCCGGTATTGCCGTGGGACAAATGGCCGTAACAGCTGCATGGATAGAACAATCGATGAACCATAATGATAAGAGGCATGCACGAGTTGTCGTTGGCTTGTAGCGTGGTGGAGCTGGTGGAAAAAGAGCTGGCACTACATGGTGGTGGTTCGGTTCGATGCATCGAGATAACTATTGGCGATTTATCGGGTGTGGATAATGATGCTTTTTTATTTTCATTGAATATGGTTTTGGAGAGAAGTGCGTTTGCCGGTGCTCGGGTAATGGTCGATCGGGTGAAACCGTTGGCGGTTTGCGGTGTTTGCGGTGAGTCGTTTTCACCGGTTTCGTTATATGCCTCGTGCCCGAAATGCGGAAGCTATAAAACACGGTTGGTTTCGGGACAAGAGTTTCGTCTTACCTCACTGATTGTAGAAACAGATAAGTAATAATATTAAAATTAAAAAGATATGTGTACGACTTGCGGTTGTGGCCATCAGGAGATGAGCCATGAAGAAATGCATCGTCTGGGAATTGCTCACGGACATGGGAAAACGGTTGATATTGCCGTAGAACAAGATATTTTAAGTGAGAATAATAGGATTGCCGGGCAGAATAGAAATATATGGAATACAACAGGTTGTTGGGCGATAAATTTGGTTAGTTCGCCGGGATCGGGTAAAACGACTTTACTCGAAAGCACTATTAAACGGCTGGGTGGAAGAGATTTTCATAAGATTGCCGTAATAGAGGGAGACCAGCATACCGACAATGATGCCGGACGTATTAGGAATTTGGGTATTCCAGCCATACAAATCAATACACACAATGGTTGTCACCTCGATGCCCGTATGGTATCGTCGGCGTTCGATGAATTGGCCGTGAAAGATATGTTGTTGTTTATAGAGAATGTAGGCAATTTGGTGTGTCCGGCCATGTTCGACTTGGGCGAAAATCTCCGAGTCGTTCTTCTCAGTGTGACCGAGGGAGACGATAAGCCGTTGAAGTATCCCTATATGTTTGCCGGTGCTGATATTTGTATAATCAACAAAATAGATTTGTTGCCTTATGTGGATAGCGATGTCGCCCGATTGAAAGATAATGCCTTGAAAATAAATCCTCAGTTGTGTTTTTTTGAAATTTCGGCGACCCGGGGTATGGGCATGGATGAGTGGTGCGAGTATTTGTTGGCTTGTTTTGAGAGAAAGGAGGAGAAATGAATTTTTTTGATGAGATGGCCGGGGTGTGGAATAAAACTTGTCGGTATGATACCGGGAGGATAGAAAAAGTGCTGTCTGTTTTACAATTGAAACAAGGCGATACGGTTCTCGACATAGGTACGGGAACGGGAGTTATGATACCTTTTATCCGGGAACAGGTAGGGCACTATGCTCCTATTGTGGCTGTGGACAGTTCTGAAAAGATGCTGAGGGAGGCTTCTTTGCGTTTTCCCAATGCAGGAGTTAGCTTTGTCCGGGCCGATGTGGAGCGGGATCGTTTGGGTGGACGTTTCAATGCTATTTTGCTGTATTCGGTGTTCCCTCATTTTCGTTATCCGGTAGATACGATTGCCCGCTTGGTAACCGATAATCTGTATTGTGGTGGTAGATTGTTGATTGCCCATTCCCAAAGTCGGGAACAATTAAATGAAATGCACAAACGTATATCGGATAAAGTTTTTGCCCGAAATTTATTACCGGTAGCGGAACAAGTCGCCCAGTTTACGGAGATAGGCTTGTCTGTGGCTTCGTTCGATGAAACCGATGAATACTATTATATCTTGTTACAGCGAGTCGGTAGGAAATTGGGTGCCTCGGTAGCCGATGCAATCTATTGACAGAGTTATCTTTTGGATGCTCTTAGAATTTCCCGTTTACCGTTCGGCGGGCCGGGTAACCGTTCTACCGTAAACCCGACAGATTGAAGCCTTCGTCTTATTTCCCCTTTCGCACAGTAGGTGCTCAGAATACCACCCGGAGACAAGTGACTGAAAATCTCCCGGAAAATTTTCTCGTCCCACATTTCGGGTTGCTTTTCGGGAGCGAACGCATCGAAATAAACCACGTCGTATATTCCTTCGAGAGAGGTTCGGGTGAGGTCGGCATGGCGTTTGTATAAGGTAAACAAGGGTGATATAGCGATCTTTTGATTCCATTCGCATTGATGTAAAAGAGCGAATATCGATTCTGAGCTTGGGGCTATGAGCGCCGGGTAGTTCAATTTTTCGGTTATGTCGGGGGAGAGAGGATATAGTTCGAAGGTGGTATAATTTATCCTTAATCCTTTTTCCTGTGATTCGAGAAATGTAAGAAATGTGTTTAATCCGGTTCCGAAACCTATTTCAAGGACATTGATTTCTTTTTTCCCAGAAGCTCGCAATGCAGAGTCGATGTATACATGCCGAGCTTCCGCCAAAGCCCCTTTGGTGGAGTGGTAATGTTCGTCCATTCTCGGCAAATAGAGAGTGGGGATACCATCTTCGGTTTGTTCTATAATCATATTATTTTGCATCTTGGTGAGGAATATTCGGGAACAAAAATAAAACAATCTTTTTATGTATGATATGAAATAAAAAATTAAGCCATGTGAAAATTTAAAATAAATGTAATATGATGTATATATACATTCTTCTACCTTTGCAATCTACAAAAGATATATCCGTTTTATCTTCTTGGTATTGAGTAGATAAGGATAAATCGAGAAAGAGGATACATTAAATAATTATATTATACACATTTATGAAAAATTCCTTTTTTAGCAGATTTACCCCTAAGGAACCCAAATTTTTCCCATTGTTGAAACAACTTTCCGAAGTGTTGGTTTCTTCTTCGGCTGTTTTGGTAGAGAGCATGCAACATGACAAGCCGGAGGAACGATCTTCCTATTATAAAAAAATTAAAGATTTAGAACGTGAAGGGGATAGATTGGCTCACTTGATTTTTGATGAATTAGGAACTACTTTTATTACTCCGTTTGACAGAGAGGATATACAGGCATTGGCTTCTCACATGGACGATGTCATCGATGGAATAAACAGTTGTGCGAAACGTATAGCGATTTATAATCCGCGACCTATCGGCGATAGCGGAAAGGAACTGAGTTTGTTGGTACAGAAAGAGGCGGATTATATCTGTAAAGCGATGGACGAGTTGGATACGTTTCGCAAGAATCCGGCTACATTGAGAGAATATTGTTCGAAATTACACGATATAGAGAATCAGGCAGACGATGTGTATGAACTGTTCATCACAAAGTTATTCGAGGAGGAGAAAGACTGTATCGAGATTATCAAGATAAAAGAGATCATGCAGATATTAGAGAAGACTACCGACTCGGCCGAGTATGTTGGAAAAATCCTGAGAACGTTGATTGTTAAGTACGCATAAATCCGTAAAGAGTTATGTTATGGAGTTATTGATAGTTATTATTGTACTGGCATTGCTGTTCGATTTTATCAACGGGTTTCATGATGCTGCCAATTCGATAGCGACAATCGTGTCGACAAAAGTCCTCACACCCTTTCAAGCGGTTTTGTGGGCTGCTTTCTTTAATTTTGTCGCGTTCTTTATTGCCAAATACATTATCGGTGGGTTTGGTATAGCCAATACCGTATCCAAGACCGTGGTAGAAGAGTTTATCACTCTGCCTATTATTTTGTCGGGTGTGATTGCCGCTATCGCATGGAATTTGATTACTTGGTGGAAAGGTATTCCGTCTTCTTCGTCGCATACCCTTATCGGAGGATTTGCCGGTGCTGCCATTATGGCGAGTGGATTCGGGGCGATTCAGCTCAATATTATTCTCAAAATAGCCGCATTTATTTTCTTGGCTCCCTTTATAGGAATGGTCGTAGCGTTCGGATTTACGATATTGGTCCTTCATATTTGTCGCCGGGTTCAACCCCATAAGGCCGAAGTTTGGTTCAAGAAATTACAGTTGGTTTCTTCGGCGATGTTTAGTATCGGGCATGGTTTGAACGATTCCCAGAAAGTAATGGGTATTATTGCCGCCGCTATGATTGCCGCTCACTCGATAGGTTTAGGTATGGGTATAAACAGCATTGCCGATTTGCCCGATTGGGTTGCGTTTGCCTGCTTTACGGCCATATCGTTGGGGACGATGTCGGGAGGTTGGAAGATAGTAAAAACAATGGGAACGAAAATTACGAAGGTTACTCCGTTGGAGGGAGTGGTAGCCGAAACGGCAGGGGCGTTCACGCTTTATTTAACCGAAATTTTAAAGATTCCCGTAAGTACTACACATACCATTACCGGGGCTATTATCGGTGTGGGAGCGACCAAACGCTTGTCTGCGGTTCGTTGGGGTGTGACGAAAAGTCTTTTAGTCGCATGGATTCTTACGATTCCTGTCAGTGCGCTTTTGGCAGCAGGTATTTATATGGTCGTTACTTTCTTTTTAGGATAAGTTCGTTGTTACTAAAAAACGATATAATATATAAATTTGAAAGAAAAATAGTGAAATAATTTGTATTTTGTATTTAATGCCTTATATTTGTTGAAAATTTATAGTTAAGATTAATGATGGTTCTATTTTTACATCACAGTCACGTGCATTGTCCCTTTGGGGGATAGGGTGAGTCTGTATGTAAAAATAACATAGGAAAATGTTGTAGGCTTACCGGATTATGGTAAGCCTTTTTTATATGGATTTTACTTATTAAAAACATGAAGAATTATGCTGAGGATAGCTATTCAGTCGAAAGGGAGACTATATGAGGAGTCTATGGCTTTGTTAGAGGAGGCAGGTATCAAGATACCGGGAGGGAAGAGGACGTTGTTGGTTCCTGCACGAAACTTCCCCGTGGAAGTGTTGTTTCTAAGGGACGACGATATTCCTGAGTCTGTGGCTTCGGGGGTTGCCGATGTAGGAATCGTGGGATTGAACGAGGTCATGGAGAAGCGTTGCCCTGTGGGTATTTTGAAAAAGTTAGGCTTCGGGAAGTGTCGCCTTTCATTAGCTATACCCCAAAACATAGACTATCAAGATAGAAACTGGTTTTCGGGAAAGAAAATAGCGACGTCTTATCCCGGAATATTGTCAGATTATCTGCACAAGAACGGGATAGTTTCGGACATTCATGTAATTACCGGTTCGGTTGAGATAGCTCCCGGAATTAGATTGGCCGATGCCATATTCGATATTGTCAGTTCGGGCAGTACGTTGGTTAGCAATCGATTGAAAGAAGTTGAAACCGTCGTCGAATCGGAAGCTGTTCTCATAGGAACGGATTCTATTTCTCCCGAAAAGCGGGGAATACTGGACGAGCTGTTGTTTCGTTTCGATTCGGTACAAGCCGCAGATGATAAAAAGTATATTCTCATGAATGTCCCGCAAAAGAAGTTGAACGACGTGTTGTCAGTGTTACCGGGAATCAAAAGCCCCACGGTCATGCCTCTGGCAGATAAGGAGTGGTGTTCGGTGCATACGGTACTCGACGAAAAATGCTTTTGGGAGATTATTAATCGGCTGAAAACGGCAGGAGCCGAGGGTATATTGGTGTTGGATATTGAAAAGATGATTTTGTGATATGACAGTGACGGTTTGGAAATATCCGAAGCGGGACGAATGGAAGGTGATTATGGCTCGTCCGCAAATGGATTTAATCTCTTTATCTCGCACGGTGTCCGATATTTTAGAGTCGGTACGATGCGAAGGAGACGATGCGTTGAGACGTTATGAAAAGCAATTCGATCGGGTTGTATTGGATGCATTGCAGGTGACGCCTGCCGAAATGGAAGAAGGGGTCGCGGCTGTGCCCGAGTCTTTGAAAAAGGCGATAAGACAGGCTATCGACAACATTCGTAAGTTCCACGCCTCGCAGGCTATCGAGGTGAAAAAAGTAGAAACCTCGCCTGGTGTGTGGTGTTGGCAGAAGCCTGTGGGAATAGAAAAAGTAGGTCTTTATGTGCCGGGCGGTACAGCTCCGCTTTTTTCTACGGTACTGATGCTGGCTGTCCCGGCTCGTTTGGCGGGTTGTCACGAAATCGTGATGTGTACTCCTCCCGGAAAGGAGGGGAAGATAGCCCCCGCTATATTGTATGCGGCTCGTGAGACAGGGGTAGACCGTATTTTTAAACTGGGAGGAGTGCAGGCCATAGGTGCTATGGCTTTTGGCACGGAGAGTGTTCCGCAGGTATATAAGATTTTTGGACCGGGAAATCGTTATGTAATGGCCGCTAAACAGCAAGTATCCGTGCAAGGTGTAGCTATCGATATGCCGGCAGGGCCTTCGGAAGTGATGATTGTAGCCGATTTGGGCGCCGATGTACGATTC
>UMBC01029098.1_pt1 | contig 11774 bp, 9 predicted proteins | sample 1963871 | NCBI WGS metagenome assembly UMBC01 (sample SAMEA4835932, study PRJEB28245) | human gut metagenome | biome: gut microbiome; material: fecal sample | place: Denmark | collected 2008 | reverse complement strand
GTAATAGACAGATTACTTTCATTGCCAGATAAAAAAATATAATTAGCGGTCATACTCTGACCGAAAAAATGATATTATGAGGTGGTAAGAATGTCTAAAGAGAAGATAAAAGTGTATCTCTACACTCGTGTCTCAACAGCTATGCAGATAGATGGTTATTCACTGGAAGCACAGAAAACCAAAATGAAAGCATTCTGTGACTATAATGAATATGAAATTGCCGGGGAGTATGAGGATGCTGGAAAATCCGGTAAGTCTATAGAGGGAAGAATTGTATTTAATCAGATGATGGACGATATCAAATAAGGAAAAGATGAAGTGTCTTATGTCCTTGTATTTAAGCTTTCCAGATTTGGAAGAAATGCGGCAGATGTTTTTGCAACATTACAAGTGATGCAGGATTCAGAAAGCCAGGGAAGGTAAATGGAATGGTGGTTTTGCACCATATGGATATTCTCTTATTGACGGAAAATTGGTAGTGAATGAGGAAGAGGCAGTGGCTATCAGAACGATATTTGACCAATATGTAAATACAGATCTGGGAGCGAATGGAATTGCTAAGTATTTAGAAAATCATGGAATCCATAAGATAGCCAGGCAGAATGGCAAAAATCCATTATTTGATGCTGCTCTTATCAGAAGAATTATACAGAATCCGGTTTATAGCGGTAAAATCTCCTATGGTAGAAGACGGACAGAAAAGGTTCATGGTACAAGGAACGAGTACAGGCAGGCTAAGAAAGACGATTACCTTTTAGTAGATGGTTTACAAGAAACTCTTGTATCAGAAGAAGTGTGGGAGCAGGCACAGGTTAAGGTGGCGGCACAGGCTAAAAAGTATGAAAAGGTCAATCGTGATAAGAAAGAAAAGATTCATCTTTTATCTGGAATTTTGAAATGTCCTGTCTGTGGTGCCGGAATGTATGGCAACAAGGCCATTAAGAAGCGCAAGGATGGAAGCCATTATAAGGACTTTTATTATTATGGCTGTAAACACCAGAATATGACCAGAGGTCATAAATGCGGTTATAAAAAACAGGTACATGAAGAAATGCTGGATGCTTCTGTTGCAGAGGTGATCAGTAAACTGGTTAGTAATCCTAAATTTTCGGATTTAATACACAGAAAGATAAATATGGAAGTAGACACAAGCGCATTAGATCAGGAAATAGCAAATTACGAAAAACAATTAAGACAGTTATATCATAACAAAGATACGATCTTGTCAGATATTGATTCTCTTGATTATGAGGATAAACATTATCAGCGAAGAAAAACAGATTTAGAGAACCGTTTGTACAAGACTTATGATAAAATAGATGAAGCAGAGGAATTGCTTATATCTGCAAAAACTAAGAAACGCGCTCTGCTGGCAGACAAGATTACCGGAGACAATATCTACAAGGCACTCATTTTCTTTGATAAGCTGTATGCCCAAATGAACGAAGCTGAGAAACGAGATTTCCTATCACAGTTAGTGGATAATGTGCAGATTTACGATGAACGCAAAGAGAATGGTCAGTGGCTGAAATCCATAGAATTTAAGTTGCCGATTATAGAAAAAGAGTTTACACTAAGTTTGGACAATGATACACAAAATGAGACGGTAGTCTTACTTTCCAAGGGAATGGTCGACAGTAGAAAAGTGAAGGTTGACTTCTCTTTAGAGAATATGGATTTATCAGAGTTCAAGGGAAAAGCAACTTATGAGCAGATAAAGGCTTATGTGTTGGAACAGACTGGACTTAAGGTTTCTTCGCTGTATATTGCACAGACTAAGAAGAAATGCGGACTGGATGTGGGAGAGAATTTTAATCTGCCTAAGTCAGAGAATGCGAGACAGCCACAATGTACACCGGAGAAGGAAGAAGCGATTATGCAGGCGTTTAAGCATTTTGGAATTGTATGGATTGTGGATAAGTAGTATCGTTTGTCTTTCTTTCTGCTAAGTAGCGAAAAAAGGACATTCCTTAACCGTAATTATTACGGGTCAAGGGATGTCTTTTTTGATTGTCTTGGAGTGTTCAAAGGACAAGGTAATGAAACTGAAAATTAAGACTTATATGAATAATATCTATCTTATCTAATCAGACGATATATTTATCAATAACATTGAATTTATTTAATACATATGGAAAAATATGCTAATTGCAGAGATGATTCTTGCGTTTATGAAGAAAATCGTTGAATAAATCTCGTTGAATGATATACTATAATATGGATCACGTTTTTGAAAATCGCGAGGTGATTATCGTGGAAGTTAGCTATAAAAAATTATGGAAAATATTGATTGACAAAGACATGAAGAAGAAAGATTTACAAGCATCTGCTGGAATCAGTTGGGCTTCGGTAACCAAACTTTCTAAGGGAGAAAGGGTAAGTATGGAGGTACTAATGAAAATATGCAAAACTTTAAATTGCGATATAGGAGATATAGTGGAACTAATTCCTACAGATGAAAATGAAATTGGCTGAGGAGTGATACGATGTCTAGCAAGAAAAAGAGCGTGATTAGTCAGGCAAGTCCTCATACGATTAAAAAATTTGAATTGATTGAGGAATATATAAAATCATGGGCAGAAAAATTACTGTTGACTGGTTCTTGCAATGGTTTGATTTTTATTGATTGTATGTGTAATAGTGGTGTATATATTAATGATGCTGGACAAGTAGTGAAGGGAACGGCAGTGCGTGTTTCAGAAGTGCTTTGGGAAATGGCTAGAACCTATACGGATAATAATATACATATTTATTTGAATGACAAAGACAAAGCACGGGTAGATGAATTGAAAAAGCATCTTCCACAAGATGAACGTAATTTTAAGATTGTCACATCTTGTAGCGATGCACACGAGTTACTTTTGACTATCGGCCCACAGTTGTATGGAACAGGGAAATTTCATTATTTTCTGCTTTATGATCCATATGATGCGACTATTGATTGGAAAGCACTTTTGCCGTTTTTCCGAAATTGGGGAGAGGTTATGATTAATCACATGGTTTCAGATCCGGTGCGGGCGATTACAAGTGCCAAGAAAAGGACAACAAAGGCAAAGTATGAGAACACATATCTGGAGGATTTTGAAAAACTGGTACCTTATGGAAGTGACAAGGTAGCATATGAGGCCAGAGTGGAGGAAATCATAAATTATCTAAAGGGAACTCGTAGATATTATGTATCGGCATTTCCCTTCTATAACACGCAGAATTCACTTGTGTACAATTTGATTCATTGTACGAGTGATAAGGAAGGATTTAAGCTTTACAAGAAGAGTGCTTGGAAGGTATTTGGTGCACAGTCCTCTACTAAGCATTCGGCTGAGAATAGGCAGTTATCGTTTGATTTTTTCGGAGAAATTACTGAAGAAGAGGATGAAAGCTGTTTACATGTTATCGATATCGCAAAATATCTTCAGCGCAGTTTTAGAGGTCGAAAACAGGTGTCTCTTGATGAGATGTGGGAACTTTTAGATAACCACCCGATTTTTCCTTCAGAGGGATTTCGTAATGAGATAAAGAGTGATCTTACGGATTTTTTTGACGCGAAGATCGAGCAGATTGTGAATTTTGAAACAGGAAAAAAGGAAACAGTGATCTCTTTCTCTTCATGAGATAGAGTTTCAGATATATGAGGTGATTGGAATATATGGCAATATTGCAGAAATTTGGTGGCAATTGGACTGAGGAGAAGCTGAATATCTTCACTAGCTATCTGGACGCATACATAATTGCACTGCAAAATCAAAAGTTCAAGAAGATTTATATAGATGCCTTTGCTGGAACCGGCGAGATTGAAACCAGCGACGGCGGGCAGTATCTTGTGGGCTCCGCCAAGCGTGCACTGGCGTCTGAGAAGAAGTTCGATCACTATTATTTTATAGAAGCGGACTCTCAGAAGGCGAGAGAACTTCAGGATATGATAAATGCCGAGTTCCCGCAGATGAGGCGAATTGTTACGATTGACTGTGGCGATGCGAATGATAAGCTTGCGGAGATTATTAGCAGTGTAGACTGGAGATATAACAGAGGATTGCTGTTCTTAGATCCATATGCGACGCAGGTAAATTGGACTACGCTTGAAAATGTAGCGCAGACGAAATCGATAGATGTATGGTACCTATTTCCGTTCTCTGCACTTGAGCGGATGCTACCGAAAAACGGAAAGTACGATAAGTGGGAAGAATGCATAGACCGCTTGCTTGGAGATTCTGGATGGCGGGAGGAATTTTACAAGAAAGATCCCCAAATGTCACTTTTTGATTTGTTCCCAGAAACGGGACAAAGCGATGGTGAAAGGATGATTAAGGATGCAAATCCGGATCACATAAGGGATTATATCCTTTCCAGACTAGAGACAATCTTTCCATGTGTGTCTAAATATGCACGTATTTTTAGGAACAGTAGAAGATCGCCGATGTTCCTATTCTGCTTTGCCATTTCGAATGAGAGTGAAGCAGCACAAAAACTTGCTTTGAAGATAGCAAATCATATATTAAAGAATAAATAGGCGAAGGACGGAAACAACTTGAAGACGATAAAACGAAAATCCATGCTTTATCAAACAGGAGTAGAGTATGGTGACTACACAATGAATCACGTGCAGGGCTGCGCACATGGGTGTAAATATCCATGTTACGCATTTTTGATGAAGAAGCGATTCGGGCAAATTAAGGATTACGAGAGCTGGCTTGAGCCAGTGCTTGTATCAAACACGCTTGAATTGCTGGATAAAGAGATACCGAGGCTCAGAGATAAGATTCAGTCTGTGCAGCTTTGCTTTACCACAGATCCGTTCATGGAAGGATACTCAGAGGTATCCCAGATGAGCATTGCGGCTATCCGAAAGCTGAACGAGGCTGGGATCAAATGTACTACGCTAACAAAGGGATTGTTACCTATAGAATTGGCGGAGCTTTCTCCGGAAAACGAATATGGGATTACACTGATCACTCTGGATGAAGCTTATCGGGAACAGATGGAACCGGGAGCCGTTCCCTGTGCAGAACGACTGGCAGCGTTGGGTGCACTTCACGATGCCGGTTGTAAGACGTGGGTAAGCATGGAACCGTATCCAACACCGAACATGGTTGTGCAGGATCTGCACGAACTACTTGAGGCGGTATCTTTTACAGATCGGATCATTTTCGGGAGAACGAACTATAGCAAGGTAGCAAATGCCTACGAAAGGCATAAGCATTTTTACAATGAGTGTGCGGCAGAGGTGGTTTCCTTCTGTCAGGAACACGGCATTGATTATCATATTAAGGAAAAAACAATAACGGAAGAATGAGGTGGTGTTATGGCTTTATTACAAGACCTGATCCAGCAGATTGGCGATTCGGCACTCAAGGAAAGAATCTTGCATGAAACAAATAAATTACTGAAGCAAAAGAAGTTCGGATTGGTGTTTGAAGAACATCTGCCAGAATGCACGCCGCTTTATGATGTGCCGATTCGTGTTGGTTCTAAAGTTGCTCTGAAGACCGGGTATGTCAGCGACATTTATACGGTCATGAATATCGACGACGATGAGGTTCAGTGTGACCGTAGGGAAACACATGAGCAGAAAACTTTCAGGCTAGATGAACTGGTGACAGTGGCCGAATTTGGAGAGGCAATTTATCCGACATTAAAGCCAATAGACACTGTTGAGAATGCTCCGGACAGTGACCTTTGGCATACGCTTATTGAGGCAGACAATTACCATGCACTTCAACTTCTGGAATATCTCTACGCAGAAAAGGTGGATTGTATATACATTGATCCACCGTATAATACCGGCGCAAAAGACTGGAAATACAATAATGACTATGTAGATGGATCTGACGCTTATCGCCATAGTAAATGGTTATCTATGATGGAAAAGCGCTTGAAAATTGCGAAGAAGTTGTTGAATCCTGATACAGGAGTTCTGATTGTTACAATCGACGAACATGAAATGCACCATTTAAGAGAATTGATAGATGAAGTATTTCCAGAAGCCTATGTTCAGATGGTTACATATGTTATCAATCCAAAAGGTGTTACGCAGGGTAGATTTTCAAGAGTAGAAGAATATGCGATTTACTGTTTTATGCCCAAAGCCATGGTTCCAAGAAGTAATGACAATCTTCTAAATGTTGTGGAAGATAAGAGAACGCTAAAACCAAGGTGGAAGGTGTTGCTCCGTTCTGGAACAAATTCAAGACGTGCAGATAGAAAGAACATGTTCTACCCAATTTATGTTGATCTTGAAAAAGGTAGAGTAGTTAAAGCTGGCGAATCGTTACCTTTTGAAGAAAATCCTGTTCTTAACGAAAAGGTTGGCGATTATTATACTGCTTGGCCGATAAGAACTGATGGGACATATGGAAACTGGGGCGTCGGCTACGAGACCCTTAATGAACTTATATCTGAAGGCTACGTTTCCCTTGGAGGATACGATAAAAAAAGAAATACTTATGCAATTACATATATAAGCAAACCCAATAGGGACAAAATTGCCAATGGTGAGATTGTGATTACAGGAAGAGACGAAACAACAGGGGTCGTTAATATTGAATTTGCCTCAAATAACAATAAGACAATTAAAACGATATGGCATAGGACACTGCATGACGCAGGAGCTTATGGAACTGATGTAGTTTCCTCAATAATTGGCAAGAAACGAACATTTAGCTTTCCAAAATCAATTTATTCAGAAAGAGATGCTATAGCTGCTATTGTTAGGGACAATAAAAAAGCGTTAATACTGGATTTCTTTGCCGGTAGTGGCACTACATTAAACGCAGTAAATCTGTTAAATACAGAAGACAATGGCTCAAGGCGTTGTATTTTAGTAACCAATAATGAAATTTCAGAGGAAGAATCAAAGGCTCTTTCATCTAATGGGTTCAATCCGGGTGATTCTGAATGGGAAAAATCAGGCATATGTCAATCAGTAACTTGGCCACGAACAAAGTATAGCATCTTAGGAAAACGTGACGATGGAACATTGCTTGAAGGAAGATATTACATGTTGAGTACTGTTGAAAAGACAATGGATAGGAACTTTTACCAATTGGGATTCGCTGCTTCTCAGTTAAATAAAGACAAGAAAAAACAACTCCTGTCTATGCTTAGGGATAAAAATGGGAAAGCTCAGCTGCCACAGAAACTTGTCGACGATTCTGGTTATATTGTATCTGAAGATTATTCTGCAAGTATTTTATTTGATGTTTCCGACTTAGAAGAATGGTTAGAAGCTTTGCAAGACCAAGACCAGATTATCGATTTTTATATCGTAACAGATGATAAGAGAAAATTTGCACAAATAAAATTACAAGTTATAGATATTCTTGGAACATACTCAGTGAATGAGCCAGAAATTCGTTCAATGTTGGATGGCTTTAAGGCTAATTGTGAATACTTTAAACTTGCATTTCTTGACAAGACGTCTGTAGCACTTGGAAGGCAGTTCCGAGAGCTGCTTCCAGTGCTCTGGATGAAGGGAGGAGCCGTTGGTAAGTGCCCGGCTATTGAAAATGATGACCTTTCGAACATGCTGATTTTGCCGCAGAATAAGATGGCTATTTTGGTGGATGAGATATACTATTCCGAGTTCGATGTGGAATTAAGCCGAAACCCGGAGATCCAGACAGTTTTCATTGTAACAGATTCTGAGTCAGCATATCGGTCGATGATTCGCACTTACGATGGCAAAGATTGCTATCAGCTTTACAGAGACTATCTGGATAATTTCAGAATCAATACGGGGAGGTAACCATGAGAGTAGAATTATTCCCTTTTCAGAAGAGAGCTCTTGCTGATATTCGCATGAAGACTGCGGAGGCAATGGGCAGTTATCATAGAACACATGCGTCGCAGGTGGTTTCTTTCACTGCACCAACCGGAGCCGGAAAGACCATCATCATGTCTGCGCTGATTGAGGCTGTTCTTTTCGGCGATGAACAGTATATGGAGCAACCGAATGCAATTATCGTCTGGCTTTCGGATTCGCCTCAGTTGAACGAGCAGTCGAAGCAGAAGATCGACTCCAAGGCTGATAAGATTAAGTTGTCGCAGTGTGTTACGATTTCTGAGGAATCCTTTGATAAAGAGGTATTTGAGGATGGTCATGTTTATTTCCTAAATACACAGAAATTATCGGTTACTTCTAAACTCACGAAAAATGGCGATGGGCGTACTTATACGATTTGGCAGACTCTTGCAAATACCGTTTGGGAGAAAAGCGACCGACTATATTTTATCATTGACGAAGCACACCGTGGTATGCAAGGACGCGAAGCCAGCAGAGCAACAACTATAATGCAGAAATTTATTAAGGGGAGTGACGATGATGGAATTCCTCCAATGCCGGTAGTTATCGGTATGTCTGCTACCACGCAGAGATTCAATGCATTGGTCGAGGGCACGTCCTCTACAATCCATAAATCAATAGTGACAACGGATGAAGTGTGTGCTTCTGGACTTTTAAAGGACAGGATTGTTATCACTTATCCGGAAGAAGGGGCGGTCAATAATGATATGGCTATTCTGCAAGCAGCTGCAGATGATTGGAAGGAAAAGTGGGAGCATTGGACGCAGTATTGCTTTGAGCAACACTATGCCTATGTAAATCCAATTTTAATCATTCAGGTTTTGAATGGAACGGGAGATGCTCTAACTGACACAAATCTAGATGACTGTATTGCAAAGATAGAGGAACGGACAGGATTCAAGCTAGAAAGCGGTCAAGTGGTTCATACCTTTGGTGGCACAACAGAAACACTGAACGTCAATGGGCTTGATGTGCGTTATGAGGAGCCTTCCAATATTGCTGAAGATAGAAACATTCGCGTAGTGTTCTTTAAAGAAAATCTTTCAACTGGTTGGGATTGTCCGCGAGCAGAAACAATGATGTCCTTTAAACACGCAAACGATGCTACATATATTGCACAGCTTCTCGGGAGAATGGTCAGAACACCAATGCAGATGCATATTCAGGTGGACGATGTTTTGAACGATGTGCATCTCTATTTGCCGTACTTCAATGAAGATACAGTTAAGGATGTTGTAGAAGCCTTACAGAGTACGGAAGGTGGAGATATTCCGACCGATATTTATGGTGAATCCTTATCTGGAAAGAAATTTGAAACATTGACCGTTAGGCCACAGAAGAAAAAGGAAGTACAGCAGACTCCGGGACAGATGACGTTGTTTGATGTATTTTCTGGTCAGACAATATCTAATCAGCAGTCTGATATAGTAACAACGAAGCCAACTGGTGATATCATTCCTACGACGCATCCTCAAATTACTGGAGTGCAGGAACAACTTGCATATACATCGAGACAGAATCAGATACAACAGACCGCTGATGCAACAGCTCTTGTTCAGTCTGGATTGACTATGTCACAGACTGCTGACATAGAATCACCACTCAGAAGTAACATTGTGGAAAGTTCCAAAACGGATCAGCAGAATACCTCTGTAGCGGAAGATATGTTTAATCGTGAAGAGGTTATGAAATTTATAAACGATGCAGGACTTCTTTCTTATAACATCAGAGCACTTAGAATCAATGATTATCTGAAATCGTTGTATAGGATGGCACATTTACTTACGATGTCTAAATTACATCGTGAGGCAATTCGAGAAGTTCAGGATGAAATCGTTGAGATGATTCACAATTATGTGGAAGGTCTTAAGACAGAAGGAAAATATGATGACCTTGTTCAGCAAGTTAAACAGTTTAAGCTGGAGACTCAAATCTTTGATGCCTTTGGAGAAACTGTGGACAATTATTCGGTGCATGACTTGTTCACAACGACAGATTCTGATATAGAGAGACAATTTCGGATTGCTGATATAAAGCTCGGGCGAGAAGGCATCGGCATGGCTTATGGTAACAAGTATATGGATATGTCTGACCTAACGGCATTTAAAGTTGATGTTATTCTTTTTGTCGCTGACGAAGAGTGCATGAACCGTTTACATTCTTATGCAGAGACTCGCTTTCACGGATTGAATGATGATTATCGCAGATATATTGCTACAATCGACTCTGAAAAAATTCGTAAAGATTACGACAGCATTGTTTCAGATGGTGATTCTGTTAGCAAACATAATTTCCGTTTGCCTGAGACTATTCAGGTGCCACATGAAGTGGGGGGAAAAGAATATAGAAATCATCTTTTCGTCAGCGACATAACCGGTGTAGCAACTATGAAATTAAATACTTGGGAAGCAGGAGTCATTGAAGAGGAAGAAAAACGAGAAGACTTTGTCTGTTGGATTCGGAATCCTTCCAGAGGCTCATGGGCACTTTGCATTCCTTATGAAATTGATGGTGAAATAAAGCCTACTTATCCTGATTTCATTATAGTAAGAAAAGATCGTGTCCTCGGATATGTTGTTGATATTCTTGAACCACATAATCCTGACTTTAAGGATAATCTCGGAAAAGCGAAGGGATTCGCAGAGTACGCGAAAAAGAATCCGGGTGTGGGAAGAATTCAGCTTATTCGTATGAGCAAAGATGCTGCTGGAAATCACAAGTTTAAGAGATTAGATATGTCTAAAACAGCTGTTCGGGATAAAGTCTCTCATGCAATAAATACAGACGAGCTCGATCACATATTTGACACAGATGGCGTTATCGAATAAGAAAAATTCAGTTATGACAAAAGAGCTGCAATTGTTGTTGTAGTTCTTTCAAAATAGATGATTCTGCACTATCAGCGTGACCATGAGAGGATGTTGCAACAACTGATGGATTTCTGCGAAGAAGTAGTAATAGGGAGCAAGCCACATTGGATATAATCCACTGTGGCTTGTTTTGAACTGAATGATTTACAATTTCGGATTCCTTCGTCTCAGCTTCCGATGTTCTTTTGCAGGCTTAGACCAGGAAAAAATTTCTTTTAATGTCTGCTTTTCTTCCACAGAAAGCTGAGTGACTTTCATCTCCAGATTTTTGCAGAAAAGAAGCAAAAGTCCATTTATATAAGCATCATTTGATGACCTTGTATCGTCATCTGCGGTAGTAGGTATTTGAGTTGCAAAGTCATCAATGATATTTTTGACCATGCTTTGATAGTCAAGGTCGCTGGCGGTATTGCTATCTTTCATATGTGCGCTTCTTAAGTCAGAGACAATCGGTTTTAGGTCTGCTGACAGAATATTCATATAATATTGCTCTGACTCAATGTGTGAATTATCAAATACATTTGCGAAAGCATCGGTAGAATCGGCACCAAGCTCTGTTAATTTACATCTCATCACATCAAGAAAAGCATTCGCTATCTGAATTCCATTATCGTTAAATCCATCAATATAGATTTCCAGGTCAGTCATGAATTTTTTAAAATTTTCATGTGTGAGTAATTCAGATAATAATCGAGGGTTATATTTTTTATCAGTCAGTATTTGTATGGCATCGTCATTTAGGTGCAGATCAGATACTGACTGATTTTTATGTTTCCGCAATTCTGTCCGGCAAAGAAGGTAATCTGTGCTTACGTTGTAAAAATCTGCAAGCGTTATAAGATTGCTGAGTGACATATCTATATTTTCATCTTTTTCATAATTGCCAAGCGTGGAGCTAGGGATACCGGTAGCATCGGATAACTCCTGCAACGACATTCTTTTTTCTGAGACTCTTAAATCTTTCAGTCTTTCTGGTATGGTAAGTTTAGTATGCATAGTATCTTCCTCGTTTTTAAAGATACAGATAGATTACCATGATATTGCCATGAGATAAAGAGAAATTCTTTTCCTGTCTTGTCCCAGATGTTGGAAAAACTGATAAAAAC
>UMBC01000899.1_pt1 | contig 11829 bp, 20 predicted proteins | sample 1963871 | NCBI WGS metagenome assembly UMBC01 (sample SAMEA4835932, study PRJEB28245) | human gut metagenome | biome: gut microbiome; material: fecal sample | place: Denmark | collected 2008 | reverse complement strand
ATCAATACACATCCGATCACTCCAATTTCTGCTTCCGTCAACTGCTCTCACCTCGCTTTCGTTTCTCAACTTGACGAATCCAGTAATCGCAATCCTCTTTCAGCCAGTCTCCGTATTTTGGTATGTAGCGATAATTCGTATCATCCGGATTCTTCTCTATATAGTCAGTAACATATGCCACTGTAGCCTCATATATCAGCTTTGCAACGGCTTTCCTGTTCGGCTCGATAACTTCTAAAAGCTTGTCCATCCATGCTACCTTGGCAGACGTTAACGACGTTTTCTTTGGATATGCATTGATCGTGTATTCCCATCCCCATTCCGCGTCAAAGTCCAAATCAGATGCAGGCACGCTTTCTTTTGTATTTTCTTTCTCTTTCTCTATATCTGTATCTATATCTATATCTTTCTCTATATCTATATCTACATTGCAATTTTGTTGCAAAATGTTGCACTCCGTTGCTCCACTGTTGCATTGAAACGCTTTTTGTGCATTTTCCCTAGATTTACGACTTCTTCTTGTACTTGCAGTCTCACTTCCTAGGTTATCTTGCACAAATGGCAACTTGTACTCAATGGAATCTGATGTTTCAAGCAATCCGCAGGAAAGAAGATACTGAATCGTTACTTGAACATTGATTTCGTCCTCGTCAATATCAAGGGCGATCTCTTTGTAAAATTCATCTTCCAAGCCGGAATACTCTAAGTAGCCGCCCTTTTTCAACGACAACAACTGCATCTTAAGGTATATGATCGTGTATGTATCACCGCCAGCCATCTTACGGAGTTTCTTGATTCGTTTACTGTCAAAGAAATCATCCATCAGTTTAAGCCAGTAATACCGCTTATTCCCCGCCATTTTCACTACCTCCAAGCAATTCAATAACCTTTGCCCCTGCATCTTCCGGGCGACAAAATACGAACTCAACGCCATACTTAAGTTGCATTGTCAACATAGCTTTTGCCAATACCTTGCCAGATGTCGGCTTTGTTTTCGGTAGCGGTACATTCAGCAATTTTCCAAGTGTGTGCATATATGCAATATTGTTATACCGGTCTACTCGTGGATTGTTCCACTTAGAAACATCTTCAATGGATTTGATTCCATCTTCGTTTTCTACCAATACATAAAGTTTGATTCCGTTGTTTTGAGCAAGAATACACTCATCACGAAATCTTCCATGCTGACGTCCGCAGATGTTTCCTACAATCTCCTGCATATCTTTCTTAGTATCTACAGATACATCATAAGTTCCAAGGAAATCCATCTTTTTAAGTTCCATTTTTCTAGCTGATTTTCTATGGATAACATCCGCTACCTTGTCTGTGGCAATTATGTAATCTCCAACTGGCAATGGTGCACGCAAGACTTCCATATCGTGGCTTTTGAAATATCTATTCTTAAGGATATGCAAGCCCTCTTTCTGTCCTTTATCCTCAATTATTAACACGTATTCTCCTTTCTGGCGGTCACTTTTAGCAACCGCCAAAGGTATCTCATGGCTTTTGATAAAATGTTTGTGATATATTAAATTCCTTGCCAAAATTTCAGATACCGCATGAATGGGTTTCTTTTAGGCTTTCGCCAAGGTGTTGCGACCATCAGAACGGGCAAAGGTTCATATCAACTTCCAACCCTTTTTCTGCAATATAAACATTTGCTCCATATTTAACTGTTTCTTCTGTCTTTTGTTTGAATAGTGCGGGATCTCCGCTTTTATCTGATAAGTGAATTAGAACGACATTTCGCAATGCCGGATTATCGTTAGTAGAAATAAAGTCAAGTGCCGTTGGTAAGCTCATATGACCTCTTAATCTGTGTTCGTAATTTGGCTCTTCTCGGTTCACAAACTGCATATCATAGTTGGCTTCCACCATGATGTGATTAATGTCCTTAAATCGCCATTTGACGTATTCTGTGTCTGTTGCATACACAAGGCTTCCCATATCTGGATGCGTAATGTAAAACCCAACGCACGGACACTCTGAACCGTCTCCGTTGTTATGTAGCCATCTTCCAGATTTATCACGGTTTTCAAATGCTCTTATGTCAAAATTTCCTTTTCTAAAACGCATTTCAGAATCTTTTATCGGCTGTCTGCATGGTTCAAAAACAGGAATGCCAGCTTGCACATATTGTAAGCTATAAAGACTATGGTCAGTATGGAAATGGGTAGTAATCACAGCCTTAATTTTCATCACATTGAAATCCAGTGCTTTCTTGACTTCCATGAATGGCAACCCAGCTTCGATTATCAAGGCTTCGTTTTCATTCTCCAGAATGTAGCAGTTGCCGGATGAACCAGAACCTAAAACTTTAAGTCTCATTAAAGAACTCACTCCTCACATCAATAATCTGTCTCGTCTGTCCCAACAATGCCCTATTGGGCTTTGCTCTCTGCTCATTGTCACAGATAAATTGCTTGCAAATTTCCGGTCGTACCGGATAGATTCTGCATTTCTCACAACTCTTGTCCGTATCAAGAAAAGGGCATGTCATATCATACGTTCTATTCGCAGTGTGAAGAAGATGTTTGCACTCTTTGATATGATTCTTACGGATATATCTGTGAATGGCATCTACTTCCTTTCTGCTCATTGGCAAGAGATTTGAGCAACAGTTACCGCACTGGCTGCATTTTCCATCTTTGCAAAAGTTGTAGGTATTATCAGCCATACCTTTCTGAACTGACTCTAAAAATGAAATAACTTCCATAGGCTACTCCAATTCTTCCTCTGTAGGGAACTGAAAAATTTTTAAATAATTTGTACTTGTATATTCCATGTACTTGTTTCTAAGCATTTCCATAGCTTTCTTGGCTTTTTCTTTGGAACTATATTCAGCCATTTTTGTTCCTATTGCTGTCGAAGAGTTGTGGCAAAAGATAGCTGCGTGTTCAACATTCTCATATTTCCCGACTGCCATGCTCAAAGAACTGATTTCATACGGTACATCAATTGTGCCGTCCTGTGATATAACTCTCATGCATCCACCTCTAATCTTTCATAAAGTCCGGTACGTTCTCGTCATTCTCAACGACTTCTCCGGCTACTTTCTCCGGCTCTGGTTCAACTACTTCGCTCCCGGTCTCAATAGCTTCGGATTCAGCTACAACAAATGGCTCTGAATTGGCATTTTCGGAAATATCACGCTTGACCTGTTCCTGCAAATCTTCCATCGGATATTCCTTGAAATCGTTGTCCTGCATTTCCTCTTTCGTATATAATCCCATTGTCAGCTCCGGGCAATTCAGACTGGAGAAGAAAGATGCGGCTCTGTAACGAAGCATTAACTGTGGCACGGTTTTCCACTTACTACCGTTCTTACTAAGCCATCCCTCGGCTTTAGCCATTTCCATGTCCACGGTCATTCCCTCAACTCTACGACCATTTTTCGTAGTCCAAGCAAGGCACGAATAAGGCTTGCCATCTTTATCTCTAGTTTCCTCAAACTGTAATTCCATATCGAATTTGCCGGAATTATTGATTGCCGCAATCAGAAACTTTGAACTCCAAGACGGTCTACCCTGAATCACATACAGATTCTGCATAACCATCAGTGGGCTTACTCGCAGTCTCTGCGCCTGCTCAATAGCAATCAGACAGTTTGCATCGTTCTTCTGGAATGTTGCCGGAACGATAGTTGAACTCGCCAACGCCTTTGCCATCTGCATAGCCATAATGAAATTATCTGATGTTCCAAAAATTCCAAGGCTATAGTCTGTAACCTTGTTGTTGCTGTGTGCAACCTCTGTCTTTTCCTCTTTCTTTTCCTCTGCCTTTGCTACTGCTGTGTTCTCTGCCATAATTATTTTTCCTCGCTTTCTTTCCTTATTGCTTTTTTAAATGCTCCATTTTTAAGAAATTTCAAAACAAGATTGAGTTGCATATTCTTGAAAACCTCTATGTGCTTTGTACTGTGATACCACATTACCCATTCCTGTTTCAAAAGTTCCTCAATGCTTGTAATCTGCTCACCCTCTGCGAATTTTCGCTGACTTAAAAGGTATTCCCTGTGTTTTTGAATGTTCTCGCATTTTGCGCACTCTTCGGAAGAATACCTTGAACAATGCTTTCCATTAAGGTTTACAGACAATGCACAATATCTACATGGATTAACTCTCATCGTCACCACCGCTTTCCGGTTCTTCACACTTCTTCACAACTGCCACCTTATCAGCACCGTAGGTTTCTACCCACTTCATATCCACGGTTTCATCTGTAACTGTTAGCTTTGCACCTTTGGCATTTACAACGGTATCTCCGGCTTTTACAGAATCCTCGGTCTTAAATGTGTAGCTACGACCTGGTATTGTATACTTTGCTTTGATGTAGTTCATTCTGATACCTCCAAAAATTAGTCTTCCGGTTGCTCAAAGGAAACATTTATTGGCATCTTCCAAGAGGATTCTGCAATATCAGAAAGCGATTTCAAAAATGATGCTGCAATGCTTTCTTTAAAATTTGTACTCTGCAACTGTTTTCTGATTTCTTTTGCAAATTCCTCTCTGTTTTCATTGATATACTTTTCAATTTCTTCTTTTACTGTTTTTTCAATAGTATTTTTTGCAAGCCAATCAAAGTATGGCATCGCACGCCAAGAATCCTTTTTCACGAACTCGCCCGTGCTGTCCACATACCTATCTGTCATCTCATGAATAGCATCACGAACTACAATTTCCGGATTTCCCAATGCTTTTACAATTCCTGCACTTACTTCTTCTCTAACTGCCGCTTTAATGACTTCATCACTAATGTTCAAACTCATCATATTAGCCATTTATTTTTCCTCTCTTTCCTTTATTTCTTGCGTCTCTCTCACAATACGGAAGAGAACAATGCCCGTATTCCGCAAAATCAAAGAATCCTCTCTTACTTGCACTCTTCCAACGCTTGCATGACATACACCGTGCATCCGGCTGTGTAATGTTGTTTCCAATTCCTACTCTTGACATTTACGCTCCCTCGACTTTCAACTGCTTGTCCTCTGAAACGCTCAAAAGAATTAACTGCGTATCCATATCCGGCACATTGAACTCATTCAGCGATTCCGCGTTATCAACGAAAATCGGTACGCTTACACCGTATAACTCGCTAAGAGAACGGATAATATCAAGTCCGGCTACGATTCTATGACCACTGTTTAAAGCCGAATACGGAACGCCATTCACAGTACACTCACACCAATCTTTCATACCGCCATTTAACTGCATTTCAAAGAGTTTGAAATTTACGGTCTTGAAATGGCTGTTAATAGATTCTGAAACCTTATCCAGCTTGAAACGAATGAACTCTTCCAAGAGATAAAGCATCTGTTCCTGATCGGCAACTTTCTGCCCGATTTCTTTCTGCTCGTCACGAAGCGTTTCGATACGATCATCAATCGCCACATTGTTAGCCGCCTGCGCAATAACCTTGTTCACCTCTTCAAGCTGACTCTGCAGATCGGCTTTCTCGGCTTTTAAATCAGTAACAACCTTGTCTGCGCCCTCGGATTCAACCTTTGCAATATCAGCAAGAATCTTGTCATGCTCTGTTTTCAGCTTCACATACTCTTCATTCTGCGAATAATCAGCTTCTGCCGGGATCTCGGATAACTGCTTTGCATAATCATTCTGCTTTGCAAGTGCCTTGGATTCCTGCTCTTTGAGTGCCACAATGTCTTCCTGCAACTTGGCGTTTTCCTTTGTCAATCGCTCAATATCAGCCTTGCAAGCGTTGCCCTTGTCAATCAGACCTTTAAGTTTTGCGCCCTTTGCATCATCAAATGCTTTGCGTGCATCCTCTAACTGCTTGGTGGCACGTGCCTTGGCATCTGCCTTTTTCTGCTCAAAATCAGCCTTAAGAGACTCAATCTTATCCTGCGGCAACTTCTGACCACATAAGGAACAAACCGTTGTAGATTCATCGAATATCCACTTGGATTCGTCAAAGAGATATGGCATTTCATCAAATGCCTTGGAAAATTCTGCATTGTATTCAACACCAAGATTTTTCCGCTCTGCATCTGTATCGGAAATTGTCTTCTCATTTGCCTTGATCTGATTTTCCGCAGACTGAATCTGATTATGTAAGTCATTGAACTCTCGTGTTGCATCATCCTTGGCACTGTCAAGACCTCTACGTTTTGCGGAAAGTTCGTCATTCATGACCTGCATAATGCCGGACATATCAAATTGCAACTGCATTTCCTTGCTTCTCAAATCGCCTAACGTGCTACCGGCATTCTCAATCTTCTTATCACATTCAGCGATTCTTCTTGTCAGATCAGCCTTGGCAAGCTCCTGCTCTGCCACATCCACATCAATCTTAGATTTTTCTGCTTCATCAATACGCACCGGAATTTCAGCCTGTTTCTTCTTCCATTCGGATAACGCTTTGGAAAACTTGGCGCGAATATCATCTGTAGATGGCGCTTTCTCCAATTCATCAATCAGCGGTGCATACTTGGCATCGGTCTGTGCCAGTTCCACATCGGAAACCTCTGCAACAAGTTTCATCAGAATATCTCGCTGATCTTTCCATTTCAGAGAAGAAAAATACTGCGGATTGGTCAACAGCTTAAACATATCCTCGCTCTGCGCAAGACCGGAAACATAAGCTTTGAAATCAGCTTCACTCTTTGGATAACCGTCAATCTCAAATGAATTGACATTGCCCTGTAAAGTCACGGTGTCTGTTCCCCGCTTCTTAACCCAGTTCTGCTTCTGCACTTTGGAAAGTTCTACTTCCTTGCCGTCCACATCCAGAACGGCTACAACCTTAATTTCTACGTTATCAATGCGCTTTCCGTCCTTATCCAGTGGTCGAACATTGAACTTTTCCTCTCCAGCACTGTTCTTATTAAACAGAAGCCATGTAAACGCATCAAAGATAGTTGTCTTTCCTGCTGCATTCTGCCCTTTAATGTTTGTCTTATTCGAGAAATTCACATCAAGGCTCTTAATTCCCTTGAAATTCTCCATATGTAACGATCTAATTTTCAGTTTCATTTTCTTTCTCCTTCCACTCTTTATATTTTTTAAGTGCATCTTCAAAACATGCTTCATCGTCAACATATCCAAGAGCTGACTCTATAATTTTTGAATTAATAGTTGTTCCTTTTTTCCCCATCAGCTCAATGTCTCTTTGGTGTTCATTTGCAATAATGGCACATGCTGTATGAACTTTCGTCCTGCATGCAACCAGATCTGCATATTCTTCAACGGAAATTGTAACGGTATTTTCTGCCATCTTAATTTTCCTCCTCTAATACATTGATTTTGCTTACAGACACATCGTATGCTGTTCTCTGTTCTTCTGTTCCATCTTCATATTTCTTAATATATCCGCGGCTCTGAATGCGTCCATTGATCTCAATATGAGTTCCTACTTCCAACTGACCAACAAATCTTGCATTTCTACCCCAGACAACACACGGAATATAATCTGATTTGCCATAGGAACGATTGACTGCGATTAATAAATCTGCAATTTCTCTTCCAAGCGGAGTTTTCCTGTAAATCGGTTCTTTGCATACATATCCGTCAAGCTGGATTTTGTTCAAATCTGTATGCTCTCCCGGATTCGCTTTTTCAATTTCACAGACGAATACATATAATAACAGACGATTTCTCTTTTCCTCATGTTTGTTATAAGAACTATACACACCGGAAACATTAACGGCAGTGCCCGTGTATTTATCATTCAGATTGATTAATCTCTCTGAAATAATTAATGGGATAATATCAGCCGTCCCACTTAATCTATCCACTTTGAGGTGCATATTATAAAATCCCTCTCCAAACACCTCATGGTTAAATTCCGGCTCTGTGATAATCGTTCCTGTAAGTTCCACTTTATTGTTTTCTGCTCTCATATTTGAATTTCTCCTTTTCTTGTGCTAAAATAGGCGCAAATAGCTTATGCTATTGCTTTGATTGGGAATCATTCAGCTTTGGTCGGTTCGGATGATTCCTTTTCTTTGCTGTAATCAGTGTCAAATGTGATATAGGTAATACCGTCATCGTCATCAGACTCACTTCTGTAATCGTAATCTACAATCTCTTCTGTATACTCCTGCCACTCCCCATCTATTTTTGTTCCTATATAAATAAGAAGTAATCCAATCAATACAGGTATAGCAGTGACCGGATACTCCGTTGCATCAATGCAGATGCAAAACAGAAAAACAACGGTGCCGATCATTTCAATTACCTTTGCAAACTTCTTCATAGACACATCACTCCTACCACTTATAGGAACCATTGGCAATCTCATCACCATACAAGGAAACAAAATCTGTTATTAATGCGATAAACTCTGAATTTGTCGGCTTTCCTTTTTCCACTGAAACCGTGTAACCAAAAATTTTGTTGATTGCATTTGTATTGCCATTTGTCCATGTAACTTCAATTGCGTGCCGGATTGATCTTTCTACTCTCCAGACTGTATCGCTGTTTTCTTCTGCGATTTCAGTATAGAGTCCTTTAATAATGCTGATAAGTTTACTTCTGTTTTCAAGACATTTCTCAACCGCACTGATTATGTAACCGTAACCCTTAAGGCTATGTTTTACGCCGATCTGATCTAATGTCTTTCTTAAAGCAATGTTCATTTGTCTATCCATGAATACCTCCTGTTAATCCTTTCCAACTCCGTATCTGATTGCCATTTCCTTCACAATAGCTGTATATCCCTCGATCAACTTCTTATCCTCTGCAATAATATCCACATAGGATAATTTGTCTCTGGTTGATTTACAGATACCCTCGTCAGCCATGCGCCTGCGCTTATTAGTCAGCCGCTGTTTCAGATTTACACCCATTCGCTTTGACAACAGTTCGTAGCTTTCGGCTCTTACTTGGCTGTATGCCTGTCCGCCACCAAGTTCCATGCTGATTTTTCTTAAAATATTTCCAGTATCATCACGCCATGATGTTGTATCAAGTGCAACCACTTCCCGAATACTCTCAACTCTCTGTTCCACATGGTTCAGTTGTTCCGCCTGCCGTTTCTGTTCTAACTGCTGTTCTGCTACAGAATTGAAAATCTTCTGGAACATCTGCAACTCCGGTGATAATTGGTTGAGGTCAATTACCTTCTGTTTCATGCGCTCTTCCAAATGCGTAAAATACTCACGCGCTTCTTCTGCTTTCTCTCCGTTTCCTTTCATGGAAAGTTTCTTTGCGAAATGTGCTGTGAGTTTGTAATCATCAGCAAAATTTCCTCTGCTACTTTCATTCGCCATTGATGGCGAGTAAAAATAATCCTCATTTTCAGTAGCAAATTCATTGTCTACAATATTCGCTTTCGCCCATCTGGAATAATGGCTTTTATCCATTTCCAAGAACTCATACAACTTCTTTGCGGTGGTCATTCCATTTTCATCGACACCAAGTGCAATCTCAATCGGCGTCTGCATTTTTGCTTGTTTTAACTCTTCCGTTTCCTCCAACTCCTTTCCGTGTTATAATTCCCTTATCATCAAATAAGGGAGGTGCTACAATGATTGAAAAGACAATTCATGACTTAGCTGTCACATATGCCAGTTCAAAACTTTCAGAATATGAAATTGACAAACGCGAAGCTCCACTTTGCGGAAATACAGAAATGTCATCCGAAGAAGTTCTGTATTTAAAAGCGGCATACGATTTTGCTGTCAAAAATCTTTCGGAGTAGGTTCGTACCTTTCTCCAACCATTGCATGAGAAACAGCTTCTTTTATCACTTCATGCTGTTTCTCCTCTGAAACGGACTGCTCAATGCGTTTTAGTGTACCGTCAATACTCTTTAACGTGTTGAGCATTTCTTTTAAAATTCTCACTGCATTTCTCCTTTCTCATTATTTTTAGGGCAAGCCTGTTCGTTAGCTAAAATCATTCCCTCTGCGACTCCGAGAACGTAGCTCTGTTTCTCTTTATCAAGTTTTGGAATTGCTTTTGAAATCCTAACAATTAGGTCTTTTTCCTTTTCGCTCATTTGGTTCACTTCCTTTCTTGTTGACTTTGTAAGCATACAATATCATACAATGTAATCAATGTCAATACCTTTTTGTTGACATTGTTAGCAATTAGTGATATATTATTTTTTGCAGGAAGGAGGTGCTTGATAAAATGAAAGAACGTATAAAATTTTTACGTGAAAAACTAGGGAAAAGCCAAGAAGAATTTGGCAAGGAACTTGGATTATCAAGAAATTACATTTCTTTAATAGAAAATGGTCAAAGAAATTTATCAGACCAGTCCTTAAAGGTTCTTTGCTCTTTGTATTCGGTAAATGAAGAATGGGTTCGAACCGGAAAAGGAAATATGGAAAAATCCAGAACAAAAAATCAAGAAGTTTTTGATTTTGCAAATAAAGTGATGGATTTGCCAGACAAAAAATTTAAGAAACGCTTTATAGAAGCATTGGCAAAGCTCGATGAAAGAGATTGGGAATGCCTAGAAAAAATTGTATTAGAAATAACAAAAGAGGGCTAATTGCCCTCTTTTGTTATATTTATTACTGCCTTTAGTATTTGACTTAAAATCCAAGTATCGTCAATTTCAGATATTTTTTTTATTAGCTCTTTTTTGTAGTTCTCATTTACTTCGTTTTCCCCCATATTGATTTCCTCCAATCATTCCGCACTTCTGATAGCGATAAACAAATTATAGAACTTATGTTCGATACCGTCAACCCCATTTGACAAATTGCTACAAATTACAAACTAGTTTGTAGTTGAGGGACAAGAAAACGCCTTATCCCGCCCCTCAGCCAGAACTTGAAGTGCCCTTATCGGACAATTTTATTTTACAAATTTTTCCACCATTATTCAAACCATTTCGGTCGCAAGTTTCGACAGGTAAATTTCTTATTGTCGCAGAATGTCGATTGATTAGTTTAAATTTTGTTAAAAAAATTAATTACTGGTTGAAAATTATGCATCTGCCAGTTATCTGTGATGAATTTTAAGTGCATAATTTTCCTTTCTGCCCGTAGGCTTGTTATTTAAAAGAGCCGGCTACACAACACATGGTCATGTAATCGGCTCTTAGGCTCTTGATTTTATTATATTTCTACATAGTTTTTCTTTTGTGCCAAGTTGTCCGCTTTGTTCGTAAAACAGCAGTTTAGGGAAATATCAAAAGCAAGATGGTGTTTATGAGATACATTTAAAATCTGAAGCAGCTGTTCAAGTAAGCATCCATTTTAATAAGCAATATATAGATACACCAATATGCTCTTTAACACCAAAACAATTTGGCTTCGAAATGTCTATATATGATGTCGAATACAACGCATCCGGCATTATTTTTACTATTAAGAACGACTATTCAGATGAACTTACATTTTCCGTTATTTGGCAAGCGTTCGGGAAAATACTATAGATTAGTACAATCCACTTAACACAACTTGTCTAAGTCCAGTACCAACATATAATGCGACATGTGTATTGTCTAAATAGCAACATAAAACGCAATATTCAAAATTTTTCCAGGCGTTTGCCCAAACACCAAATGTTCTTTGAACCGTATTGCAATCTTTAAAAAAATCATACGCAATAATATTACTTGCTATTTCAGAATAATTCTCATCTCTAACTTGAAGTTGGAGAAATTTATATTTTGTTACATCGGCTATTTGATACTGTGTCCACGTAGCATTATTACTAAGAGAAGAAACGAGAACATCGTACTTGCCTTTAAAACTATTGCCTAAACTGCTGTTTAACGATGATATCGCCCCTGTACAAGTACCATTCCCAATCTTAGAAATGTCTGTCGTTCCAAGCATTTTATAGAGATACCGCACATTCTTGAACATCTGTGACACCTTTGCAAAAATTGAAGAGTGTTTTTCGCCGCT
>UMBC01040881.1_pt1 | contig 12047 bp, 10 predicted proteins | sample 1963871 | NCBI WGS metagenome assembly UMBC01 (sample SAMEA4835932, study PRJEB28245) | human gut metagenome | biome: gut microbiome; material: fecal sample | place: Denmark | collected 2008 | reverse complement strand
ATTAAATCACTAAAGCAACTGCCTCTTCTTAGATAAGTATATTACTGCCGGATTATTCCGGTAATATTATTCAATTTTATTTAAACTGGTGATTCTGTATCTGTAATCTGCATCCTGGTACATAACCACTGAAATATAAGTAACTGCTCATGTTAATGTTTTTATTATTATAAGAAACTGTGTTGTCTCCGTTTAAAATATCTTTAGCAGCTTTAATGCAGTCAGAATTTAAATTACCGCTGTCATATAATGATAATGATCTGCTAAGAGAACCATTTCTTGCAGGAGTAAACTGTCCACTCTGGTAAACAACTCCACTAACTGTGTTAGGGAAGAGGGAAGATCTTACTCTGTTCATAACTACAATTCCTACAGCTTTCTTACCGGCATAAACCTGATTGCCTGATTCACTGTAAATAATTGAAGAAAGCATTCTTAAATCACTGCTGTTGTAACGATTCTTAACTGTTATATTAACTGTTCCGTAAGTTGAACCATTAACTTTACTTGTTATTGTAATTGTTGCCTTGCCGGCCTTTAAACCGGTAACAGTACCTTTCTTTGAAACCTTGGCAACTTTCTTGTTGCTTGATTTAAAAGAATAGTAATCAACATTATTACCATTGCTTTTTAAAAGTTTCTTTATCTTGTATGTCTTATTTACCTTAACTGTCTTCGTAATACTTATCTGTGATTTGTTTGTTGAATTAATATCTGCGTTTACCATTGTAATGCTTGATGCAATAAGCATAAATGCTATCATTAGTAAACTATAAATCTTTAATTTCACAACGACCTCCAAATGTTACACTTATATTTTACAAATGTTACAAATTTGTTACGTTTATTAATAATGCCTTAAAAAACAGTTTTTGTCAAGCGTTTTCTTAAAGGAATAATATGACAAATCGTAATAAATAATAAAAAATGAGAAGAAAAACGAAAAAAATCGAATAAATTTGTTACGGTTTGTAACAAATAAAAACAGAATTATGCAGATGTAATAAAAACAGAGTTATTCAATTTAAAACGGAATTATGCAGATTGACAAATACAAAGCTATATGGTAAATTTTTCAGGAAAAAAGAATATAAATTAACTGCCACCGGGTAGTAGCGTATAACGCTGGAGTTCATATCGTTAGGTCTTTGAAGATATGAAGTTCCGGCGATTTTTTTGTAATAAATAACAGAAGAAAATAGTGGACGGCAGAATTTGTGTAATAAAAGAATAATAAAATGCTAAACAATATTTTTAAAATAGAAAGAGGGAATAATGAACAGTAACTTAAAAGAATTTATTAAATATACAGTTTTTAATGTTTTAGGAATGATAGGGTTGTCATGCTATATATTAGCAGATACTTTCTTTATATCATTTGGACTAGGTGCAAATGGACTTGCGGCTCTAAATTTGGCACTGCCGGTTTACAGCGTTATTAACGGAAGTGGGTTAATGCTTGGAATAGGTGGAGCTACTAAATATGCAATAATGAAAAATCAGGGAAATAAGAAGTATAATGAAAGTTTTATGAATACAGTGTTTATGGCAATCGTTATTGGAATAATATTTTTCTTAACAGGGATAATTTTTTCGGGAAATATAGCAACGCTGTTGGGGGCAAATAAACAGGTTTACCATATGACATCTATTTATTTAAAAGTTCTTCTCATGTTTGGTCCGGCATTTGTATTAAATAATGTAATGAATGCATTTGTTAGAAATGATGGAAATCCCAGACTTTCTATGATAGCAATGTTAGTAGGTAGTTTTGGCAATATTATTTTAGATTATTTATTGGTAATTAAATTTAGCATGGGAATGTTTGGAGCTGTCCTTGCAACCGGATTTTCGCCGATTATGGGACTTATGGTGTTATCGGGACATATTGTTTCAGAGAATAGCAACATTAAATTTAAAGTAGCAAAAATAAGAGCGTCATTTATTAAATCAATCATAATGCTTGGAATTCCTTCGTTTGTTACAGAAATGTCATCAGGTATAGTGATTTTTGTGTTTAATATAATTATATTAGGCTTACAGGGAAATGTAGGGGTGGCAGCATATGGTGTTATTGCAAATTTAGTCCTTGTAGTGATTTCAATTTACACAGGTGTAGCACAGGGAAGCCAACCTTTGTTTAGTGCGGCATATGGGAAAAATGACAAGAAGATGCAGAAACAGTTATTTAAATATGCAATTACTGCTGTAACTTTGATTTCTATAGTAATATATGCAGTTATTTTATTATTTGCAAATCCAATTACTTCTATATTTAATGGCGAAGGAAATATGCAGCTTCAGGCTATAGCAGTTAAAGGAATGTATTTATACTTTACTTCAATTTTATTTATTGGAATGAATATTGTGATGGCTACTTATTTTGCTGCAAGAGAAAAAGTAATTCCTTCATATATAATATCTTTGGGCAGAGGGTTTGTGGTTATAATTCCAATGGCGTTTATAATGAGTTTTCTATGGAAAATGACAGGTGTATGGCTGGCAATGACTGTAACTGAGGGAATAATTGCTGCTGTCGGAGTGGCACTAATAAAAAAAGCTTAGGCCTTTAAGGTCTAAGCTTTTTTATATAAATTATTTAAACATATGATGTGCAATTCTAAATTTACTTCTGTAAATATATCTGCTAAAGAATAATGTCTTTGTCATGTTGATAGTTGAGTTCTTGTAAACAACTGTCTTATCACCATTTAATGCTTCCTTAGCTGCTGCAATACAGTCAGGATCCATTCTTCCGCTATCATATAATGCTAAAGATCTGTTAAGTGAACCGTTTCTTGCAGGAGTGAACTGTCGTCTCTGATAAAGAACACCTTTAATTGTGTTAGGGAAGAGACTTGATTTCATTCTGTTAGCAACTACAATACCAACAGCTTTCTTTCCAGCATATGGTTCTCCACATGCTTCGCTGTAAATGATAGATGACATATATCTTAACTGACTTGCTGTGTAACTGCTCTTAACATCAAGATTAACAGTGGCATATACTGAATCATCTGTGTCAGAAGTAACAGTAACAGTTGTTGAACCTGTCTTAAGACCGGTAACAGTACCTGCCTTTGAAACCTTAACTACAGTTGAGTCATCAGCTGTAAAAGTCATATCTTTTACTGATTCAGAATCAAGATTTAATGATTTCTGTAATTTGATTTTCTTGTTAACTTTAACTGATTTATTAATATCTAATGTATTGTCTGTGTTATCTGTACTAGTTATATTGTTGTATGAATTTTCTGTTGATGTTTCTACTTCTGAAGCTGTTGATGTTTCAATTGCTACTGTATTAGTATCAGGTATTGAAACTGAATCATCAGCGTGTACTGTTACAAGTCCTACTGCTGCAAACATAAAAGTAAAAACTAAAGAACTGTAAATTTTACGTTTCAAAACTAACCTCCAATTATTTATATAATTAATTACGAATAATTATTACGAAAAGTCGTAAATTTATTACAAAAATATTACGCCTATTAATAATGCCTTAAAATTCAAAAAATGTCAAGAGTAGGACACAGTCTTTTAACATATTTAAGAATAGGATAAAGAAAGATAAATAAGTTGCAATGAATAGTTTGTTTTGTTAAAATTTAAAAAGGTTTTGCCGTATAAATAGGCATTCTGAGTAAAAATGGTTAAAAATTTTTTCTAACAAATATATAGAATAAAATAAAAAGAAAGTAAAAAATAAAAAATTTACTAAAATATATAAAAATTTCGTTTTTTTGTGAAAATTATTGAAATTTGAAATAATTAGAATAATGAAAAGAGGCATTAATTTGAATATATTATCAGTTGAAAATATAACACATTCTTTTACGGAAAGAAAATTATTTGACAAAGCAAGCTTTTATCTTCATGAAGGAGACAAAGTAGGTGTTATTGGCATAAATGGAACAGGAAAATCTACATTATTAAAAATAATGGCAGGAATAGAAGAGCCGGATGAAGGAAAAGTAATTAAGGCATCGAATTTAATGATTCACTATTTGCCACAGAATCCTAAGTTTAATGATGAGGATACGGTCATAGAAAGTGTACAGAATATGGTACATCATCATGCAAATGAAAATGAACTTATAGAAGCTAAAAGTATGATGACACGTTTAGGAATAACGGATTTTGAACAGAAAACAGGAGAATTGTCAGGAGGACAGAGAAAAAGACTGGCCTTGGTTTCGGTGTTGCTTACACCATGTGATATTTTAATTTTAGATGAACCTACAAACCATTTAGATAGCACAATGGCTGAGTGGCTTGAAAATCAGCTTAAGGCATTTAAAGGCGCTCTTGTAATGGTAACTCATGACAGATATTTTTTAGATAGTGTAACAAATAGAATAATCGAACTTGATAAAGGAAAGATTTACAGTTATCAGGAGAAATATTCAGGATATTTGCAACGTAAGGCAGAAAGAGAAGCGAGTGACAAAGCCAGCGAACGTAAACGCCAGAGTATTTTAAGAAAAGAAATTGAGTGGATGCAAAGAGGTGCAAGAGCAAGGTCTACGAAGCAGAAAGCTCATATTCAAAGATATGAAAATTTGAAAAATCAGCAGGGAATAGTAGAGGATGAAAAAATTGAACTTAGCAGTATAAAGTCCAGAATGGGAAGAACAACCATCGAAATTGAAAATATTTCTAAGGCTTACGGAGACAATGTGTTAATCAAAGATTTTACATACAATTTTCTGAAAGGTGACAGAGTCGGATTTGTAGGAAAGAATGGATGCGGAAAAACAACTTTGATGAAGATTATTGATGGCCGAATTAAGCCTGACAGTGGAAATATTAATATTGGACAGACAATTAAGATGGGTTATTATACTCAGGAAATTGAAAATGACAAAGATGCGGGAATTGCTTATATGGATTCTGAAGACAGAGTTATTGATTACATTAAAAATACTGCTGAATTTGTCAGAACTGAAGAAGGGCTTGTTTCGGCATCAGTTATGCTTGAAAGATTCTTGTTCCCATCATCACAACAGTACAGTAAGATTGGCAAATTATCAGGTGGTGAGAGAAGACGATTGAATCTTCTAAGGGTTCTAATGGAAGCACCAAATGTTCTTATTTTAGATGAACCTACAAATGATTTAGATATAGAGACGATGACAATATTGGAAGACTATTTAGATAGTTTTGATGGAATTGTAATTACTGTTTCTCATGACAGATATTTTCTCGACAGAGTTGTAAGAAGAATATTTTCTTTTGAAGGAAATGGTGTGATTCGTCAGTATGAAGGTGGTTACACAGATTACATTAATAAAAAGAAGGAAAATGAAACACCGGAAGAAAATATTTTTTCAAATTCAAAGTCAAAAAATTCTTCAGAAGATAAAAATGGTAAGTCAGACTATAAAAATAGAAATAAAAAATTGAAATTCTCTTACAATGAGCAGAGAGAATATGAAACCATAGAAGATGACATATCTAAATTAGAAGAAAAACTTGAAAAATTAGATGATGAAATGAACAAAAATGCAACTAATTCCGTAAAACTAAAAGAATTGATAGATTCTAAAGAAGAAACAGAAACTCTTTTAATGGAAAAGATGAACAGATGGGAATATTTAGAAGATTTGGCTAAAAAAATAGAAGAGCAGGGAAGGTAAATATTTTTATAGAAATGATAACCATAAAATAAAGGCAAGGGAAAATTTTCCTTTGCCTTTGTTGTTTACTAATATAATAAAGTCTGTTAATGAACAGATTTTTTAGTTCTAAAAAAATGTCTGAAAGAATATTTTCATAATATTCCTTGTTTACTGATTATCAGATACTTTATCTAAACACTCTAAGAATTTCTCATGGTATTCAGTCATGTTGTTTTTTAATGAAACAGGTCTTCCGTTTTTACTTAAAAAGCAATGGCTTGTAATGCCTCGAGTTGTTACTTTGCCGGATTTTTTATCAACTATTTCATAATTTAATTTCATACGAATGCCATTGTATTCGATAAGGCTAACCTTAATAAGCATTGTTTCGCCAAACTGAACCATACGCTTGTATTCACATTGAACACTAAGAACAGGTGACATAATACCATTCTCTTCTAATTCTTTATAAGGTATACCTAAGGAATCCATAAAAGCAATTCGGGCTTCTTCAAAATATCTTAAGTAATTTGAATGATGAACAACTCCCATCATATCAGTTTCATAATAATTTGCTTTTCGCTCATATGTAAATGTCATATTAAAAATCCCTTCTATCTTAATTTAAATCATTGCATCTTTAATTTTTATCAACATTATTAGTATACATCATTTTACAAAAATGTGTTATCAAAAATATTGACAATAAAAATGCGATTTTGTATAGTGTATCTGGGTTTAGTTTTACTAAACTTTAAGGTTAGTATTTGAAAATAAAGGAAAAAATAATGGATATAGGATTTAAGATAAAAGAATTGAGAATGGAGAGGGGATTAACGCAGGAAGAACTGGCTGACAGGGCAGAACTTTCTAAGGGGTTTATTTCTCAGGTTGAAAACAATCTTACATCTCCATCAATTGCAACATTGACAGATATTTTGCAGTGTCTGGGAACGGATTTAAAAGATTTTTTTAATGATACGAAGGATGAGCAGATAGTCTTTTCGAAAGAGGATTATTTTGAAAAAAATGATAGTGAATTAAAGAATTACATACAGTGGATAATCCCTAATGCCCAAAAGAATACGATGGAACCGATTCTTCTTACATTAGAACAGGGAGGTTCGACGTATCCGGACAATCCTCATGAGGGAGAAGAATTTGGATACATATTAAAGGGAAGCGTGGAAATCCATATAGGTGGAAAAATTTATAAGGCAAAAAAAGGCGAGTCATTTTATTATGAAGCAAAATACAGCCATCATATAGAATCAAAAAAGGGTGCAACAATAATATGGGTAAGTTCACCACCGAGTTTCTAAAAATATCGAAACAATAATGGTAAGTTTATCACTTGATTTATAACGACGACTAAGAACTATCATAAATTTATAGGTGTGTTGATTAACGTATACAATTGTAAAAAATTGGAACCAATAAAAAGATTGGAGGATATACAGTGAGTAATAAGATTATTGAATTAAAAGGAATAACAAAGACATTCGATGACCAGCAGGTTTTAAAAGGAATAGATTTAAATATATATGAAAATGAATTTTTGACATTGCTTGGACCTAGTGGATGCGGAAAGACAACACTTCTTAGAATTTTAGGCGGATTTGAATCGGCAGACAATGGAGAGGTTTTGTTTAATGGTAAAGATATTGCAAAGGTTCCGCCATATAAAAGAGAAATAAATACGGTATTTCAGAAATATGCTCTTTTTCCATTTTTAAATGTATATGATAATGTGGCTTTTGGTCTTAATTTGAAAAAAATGGATAAGGATGTAATAGATAAAAAAGTTAAAAATATTTTAGCTTTAGTTGGACTTGAAGGATTTGAAAAGAGAGATGTTACAAGACTTTCAGGTGGACAGCAGCAAAGAGTTGCCATAGCAAGAGCTCTTGTAAATGAACCTAAAGTTTTGCTTCTTGATGAACCACTTGGAGCGCTTGATGCAAAATTAAGAAAGGACATGCAGATTGAACTAAAAAAGATTCAGAAAGAAGTAGGAATTACTTTCGTATTTGTAACTCATGACCAGGAAGAAGCGTTGTCAATGTCCGACACGATTGTTGTTTTAAATGATGGTGTTATCCAGCAGATTGGTACGCCTATGGACATTTACAACGAACCTGAAAACAGATTTGTTGCAAATTTTATTGGCGAGTCAAATATTATAGAAGGAAATATGCTTAAGGATTGTCTGGTAAAATTTGATGATATTGAATGGGAGTGCGTTGATAAAGGGTTTAAAGATAATGAAGAAATTGAAGTAGTTCTTCGTCCTGAAGATATGGATATTGTAAAACCCGAAGAGGCACAGCTTGTAGGCACAATTATTTCAAAGGTATTTATGGGAGTTCACTATGAGTATCTTGTTGAAACAAAATATAGAAATTATAAAGTTCATACAACAGATGATTATGAAGTGGGGCTTAAGGTTGGAATGACAATTGACCCATTTGACATTCAGGTTATGTATAAGATGGATTATTAATAGGAGGAAACAAAATGAACGAAGTTCATTTTCTATAAATGTTTCCGACGAATAGCCGCCGACCGAAGGGCGGGGGCATTACATGTTTTACAGGAGGAAGAAATGGGACATTATAAAAATTTAATAAAACCGTATGTGTTCTGGTCATTTTTGCTTATTGTTGTGCCGCTGTTATTGATTGTGTTGTATTCAGTTACGGCAGGCGACAATTCCGTGTTGACCATACATTTTACATTAGACAATTTTAAGAAAATATCAGATCCTGTATATTTAAATGTATTTATAAAATCTCTTAAGATGGGATTGATTACTACAGGAATTTGTGTGGTGTTTGCATATCCGATGGCATATATTATTGCAAAATTTGACGAGAGTGTTCAGGATATTTTAATTTTGCTGGTTACAATTCCTATGTGGATTAATACTTTGCTTAGAACTTATGCATGGATTAGTTTGCTATCAGACAATGGAATTGTAAATTCGTTATTAAAGGTTTTAGGAATAAATCCTGTAACAATGATGTATACAGATTTTTCAGTTGTAATGGGATTAGTATGTGACTTGCTTCCGTTTATGGTAATTCCAATCCATACATCTCTTGCCAAAATGGATTATTCCTTAGTAGAGGCAGCAAATGATTTAGGAGCAAATAGATTTCAAACTTTTACAAAAGTTATTTTTAAACTTTCGATTCCGGGTGTTATAAGTGGTGTAACGATGGTGTTTTTACTTTCAATATCAAGTTTCGTAATTCCATCTTTACTAGGTGGACGTCAGTATGTACTTATTGGAAATTTAATTGAAAATCAGTTTATATCAGTTGGAGACTGGAATTTCGGAAGTGCGATTTCTATTATCCTTGCAATTATTATATTAGGATTAATCAGATTAATGAAAAAGATTGACTCTGAGGAAGCAGGAGGTGAATAGATGAATAAGAAAGTTTCAATAGGACCAAAGTTATATATTGCGTTGTGTTTTATATTTTTCTATTTGCCAATTGCAATTACAATGTTATTTTCATTTAACTCATCGAAGTCACTTACTCATTTTACAGGATTTTCATTTAGATGGTATGAAAAATTAATTACGGACAGAGATATTATTTCGGCTGTTTATGTTTCAATCAGTATTGCCATAATTTCAACATTGGTATCAACTGTTCTTGGGACAATTACTTCAATCGGACTTTCAAGAAGTAGAAAGGTTCTTAAAGAATGGGTTCTTAGCGTAAATGACCTTCCTATTATGAATCCTGATATTGTTACGGCTATAGGTCTGATGATTTTATTTTCTTCTATTAAATTAGGTAGAGGATATTTGACAATGTTGCTTGCACATATCGCATTTTGTACGCCATATGTAATAACAAGTGTTTATCCTAAGGTAAGACGAATGGATCACAACCTTGCAAATGCTGCAATGGATTTAGGAGCAACACCTTTTCAAGCACTTACAAAGGTTATAATTCCAATGTTAAAGCCTGGAATTTATGCTGGAATGCTACTTGCATTTACAATGTCACTTGATGACTTTGTAGTTTCATATTTTGTAACGGGAAATGGTGTCCAAAACATTTCAATAGTAGTTTATAACATGACAAAAAGAACAAATCCGACAATTAATGCACTGTCAACTCTTCTTATTTTGGCAGTTGTAATTATTTTGATTGTTGTAAATGTAATTCCTGCCATTGCAAAAAGACAGCACAGAGAGGCAAATGAAATTGCATCAAAGGGACATGGAGTGTGGAAGAAATTTGCTCCGGTGCTTTCAGTTATATTGGCAATTGCAATTGCGGGCGGATGTGTTTATGGATTTGTTAAAGAACAAAACCGTCAGGTACTTAGAGTGTTTAATTCAGGAGAATATATGGATACAAATCTTCTGACTAAATTTGAAAAAGAATATGACTGTGAAGTTGTTTACGAAACATATGATTCAAATGAGTCAATGTATACAAAACTGTTAAGTGGAGCTGAGTATGACATTTTAGTACCGTCTGACTATATGGTTGAAAGACTTATAAAAGAAGAAAGAATTCAGCCGGTTAATTGGGATTTAATAACAAATAAGGATAATGTTATCAGTAATCTGTTTGAGAATGAATATGATCCTGAAAACAAATATACAGTGCCTTACTATTGGGGAACTGTAGGAATTTTATATAACAAAAATATTGTAGATAAGGCAGATTTGGCACAAGGTTGGGAAATCTTAAAAAATAAAAAATATACAGGCAATATTTATATGTATGATTCAGAAAGAGATTCATTCATGGTTGCATTGAAAGCGTTAGGTTATTCAATGAATACTTCAAATCATGATGAACTAAAGAAGGCATATGACTGGCTTGTTGACCAGCGTGAAACTATGCATCCTGTTTATGCCGGAGATGATGTTATTGACAATATGATTTCAGGCAATAAAGCAATGGCAGTTGTATACTCAGGAGATGGAGCGTATATTATGTCAGAAAATGAAGATATGGATTTCTTTGTCCCTGGGCAAGGCTCAAATGTGTGGTATGACAGTATGGTTATTACTAAGCAGTGTAAAGATACAAAACTTGCTAATGAATTCATTAATTTTATGCTAAGGGAGGACGTGGCAAAGCAGAATACGGAATATGTAGGATATGATAGTGCAGTAAAATCGGTTTATGAATATTTTAGAGATGATGAATATGAAGGAATTTCAGCATGTGCGCCTGATATTTCAAATCCGTTAAATGAAACATTTAAATATCAGGATACTGAATTAAAAGAATTCTGTGCCGGTTTATGGACAAAGGTTAAGTCTTATTAGAAGTGACTATTGCTATTATGACTTATAAAAATAAGTATGAGTTGAAATCTATAGAATTGTAACCGATTACAAATGAAGAAAAAGTATTATTAGAAAAAGGAGCATTATGGCAAATATTATAGAGATAACTGATTTTAATTCTCCGCAGTTAGATATTTATGCAAGAATGTCGGAAGGGCAGCTTCTTAACAGGCATGAACCTGAAAAAGGGATATTCATAGCAGAAAGCCCAAAGGTAGTTGAAAGGGCGTTGGATGCGGGATGTGAGCCGATATCAATGCTTGTTGAACGCAAGCATATTGATGGAGAAGCAAAACCTGTTATAGACAGATGTAGAGAAGTTCCTGTGTATACGGCGCCATTTGAAGTGCTTACACAGTTGACAGGATTTAAATTAACAAGAGGAATGTTGTGTGCAATGCATCGCCCACAACTTCCTAATGTTTCGGAAGTTTGTAGCAAAGCAAGGCGTATAGCAGTTCTTGAAAATGTAATGAATCCAACAAATGTGGGAGCAATTTTCCGTTCGGCAGCAGCTTTAAACATGGATGCGGTTTTGCTCACTCATGGATGCAGTAATCCGTTGTATAGAAGAGCGATAAGAGTAAGTATGGGAACGGTATTTCAGATTCCTTGGACTTTTTTGGACAAAGAAAAAGGAGTAAGTGAACTTAAAGAATTAGGATTTAAGACAGCCGCTATGGCATTAACTGATGATTCGGTATCAATTGATAACGAGGAACTTTTGGCAGAAGAAAAACTTGCAATAGTTCTTGGAACAGAAGGGGACGGACTTGCTAAAGAAACAATTGCAGACTGTGATTATACTGTAAAAATTCCGATGTCTCATGGGGTAGATTCATTAAATGTAGCAGCAGCCAGTGCAGTTGCATTCTGGCAAATGGGAAAATAATGTGGGCTTAGACCTTTTACTTCAGGCATTTTAAAATTAAAAGTGTAAGACTAAAATCGACTTTGTCCACTTCAAAGTGGAAATAAACTTTTCGCTTCACGTTAAAATTAAATAAAAAAAATCGCTTGACAAAAGAGTGTGGTTATTGTACTATAAAACACGCGAGTGCGACTCAAAGCAAGCGCATCATGAATAAGTGATG
>UMBC01007329.1_pt1 | contig 12068 bp, 8 predicted proteins | sample 1963871 | NCBI WGS metagenome assembly UMBC01 (sample SAMEA4835932, study PRJEB28245) | human gut metagenome | biome: gut microbiome; material: fecal sample | place: Denmark | collected 2008 | reverse complement strand
TAACTCCAGTCAACAACCACATTATTCTCATCCGAAACAATAATATCGCTATCATACGGATGAGAATTTGGATGCGTATATAATGTTATCCGTGCACCATTCTTCTTATGGAAATCATAAAACCGTGTAAAATTAATGTTTACAAATAAATCACCAAATAAAAGTATAAAATCATCCTGTAACTGCTCTTTTAAATACCAGAGAGCACCTGCCGTACCTAATGGTTTTTCTTCCTTAAAATAAGATATATTTACCCCTAAACTGCTTCCATCTTTAAAATAATCTTGTATAACATTTCCCAAATAGCCTATTACCAATATAATGTCCGTAATGCCATTCTCTTTTAAGTTTATAATCTGGTGCTCCAATAATGGTCTGCCAGCTAAATCTACCATAGGTTTTGGAATATCTTTTAACACAGTGGAAAGGCGTGTTCCCTTTCCACCTGCCATAATGACTGCTTTCATTCTATAATTTCCTTTCATTATAAATTCAAGCTGTCCAGTGTTGCCTGTACTGACTCATTAGAGTTGTGTGCCGGTCTCCATCCTGTCGCATATATCTTGCTCAAGTCATACTGGAATGCAGGTACGTCACCTTTCCAACCAACATTTCCACCTGTATATTTGTATGTGACATTTTTCAAACCAAGTTTGCTACATACCATATCTGCAATCTCTTTCACTGTTGTTGCTGTCTCCACACCAATATTATAGACTTCAACCCCTTTACCCTGCTTTAAAGAAAACTCAATAATAGCATCTACCAAGTCCAAAACATATAAATATGGTTTGCATTGGGTTCCATCTCCTAATATCTCTAATTCTGCCGGATTATTCTGAAGTTTACGAATGAAATCAAAAATTACTCCATGTGTAAGATTCGGTCCAATAACATTCGGGAAGCGGAATACCAGAACTTCCATTTCATTCATGTATGCATATGATGAAATAAATGCTTCTGATGCTAATTTAGCTCCTCCGTAATAAGATATTGGGCTAAGACTACCAATATTTTCTGTCAGATTAACCCCTGATTTATTTCCATATACAGCAGACGTTGACGCGAAAAATAATTTCTTAATGTCATTTCTTCTCATACCTTCCACAACAGCATATGTTGTACTAAATGTATTCGTAAAGTCTACACCTGGAATACGAGCACTTTTCTGGATATCAGAATTTGCAGCTAAATGATAAACTCTTTCGATCTCTTCCTGTTTTAAAAGTTCGCTTAATGCATCAACGTTTGATACATCTAATTCAACCAGTTTGAAATGTGGATTATCTAAATATTTCTCAACATTTTCTTTTTTTCCAAGTTCAAAATTGTCAACGCACACAACTTTTTTTCCTGCAGCAAGAAGTTTTCCTGCTAAATGCGAACCGATAAATCCAGCTCCTCCTGTAATCATAATGTTTTCCATCACTTATTTCCTCCTCTTGAATTTAAAATATATCTGGCTTTGAACCCACATAAATAACTGCTGAGCCTTGCGTATCAAATGCTATCGGCATTTGGGTAAGCTGCAAAGCAACCCGAACTTCTTGTTGTCTTTTCTCTGGTACATAAAATAACAGAAAACCTCCTCCTCCTGCTCCAAGAAGCTTTCCTCCAATTGCACCATGTTTCATAGCAATATCATAATATTCATCAATTACCGGATTAGAAATTCCACTTGCCAATGTTCTTTTTAAGGTCCATCCTTCATGCAGGATTTCTCCCATAGCATTGATATTATTATGCTGCAATTCATTTTTCAGTTCTTCTGCAAGCTCGCACATTTTAAGCTGATTTGCTTCTTTATCGCCATTTGTAATATTACTACTTTGTTCCTTTAAAATTGCACTTGCCGAATGAAGCTGTCCAGTGTAAAACATCATAAAATTATTTTCCAACTGTTTGTACATTTCATTTTTCATAATAACCGGTTCAACAAAAACGCTTCCATCTTTATTAAACTTATAGAAATTAAGTCCACCATATGCTGCTGCATATTGATCCTGTTTTCCTATTGGATTTTTCAACCTGTCAATCTCAACTTCACATGCTTTCTGTGCTAATTTTTCTTTTGAAACAAATTTTCCCTTATAACTATATAAAGCGTGTAACAAACCAACCGTAAAGGAGCTTGAAGACCCGAGTCCAGTACCAGCCGGTACATCCGCTGTACTTGATATCTCCACTCCGCTAACACGAAGCATGTTCAAGACTTCTTTAAAATATTTGTGATTAATTTCGTTAACATCCTCTACAATCTCTGTCTGTGAATACTTTAACACTGTATCTATAGCTTCAAAACTTGGATGAACAGATATATACATATACTTATTCAATGTTGTGCTTAACACACATCCTCCATGTTTTTCATAAAAAGAAGCTATATCACTTCCTCCTCCGGCAAAACTCATCCTAAATGGTGTTCTTGTAATTATCATTTATTATCCTCCTCGTTTCTTCAATTCTGACACATTTTTCTATAAGCCGCACATACTGTCTTGGGTTCTCCGATCATTTTCATAACCCCTTTCTCAATCCATACACATTTTGTACAATTATCGAGAATGGTGTTCATTCCATGGCTAACCATAAGTACTGTACTTCCACCATGTATCATTTCTTTTATTCGTGCCAAGCTCTTCTTTCGAAAGAACTCATCACCTACTGAAAGAACTTCATCTAAGATAAGAATTTCTGCCGCATCACCTACTGTAGCAATCGCAAAGCCAAGACGGCTGACCATACCACTTGAAAAGTTTTTTACCTTCTCGTCCATAAAGTCACCTAATTCTGCAAACTCTACTATTTCGTCATAATGCTCATCTATAAATTCCTTAGAATATCCAATAATTGCACCATTCAGATATACATTCTCCCTGGCTGAAAGTTCCATATCGAATCCGGTTCCAAGCGTAAGAAGCTGGATTTTTTTTCTATCAACCACAACACGACCGCTTGTCGGATTCAACGCTCCCGATACAATCTTTAACAGTGTTGATTTACCGGAACCATTTGTTCCAATTACTCCAACAATCTCTCCACGATATACATCAAAACTTACATCATCCAACGCCAGAAATTCTCTGTAATTTACCTGTTTTCTTAATCTCTGGATTAGGTACTCCTTGATGCCGGATGCATTGCTGGTTGATACTTTGAATTTCATCGTCACATCTTCTACTTTGATTACAGGTTCCTGTTGTGAACTATCATAAAAAAGCTCTATTTTTTTTTCACAGCATATCATTCTATTTTTCTCATACGATGGACTGATAACTTTTCCGTGCAACGCTCTTACTGTATAGAAATATGTCAATCCCTCTTCTGCAGTTGTATCAAGATAACTTGTAGTCTGTATATTTCTTGCAATTGCTCTCCATTTTTCATCCGTTTTTCTTCTATATACCTGATAAGTTTTCGCATTCAATACGGATTTCCAGTTAATCTGTACACCTTCACTGGTGTTAATAAACTCGCCTAATTCTACATTATCTAATTCCAATTGATCTGTCCACTGTGCATATAATGCTATCGGCTTGCCAGAATTTCCAGCTATTTCTTCTCCTGGTTTGTAGGTATTGCCTGTACCATCTGCATTCGTACTCCACTCGCAGAAATAATAATTTTCTCTCTCAAATTCACAATTTTCAGCTAAGATTTTACAGTCAATTGAATAATACTTTGTAATTATGGAACCTGTTCCACCATTTGGAATATATTCAACGATAACTTCCTGTTCCTCAGAAGAATCGGTTTCATTAAAATCCAAAACCTCCACATCCTCTTGCTTCTCCTGCTTTTGTTTTTTTCTTCGAATAGCAAAGAAGATTAACACACAGCCAAGGCAGATAACTACCGAGACTCCGCAGATAATGCCAATGACATGTCCAATCCCCGATTTTGTTTCTGTCGGCTGATTTTCCGTAAGTAGCTCGCTGTTGGCTGGATCTGTCTCTGTTATCGGTATTTCCGTATTCTCGGTTACAGCCGGAATATTTTCTGCCTGTTCTTCTGCGACTTGTACTTTGCTCTCTGACGCTGCCGCCTCCTGCGAGGCTTCTATTGCCGCAGCGGTATCCTCGCCCGATATCTGAAGTGCTGCCGTTCCAAGCGTGGTAACCGTCATGTCTGCCCCATTCGCTGTCGTTGCAGAAGCAGTCACGACTTTTACCTCTGCGGTTCCTCCGCTGATTACCTGAAAGGTAAGCCAGAACTTAATCTCGTCCGATGAACCTGTTCCATCAAATGTAAGCAGTCCTGCCTCCTCATCTACGGTATCTGCACCATCCATGTATTTCATCCGGAGCGGGTCGTAACTTACTTCAACATGATAGTGGTCAATCATCTCTTCCCCTCTCAGGTAAAGACCGATTGGAAATTCCTCTCCACTCTCCTGCTCATATGTCTGTGAACCAAATGTTGCTGATGCATTCGCTGCATGAGTTTCATATGGCTGCACAATGAGCATGAATATCAGAAGTAAGAGCCCTATCGCTGTTTTCATCTTTTTGTCTGTTCTTTTTCTCATATTCTATACCCTTTGCATGACATCATTTTCTTTCTTTTTAAATACCATTAACCCAATGGCAAGGCTGATTGCCGCCGCCAACGCAAGCTTAATCCATGCACTGTAATGAGGTACACGATTGTAAACAACTGCCTCTCTGGCAATATAAATCGACATGTATATCGGATTGTACCCAATTACATTCTGCAATACCGGTGGAAGTGATGTGACCGGATAAAATATCGCAGACATATATAATAGCAAGGTAAGCAGAACGCTATACAGGTATTTGATATCCGCAAAGAAAACATACAGAATAGACAGCATATACCCGATACCGGCTGCAAATACCAATGCCAGAGCCACATCCAGTGGAAAAAGCAGCATCGTCCACGAAGGTTTTACCCTGAATATAATCAGCATTAGCACATAGGCAATACAAGTATATCCAAAATTGGTTAACGCAGTGTAAACTCTCGACAAAACAAATGTCTGTTTTGGCAGCTTTGCCTTTAATAATAAAGTCTTATTATCCACTAACGCTGTCATAGCAGAATTCGTTGCCCCACTAAATAACGACCAGAAAATATTTCCAGTAAGATAGTAAAGTGGGAAGTTCTCAATAGAACGTTTAAACATGTATGAGAAGATCAATGACATAACTGCCATCGTCAGCAACGGATTTAACACGCTCCATATGATTCCAAGATAACTTCTCGCATATTTTCTTTTTATCTCCCTTGAAGTCAATTCGCGGATTACAAAAAAGTACTGTTTTCTATCCGAAAAATTTTCATTAAAAAGATCAAGCTGTCTTTTTATTTTTTTTCCAATTTTTCTCCGCTTTCTTACAAACCAAAATGCCAATCCACCAATTATACATCCAAGAACAAGTATTAAAATGAAATATAAAACTAATTTCGAAAAATCAGATTTGCTTGTAGTTTCTTCATTTGCCTGTGTATTTTCCCACTTAACCAATTCCCCTGTTGTCGTATATCTATAATAATCTCCGCTGCCATTTTGATTAATTGCATAGAAAACTGTATTATCCTGCATCTCTTCCGTGGTGAGTCCATCCGGAATATTTTCACAAGCCCCTAATGACATGATGTAATACTTCTGGTCATTTGAAGTAATCTCACTGACAGGATAGAAATTAGCAGTCTGACTGTTGAATGCATAGATTGAGAAATTTTCATCACCATCCATAATTAACATGACACGAACATTTCTTGCCTGGTCACTAAAAAATGTCAATGACTCTCCTGCATAGCTATCTGTCACTAATTTATAATCCCATAAATCAATCTGCGGGGTATAATCAGCAATATCCACTACATATAAAAGCTGATTTCCCTTTTTAATACTTCCAACGACTGGAACTTCTGTCTCCAAACCATATGTATCAGATGAAGTCTGTGTTTCTTCCTCATCCATAAGCTGTTCAAAAAATGATTTTTCTCCGGTATCTGTTCCATCTACATTTATAAGCAGTGTCTCCTGAGAACCCATTGCATAGCTTTCTGCTTCTTCACCATTTGAATAGATTTTTGCACCTTTAACTTTTAATCCTGCATTTCCACCGCCTATTGCTTTGAATGTAATATTGTCATAGGTTATTTCATTACCAAAACCAGTTCCCTCAAGCGTAATTACGCCATCTTCTTCTGCCTCAGCTCCTGATACATACTCCAAGCGTCCGGTATCATATTGAAGTTCAACTTTATAAACACCAATATTTCCATCTGCTTTAATCGTTACTTCTATCTCAAAGGTGTCATCCATATTTACTGAATAACTTTCTCTTCCAAAAGAGACAACTGCGTCTGCAGCATAAACTTTTCCTCTGTCAGAAATGATTAATATAAAGGCAACAGCCATTATAAATAAAATTTCAATGATTTTATTCTTCTTTTTCATTTTGTAACTCATATATAATATTACTCTCTATTTTCTTTTTAATTGTTTACGCAAGAATACAAAATACTTATATATTCTGACATGTAAAGACTCCAACTGCGCTTTTCTGCCATTATCCTCGCTTTTATTTTCTCTGAATTCAGCTTTTACAATGCTTCCCTCCAGCCAAGCACTTTCATATAATGTTGCTTTTCTCACACCAGATACAATCATCATTCTTCTCAAAAATCTTTGATTTCTTATCTGTTCCCATGTTAGCTCAGCAGCTGTTTTTTTATAGTTGCCATCAATTACATCATCCGAAAAAAGATTATCACCATAAGCTTTTACCTCAACAATAGACGGTTCTGACATAAATAGATAAAATAATTTTTCTATTGTTCCAATATCTATTGTATTTTTTCCCTTTTCGAAAGATATTTGTGCCAACAACATTTGTAATGCCGCAATGTTTTTTTTCATTTGATCTGCATTTGGATTACGTGCATCATTCATAACTGGCACATACCCATTTTCTACCTTATCATATGATTTGGTCATACCCTCCAGCGATGACACAATTGTTTCGAAAAGTGAATTGCTAAAGCAACTCTTTCTCACTAATCCGCTCTCCGGCGAGAAATAATATGTATGAAATTTTTCATGAGAACTTCCAGTAGGATATTCATACATACCAAAGTAGCACCCCTGCACCTCAATATCTGGATTCATACTTTTTACCAGTGCCTCAATGGAACATTGTAGTGTTCCTATCCAGCCACTATCCACAAGCAAATATTCGCTGTTATCACATAAACCTTCCTGTTTTAAATAACCAACCGTGTTTTCATATGCGTCAACCGAATGTCTTTGTATGTACATACGAATTAATTTGCTTTGTCTTATTTTTTCTCTGAGTTGAATCACTTGCTGATAGTTTAATATGATATCTTTTTCTTTGTTTAATTCCAACTCATTTAATATATTTTGACATTCCTCATCAGTCAATGCCGCTCTGCGCAATATTTTCAAAGGTGTAACATCTATTCCGCCAACGCAAATACTGTCAATGCTTTTCTCCATATTGAAATGATATCCCGGTAACCGCATAGAGAAACGTGACACATGCAAATATTTACACTCTATATTTAAGTGTTTTTGTTTAACGATTTCATTTGCAATCAAATACATCTGATAACCGTCTCTGCTTAAAAAATAAACTCTGCTTTTATGAAGCCTTACTGCTTCATCTAAAACCCACTCTGTAAAACCAACAAGTGCCGGAGCTATCACCATAAGATAAAGTTTATTATCAATCGGCATCTCTACCTTTTTCATTTTTAAATTCTGATAAAATGTTGTTTCTATCGCCCTTTTAATAATTGGTGTTGACTGCAGAATATCAAAATATTGTTGCTGTCTGAACTGATTTATACTATTACTCTCCATCTCCTGTACCTGTAGACTGTCCCTCTGAAGGATTTTCTGTTTCTGTTGGTGTTTTTTCATCCGCTGATGGTTTTTCTTCTGTTCCCGGTGTCTCCGTTGACGGCTTTTCTTCTGTTCCTGGTGTCTCCGTTGACGGCTTCTCTGTTGACGGTGTCTCTGTTGACGGCTTTTCTTCTGTTCCCGGTGTCTCCGTTGACGGCTTTTCTGTTGATGGCGTCTCTGTCGCTGGTGTCTCCGTTGATGGTTTCTCTGTTGATGGTGTCTGTTCCGTTTTCCCGCCTGTCGATGACTGATTAGTCTGCGACGACTGACCTGATCCACTCGATTGTGTTGTTGAATTTGACTGGCTGCTTTGTGTTGACTGTTTTGTGTTTGAGGTCTGCGCAGCCGGAGCTGTCTGAACCGTCTGATTTGCTGACGTATTTTGAGTTTCTTGCTGTGTCTTCTGAGTTGCCGTCTCGCCTACATCATCTGTCTTTTGTTTTTCAGTCTTTTTTTCTGCCTCGTTTCTATTGCTCTGCTTTACCTTATCAGCCTTAACGTATGCGACACGACCACTGTAGGCTATCTTGCACCACTTTTCATCATCAGATAATGCAATTACACTTATATTTTTTCCTTTTTTTAGATTTCCAACTACTGTTGCTTCTGTGTCAGGCTTACTATATACATCTGCATTAGCTGCAAGTTCACGTGTTTCTATTTCCTCATTTCCATCAGCTTCCTGCTCTTCAGTTGTAACTATTTCCTGCTCAGCCTCTGTTTCAAAAATTGTCATCTCTCCATCGTTATTCAAATTTATCATCTGTTCATATTCAGTAGATGCCACTTTCTCAGTATCTGCTTTGCACGCTGTCAGCTGTATTGCCAAACTCAAAGCTATCAGTGCCATAACTGCTCTTTTCTTCATAATCTTTTTCTCCATTCCAATATCTATTTTGCTGTATTGATGATTCTTTACGTTTATACCATGCCAATAACCAATATGGAATCGCGCATGCTGCAATTGGCCGTAAAACATATATCCATCCCTTTGGGAATAAAATACCCAAGGCTTTAAAATTACGATATCTGCATTTTGCCTCATTCCATCTATGGCGAAAACTACGCTTTTTGTAGGAATCTTTATTTTCTCGATAAGCCAAAAGTTTATCCTGTATATTAGCACCCTTTAATCCTGCCCTGCGCAGCCTCATAAAGATCTCATAGTCTTCACAGCGAAGTGTCTCCTTGGACGCAACATATCCCTCATTTGTATCAAAAATAGATGCCCTGTACATAACTGTCGGATGTGCATATGGTGAAAATCTCAGATAATCCTGCTCTATAGGAAATTCCGGCATTTTACGTTCTCCCCATACTCCATTCTGATCAAACACATCAATATTGCAGCCAACCCATGAATACTCCTGATATTTGTCCAAAAAATTTTTTTGTTTCATTAATCTTTCCGGATATGAAATATCATCTGCATCCATTCTTGCAATATATTTTCCCTTTGCCTCATCTATACATGCATTCAACGAAAATGCCAATCCATGATTTTCATCCTGACCGATCAATTTAATTCTTTCATCCAGTCCTGCCACCTCCCTGAGTAGTGTTGCCGCCTCCGGGCATGAGCCATCATCATAAATAATAAACTCAAAATCTTCAAATGTCTGGTGTAAAATAGAATTTACCGCCTCCATTAAAATATCCTTATTCAATTCATTATAAACACCCATGATGACAGAAATCTCTGGCATAACTCCCCTTTCCAGCAACTATGAAATTCTTTTATCCATAGTTGAATAAATTCTTTCCATAGTTCTAACTGTTTCTTCTGTACTAAATTGAATTACTGACTCTCTGCAATAATCCGCTAGTTTTTTTCTATATTCAACATTTGAATAAACTTTATCGATAGCTGTCACAAATGCATCCTGATCAAATGCCTCGCATATCAATCCATTTTTATCATTCTGCAAATATTCTCTTGTTCCTCTGTTATCTGCAACAATGAGTGGCACTCCACATGCAAGCGCCTCTATTGCGGCAATCCCCAACCCCTCACGGATAGAAGGGAACGCAAATACATCAGCGGTCTGGAGTATTTCATTCATATCTGTTCTGAAGCCAATCAATTGCACCTGCTTCTCTAATTTTTTTTCATGAATCAGTTTTCGTAATTCATCTTCATCTGGTCCATTTCCGCATATAGTATAATATATATCTTTTTTGTTTTCCACTGCAATTGCTTCAATTATAATTTTTTGATTTTTATTTTTATTCAGTTCTGCAGCTGTAACGATATGAAAAGCATTATTCGGTATTCCCAATTCTATTCTTTTCATGGAAGCCATTTCTGGCATCGGGCGAAATTTATCCAAATCTACCCCTACACCATGTATTTGCTCAACTGTTCCATTTTTTTTTAATTTGAATCTGTCTTTTACACAACAATAATCTTCCTTATTGATGGTTATAAGTGTATCCGTCCACCGTGCCAGCAGCTTTTCAACTGGATAAAATAAAATCCAATTTAAAATTGGAGCACCTTTATAAAAATGAAGTCCATGCGCAGTGTATATAACATACGGATCTGCTTTACTGTAATGTGCGGCGATTCTTCCCGCAACGCCTCCCATCGGATTGTGACAATGTATCGCCGTTATATTTTCTTCATCAATAATTTTAATTAACTGCTTAATTGCCCTGCAATTCATTATAATCTGTGCCGGACTTTTCTCTATATCGATCTGATGCAGAATAATTCCCTGTTGTTTCAATTCTTTTTCATCAAAGGTATAAATCGGTTTTTTTAAATTTGATGCATAATGTATCTCATAACCCATGTTCTGCATAATTTCCACATCATTTTTTTCAAATTGTGGTAAAAATCCGCTAATCGTTGTTATGTATAATATTTTTTTCATCTATTCTTCATCCAACACACTTTCTATTAAGCTTTTAGCATTTTCTACATCCTGATCATTTGGAATCATAACATAGCATGTTGTTCCTGGCATAGAATATGTCGTTGTATGCTTTCCTGTTCCTGTTACTGTATAACTGTCAATTGTCCACGTAACATCATTAGATAACTTATATTTAACCAAATCGTATATCACATTAGATGGAATATCTGTCATAACACAATCAGCAACTTCATCTAATATTTCTCCATATTTTGCTAATATACTTGGAGATGTCATTTTATTTATAACTGCTTTTATCACTTCCATCTGATTAATACCCCGCTGAACATCCCCAGCAGCAAAGGCATGTCTCTCACGTGCAAATGCTAATGCTTCTAGTCCCGAAACATGATTGTATCCTACTGTATAATGTTTTATCGGATCAACAGTAAAATCATATTCCGAGTATACATCAATTCCTCCAAGCGTATCTATTATCGCCTCAAACCCACTAAAATTCATACGCACATAATAATCAATATTTATTCCGTATAAATTTTCTATTGCTGCCTCTGAACTTTCTACCCCATATAATCCAGCATGTGTCAATTTATCATTTGCCCCTTGATTTGGCAGATACACATAATAATCTCTCGGTGTATTAACAAGCTGGATATGTCCCGTTTTCATATTGACAATCGCAAGAATATTTACATCGCTTCGGCTTCTCGCATTCACAGCCCCCCACATATCAATTCCACTAATATATATTACAAAAGTATCTTCATCTGATGACAGAAAATATTTTTCTTCTGTACTGTCCACATCAGTAACATCTCCACGTACTTCAACCTGAATTTCTGCAGAATATGTATATAATTCCCTTATTCTATCTGAGAAATCTTCATATCCATCCTGATCAGATATGATATCAACATATGCACTATTCATAATAATTGCTCTTTCTGTTCCATTTAGTAATGCATCTGCCATAAACAAAATATTATTATATGCTTTATATTGAACTTCTGTTGCCACAGTACCATCAATTACTGACATAACCTGATCTGCTGCATTATCCGATTCTAAATATCCAACAGATGCCCCCTCTATATCTCTAAGTTCATTTGCATTATCATCTGAGCTGACAAATACCGACATCTGAACCACTTCAAGTCTTGAATCCTTTGCTACATTATTTAATGTCATGTCTAATTTTCCTATTGCAATTAATCCATACAGAAGACCTATTGTTATCAAAACAGATATTATTGCAAAAATAATTGCAGGAATGCTCTTTTTAGTCGAAA
>UMBC01012348.1_pt1 | contig 12139 bp, 12 predicted proteins | sample 1963871 | NCBI WGS metagenome assembly UMBC01 (sample SAMEA4835932, study PRJEB28245) | human gut metagenome | biome: gut microbiome; material: fecal sample | place: Denmark | collected 2008 | reverse complement strand
TAAGACTTCTTGCAATGGAAAATGAGTGGTTTTCGGATGACTTAAGAAAACTTGATGATGACAACGTGTTTCGTAAGATTCAGGGACACTGGATTATTGAAATGGCGGAAATGCTTGCAACCTGTAATGCAAGAAGTGTTGAGGACATTAAGTCATTTTTAAGCCGTCAGAGTGAAACTTACAAGGTACCATATGAAACCCATCCTGAAGACAGACCAAGACAATGCATATTTGTGGGTTCTTCCAATAATGCTGATTTCCTGCCATTTGACCGTACAGGTAACAGAAGATTTGTACCGGTAATGGTAAATAAGGAAAAGGCATTGCATCATCCGTTGGAGGATGAGGAAGAAACAAGGGCATACATAGAACAGTGCTGGGCTGAAATAATGAATATGTATAAAAAGGGCATTAACACTAAACTTGTATTTAATAAGGAGTTGGAAAAAGAACTCATTGAATTTCAGAAGGAATGTATGCCTCAGGATACTCTTGTGGGCATCATTGAGATGTTTCTTGAAATGACGGATGAGGAGTTTGTATGTGTTCAGATGATTTACGAGAGAGCGTTGCACCACGAAAACTGCAAGCCGAAACAGTACGAATCCAGAGAGATTACGAGCATCATGAGGCTTAAATTTGCAGAACAGTGGGAAGAGGTGAAAAGTCACAGATTCATTAAGGAAGGATATGGAACCCAGCTTGCATGGAAGAGAAAAAAGGAAAATGGTTTTGAGAAAATAGAGAGGGATGAGGACATTCCTTTTAAGCAGGAAACATTGGAAAATCTTAAAACTGAATCTGATGAAATTACAGGAAAAAGTAAGTGACATGATGTCATTTACTTTTAAAAATGTAAATTTGTTATGTAAATTGGGTGGTTTGTAAATCGGAATGATGGATTTGTAAATTGGAAATGACGTAAAAAAAAGAGCCAATTTACATCAGAATGGTTTCAATCCCTTTATTTATGGGATGTTTTGAAATTTGTAAATCGTAAATTGTAAATTGGCTAAATGAAACTAAAAAAATATAGTTTTTTAAAGCCGATTTACATTTTCAATTTACGGAAGGAGATTTGTATGGTTGAAAAGATTAAGCGGATAAAAATAGATGAGGATTTATTTCGAATGATATATCAGTATTTTATATATGGTCGTAAGGACGAAACGGAACTGATTAAGGCAGGTCTTAAAGATAAGATGGATAAGATGATTTTGAGAAACATTTATACAGAAAGCAAGACTGCCGAATCGGTAGAGGAGAGAGAAAATGCAAGAAAAGATTATCTTGACAGAAAGGAAATCCCGGAGGATTTCCGTTGTTAAGTTTCTGTTGAATGTTAAAGACCAGCAAGTGGCACTTGCAGGTTGAAGAGCAGACAATGGAAATAAAGATTGCGCCATAGCTTTACATATTGGTGTAGGTGGAAACGCTGCTATGGCGATAATCGTACTTTGCGACATAATGTCGGAAAGTTAAATCTTACAGCCGGGTGTAATAAATCCATAAGGCATACACACACATACAGTCGGCTGTGGGATAAGTAAGGTAATGTAAGGACATAAAGCCCTCGGCAGAGACCCCGCACTTTGGGTTGTCAAAAGTGCTAGGGGGTTATCAATTATGGCAGAGCCAAATTGATAAGAACCACCCGTTTTCAACAGCCTCGGGCAGACTACTAAAGACTAACAACGTGCAGGTGTCACCGCACGTATCAAAACAATAAAAGAAAAAAAGGAGTGAGATTATGGCAGGATTATCATATTCAGCACACCTGAGTCAGAAGAACAGTGCCATTAACAGCAAGGCGAAACTCTCAGGTGTTGCAAAGCACAATTTACGAAAGTACCACTCCAATGATTATGATAAGGAGAACATTGTAATTTTATGGGGTACGGATAAATTAGTGCAGGATGTAAAAAAAGTATATAAGGAACAGTTTGACGAAGCAGTCAGGGAATATAACAAAAAGCAGACAAGGGACGACAGAAAGATTGATGATTATTTTGAAAAGACTGCAAAGTCAAACAAGGACATGGCAGTGGAACTTATTTTTCAGATAGGAGACAAGGAGTTCTGGGATAAGAATCCTGACAAGCGAAGAAGGATGGATGTGGCATTTAAGGAAATGCTTAATATGTTACAGAAGGAAGCACCAAATCTTGTTGTGGCAAATGCAGTAATACATTATGATGAGGCAAGCCCACACATGCACGTGGTGGCAGTTCCCGTAGCTGACGGATTTAAAAAGGGAATGTCAAGGCAAGTGTCAAAGAGAAAAGTATGCACAAAGGAATTTCTTGAAGAGGTCTTGCAGGGAAAAATAAGAGAATGTGTGGATAACAGAATATTCGTATGGCTTGGTGAGTTTCTTAAAAGCAAACAAACAGGATGGAATAATGATTTGTCGGTTGTAGAGTACAAGGTAAAAAAGGAAAATGAGAAATATGAAAAAGCAGTAAAAAATGTTGAGGTTATGAATAATGAAATATTGAAAAAGACTGCCGAAAAGCAAAGAGCCGATAAGAAGCTGGAAGAAACTTACAAAGAATTGAAAGAAGCAGATGCAGTGGCACAATGGGGAATAAAGGACATTCGGGAATTTGAAAATAAAGTAACAAAAGGACCGGAAGAACCTAAAGGACTGATGAGTGCAAAATCTTACAGAGAAAAGATTGTAATGCCGTTTCTTGTAGGTTTGAACAGGATATTTAAAAGAATAGTTAAAATGGCGAAAAGCTGCTTTGCAGAGTCAATGGAATTGAAGAAGAAACTGGGACAGGCAAATGAAGACAGAGAAAGACTGGCAGAAGCAAACGAAAATCTTAGACGGAGAGTAAAGTGTATGGATCAGGAGATTGATGAGAAAGCTGAAAGAATCTATGAGTTGGAAGGGACAGAGTTTATACTGGAATATTTTAGGAAATTTGTCAAGGATGAAGATTATGAAAGGATTGTAGAGATGGGGAAGGAGGAAAGAGAGAATGGTCATATACAAATGCATATATAAAAATTGAATATAATTAAAACCGTAATATTTTAAACGGTGCATATATGTAATTATAAAAAGAATATAGAGTAATCATAATAAATGTGATAAAATACAGACAAGATTAGTTTACAAGGAGGGGTGCACTGTGTCGGTATATGATGAGTTAATAAAGGAAATAGAAAAAAATAGTACGGAAGATTTCTCAAAAGCTTCAAAAAGGTTGATGGCTTATGTGGACAGATTAAAAAAAGAAGAAATAAGTGAAATTTTATTAGACATTGGGGCAATACCTCAATCAATCAAACCATCAAGTACTGAAGAAAAAGTATATTCTAAGGTGACGGATATTGTGTTGGCTAGATGTTTTAAAGAAGTAGGGCTTGAATCAGAGGTCTTAGAAGCAAGGGGAAATAGTGCGGATGTTTCGGCAAAAAGTAAGTACCACGGATATTCGTTAGTTGCAGATTCTAAAGCTATGCGATTGTCAAGAACAGCAAAAAATCAAAAAGATTTTAAAGTAGGAGCGTTAGGAGATAATTGGGTAGGTGATTCAGATACTTTTGCATTATTGTGTTGCCCGCTGTATCAATATCCAGCTAAAAAAAGTCAAATATATGAGCAAGCTTTGAATAATAAGACATGTTTTTTTTCATGGGAGCATTTTAAATTTTTGATAGACAGAAATATAGTGGAAACGGATACATATTCGTTAGAACCAATTTGGTCATATGATGCAAGATTAAGCCGAACATGCTTAAATAACCGTGCAATGAATTTTTTTGAAAAGGTTAGTGATAATTTGTGCAATCGTACTTCTACTAACAAAGAGTTTTTTTATGCTCAAATAAGCAAATATAATAAATATGTTGCACGAAGAGCAAAAAGGGAAAAGGAAAATATTTTGAACAATAAAATATCAAGTATAGAGAAACTGTCAAGAGAAGACGCTATTAATTTACTGATTAAAGAAGAAAAAAAGAAGACTGATACAATGGACAGACTAATAAAGAGACTTGAGAGCAAGGAATAGATGAAGATATGAGTTATTTAAAAAAAGGTGACAGTATAAAACTTATAAAAGAGGTTGAAACGGAGAAAATACATCTTATTTTATCAGATATACCATATGGTATTTCTTTGGATGAATGGGATGTGTTACATTCAAATACAAATTGTGGATTATTAGGACATAGTCCCGCACAAGAAAAGGCAGGAGCCGTTTTCAAAAAAAGGGGAAAGCCGTTAAATGGTTGGAGTGAAGCAGATAAAAAAATTCCATTAGAATATCAAGAGTGGTGTGCTGAATGGGCACCTGAGTGGTATAGAGTGTTGAAGCCGGGAGCTTCATGTTTTATTTTTGCAGGTAGGCGTTTGGCGCATAGGTGCATATGTGCAATGGAAGAGGCTGGATTTACATTTAAGGATATGATAGCATGGGAAAAATCCCATGCAGCACATAGGGCACAAAGAGTATCTAGTGTTTTAGATAGAAGGAATGATTTGGAAAACAGCAAAAAATGGGAAGGATGGAAATTAGGAAATCTAAGACCAGTGTTTGAACCTATTTTATGGTTTATAAAACCATATCCACAAGGAACAACTTTAACTGACAATGTGTTGAAATATGAAGTGGGTGCGTATAACGAATTATCTTTAAAAGAGAATCAATATATGAATTCAGGAATAGAGGTATGTTCTAATATTTTAAGAACGGAAGAATTAGAGGAAGATAGGGGATATCATGAGGCTCAAAAACCAATACATTTATTAAAGACATTAATAGAATTAACAACAAAGGAGAATCAAATAGTATTAGATCCTTTTATGGGATCAGGTAGTACTATGGTGGCAGCAATAAGAAGTAACAGAAGATACATAGGATTTGAGAAGGAAGAGCAATACATGAATTATGCAATAACTCGTGTGCAACAGGAAGAAGACAGAATAAAAAGACTTAATAACAAAGAAAAAAATGAAAATCAAACTAAATATAAAAAAAGTAGGAAGATTGAATAAAAGGAGGAGAAATGACGGTATTAGAAGAAGTTGTGAAAATGAATAGGCCGCCTGTTTTATTTATAGGTTCAGGGATACCAAAAAGATATTTATACAAATATCCATCATGGCAGGAATTATTGGAAATGTCATTTGCAAAATTTGAACAAGATCCGTTTCAGTATCAAAAACATATTGATAGCTGTAAGAGAAAAAATATGTCAGATTTTGAAACTAATATATATATGGGGAGTCTTATTGAAAATGAGTTTAATAATGCTTTTTTTGACAGAAAAATAAGAATGAACATAGGAAATAAGAATAACCCAAGCTGGGTAAAAAGAGGGATTTCTCCGTATAAAATGTATTTAGCAGATTTTTTTAAAAAACAAAAGTTAAATCGCTCTCCTAAATTGCAAGAAGAATTACTAAAATTAAAAAATCTAAAAAATAAAGTATCAGCAATTATAACAACAAATTATGATACTTTTTTAGAAAAATATGTCTTTCCAAATGACTTCAAAGTATTTGTAAGACAACATGAATTGTTTTCAGCAGACAGTTATGATATAGCAGAAATATATAAAATACATGGTAGCGCAACAGATGCAAGATCAATAGTTATAACAGAGGATGATTATAATAAATTTAAAGAATCAAGAAAATTGATAATTGCTAAAATGTTAACCTTATTTGCAGAGGCTCCAATTATTTTTATGGGGTATTCGTTTACAGATGAAAATATAAAAGAAATTATAGAAGAATTTTTAAGTTGTTTATCTGAGGCACAGTTAGAAGGGATAAGAAAGCACTTTATTTTTATTAGTTATAAAAAAGATGAAACAGAATTAATTGAAATTAAGAGAACAGTTATGACAAAAAATGGAACAGAAATTCCGTTTATAGAAATACAGACAGACAATTTTGGATTGGTATACGATAAATTGTCAGAAATCACACCAGGAATTTCACCTATAAGAGTGAGAGAAACAAGAAGAGTGGTTAAAACAATTGTAGATCAAAATATGTCTTCTAAAGAAGCAGAATCAATTATTGTAGGAATTGATGATCTTACAGATATGGATTTGTCAGCTAAACCATTAGCTATTGCGATTGGATACAAGGAGAATATATTAAACAAGTATGGATATGGTTTATTAGAAGAAGATTTAATATTTGAAGATATTATCTTTGATAATAAGAAGTTTGATGCTGAAGCAATGTGCTCGGAGAGGTTTAAGAAAATAGCAATTAATAGATTACTTCCAGTGTTTAAATATGCAAAAAATCAGAAAATACCTGAAGATAGCAGATTAGGCAAGTACATAGAAGAACATAATTCTATTAATAAAATAATAGCTAAAAATGTTGTAAAAACATTAAAAAATGTTCAGGTATTTGAAACATATGAACAATTATTAGAATGTATGCAAGGGGAGGAAACCTGCAGAAAAGCGGCAATGGCGGTTTTAAAAAATATGGATTGGTTAACAGTGGGAGAACTTAGACAGGCATGTGTGTATTTGTTTGAAAATTATAGAAACGAGATTGCAAAAGAAACAAATGCTAAAAGATGCATTTTATGTTTAGATTTTAGAGAGAATTATAAATAAAAAGAAATGCTAGTAAACCTTTCTTGGTAAAACCAAAAACATTACTAGCATTTCCCTTGTTATTAAAGAACATTTAATGTTCTATGTTCTCATAAATATTATATAATCATTTAAGTAATAATATACTTTTTAATGACTACGCTAATCATACTCTGATAATATAGAAAAGTCAATGGTTATTTCTAGAATAATTTTGGCAAAAATTGAAAAATTTGAAGAATATATATGTAGAATATAGAAAGAATTAAAAGGAGAGAAATATAAATAAAATATGAAAGGTATTTTTTTACCAAATGGAGTAGGCTCGCTAAAAATCATAAACCAATTAGCAAAAAAAGAATTTGGGAATGAAATTGGAACAGCAAATTCATATGTAGAGTTAAAAAGAGATATAATTAAAGTGTTAAGAAAAAAAACAGCAAGAGAGCTTGAAGAAAACAAATTAGCGACTCTCGTAAATATTAAAAGTATTGAAGAAAATAATTTTAGTGATTTTATTTCAGTGAGGTTTGCATATTGGGGAATGACAATATCTATTGCTATTTTGATGATTGGAAACGTTCCTATAAATTCATATTTTAATATGACGAAAAAAACATTTGGCACGTTAGTAGTGACGGGAATTATTATTTTATTAGTTACAATGTCGCGAACAATACATATGCAACACGATGAATTAGAGTATTTGAATTTTAAATTAATATGTTTTGATGAAATAATTGGAAACAAAAAAAAGAAATATTAAAAGTGGAATGCAGTCGTCAAACAGTCGTCATTTTTCTTTGCAAATAGAAATAATGACAGTACAGACAACCAAAATAAGCAGGAAATGCAATGAAAACTAAATAAAAAACACTAAACAATGATGAGATAATTCCGTGAAGGTGGTAGAACAGTAGGTTCAGGTAAGGTTGCTACAATTGTTGAATAATTTTCGTTTTACTAAGAGAACCATAAATAAGTAAAATAAGTCCATTTGAGTGCTTGCATTCAAATGGACTTTCTTTTGCTTATTTATGGGACGACAGTCCCGACCGAGATGAAGCGTCAGCGAAATCGAGGTGTTCTCGGAATAGAGCGCAAGCTCACTATAAATAAAGAAAACCACGGTCGTGTTTACACGAAACCGTGGTTTTCCTTTATTTATAGGGTTCGCAGGTATTCTATGAATGCCGCGAGCTTATTGATTGCAAAGCAATCAATAAGAGAGGTTGATGCGAAATAGTAGACATTCCCGAAATTTTCGGGGATGCCTAAATATTTTGGATAATTAGATTAGTATCAATGTTTTGGGTATATCATCAAAAGCGGTATAAGCGAGGTTTATACCAAGAATTTTTTATGTTTTCATTCATTTTATTGCTCCTATAATTTATAATATTAATTGTATATATAGAAATAAAAAATATATACATGCAAATCGGGGATAGCAATGATTGACAAAACATTTTATGCTATAATAAATGATAATTAAAATAAAAAGAAAGAAGACATTATGATTACACATCCAATTGAACCAATATATAATCAAAAATCAAAAATTTTAATATTAGGTAGCTTTCCATCTGTTAAATCCAGAGAAGAAGGATTCTTTTACGGACATCCACAGAATAGATTTTGGAAAGTATTAGCTGCCATATTTAATGAAAATATACCACAAACAATTCATGAGAAAAAAGAATTTTTGCTTAATAATAAAGTGGCAGTGTGGGATGTAATTCATTCATGTGAAATTACAGGGTCTTCTGATAGTAGCATTAAAAATGTTGAAGTGAATGATTTGACAAGAATATTAAATACAGCAGATATAAAACAGATATTTGTTAATGGAAAGAAAGCGTATTCACTTTATAACAAATATATGAAACAGATAGTGATGAAAGAAGCAATATGCCTTCCATCCACAAGCCCTGCAAATGCTGCATGGAATATAGACAGACTTGTTGAAGCATGGAAGATTCTAAATGAGTGATTAAATAAGAAATATATATAGCAATAATTAGAATAGAAAGATAGCAAAATATAATTTATAAAATAATTAGAATTTGAACAAAACAATAATAAACATATAACTTGCAAAAGGGAGTAAATAATTTTATGAAAATATATTACTATAATGTAGAAAAATTATCTGATAAATCAGTATATTCAAAATATTATGAAATGATGGATGAAGATAGGAAAAATAAAATAGATAGAATAAATCAGGAAGATAAAAAAATGCAAAGTCTTGCAGCTGGAATTCTTATACAGCATATAAGAAAAACTGAAAAAGAAGACAGTAAGATATTAATTGACAAATATAACAAGCCTTCATTTGAAGATGGTAAAATTAAATTTAACATATCACATTCAAATAAGTATGCAGTAGCTGTTGTTTCTGATTATGAAATAGGGATAGATACTGAAGATGTTAAAAGAAAGAATAAGTTTACTATGAAAGAAAGAAGGATTGTTAATACCTGCTTTGCTCCTAAAGAACAAAAATACATTTATGATATAGGAACAGAACAGGGAAAACTTCAGAGATTTTTTAGGGTGTGGACTATAAAAGAAGCTTATGTAAAAATGGAAGGGACAGGAATGATAAGACCATTTTATACATTTGAAGTGGATTTCGAAGAGGAAAGGCCAAAAATTATTGCAGACAAAGAGACGATGATAACTGAAATGAAAATTGGAATAAGCAATTTAGTGTCAGTATGTCATAACATAAATGATAATGAATATACGATAGAGAAATTATAAAATAATAGAAAATATGAAAATAGAGAAAATAAATAGCAACTAGATGGGTAATTCTTTATTGGTTATAAGAGATATTAAACATAAATATATTATAGTAGGAAAATAATAAAGAATAGAAAATTAGAAAAAAGTTGAAGTAAAGATTGTTGTAATCCTAACTTCAACTTCTTTGATAAAATTATTTACACCAACGACCAGAGGCTCCACAAGGAAGAACCAGACCATTGCCGCTTACAGGAACTCCAATTTCATCTGAAATAACAGTTCCGCCGAATTTTGATTTAACTTCAGTTGATAACATATAAGTTAAAACTGAAGGTGCAAGACCTGTAGTATATGAATTAATTAAGTAAAATAATGGATCGTCAGACAAGACTTCCGTACATAATTTTACAAAATCATAAATGGAATCTTCTATTTTCCAAATTTCACCACCAGGACCACGGCCGTAAGAAGGTGGATCCATTATGATTGCATCGTATTTGTTGCCACGACGTATTTCTCTTTTTACAAATTTAGTGCAATCATCAACTAACCAACGAATAGGTGCGTCTTTTAATCCGGAAGAAACAGCATTTTCCTTTGCCCATGTTACCATGCCTTTAGAAGCATCAACGTGAGTGACAGAAGCACCCGCATTAGCAGCAGCTAAAGTTGCACCACCGGTATAAGCAAATAAATTTAATACTTTAATTGGTCGACCGGCATTTTTAATTTTTTCAGAACACCAATCCCAATTTGTTGCCTGTTCAGGAAATAAACCTGTATGTTTGAAACTAAATGGTTTAAGGTTGAATGTTAATTCTTTATAATTAATAGACCATTGTTCCGGTAAATCAAAGAAATCCCATTGACCACCGCCTTTTTTACTTCTATAATAATGCCCATTTAATTTATTCCAACGTTTATCTTTCTTTGGAGTATGCCAAATGACCTGAGGATCAGGTCTAACTAATATGTAATCACCCCAACGCTCTAGTTTTTCGCCGTCTGAAGTATCAATTACTTCATAATCTTTCCAATTGTTAGCAATCCACATAATTAATATAAAATCCTATCTTTAAAAATTTTAATCATTGTATTATAATGACCAATGGTTATATATTACAATTTGAGAAAATAAAAGTCAATAAAAGCAGAAAACTACCTATTATATATAGAAGAAAGAAATTAAAGAGTAAATTATGAGATTTAAATTTAAAAATGAATTTTGAAATGATAGTGTAGAAAAAGTATTGATAAATAGCCAAATTAAGTAAAATAAAATTTTTTGAAAAAATGGTTGCAATTTATATTTTCATGTTGTATACTAATTCATGCTGTGACATTGATAGCGTTGAAACGAGAGGTTGCTACAGTAATGTAGGTTTTCCGCGGAGCGAATGTCAAGTTAGGAAACTGGCGACAAGTCACTGTACTAAAAACGAGTCCACCATAGAAGTGGAAACACGTGGGTAAGTTGTGAATAATCACAAAACACACGGAAAGGTTGTACAGTCACCGCTTGTCGTGCTAATAGTACGAAAAGGAGGCGGCTTTTTTTATGGCACAAGTAATGAGAATCACATTAAAGGCTTATGATCACAAATTAATCGATCAGTCAGCTGCAAAAATTGTTGAAACTGCAAAGAGTTCAGGAGCAGAAGTTAGTGGCCCTGTACCACTTCCAACAAAGAAGGAAGTAATCACAATTCTTAGAGCTGTACATAAGTACAAAGACTCAAGAGAACAGTTTGAACAGAGAACTCATAAGAGACTCATTGATATTGTTACACCAACACAGAAAGCAGTAGATGCTTTGGCAAGATTAGAAATGCCAGCAGGTGTATATATCGACATTAAGATGAAGAATAAATAATTCATCGCAATTTACTTATTTTAATAGGTAAAAAACGAAATAGTGAATTATCCTTGAAGGTTTAAATAGATTGAACTGTTCTAGGATGATCGCGGTGGCGCGATCCGCTGTAGATTAACAGGAGGTAATTAATATGAAGAAAGCTATTTTAGCTACAAAGGTTGGAATGACTCAGATTTTCAACGAAGATGGAAGTTTAGTACCAGTAACCGTTCTTCAGGCTGGACCATGTGTAGTAACACAGGTTAAGACAGTAGAAAATGATGGATACAGTGCTGTACAGGTTGGATTCGGTGAAAAGAGAGAAAAGTTAGTCAACAAGCCAATGAAAGGTATGTTTGACAAAGCTGGAGTTCCTTACAAGAGATTTGTAAGAGAATTTAAGTTTGAAAATGCTGAAGAGTATTCAGTGAAAGACGAAATCAAGGCAGACATCTTTACTGCTGGAGACAAAGTTGACGCATCAGCAATTGCAAAGGGAAAAGGATTCCAGGGTGCAATTAAGAGACATGGTCAGTCAAGAGGACCTATGGCTCACGGTTCTAAGTATCATAGACATGCCGGATCAAACGGTGCATGTTCAAGCCCAAGCAAGGTGTTTAAAGGAAAGAAAATGCCAGGTCATATGGGTGCTAAGAAGGTAACAACACAGAACCTTGAAATTGTTAGAGTTGATGCAGAAAACAACTTAATCCTAGTAAAGGGCGCTGTACCAGGACCTAAGAAAGCTTTAGTAACTATTAAAGAAACATGTAAGTCTGGTAAGTAGATTTTGGAAGGAGGAACACGCAGATGGCAAAAGTATCTGTTTTAAATATGGAAGGTAAACAGGTTGATGAAATCGAATTAAACGATGCCGTATTTGGTGTAGAAGTTAAAGAAAACTTAGTGCATCAGGCAGTATTGAGTCAGCTTGCTAATAACCGTCAA
>UMBC01006752.1_pt1 | contig 12531 bp, 9 predicted proteins | sample 1963871 | NCBI WGS metagenome assembly UMBC01 (sample SAMEA4835932, study PRJEB28245) | human gut metagenome | biome: gut microbiome; material: fecal sample | place: Denmark | collected 2008 | reverse complement strand
TCGAATTGCATGCAAGCATGCATCGATGATACCTTGTGACCCTTTAATCATATAAGCTTTTCAACATTCTCAAAGAGTCCTGCCGACTCTTTAATCATATTTTCATTGCCGATGACACATATACTGTCCTTCTTAAGCACTGCCTCTACAAGGTCTGCAAGCCTTCTGATATCCTCTGGCTGTGCATTTAGTATCTCATTTCTCTCCTTTTGAATCTGCTCATAAGTAATACCCTCGAGATATGCCGACAGTGATCTGCTACCCTTTGCTTCCGGATTCATAGGCGTATCAAGTGCACTGAAGGTACCGATAATATACTTGGTCATATCCCTCTCGTCAGGTGAAAAGCTCTTTATATACTCAGGTATCCTGTCATAGACATCAAGTGTGTCTGAAAGGTTAGGGTCTCTATATGAGACAAAGTAGCTCTCTCCGCTTCTAAGGAATGTATTCATGCAGCCGTAAGCACCACCCTTTACCCTGACATTTATCCAGAGATAATCATAGCTTAAGATGATACGCAGCAGTCTCAGTGCTCCGGTGTATTCATAGCCCTCGCAGATGAAATCACCTGTTTTTGCCACATACTGTATCTGGGATGCATCAATAAATGCTTCCTTTGCTGTATTAAAATGAACCTCTGCCTGATTGCCTATAGCACTCATTTTATCAAATCCAGCTATAACTTTTTCCAACGAAGGCTTTGCATTGCCGTAAGCCTCGTTATTTCCGGTAAAGCTGATAAGCATTCTGTTTCTTGCAAACAGCTTTTTGGCTATTGCAGCAAGCTTATCTGACACACTCTTTGGTGACTCGGAAAGTTCCTTTTCTATGCAGCATATAGAGCGGTAAAAAGCAACTCCCTTTAGCTCGTCCTGATAAAGTGCGTAGCGCGAGAAGCTCGACATACTTCGCATAGCTGCAACCAGATGACCGGAACTGCTAAGGTTAGCCTGAAGCCTTGCCTTAATCTGCGCTACAAGCTCACCCAGTCTCTTTGTATCTGTAAAATCCGATGAAAGAAGCATCTGCTCCATAAGCTCAAGTGCCTTGTCAAGATTTTTCTCCAATACCTTAAGCTTCACCTCAAACTTAAACACGAAATTATTTCTATCCTTAATATCCGGGTGACTTGCAGTACCTGTGCTTATTCCACCGGTATATATGTTGGTAGCATTGGCTAAATCGGTATAGCTGTACTTTTCGGTGCTCACCAGCCCGAGTGCGTTTGTAAAGAAGCCAAGATAGCCAAGCTCACTCTGAGCAAAATCACCTGCATCAAATAAAAATGATATATAATCAATGCCGTTTGACTCTATGTCATGACGCACAACCTTTACATCCAAAAGCTCATCCTCAATGTTTGAAAAAGGCATGGCATTCTTTTTCATATCTGCTCTTGTAAGCATTGGAAGCTTGCGCAGGTCCTCATCAGACGAAGGCTCCTCCTGGTATTTCTTTAAATGCTCTGTATCCTCAATCAGCTTTTTAATCTCTTCATCTGAAAGAGATGCCTTGTAATCGGAAAGCTCCTTTGCCAAAGCCTCCTCCCTCTCATTGCCAAGGCCACGCTTCGGCTTTACTGTGACAGATGAACCATGGGTATTGTCAAGCAGATATTCCTGTATAAGCTTTTCAAAATAATCCGTATCTACAGCCTTTCGAAGCTTAGCAAAGGTACCAAGACACTCCAGATGTATAAAAGGCTTCATATCATCAAACAGCCAGCTGTCTAAGCAGTTTAATCCAAAAAGAAGTCCCTTAGGGAACTGTCCGAAGTCAGCCTCCCTGAATTTGAACTCGCTGCTGTTGATTCCCGCAAGCAATGCTTCTTTATTAATTCCTGTTTTAACAACTTCTTTAAGAGTGTTTTCTATAATACTTTCAAACTCATCTGCCTGAGATGCATTGGCATTCTTTGCCACAAACGAGAATACCGGCTGCAGAATGCCCGCATCATATGAGCCATACACATCATCACCGATTCCCGCATCTATCAATGCCTGCTTAACCGGTGCTCCCGGTGAGCTGACAAGTGCATAGTCAAGCACATCAAATGCCTGATAGAGCATCTCATCAAGCGTATCCCCTACCACACGGTTATAAGATAGATAAGTCTTATTCTCCTGTGAATCATCCATGGTAATTGAATACTGTGCCTCAACATTCTTTATTTCATCAAACGCAGGCTGTTTATTAATTTCTGAATTAACTTTTTTATAATCATACAGGCTCAGATATTCCTTATCCAGCCACTCAAGTCTCTCGACAACATCCATATCACCATACAGATAAATGTATGAATTGGATGGATGATAATACTTGTGATAGAAGTCCAGATATGCTTCATACGTAAGCTTAGGAATATACTCCGGATTGCCGCCTGAATCCTTGCTGTAGGTATTGTCAGGGAAAAGCGAGCGGTAAATCTGGCTTGAAAGCACCTCATCCGGCGATGAGTATGCTCCCTTCATCTCATTGTACACCACTCCGTTTATCTTAAGCTCATCATCCTTGCCTGTAAGCTCGTAGTGCCAGCCCTCCTGCTTGAATATTTCCTCGTACTTTGTGATATTCGGATTAAACACTGCATCCAGATACACATCCATGAGATTCTTAAAATCCTGGTCGTTGCAGCTTGCGACAGGATAAACTGTCTTGTCTGGGTATGTCATGGCATTTAAAAATGTATTGAGCGAGCCCTTTGCCAGCTCGATGAAGGGATCCTTTACAGGGAACTTCTTTGAACCACAGAGTGTGGTATGCTCAATAATATGCGGTACACCCGTCTCATCCTCCGGCGGAGTCCTGAAGCCTATATAAAAGACCTTGTTATCATCATTATTTGATAAAATGGCAATCCTTGCACCACTTTTTTTGTGTCTCAGAATGAATCCGTCCGACTGGACATCCTCCACTCTGTGCTCATCTAAAATCTCGTATTCAGCCAAATCGTGAATTGTCATCAATTATTCCTCCTAAAATGCGATGATGATAGTATACCACATTTTTACATATTATAGTTAAATTATAAGTATATTTACCACAAAAAACTGTTAAAGTAATATTCTGCAACATCCGGCTTTAAAAGTCAGAGTCTATGCTCCTCTTCTGAATATTAACATCCATCTGCGGAAACGGAATTTCAATGTTATTTTTATCAAATGCTGTTTTAATTTCTTCTGTAAGCTGCCATTTTGTGTTCCAGTAATCCTCGTTCTTCACCCAGATTCTCGCACCGAGCTCTATTGCCGAATCCTGCAGCTCACTCACAAACACATTGCTCGGCTCATCGTGAAGCATCGTATCTGCTGATGTGACAACAGATTCCAGCACACTCTTTGCAAATGCTAAATCTGTGCTGTAGGATACTGTTACTCTCAAATCAAGCATCCTCTTATCCATCATAGATACATTTGTGATACACGAATCAGCAAGCTTTCCGTTTGGTATCATAACCATCTTGTTATCTATTGTCAAAAGCCTTGTATAAAACAGATTTATATCCTTTACAGTGCCCTCTGTACCACTTGAACCGTCAACTATGTAATCACCCACGCTAAACGGCTTCATCAAAAGAATAAGCACGCCTCCTGCGAAATTCGACAGACTGCCCTGCAATGCCATACCTACAGTAAGTCCGGCAGAGCCAAGAACCGCTATAACAGAGCCGGTCGCCACTCCAAAGCCCGAAAGCAGCGCCATGACAAGAATAAAATACAAAAAGTATTTAATCATATTTGCAAGAAATGATGCCACTGCAGCGTCCATTCTGCTTTTATCAAATCCTTTTTTAATTATTTTCACAACTGATTTAATCACCTTAATACCAATAAGCAGTATCACAATCGCAACAACAAGCTGCAAGAGAAAGCTTATAAGCGATGGCATATATTTCTCCAGATACGTCTTTACAATGCCAGGGTTTTCAATAACCTGCTGTACCTCGGTATTTGCAACCGGCACTGATACTTCACCAAGAATTTGTCTGATCATATAATCTCCTATATATCTCTTCTATATTTTCTATATTTTCTATATTTGTTATATTTGTTATTTCCTTATAACCCACTAAATCCCCCATATAAAATATGGGGGATCAGTATTTAAATCAAATATTAATTCACTATTTAATAACTCTCACTCTGAGCACTCCGTCAATGGCAGAAAGCTTCTCAACTGTAGAAGCATCAATAGCTGAATCAAGATCAAGAAGTGAATATGCATAATCACCCTTGCCCTTGTTTGTCAGATCAGATACATTGATATCAGCCTCTGCAAGAGCTGTTGTAATCTGTCCAATCATACCCTTAACATTCTTGTGAAGGATTCCGACTCTGCCTGAAGCTGTGCATGCACCCATGCTGCAGTCAGGGAAGTTTACTGAATGAACGATATTACCATTCTCTAAGTAATCTCTCAGCTCCTTGACAGCCATAACTGCACAATTGTCCTCTGACTCTGCTGTAGATGCTCCAAGATGAGGTGTTACGATGCAGCCCTTTGCTCCAACAGTTGTGTTGTTAGGGAAATCTGAAACGTACTTCTTAACCTTTCCCTTGGCAAGTGCATCTACCATAGCCTCTTCGTCAACAAGAAGATCTCTGGCAAAGTTTAATACGATAGCGGTTGGCTTCATCATTGCAATAGCATCAGCGTTTATCATCTTCTTTGTTGAATCAAGAAGAGGTACATGGATTGTGATGACATCACAGTTCTTGTAGATGTCCTCAACATTACTGATATGCTTAACGCTTCTTGAAAGGTTCCATGCGGCATTTACTGAGATGTATGGATCATATCCGTAAACATCCATGCCCATATGTACTGCAGCATTTGCAACAAGTACACCGATGGCTCCCAGTCCGATAACACCGAGCTTCTTGCCTGAAATCTCTGTTCCTGCAAAGTTCTTTTTCTGCTTCTCGGCTGTCTTTGCAATATTCTCATCGTTCTGGTTTGCAAGACACCAGTCGATACCTCCAACGATATCTCTTGATGCATAAAGCATTCCGGCAAACACAAGCTCCTTAACACCGTTTGCATTGGCTCCCGGTGTGTTGAATACAACGATTCCCTGCTCGGCACACTTGTCAAGCGGAATATTGTTTACTCCTGCTCCTGCTCTTGCCACAGCAAGCACCTTGTCACCAAGCTCCATGTCATGCATAGCGGCACTTCTTACAAGTGCTGCATCTGCATCCTTAATATCATCAACCTTTTTATAATCGTCAGAGAACAGGTCAAGGCCTACTCCTGCGATTGGGTTTAAGCATGTGTAATTGAACATTATGCATTCTCCTCCTCAAACTTCTTCATAAACTCTACAAGCTTCTCAACGCCCTCTTTTGGCATAGCATTGTAGATAGATGCTCTCATTCCGCCAACTGTACGGTGTCCTTTAAGGTTTACAAATCCGGCTGCAGTTGCCTCCTTTACAAACTTGGCATCAAGCTCTGCATCTCCTGTTACAAACGGAACATTCATGAGTGATCTGTCCTCTTTTCTTACTGTTCCCTTAAAGAGCTTGCTCTGATCAAGGAAATCGTAGAGAATCTTGGCCTTCTCCTCATTTCTCTCCTTCATAACTGAAAGACCGCCCATCTTCTTGAGCCATTTGAATACCTTGCCACAGATATAGATGCCGTAGCATGGTGGTGTATTGTAAAGAGAATCATTATCGGCCTGAGTCTTCCACTTGAGCATGGTTGGTGTGCCCGGTAGACAATCATCTGTGATAAGGTCCTCTCTGATAATTGCTATAACTACTCCGGCAGGTCCCACATTCTTCTGTACTCCGCCATAGATAACAGCATATTTTGATACATCTACAGGCTCTGATAAGAAGCAAGAAGATACATCAGCTACAAGGTTCTTTCCCTTTGTGTTTGGAAGCTTCTTGTACTTTGTTCCGTAGATAGTATTGTTCTCGCAGATGTATACATAATCCATATCATCTGTGATTGGTAAATCTGAGCAGTCAGGTATGTATGAGAAGGTCTCATCTGCAGACGAAGCAAGCTCTACGGCGTCTCCGTAAATCTTAGCCTCGGCAAACGCCTTTTTAGCCCACTGACCTGTGATAATGTATCCTGCTTTTTTATTTTTCATAAGGTTCATCGGTACCTCAGCGAAGAACTGTGAAGCACCACCCTGAAGGAAAAGCACCTTGTAATTGTCAGGTATATTCATAAGCTCGCGGAGATCCTTCTCGGCATCCTTGATGATGTCATCAAACCATTTAGATCTGTGGCTCATCTCCATAACCGACATTCCGCTTCCCTTATAATCCATCATCTCTGCTGCTGCTTCCTGCAATACCTCCTCAGGTAAAACTGCAGGTCCTGCTGAAAAATTGTAAACTCTACTCACTCTAATTTCCTCCTTGTGTCGCATTGTAGTCCTCTTCATCGAAAGACTCGTTGATAGGCTTGCCCGGTGCAACCATAGGCCATACCTTGTCATCTGAATCAATGATACAATCGATGACAAACGGTGTCTTGCTCTTTAAGGCATCTGCAAATGCTTTTTCAAATTCTTCCTGGGTCTTAACACGTCGTGCGGTGGCTCCCATTGCCTCTGAAAGCTTTACATAATCCACCCCATCATCGAGTACGGTTGCCGAGTAATGCTTCTCGTAAAAAAGAGTCTGCCACTGGCGCACCATTCCAAGTACATGGTTGTTTATTATAACCTCGATAAGAGGAAGCTTTTCTCTTGAAGCTGTTGCAAGCTCGTTCATGTTCATTCTGAAGCATCCGTCACCTGCAATATTGACTACAGTCCTGTCAGGATTAGCTGTCTGGGCACCGATTGCAGCACCGAGACCGTATCCCATGGTGCCAAGACCTCCTGATGTAAGAAGAGTTCTCGGCTTGCTGTATTTGTAATACTGGGCTGCCCACATCTGATGCTGACCGACCTCAGTAACCATTATAGCATTTCCTTTTGTCATTTCATAGATTTTTTCAATAACAAATGGTCCGCTAAGTCCCTCTTTGTGATATGTAAGAGGAAAAGTCTTTGCATATGCAAGCACATGCTCAACCCATGAATTGTGGTCAAGCTGTGTGAGCTTTTTGTTGATGCGTGTAAGTATTTCCTTCACATCGCCTATAACACTCGATGTAACACGGATATTTTTATTAATCTCTGCTGCGTCTACATCAAACTGTAATATCTTGGCCTGGTCTGCAAACTTTTTAGGATTGCCAAGCACTCTGTCCGAAAAACGTGTACCAATCGCAATCAAAAGGTCGCACTCTGAAACTCCAAGGTTTGAGGTCTTTGTGCCATGCATACCAAGCATGCCTGTGTAGTTATCACTTGTGCCATCATATGCACCCTTGCCCATGAGCGTATCGCAAACAGGTGCATTCACCTTGTCTACAAATTCCTTAAGCTCTTTGCTTGCTCCGGAGAGAACCACTCCGCCTCCTACAAATATATATGGCTTTTTGGATGCTTTTATGAGTTCAATTGCATTATCAATGTCACTGTCTGTAATTGTTTCTGTCTCACGCTCAGGAAGCTTGATTTCCTGTTTGGTGTACTCTACCAGATCTGCCGTAACATTCTTTGGAATATCAACAAGCACAGGACCCGGTCTGCCTTTTCTTGCTATATTGAAAGCTCTGCGTATTGTATCTGCAAGCTTCTCTACATCCTTTACAATAAAGCTGTATTTGGTTACAGGCGTTGTAATTCCGGCAATATCTATCTCCTGAAAGCTGTCCTTTCCAAGTAACGAGACTCCGACATTACATGTGATTGCGACGATTGGAATCGAATCCATGTATGCTGTCGAAATTCCTGTGACCAGATTTGTCGCCCCCGGTCCGCTTGTAGCCAGACAGACGCCAACTTTTCCGGTGCTTCTCGCATAGCCGTCGGCCGCATGGCTTGCTCCCTGCTCATGTGAGGTCAGCACATGCTTAATCTCCGGATGCTTGTAGAGCTCGTCATAGACATTAAGGATGGCTCCTCCCGGATAACCGAATACTGTGTCAACACCCTGTTCTTTTAAGCATTCTATAATAACCTGTGATCCTGTTAACTGCATCTTGTATTCCTCTTTTTCTTATACGAATCCTTTACGATAATAGGTAAAAGCCTTATTCGTACTGAATTTTCTATCAAAATTTATACTACGCGTTCTGCTCGCCCGGAAGTGCAAGGATGGCTCCTCTGTTTCCTGATGTAACAAGCGCTGCGTATCTCTTCAAATAGCCTGTTGTAACCTTCGGCTCCCTTGGCTGCCACTTTGCCTTACGCTCAGCAAGCACCTCGTCTGACACATCGAGCTCAAGCTTCATGTTTGGAATATCAATCTTTATGATATCTCCCTCTTCAACCAGGGCAATCGGTCCGCCTACTGCGGCCTCAGGTGAAACATGACCTATTGAAGCTCCTCTTGAAGCTCCTGAAAAACGTCCGTCTGTGATGAGTGCTACAGAGCTTCCAAGTCCCATTCCGGCAATAGCTGATGTAGGGTTAAGCATCTCTCTCATTCCAGGGCCGCCCTTTGGTCCCTCGTATCTGATGACAACCACATCACCCTCTACGATCTTGCCGCCCTTTATTGCTGCAATTGCATCCTCCTCGCAGTCAAATACTCTTGCAGGGCCCTCATGGACCATCATCTCATCGACAACTGCTGAACGCTTTACTACAGAGCCGTCCGGAGCCAGATTTCCTTTAAGCACTGCAAGTCCTCCGGTCTTTGAATATGGATTGTCTACCGGTCTGATGACCTCAGGGTCCCTATTGACTGCATTCTTTATATTCTCTCCAACTGTCTTTCCTGTAACAGTCATACAATCTGTATTTAAAAGTCCGATATCAGCAAGCTCTTTCATGACAGCCCACACACCGCCGGCCTCGTTTAAGTCCTCCATATATGTAGGGCCTGCCGGGGCAAGGTGGCAGAGATTTGGTGTCCTCTCACTGATCGGATTTGCAAAGCTGATATCAAAATCAAAACCTATCTCATGAGCGATAGCCGGAAGATGAAGCATAGAGTTTGTAGAGCAGCCGAGTGCCATATCAACTGTGAGTGCGTTCATTATTGCATCCTTTGTGATGACATCTCTCGCCTTGATGCCCTTGTTGTACATATCCATAACAGCCATTCCTGCATGCTTTGCAAGACGGATACGCTCTGAATATACAGCAGGTATTGTTCCGTTTCCGCGAAGTCCCATACCGAGTGCCTCTGTAAGACAGTTCATAGAGTTAGCTGTATACATTCCCGAGCATGAACCGCAGGTAGGACATACCTTGTTCTCATACTCACATACATCATCCTCAGTCATAGTACCAGCAGCGTATGAGCCGACAGCCTCAAACATCGATGAAAGGCTTCTCTTTCTGCCCTTTACGTGGCCTGCAAGCATTGGTCCGCCTGATACAAATACTGTAGGCAGATTAAGACGTGCAGCCGCCATCAGAAGTCCCGGCACGTTCTTGTCACAGTTTGGAACCATTACAAGTGCATCAAACTGATGAGCGATTGCCATACACTCTGTAGAATCTGCAATCAGATCTCTTGTGACAAGGGAATATTTCATACCCACATGTCCCATTGCAATACCATCGCAGACTGCAATTGCAGGAAATACTACAGGCACTCCTCCTGCCTCTGCAACTCCAAGCTTTACAGCCTCAACGATTTTGTCTATATTCATATGGCCCGGAACAATCTCATTGAATGAGCTTACGATTCCGACCATAGGCTTTTTCATTTCCTCCGGTGTAAAACCAAGAGCATTAAATAAACTTCTTGCCGGTGCCTGCTGCATTCCGGCTCTTGCGTTATCACTTATCATATTTTATCTCCTTATTTATCTCCGACTATTTCTTTGAGTACTTCATCATTACTACTGTATACACAACAATCTGCATATCTATAACCTATTAGCTGTCTATTATAAGTCATGCAGCTACACACGTTCTGCGATAAGATCACCCATCTGTGCTGTGCCTACCTGTGTGATACCCTCTGTAGTCTCACCCGGCTGTGGCATGATGTCAATTGTCCTGTAGCCCTCCTTAAGCACCTGCTTTACAGCATCCTCGATTGCCTGTGCTTCCTTGTCCAGATCAAATGAATAGCGAAGCATCATGGCTGCTGAAAGGATTGTTGCGATAGGGTTTGCAATGCCCTTTCCTGCGATATCAGGAGCAGATCCGCCACTTGGCTCGTAAAGTCCGAACTTTGTATCGTTAAGGCTTGCTGATGAAAGCATACCGATTGAGCCTGTCACCATACTTGCTTCATCTGATAAAATATCGCCAAACATATTCTCTGTGAGGATAACATCAAACTGCTTAGGATCCTTTACAAGCTGCATTGCACAGTTATCAACAAGCATATGCTCGTATGTAACCTCCGGATAATCCTTAGCGACCTCCTCAACGATCTTTCTCCATAATCTGGAAGAATCAAGCACATTTGCCTTGTCTACGGATGTGACCTTTTTCCTTCTCTTCATAGCTATATCAAAGCCTCGCTTTGCGATTCTTCTGATTTCATTCTCATTGTATGTCAGTGTATCTGTGGCCGTAACAACTCCGTCCACCTCTTTTGTCTCTCTGGCTCCGAAGTAAAGACCTCCTGTAAGCTCACGCATAATCATCATATCAAAGCCATCTCCGATGATATCGCTACGGAGCGGACATGCTGCAGCAAGCTCCTTGTACAGGTATGCCGGTCTAAGATTTGCAAACAGATTGAGCGACTTTCTAAGCTTTAAAAGTCCTGCCTCCGGACGAAGCTCAGGGGCCAGCTTGTACCATGGTGATGTGGCTGTGTTGCCACCGATTGAACCCATCAGCACCGCATCTGAATCAAGCGCAGTCGCAATAGCCTCATCTGTAAGAGGAACACCTGTAGCATCAATTGAGCAGCCACCCATAAGAATGTCTGTGTAGTTGAAGCTGTGTCCATACTTGTCTGCTATTTTGTCCAATACCTTTTTTGCCTCAGTGACTATCTCCGGTCCGATTCCGTCTCCTGAAATTACACCAACTTTATATTCCATAATTTCTTACCTCTTTTACATAAAAATACATATTCTTATATTAAAGCATTAAAGTAGTTATTTCAATATGCCGGGATATTTTACTTTTTCATGCAATTTATAACTGCAGCTTATAATAACTGCATACTATAATAACAGTTTTTTATTATTATTGCAAGAGATGCGGATAATAAGAAAACCGCCACTTATGTGACGGCTTTACAAATTTGCATTATTTAGCTGAATCCTCTGCTTTCTCAAGGTCAGCGATAGCTGCCTTCTGCATTGGAATACGGCAGTTCTTGTTGTTACCAAACTCAACGATTACAGTATCGTCCTCGATATCGATAACTGTACCGTAAAATCCACTTGTTGTAAGAACTGTGTCTCCTGTTGCAACCTCTTTAAGCATTAGCTCCTTTTTCTTCTGCTCCTTCTTCTGTGGACGGATCATAAGAAAATACATAACTGCGAAAAGTACTACTAACCAGACAACCATTCCAATTGTTCCTGCTGCCTGACCGTTTGCTAAAATTGATGTCATCAATTGTTCCTCCTAAATATTCTATAATTGATGTGTTCTAAGCACTATTACCATAATACACGTTAAACGTGCTAACGGCAAGGATTTTTTATCATTTTCGAGATTTTTTATATTTATCTGCTAGCTCTGCTCTCCCTGTGTCATTCCATAGAGCTTTTCAGCCTTGTATGAGGCAAAACGGCCTGCATCAAGTGAATCCCTTATCTCCTCCATCATGTTGTTGTAGAAATACAAATTATGGAGCACGCACAGTCTCATTCCGAGCATCTCCTTCGCCTTTAAAAGATGCCTGATATATGCACGCGAATATGTGCGGCAGGCAGGACAGTTACAGCCCTCCTCAATAGGGCGCATATCCTTCTGATACTTCTGGTTGAACAGATTAAGCTTGCCGTGATTCGTGTATACATGTCCGTGACGGCCGTTTCTGCTTGGGTATACACAGTCAAAGAAGTCGATTCCTCTCTCTACACCCTCAAGTATATTGGCAGGAGTTCCTACTCCCATCAGGTATGTAGGTTTATTAACAGGCAGATGAGGCACTGTTTCATCAAGAATATGGTACATCTCCTCATGGCTCTCTCCTACCGCCAGTCCGCCGACAGCATAGCCGTCCAGCTCAAGCTCAGAAATTCGCTTTGCATGGTCAATTCTTATATCATCATAAATAGCTCCCTGATTGATGCCGAATAAAAGCTGCTCCTTGTTGATAGTATCCGGTAAGCTGTTTAAGCGTGCCATCTCCTTTTTGCACCTCTCAAGCCAGCGCGCTGTCCTGTTTACAGAGTTTGTCACATACTGTCTGTCTGCAACACTAGATGGGCACTCGTCAAATGCCATAGCTATCGTGGAGCCGAGGTTTGACTGTATCTGCATGCTCTCCTCAGGCCCCATAAAAATCTTGGCACCGTCAATATGTGAGTTGAAGTACACGCCCTCCTCCTTTATTTTGCGAAGACCTGCCAG
>UMBC01001647.1_pt1 | contig 12704 bp, 10 predicted proteins | sample 1963871 | NCBI WGS metagenome assembly UMBC01 (sample SAMEA4835932, study PRJEB28245) | human gut metagenome | biome: gut microbiome; material: fecal sample | place: Denmark | collected 2008 | reverse complement strand
ACGTTATTAAAGATAAAGAATCAAGGAGATATGTATACGACATTAGATTTATTTGATTTTAATTTAATGAATTCAAGATTAAAAGTAATTAAATATGGAGCTTATGAAAGTTATTTAATAAGAAATCATCAAATAGATGTTTTACATTCACATTCTTTACCAGTAGGAATGGCTTCTACAATGAAGATGGTTTCTTATGATATGAAAATCAAAGAAAATGATATATTGATTCTTACAAGTGATGGAGTAGGAGAACATTTCTTTGATTTATTAAAAAAATATCAAGAAGAAATTGAAAAGATGTCAGTTTATGAAATTGTTTCCTTTCTTTTTCAAAAATCTTTTCAAAAGAAAGATCTAGATGATATGAGTATTATTGTTATTAAAGTGGTCAATAGAAATTAGAGATATGCTATAATACAAGCGGTGAGATTATGTTAGATGAAAGTTTATTAGATAAAAATAGAAAATATCTTGTAGGAGTATCAGGTGGCGTCGATTCGATGGCTTTATTAGATATGTTAGTTAAAAAAGCATACAATGTCATTGTTGTACATTATAATTATCATTTTAGAGAAGATAGTGATCTTGATGAAAATCTCGTACGTAGTTATTGTCAAAATCATCATCTTCCTTTTTATGTAAGACAAGGAGATAAAAAAGAATATCAAAAAGGTAATTTTGAAATGTTAGCAAGAGAAAAAAGATATGCTTTTTATAAAGAAATAGGTGATTTAAATGGAATTGATACGATTATTTTAGGGCATCATTTAAATGATCATTTAGAAACGATCGTGATGCAATTACAAAGACATAATACAAAGGGATATTTGGGTATAAAAGAACAATCTTATGTTAAAAATATGCATGTTGTAAGACCCTTATTAAAGTTAAAAAAACAACAATTTATAGATTATTGTACTAAAAATCATCTTGAATATCATGAAGACTATACAAACTATGATACACGTTATACACGTAATCATGTAAGACATATCGATCTTAAAAAATATAATGAACAAGAATTATTAGAAAAGGCAAGTAAACATAATCAACAATACAAAAAACAACAAGCAAAACTCCAACAAATTTATCAAGAATATGATCAAAATCATTTCTTGTATTTAGATAAGTTACCAACAGAATCATTAGATCAAATCATTTATTATATGTTAAAAAAAGAGATCTATCCACCACTTATAACAGAAAACTTAGTACAAGAAATTATTAAACAAATCCATTCACAAAAACCAAATATTGAAATATCATTACCTGTTAATTTTGTGTTCATAAAAAAGTATAATAATATAGCCGTTAGAAAAAAAGAAATTGACGATACTTATTATGTAAAGTATGAATCTTTTTATAAAGATCAACAATTACATTATTTTTTAACAGATCAAGGACATCTTCACGATGGTGTTTTTCTTTCAAAAGAAGACTTTCCAATAGTTATCAGATGTTTTAAAAATGGTGATACAATCAAAACATCTGGAGGAACAAAAAAGGTCTCTAGGCTATTTATAGATCGTAAAATTCCTAGAGATGAGCGTAAAATATGGCCAATCGTTGAAAATTGCCATGGTGAGATCATTTTGATCCCACATATCGCCAAAAATATCAAGTATTTATATACAAAACCAAATGTTTTTGTGATAAAATATGACACATGTAAGTGAGGTGTAAGGTATGCACAAGGATATAAAAGAAATATTATATACAGAAGAAGAAATTAAGGCTAAATGTGATGAATTAGCAAAACAAATTGATCAAGATTATGCTGGTCAAGAAATTTTATTAGTTGGTTTATTAAAAGGTTCAGTTCCATTTATGGCAGAACTTGCTAAACATTTAAAAAGTGATGTTAAGTTCGACTTTATGTCAGTAAGTAGTTATAGTGGTGTTGAATCTAAAACATTAGTTGTTAGACAAGATATTAAAGAAGATATTCGTGGTAAGAATGTTTTAATCGTAGAAGATATTTTAGATACTGGAAAGACTTTATATAACGTTAAAGAAATGTTAGAAAAAAGACATGCTAAGAGTGTTAAAATCGTGACTTTATTAGATAAAGAAGAAGGTCGTGTTTTTGATATGAAAGCTGATTATTCAGGATTTAAAATTCCTAATGCCTTTGTTGTAGGATATGGTCTTGATTTTAATGAACGTTATCGTCAATTACCTTATATAGGTATTTTAAAAGAAGATTGTTATAAAAAATAGTTAGGAGATTTTATGGGAAATAAAAAAGGATTGTTGAAGTCTATCCTACCATGGCTTATTGTACTGATGGTTATTTCTGTGGCAATTCCTTTCTTTAATCAAAGTGAATCGTCAGAAATTAGATATGATAAGTTTATAGAGATAGTTCAAAAAGAAAAAGTAAAAGATGTAGAAATCGTTCCTAAATCATTAGTCATTGATGTGAGTGGAACATATTCTAAAAAAGCAAGCAATGGTAAAAAAGAAGATACTAAATTCTCTGTTGTTATTCCAAGAACAGAAACAGAATTAGATTCTTTAATTAGCTTGTTAGATGAAAATGGTACAAAAATCAATGTTGTCAATGATGCTGAAAGAAATCAATTATTGAACTTCATTGTAAGCTTATTACCATACTTGATCTTATTTGGAGGAATGTTCTTCTTCTTGAAGATGATGTCAAATACTGCTGGTGGTAATAATAAAGCCTTTGAATTTGGTAATTCAAGAGCTAAACTAGAAAAAAATTCTAAAACACATTTTAGTGATGTTGCTGGAATGGATGAAGAAAAAGAAGAAGTTAAAGAATTAGTTGACTTCTTAAAAACACCAAAGAAATTTGCTGATATGGGTGCTAAGATCCCACGTGGTGTTTTACTTGTAGGTCCACCAGGTACAGGGAAAACATTACTTGCTAGAGCAGTAGCAGGTGAAGCAAACGTTCCATTCTACTCAATTTCAGGTTCTGAATTCGTAGAAATGTTCGTTGGTGTTGGGGCTGGACGTGTAAGGGACATGTTCAAAAAAGCAAAACAAACAGCACCATGTATTATCTTCATTGACGAAATTGATGCAGTTGGTCGTCAAAGAGGTACTGGTATGGGTGGAGGACACGATGAACGTGAACAAACACTTAACCAATTATTAGTTGAAATGGATGGTTTCTCTGGAAATGAAGGAATTATCGTTTTAGCAGCTACAAACCGTGCAGATGTCTTAGATCCAGCTTTACTTAGACCAGGTCGTTTTGATAGACAAATCCAAGTAGCTAATCCAGATAAACGTGCACGTAGTCAAATCTTAAAAGTTCATGCAAGAAATAAACGTTTTGCACCAGATGTTAATTTTGATAACATCGCTCAACGTACACCAGGGTTCTCTGGGGCTGAACTTTCAAACGTTTTAAATGAAGCTGCCTTACTTGCTGTAAGACAAAATCATGATTTAATTACAATGGCTGATATTGATGAAGCGGTGGACCGTGTTATGGGTGGACCTGCTAAGAAATCACGTAAATATACGGAAAGAGAAAGACGCTTAGTGGCTTACCATGAAGCAGGACATGCTTTAATAGGTTTAACTTTAGAAGATGCCAATAAAGTACAAAAAGTTACAATTGTTCCTCGTGGACAAGCAGGTGGTTATAACTTAATGACACCTAAAGAAGAAACATATTTCCAAACTAAGAGTCAATTAAAAGCAACTATTTCAGGATATATGGGTGGACGTGTGGCTGAAGAAGTCTTCTTTGGAGATGTAAGTTCAGGAGCACACAACGATATTGAACAAGCAACTCGAATTGCGAGAATGATGGTTACTGAATTAGGTATGTCTGAACTTGGACCTATTCAATATGATTCTGAAAATGGACAAGTTTTCTTAGGTAGAGATTATACACAAAGAAGTAATACACATTCCGGACAAATTGCTTATGAAATTGATGTTCAAGTACGTAAAATTATTGATGCTTGTTATCAAGAAGCAACAAATATTATTGAACAAAATAAAGAAAAACTTATTTGTATTGCAGAAGCATTACTTGAATATGAAACATTATCTGGTGAAGATATTGAATCTTTATACAATACAGGTAAAATGTTAGAACATCATGATGGAACTTTAACTGAAGAACCTGTTCAAGAAGTTAAAGAAGAAAAACCATCAATTGATGATCAAGATGATTTATTAGATGAAATGAAATAAAGCGAATTTCGCTTTTTTTCATTTAGAAAGGGGATAAATATGAGTACACGAACAAAGAGAATTGTAATCATCTTAATCGCTTTAAGCATGATTATTCCGATATTTTCTTCCGTGTTCTTTTTATAGAAAAGAAAAATGAAAGATTATTTAGTAAGAGGATTAGTCAATAGTAAAAATTGTCGTGTGTTTGCCTGCCAAACAACGAATTTATTAGAAAAAGCAAGACAAGAACATGATTTATGGCCAACAGCATCTGCTGCTCTTGGAAGAATGATGTCAGCTACTCTTATGATGGCTGCAATGAATAAAAATAATGAAAAAATGACTGTCACAATTAATGGTGGAGGACCAATTGGTACGATGATGGCTGTTACGCGTGGTGATGGACATATTAAAGGTTTTGTAGGTGATCCACATGTTCATTATACTTATAATGATACTGGACATTTAGCAGTAGGTGTGGCTGTTGGAACACAAGGAACGTTACAAGTGATTAGAGATATGGGGTTAAAAGAACCCTTCTGTGGAACAGTACCACTTCAAACAGGTGAAATTGGTGATGATTTTTCTTATTATTTCATGGCAAGTGAACAAACTCCATCAGTTGTTTCTGTAGGTGTTTTAGTTGATGAAACAAATGAAATCTTATCTTCAGGTGGTTTTATTATTCAATTATTGCCAGAAGCTACTGAAGAAGATATTTCTTATATTGAAGAAAAAATAAAAGATTTCCCTGCTGTTTCTTCATTGATTCATGAAGGAAAAACACCAGAAGAAATCTTAAAAATGATTTTTGATGATGTTGAAATTACAGATCGACAAGATCTATTCTTTACTTGTGATTGTTCAAGAGAAAAGATGATCAATGCTTTATCAACTATTGGAAAACAAGAACTTCAAAGTATGATTGATGAAGATCATGGTTGTGAAATTACATGTCAATTCTGTAATACAAAATATCAATTTAGTGAAGAAGAATTGCAAAATTTAATAAATCGTTTATAATCACATTGAAAAATGTGATTTTTTAAAGGAGAAAAAATGGAAAACAAGAAGAAATTAATAGCTTTAGTAATAGGAATTATACTTATTATCTTAGTAGGTGGACTTGTTTTCTATCTAACAAGTCATTTAACGAAAACAACGATTTGTAAAGGAAAACTAGATATGATTACAACGGAAGAAGTGGAAGTCATTTCTAGTGATGAAAAAGTTAAAGAAACAAAAACACAAGTTACATATGATTACAGTGATTATGTTTCAGATATGTATCCTATTTCTTACTACAAAGATTATATAAAAAATAGTAATAAGTTTTATAAAGATATAAATGGTGTTAAAGCTTCTTTAAAAGTTAAAGGAAATAAAGTGATTTATACAGTTGATATTCAATACGATAGTGATTATATGAAGGATTTAGTAGAAGCAGGACTTGTAAGTACTAATGGAAGTTATAAGGATATAGAGTATATCTCTTTACAAGATACATTAAAAAATCAAGAAAATGCTGGTTTAACGTGTAAAGAAAAATAAAGGCTCATGCCTTTATTTTTCTAGGAAATCAACTCTTATTAAGATAACTTATATCTATTTAGGGGAGGAAAATAGAGGGAATATATAAGTTATCTGTTTATATTATGTACAATTGTTTAAATTATATACAGGAGGAATTAAATTTTGAAAATTAGAGATATAGAAATCAAAAATCCCGTAATTATGGCACCAATGGCTGGTATTACTAATATGGCTTTCCGTAAAATTGTGAAAGAATTTGGGGCAGGTCTTGTTTATTCTGAAATGGTCAGTGATAAAGCAATTTGCTATGGAAACCAAAAAACAATTGAAATGTTACAAGTAGATGAAGGAGAACATCCTGTAAGTATTCAATTATTTGGTGGTGAAGTAGAAAGTATGGTACAAGCGGCAAAATTTATTGATCAACATTCTAATTGTGACATTATTGATATAAACTGTGGATGTCCTGTTAATAAGGTTTTAAAGGCAAATGCGGGAAGTAAACTTCTTCAAAATCCTCAATTAATTTATGATATTGTCAGTAATATTGTCAAAAACGTAAGTAAACCAGTAACTGTTAAAATTAGAAGTGGTTTTGATAAGGAACATATTAATGCGGTAGAAGTAGCTAAATTAATTGAAAAAGCAGGAGCTAGTGCCATTGCTGTTCATGGTAGAACACGTTCACAAATGTATGAAGGTCATGCTGATTGGTCAATTATTAAAGAGGTTAAAGAAGCAGTTAGTATTCCTGTTATTGGAAACGGTGATATTAGAAGTGTAGAAGATGCTAGAAGAATGCTTGAAGAAACAGGCTGTGATGCAATTATGATTGGTCGTGCAGCACTTGGAAATCCATGGCTTATTAAACAAGTTGTAGAAAGTTTAGAACATGGAACAGAGATACCTGAACCAACTTATAAAGAAAAAATAGCATGGTGTTTAACACATGCTAAAAGGTTGATGACGATTGAACCTGAAAGAATTGCTATGTCACAAATGAGAGGACATGCTCCTTGGTATATCAAAGGTTTAAAAAATTCGTCTGCTGTTAAAAATGAACTTTCAAAAGTAAATACGTATGAAGAATTAGAAAAAATTCTTAAAGATTATGAACAATTTTTAGATACATTATAAAAAAGAGCTTTAAAGCTCTTTTTCATTAATAAGTAAACGAATCGTTTTATAGAGATGAGGTTTAAATTCATCTATTGGAAGTGGTTGTTTTTCAACAATTGAAGTAAAAACAGTTGAACTGACAAGTTCAATAATCATAAATAAAGTCATTTCAGGATATTCTAAAGGAATATCCTTTTCTTTTACTTCTCTTATAAATAATTCCTTAATTCCTAATTCTTCACTATCTAATAAATCAGTTAACTTTTCACTATAAAGTCCTAAAGACAAGTTCTTTTGAATAAACTTAAGAATGTTAGGACGATCAATTAATTCATTAATAATAGAATCTATAATAAAAACAATTTTATCATCTAAACGATCAAAGTGATGTTGATTGGCTTTTTTACAAGCATTCGCAAAGAATTCATGAGAAGTCTTTGCAAGTAAAACATCTTGAAGTTCATATTTATCTTTAAAATACAAATAAAAAGTTCCTTTAGCAATTCCTGCTTCATGAACAATATCTTGAATAGATGTTTTTTTAATTCCTTTTTCAGTAAATAAATGTAAAGCGGTATTTAAAAGCTTACGTTCTTTTTCTTGTTTATTATCATTTATCTTTGATTTTATATCTTGAATTGCCATTTTAACACATCCTTTTAGAAATATTTTATGTTCTAAAATTTGAAAAGTCAAATAAAAATATAAAAAAATGACTTTTAGTCATTTATATATTGACCGATGGTCATTTTGGTGCTACTATCATAACTGACCAAAGGTCATTTAGGAGGGTGAACTATGAAAAAGCTAGGAGAAGCAATTGGTAAATTTGTTGTAAAACATAGAATACTAATTGTTATTGCATCAATTCTTCTATGTATTCCATCATTACTTGGATACATCAATACAGATATCAATTATGATATTCTTGTTTATCTACCAGAAGATATTGATACGATGAAAGGGCAAGAAATATTAGCTGAGAATTTTGATATGGGATCTTTTGCGATGTGTGTTGTCGAAAATATGTCATCAAAAGATGTCTTAGATTTAGAAGAAAAATATAAAGATATTGAGGGAGTTGTCAAAGTTGTATCAGCCAATGATATGATTGGAACAACAATTCCTAAAGAAATGTTACCAAGTGATGTAACAAAACAATTTAAAAAAGGTCATAGTGAATTGATGTTGGTTACTTTTAAAGATAGTACAGTAGCCATTGATGCAATTACACAAATGAGAGAAATCACCAGTGATAAAGTTGTTCGTATTGGTGGAATGTCAGCTTCTACTTTAGATACAAGTATTGTTGCTGATAGTGAAATTATTACTTATGTTATTGTTGCTGTTATTTTAGTTTTAATTGTTTTAATGGCATCGTTAGATAGTTATGTTGTTCCATTTCTATTATTAGGAAACATCGGACTAGCAATTCTTTATAATATGGGATCTAATATTTTCTTAGGTCAAATTTCATATATTACAAAGGCAATTGCTGCTGTTTTACAATTAGGAGTTACAACAGACTTTTCAATTTTCTTATATCATAAATATGAACAAGCTAAATTGAAAGTGAAGACAAATGATGAAGCCATGACATTAGCCATTGGTGATACACTTGTTTCTATTGCAGGTAGCTCACTTACAACTATTGCTGGATTTTTAGCGTTATGTACAATGCAATTAACATTAGGTTCAGATATTGGTATTGTAATGGCAAAAGGTGTCTTTATTGGGGTTCTTTCAACAGTTACAATTTTCCCAGCATTTTTATTAGTATTTGATAAACTTGTCTTTAAGACAAAACATAAACCAATTATTCCATCATTTAATGTTGTTAAAAATTTTGTTGTTAAACATTATAAAATTATTTTATTAGTCGCATTAGTTATTGCTTATCCAGCTTATTATGGAAATGCACATGTTAAAAGTTATTACAATTTAACAAAAGATTTACCACAAGATTTAAAAAGTTGTGTCGCTAATAGTGAATTAAGTGATGAATTTGATTTAGTTGCTTCACAAGTTATTTTAGTAAATAAAGATATTAAAGAAAATGATTTAAATAAAATGGTTAATGAAATAGAAAATGTTGAATCTGTTAATCTTGTTTTATCACCATCAGAGTTATCAAATCTAGCAATTCCTGATGAAATGATCCCGGATGATGTAAAAGATATCTTTGAAAGTGATCGTTATAAAATGATATTTGTCAATTCTACTGAAGAGATTGCAACCAATAAATTAAATAAAGTAATTGATAAAATTGATCATATTATCAAAAAATATGATAAAAATGCTATAATGGCAGGGGAAGGTCCATGCATGAAGGATTTGGTTAATATAGCAGATGAAGACTTTAAGAATGTAAGTATTACATCTATTGGAATTATTTTTATCATTATGTTATTTGTTTTAAAATCAGGTTCACTTCCAGTATTGTTAGTTTCTGGAATTGAACTTGCTATCTTTATCAATATGGCAATCAGTTATTACACAGGTGATGTTTTACCATTTGTTGCCTCTATTGTTATTGGAACAATTCAACTTGGAGCAACAATTGATTATGCTATTTTACTTACAACAAAATATTTGGAAAATAGAAAAAATGGTATTGATAAGATTAAAGCAATGGATAATGCAATTAGTAATTCTGCAGGTTCAATCTTTGTTTCTGGAATGTCATTCTTTGCAGCAACATTTGGAGTAGGAATGATTTCTAAATTGAATATGATTGGATCATTATGTAATTTAATGTCAAGAGGAGCACTTATTTCAATGTTTATTGTTATTTGTGTTATTCCAGCAATCTTACTTGTATTTGATAAAGTTATTATTCATACTTCTATCGGTTTTAAACAATTAAAAAATAATGTAAAAGGGGAATGTTAAGATGAAAAAAGCAAAATTAATCACTTCTTCAGCAGTTGTAATGACAATGGTCATGAGCTCAATTGTTCCTGCCTTTGCCTATTCAAAAGAAGAAACAGTTTATAGTAAGTTAAAAACAAATGGTTCAGAAAAAACAACAGTTGTTTCTGAACATCTTATCAATGATCAAAATGAAACATCATTAGATGATCAATCATCATTAAAAAATATTAAAAATGTTAATGGTAAAGAAACATTTAAACAAGATGGTTCTAGTTTGGTATGGCAAACAATAGATGGACAAGATATTTATTACCAAGGTAAAACAACAAATTCATTACCTGTTTCAATGAAAGTAACTTATAAATTGGATGGTAAGAAAACGAAGTTAAAAGATATGCTTGGTAAAAAGGGTAAAGTAGAAATTCAAATTGATTATACAAATAATGAAAAACAAACTGTTGATGGTAAAGAACTTTATGTTCCTTTTGTCGTTACAACAGGAACAATGTTACCAACAAAAACAAATTCTAATATTGAAGTTACAAATGGTAAAGTAATTAGTAATGGTTCTTCTAATATCATTATGGCAATTGCTGCTCCAGGATTATCAAAGAACTATGATAATAATAAAGATTTAGAAAAATTAAATTCTGTAACAATTAAATATGATACAACTAAATTTAAATTAAATAGTTTAATGTCAGTAGCAACACCGTCATTATTATCTGAAACAGATATTAATTTTGATGATTTAAATGATGTTTATGATAGTGTAGATACATTAAATTCATCATTTGACCAAATTATTGCTGGTGGGCAAACATTACAATCAGGTTTAAAACAATATTCATCAAAATATAATGAATTTGATCAAGGTGTTGGATCTTTAAAAACAGGTGCAGCTTCTGCTCTTGTAGGATCACAAAAATTAACAACAGGTATCGAAACATTATATAATGGTTTAGTCACTTTAGATGGAAAAAGTGCAACTTTAGTAGCAGGAGCAAAACAAGTATTTAATACTTTATTAACAACAACACAAATACAAATTAATAATCAATTGGCTGCTACAGGAATGTCTATTGAATTGACAATTGATAATTATCAAACAGTTTTAAATGGTTTAATGGCAAAATTACCAGCAGAAAATCAACCATCAGTCAAAACAGCTTTAGCACAATTAGATTCATATAACAAATTCTATCAAGGATTACAAAGTTATACAGGTGGAGTTGCTCAATTAAAAGAAGGAGCTAAGAGTGCTGTTGATGGTTCTAAACAATTAAGTGAAGGATTATCTTCATTAAGTGATGGATCTGATACTTTAGTACAAGCAAGTAGTCAATTAAAAACGGCATCAAATCAATTAGCTCAAGGTAGTGATGCTTTAGTTGATGGTTTAACTTTATTTAAAAGTAAAGGTTTAGATAAGATTTCTAGTGTTTTAAATGATACAGTGAAAAAAGATGTAGATACAACACAAAAACTTGTTGATTTAGCTAATGATTATAAAACATTTGCAGATAGTAAAGATGGTGTAGAAGCTAAAACTAAATTTATCATGATTATTGATTCAAAATCTAAGAAATAGAATTGGATTTCCAATTCTATTTTTTTACAAATTAAGATAAAAGGTTTGAAGATAAAACAATATTTTATTACTATGATAAGTAATTAGAGAAAAACGTTGATTTCATGCGCTTTTTCTTAAGAAAAACACTTTACAAATAAAAAAAATGGTATAGAATACTTACCAAGGAGGAAGTAAAAACTGAGGTTTTGAAGTGAGAGAATATGAAAACAATGATCGAAGTACAATACCAAGAAAAGAATGTTAAAAATGGTGATTTAGATAAATACGTTAAAGAAACTTTAAAAGAACAAGGTGTAAAAACAACAGAAGTTGAAACTTTAAATATTTATTACTTACCTGAAACTGCTAAAGTTTTCTTTGTAGCAATTAAAAAAGATGGTTCTGAATTAAAAGGTGAATTAGATGTTAATGCTATGCCTGAATATCCAGAAGTTGTTAAAAAACCAGCTGCAAAAAAAGCACCAGCTAAAAAAGCTCCTGCAGCAAAAGCACCAGCTAAAGCTGTAGCTGCTAAAGAAGCTAAACCAGTTGTTAAAAAAGCAACAACTGCTAAAAAAACTACTAAAAAATAATAGAGGAGAACCGAGAGGTTCTTTTTTTATGCTTTAAATGTATGATAGATGATAGTTAATAAGTATTTGAAGATTTATATAGATGATTTAAAATATAAGCAAAAGGGGGGGATCATATAATGGAATATGTTACATTAAATAATGGTTTAAAAATGCCAATGGTAGGTTTTGGTGTTTTTAGAGTACCAGATAAAAAAGAATGTGAAGAATCAGTTTATCAAGCAATTAAAGCGGGATATCGTTTAATTGATACAGCTGCTGCTTATTATAATGAAGATGCTGTAGGAGCTGCTGTAAAAAGAGCAATTGCTGATGGTCTTTGTACAAGAGAAGATTTGTTTATTACTTCTAAATTATGGGTACAAGATATGATGGATTACGAAAGTGCCCAAAAAGGAATTGAAGCTTCTTTAGAAAAAAGTGGTTTAGAATATTTTGATTTATATTTATTACATCAAGCTTGTGGTGATTATTTCAGTGCTTGGAGAGCCATGGAAACTGCTTATCAAGAAGGGAAATTAAAAGCAATCGGTGTTTCTAACTTCTATCCAAATATTCTTACAAACTTCTGTGAAGTTGTTAAAGTAAAACCAGTAGTCAATCAAGTAGAACTCCATCCATATTACACTCAAGAAAAGGCATTAGAAACAATGAAATATTATGATGTTATTCCTGAAGCATGGGCACCACTAGGTGGAGGAAGATATAATCCATTTGAAGATGAGATGTTAAAAGGAATTGCAGCTAAATATAATAAGTCTGTAGGACAAGTAATTCTAAGATGGAATGTACAAAGAGGAGTCGTTGTTATTCCAAAATCAACACATGTAGAAAGAATAAAAGAA
>UMBC01002266.1_pt1 | contig 12810 bp, 8 predicted proteins | sample 1963871 | NCBI WGS metagenome assembly UMBC01 (sample SAMEA4835932, study PRJEB28245) | human gut metagenome | biome: gut microbiome; material: fecal sample | place: Denmark | collected 2008 | reverse complement strand
AAGATTTTAGCTGCTTTTAACATATCTGGAAGTGATGAGTTTGTACATGAACCAATCACTACTTGATTGATTTTCATTCCTCTTAATTCACTTACTGGTACAACAGCATCTGGACTATGTGGTTTGGCAGTTAATGGTACTAATTTTGATAAATCAACGGTGATTTCTTCATCATATGTAGCATCTTCATCTGCTTTTAATTCAACATAATCTTCTTCTCTTCCTTGTTGAATTAAATATTCTTTAGTAATTTCATCTGTTGGAAAGACAGAAGTCGTTGCCCCTAATTCAGCACCCATATTACAAATAGTTGCACGATCTGTTAATGATAATTCTTTTAAACCTTCTCCAGTGTATTCAATAATCTTATTGACTCCACCTTTGACAGATAATTGTTGTAAAATATATAAAATAACATCTTTAGCCGAAGCCCATTTTGCTTTTTTACCCACTAAATTTACTTTAACAACACTTGGACATTGTAAATAATATGTACCTGTTGCCATTGCTACAGCGACATCTAATCCTCCTGCCCCAATAGCAATCATTCCCATCGCACCACATGTTGGTGTATGTGAATCAGAACCTACTAATGTTTTTCCTGGTTTTGCAAAGTTTTCTAATTGCAATTGATGGCAAACACCATTTCCTGGTTTAGAAAAAGTAATTCCGTGTTTTTTTGCTACACTACGAATAAACTCATGATCATCCATGTTTTCAAATCCTGTTTGTAACATATTATGATCAATATATGCAACTGCCTTTTCAACCGCTACATGTTCAATTCCCATTGCCTCTAATTGTAAATAAGCCATTGTCCCTGTTGAATCTTGAGTTAATGTTTGATCAATTTGAATCCCTATTTGTTGACCAGCGACTAACTCACCACTTTTAAGTTTAGCACTTAAGATTTTATACGCTAAATTCATTATTCTACGTCCCCCTTATTACGATTGTATACAATTATACATTTCATGTGTATTATTGTAAATACATTCTAAGCAAATAAAGGGATTTTTTTACGTATATTCCATTAAAATTGTATATTGTATACAGTTATCAATCATTTAAAAAGGGAGCAAAAGCTCCGCTTTTTTATAAATCTAAGGCATATGCAATCGCAAGTTTTGTTGTATCTACGATTGAATCAATATGACAACGTTCTTTACCATGTGAATTGATCACAGCCATACCAAATGCTGCAGCATAAACATTATTACCTGCACGAATTGCAGCATTAGCGTCTGTTCCATAATGGAAGAAAACATCAACACAATAATTTAAGTTTGTTTTTTTAGCTTGGTTGATAATTCTTGTAGTAAGTTCTCTATCATATGGAGAGTAGTTATCTTTAGCACAGATACTTACTGTTTTTTCATCAGCATGATAATCAGGCCCAATTAATCCAATATCTAAAGCAACATATTCTTCTACTTCTTCTGGTACATAAGCTCCACCATGTCCGATTTCTTCATAAATTGGGAAAGCTAATAATGTACGATATTTTGGTTTTAAGTTATTTCTTTTGAAGTAAGCCATTACTTCAATTAAAGCAGCAACAGCAGCTTTATCATCAATATAACGCGAAACAACATATCCTGATGGTGTATATTCAAAATGAGGATCTACAGAGATCACATCACCATGATCAATACCTAAAGCCATAACTTCTTCTTTAGAATGAACATCTTCATGTAAGATAACTTCCATATGGTCTTCATCTCTTGGCATTGTTCTAGCATCTTCAAATACATGAACTGAGTGAGCTTTACAAATAACCATACCTCTATATTTACGTCCATCTCTTGTAATAATAGTAACGCCTTCACCTTCCATACTATGGTAGTTAACACCACCTAATTGTCTTACAATTAAATGACCGTTATCATCAATATGACGAATAACTAAACCAATTGTATCTAAGTGAGCACCCATACATACTGTTTTAGAATTATCTTCACCTTCTAAAGTAATGTAAGCTGTTCTTTTACGATCATAAGTCACTTCATAACCAAATTCAGCTGCTTTTTTTTCTAATAAAGCACCAACTTCTTCATAATAACTTACTGGACTTGGTACATTAATAAATTCTTCACATAATTCAACTAATTCTTTTTTGTCAATATTCATTTCCATTTTATAATACCTCTTTTACTTTTTATCATATAAATGACATGCGCAGAAATGACCTGGTTCTACTTCTTTAAAATCGGGTCTATCTGTTTTACAAATATCCATTACTTTCGGACATCTTGTACAGAAACGACATCCTTTTGGTGGGTTGGCTGGACTTGGCACATCGCCACCTAATATTTGTTTATCTTCGATTCTTTCTTTTCCAATTCTTGGAATTGCTGAAAATAGTGCTTGAGTATAAGGATGTAATGGTTTGGCATAAAGTGATTCAGTATCTGCCATTTCCATCATATTACCTAAATACATAACCCCTACTCTATCAGCAATATGTTTTACAACACTTAAGTCATGGGAAATGAAGATATAAGCAATACCCATTTTTTCTTGTAATTCATTTAATAAATTAATGATTTTTGCTTGAATTGAAACATCTAACGCTGAAACAGGTTCATCACAAATAATCAATTTTGGTTGTAAAGCAATTGCACGGGCAATCCCAATACGTTGTCTTTGTCCTCCTGAAAATTCATGAGGATAACGATACATGTAATCTAAATTTAAACCAACTTGCTTCATAACTTCCACAACACGTGCATCACGTTCTTCTTTTGTTTTATAACATTTAGCGATATCAATTGGTTCAGCAATAATATCTTTAACTGTCATACGTGGATTTAAAGAAGCATAAGGATCTTGGAAAATCAATTTGATTTTATCACGTGCTTCTTGTAATTCTTTACCTTTTAAGCTTGTAAAATCTTGACCATCTAAGATAACCTTTCCTTCAGTTGGTTCAATTAGACGGATTACACTTTTACCCATTGTTGATTTACCACATCCAGATTCACCAACAATCCCAAAAGTTTCTCCTATTTTAACATCAAAGCTAATATCATCTACCGCTTTAACAACGCTTTTTTTACCTCTTAAAGAAGATGATTTAATAGAATAATATTTCTTTAAATGTTCTACTTTTAATAAAACGTCTTGATTATTTTCCATTTTCTACATCCTCCTTATTCCATCTTTCATGATATTTCCAACAACGAACTAAATGGTTTTCACCATGTTCCATCATTGCTGGACATTCTTGATGACAGATTTCTTTAGCATGTTTACAACGTGGTGCGAAGAAACATCCTTTTGGAAGTTCATAAAGCATTGGTACAGAACCAGGAATAACTTCCAATTCTTCTTGATCATCGCTATCGATATCAGGGATTGATCTTCTTAGACCAATAGTATAAGGGTGTAAAGGATTTTTAAATAAATCTTCTACATTTGTATATTCTACGATCTTACCTGCATACATAACGATTACGTTATCTGCCATTTCTGAAATAACACCCATATCATGTGTAATTAATAATACGGCTGTATTTAATTCTTTTTTCATTTTATTAATTAATTTTAAGATTTGTGCTTGAATAGTCACATCTAATGCTGTTGTCGGTTCATCACAAATCAATAATGATGGATTACAAGAAAGTGCCATCGCAATCATGATTCTTTGTCTCATCCCACCAGATAATTGATGAGGACAAGAAGCAAATACTTTTTCAGGCATTGGAATACCTACAAGTTTAATCATTTCTAAAGCACGTTCTTTAGCTTCTTGTTTACTCATTTTTTCATGAGTTAAAACAGCTTCCATAATTTGTTTTCCAACAGTAATAACTGGATTTAAGGATGTCATTGGCTCTTGGAAAATCATTGAGATTTCTTTACCACGAATATCTCTCATTTCTTTAGGAGATTTCTTTAATAAATCTTCTCCTTTATACATAATTTCACCAGCAGTAATTTTACCTGGAGGAGATGGAATTAATTGCATTAATGATAAAGCTGTCATACTTTTACCACAACCAGATTCTCCAACAACTCCTAAAGTTTCTCCTGGTTTGATACTAAAACTTACCTCTTGTACAGCAGGAAGCGCTCCACGATCTGTAAAGAAGGTAATACCAAGATCTTTGACTTCTAATAATTCTTTATTTTCACTCATATCTTTTCCCCTTTTTACGATCTTAATTTTGGATCAAGCGCATCTCTTAATCCATCACCTAACATATTGAACGCTAATACTGTAATAATAATAGCTAAACCTGGAATTACTGAATAGTATGTTGCACTACGAATATATGGTTGTGAAAAACTAATCATTGAACCCCAGCTTGCCATTGGTGCTTTAACACCTAGACCTAAGAAGCTTAATGATGCCTCTGACATAATTGCATTTGGAATACCTAATGTTACAGTAACGATTAATGTTGATAAACAGTTAGGTAATAAATGTTTCATGATAATTCTAAAACTATTTCCACCGCTGACTTTACATGCATCGATGTATTCCATCTTTTTAAGACGCATAACATCCCCACGGATAAGTCTGGCTGTTGAAGCCCAACCTAAAAGACCGAGCGCTAAGTAAAGGTTAATTAAACCTGGTCCTAAAACAAACATGATTGCCATCGCAAATAATAAGAATGGAAAAGATGAAAATACTTGAATTAAAAATGAAATAACAGAATCTACTTTTCCACCATAATATCCGGCACAAACACCCATTGTATAACCAATAACTGTCGCGATAATTTGTGAAATGATACCAACACTTAAAGAAACACGGCATCCATAAATAATTCTTGAGAAAATATCTCTTCCTAAATCATCTGTACCAAACCAATGTTGTCCGCAAGGTTTCATTAAACGATCTGTAAGAACTTGTTTGTTTGGATCATAAGGAGCAATCAATGGTGCAAATAAAGCAATTAAGCATAAAAGAATAACGATGAATAAACATACCATTGCTACTTTATTTTTCTTGAAAATGTTCCAACTGATTGACCAATAACTTTGATATGTTTGATCTTTTTTCTTTTTAAACATTTTATGATGACTCCTTTCCTAAACGAATTCTTGGGTCGACTACTGTATAAAGTAAATCAACTACTAAATACATAATGACACAAATAACCGCAATATACATAACGCCACCTTGGACGATTGGTAAATCACGCGTATTAATACTATCTACTAACATTTTTCCAATTCCAGGAATTGAAAATACAGATTCTACTAAGACAGATCCTGTTAAGATGTTTCCTAAATCAGATCCTGCAATTGTAATGATTGGAATTAACGCATTACGTAAAGCGTGTTTAATTGTAACAACCCAACCTTTTAAACCTTTAGCTTCAGCTGTACGAATGTAATCTTGTGATAAAACATCTAACATACTTGTTCTTGTAATACGAGCAATACTTGCTGCATATCTTGTACCTAAGGCAATACCTGGTAAGATAAATGATTTAAAACTATCAATACCTGATAAAGGTAATAAATTAAATTTCAAACAGATAACAATTTGTAAGATGATAGCAATCCAGAATGCGGGAGCTGAAATACCAAATACAGAAATTGTCATTAAAACCGAATCAACCCATTTACCATGATTAACGGCAGCCACAACACCTACTACTACCCCTAAAGCAACAGCTAATATATAAGCAATACCAGCAAGTTTAGCCGTTACTAAAAATGAACTTGTTAAAATATCAATTACTGGTTTATTTTGGAAATATGATGTTCCAAAGTTCCCTTGAAGCATATTTCCTAACCAACTGAAATATTGAATATAAATTGGTTGGTCTAATCCCATTTCATGTGTAACACGTGCAATCGTTGCTTGATCAGCGAACTCACCTAACATGATTTCAACTGGATTACCAGGCACAATGTTTAACACAAAGAATGTGATTAACGAAATACAAAAAACGACACCAATAGCTTGTAATACACGTTTTAATAAATACTTCGCCATATTTTTCCTCCTTTTTCCTACAATAAATATATGGAATGCATTGCTGCATTCCATATATGATTAACACTTATTTAATTTCATTTACTATTTTTTAGATAAATCAATATCAATGTTATATAAATGATAAATTAAGTTTCCTAATTTAGCATTTTTTACATATGGTTTAGCAACAAATTGTAACTTACCATAATATAATGGAATTGTTCCATAATCTTCACGAGATAAGATATAATCTGCTTTTTTGTATAATTCAACACGTTTATCAGAATCATTTGATTCTCGAGCTTCTTTCATTAATGAATCGAATTCAGGATTATTGTAGAATACACCTTTTCCTACAGCGTTTTCTGAATAGTAATAAGTATACATTTGGTTATCAGCATCTGCATATAATGGGAACCAACCAAGAACTGTAGCTTGTAATTCACCAGCAGCTCTAGCTGAAGACCAAATACCTGCATCAATTGTTTCTACATTCATAGTAATTCCTGCTTCTTTTAAGTAAGCTTGTAATGCAGTAGCGATTTTTTCTTCTTTTTGTCTAACTTTGCAAGTAAATGTAGGGTTTGAAATACCTGCATCAGCTAAAACTTGTTTAGCTTTTTTAACGTTATGTTCATAAGTTTTTAATTTGTCATCATGTCCTGGAACACCTGGGTTTAAGAATGATGAAGCTGGTTCAGCAGCACCATTTAATACGGTACTACATAATTCTTTACGGTTAATAGCTAATGAGATTGCTTCTCTAACTGCTTTATTACTTAATACTGGATCATTATCTTTAATTGATAAGAAATATGTACCTAATGGAGTTACTTGAGTAATTTCATCTTTTAAATCACTATCTTTATATTGATCTAATAATGAAGTATCTAAGTCACACATATCAATGTTACCTTGTTCATATTCCATCATTTTTGTACTGTAGTCATCAATATAAACAACTTCTAAACGATCTAAGTTAACTTTTTTACCATGATATTTTTTATTTGGAACCATTACAACTTTAGTTTGTTCATCATTTTCTTTAATTACATAAGGACCAGTACCAATTAAGTTAGTTCCTTTACCCCAGTTTTCACCAGCAGCAGCACATGCATCAGAAGGATAAATTGATGCATAGTCCATACCTAAGTTAGCAACAAATGGCGCAAATTTGTAATTAATATGTAATTTAAAAGTGTAATCATCAACAGTTTCAAAACCACTTAATTCAGTAGCTTTACCATCTAACATATCTTGAGCACCAGTAATCATGTTGTACATATATGTATTTGTACATCCTGTTGCTGGTGTAAACATTCTTTCGAATGTATATTTAACGTCTTCAGTAGTTAAATCAGAACCATCTGAGAATTTAACACCTTTTTTAAGTGTAATTGTATAAGTTAATCCATCATCAGATACTTCTGGCATGTCTTTAGCAAGAACACATTCTTCTTTGTTGTCATCATTCCAACGATATAATCCTTCTAATACGTTGTCAGCAACAGAAGAAGCCCCTGAATTAGTGTTAGTTTGCATATCTAAACCAACTTTTGGATTAGATTGACCAAAGCGAAATACTTTTTCGCCACTTTCTGTACTTTTGCTTGAGCTACTTGAACCACCACATCCAGCTAAGGATACAGCCATTGCAGCAACAGCAAGAACAGATAAAGATTTCTTTAATAAGTTCATTTCCCTTTCCTCCTAGTTTTAACAATTCCCTACTTAAACTTTCTTAAAGTACCTTTGTATTATATCAAAGGGCTTTCTTGATTTCAACAGAATGTTGCATTTTTGTATACAATTAAGAACAATTATCTAATTTCATATCTTATTATCATACTTTTTTATGTTTTTTGCAAAAAATGTTCTTGTTTATGCAAAAAAACAATATCCAATCCACATGGATATTGTTTTTCATTTTAAAGCATACTTGTCATTCCACCATCAATAACAAGTAATTGTCCTGTTGTATAAGTACAAGCGTCACTTGCAAAGTAAATAAGTGCTCCGTTCATTTCACCTTCACGACCAAATCTCTTAAGAGCTACTCTGTTTTTTAAAACAAGAGAACCCGGTGCATCTAAAGCATCATGTGTCATTTCTGTATCATAGACACCTGGTGCAATCGCATTAACAAGAATACCATAAGGGGCTAAATCTCCAGCCATGGCTTTTGTAAGATTGACAACCCCTCCTTTAGCCGCAAAATAACTTACTTGAGCAGGTCCAGCTTGAATACCACCAACCGATGAAATATTAATAATTCTTCCATATTTTTGTTTCATCATAATTGTTGAAACTTCTCTTGCCATAAGGAAGACACCTTTTAAATCAGTATCTAAAACTTTATCCCATTGTGCCGTTGTATGATCATGAAGACCACTTGAGTATTCAACAACACCTGCATTATTGACAAGAATATCAATTTTTCCAAAATGATCTACGACAGCATTAACCGCATTTTTAATACTTTCTTCATCTGTAACATCACATGAAACAGGTAAACAATCTTGTCCATTTTGTTTCAATTCTTTAGAAAATTCTTCTAATCTTTCTTTTCTACGTGCAAGGATAGCGACATCGCATCCTTGTTCGCTCAATGCTCTTGCAAATTGTTGTCCAAGTCCACTCGAAGCTCCTGTAACAACCGCTACTTTTCCTGTTAAATCAAAACTAATCATCTTTATTATCTCCTATTCCATCACACGGATTGCATGATATCCCTCATGAATTGCAGTTAAAATTTTTCTTGGTGCAACAGCATCTCCAATAACAGCAACTTCATCATATTTTTCATCTAATAAATCTTCTAATTGATTATTAGGTCTAAATCCAACAGCATTTAAAACAGTATCACATTCAAGCGTCATTGTTTGTCCATCTCTTTCAAATGTAACACTTGTTGGTGTAATATTTGTCACTTTAGCGTTTGCTTCAACTTTAACACCACGATCTTTAACCATTTTTCTTAAATGTTGATCGTTGTTTAAACAATGGTTTGCTGTAAATAAGATGTCTGGACACATTTCTACTAATGTCACATCTCCATCTTTTCCAGCAATATCACAAGCAGCTTCTGTTCCAGCAAGACCAGCACCAATAACAACAACTTTTTTACCAACTGTTGCTTGATGTGTTAAATAATCACTCGCAAGAACTGTTGTATCAATACCTGTAATTGGTGGCATAGCAGGAGTTGAACCAGCAGCTAAAATAACTTTGTCATAATCTCCTTCAAGATTATCTTTTGTAATTGCTGTATTTAAATAAATATTAACTCCTAATTTTTGACATTGTGTTTCTAAGTATTTAATTAATTTTAAAACATCCGCTTTAAAATCAGGACCACCTGCAGGCCATAAAGTTCCACCTAATTTATCCTCTTTTTCATATAAATCAACATCAAAACCACGACGTTTTGCAGTAATGGCAGCCATCATACCAGCTGGACCTCCACCAATAACTAATACATTACGTTTTTGACCATTTGGAAGTGGTAAAGCATAAGCTTTTTCTGCATAACATAATGGGTTTACTGCACAATAGTAGTGTTTTCCACTAAATCCAGCAAGTAAACATTCATTACATCCAACACATGGAGCGATATCTTCTTCATGATGTGCTTTGACTTTTTTAGGCCAATATGGATCAGCTAACATTTGATGAGCAAGTCCTACATAATCTAAAATACCATCTTCAACAGCTTTTTTAGCCACTTCAGGATCTTTTAAGTTCCCATCACCTAATACTGGAACGCTTACAATATCTTTAATTGCTTTTTGTACATCAAGTTTATATCCTTCTTTACTATAAACAGTTGTAATCGCTTGGAACCATTCTTCATAACATCCTGTATCAACATGTAAAGCATCAACCCCTGCTTTTTCTAAGATTTTAGCCATTTCAATACCTTCATCAATGGTTCTAAAGCCTTCTACTCTTTGATGTGGTGTAAATTTAACAAGTACAGGCATTGTATCTGGAACGTTCTTTTTAATTGCTTCAATACATTCCAATGTAAAACGCATACGATTTTCAAGTGTTCCACCATATTCATCTGTTCTATTATTCCATTGAACAGAATGGAATTGATCTAATAAATATCCTCCATACGCATGTAATTCAACGCAGTCTGCACCAGCATTTACAGCAAGTGAAGCACTGTACCCTACTTTTTCTACTAAATAATGAATATCTTCTTTTGAAAAAGGTTTACAAATTAAATTTGGAAACCAGAATGCACCTACACTACCCGCACTATAAGGTGGTGTAAAAGGATCGGTAAATTGTTGACGTCCTAAACCTGGTGATAATTGTACACAGACTTTTGCTCCATAAGCATGACATCTTTCAATTAACATATTTAATCTTTCTACATGATGGAAATCAGAAAGTTCTGTACATGGTCTTGGTTCATATTTTGTCGAAACAACATTAGCACCTGTAATAATTAAACCAGCGCCACCTTTTGCTCTTTCTTCAAAATAATCAATACCTTCATTACAGTAAGCTCCATCAGCTTCTCCTGTTGTTCCCATAGGTGACATGAAAATTCTGTTTTTTAATTTCATTTTACCTATGTATGTCTTATCAAATAAACTCTTAGCCATTTTCTTTTTCCTCCTCTACCATAGTAAACGTTTATTTAACTCAAGTAAATTATATAACTGTAAAAATAAATGTCAACGCTTTCATAAAATAAAAGTGAATTTTTTAACAAGCCTCTTTCCATTAAATCTATGGTATATTATTTCTAAGGAGAATTTTATGAAAATAACAAAAGAAGAAATATCACAAACAGCTGTTCAGCTTTTTTTAGATAAAGGATATAACAATGTCACAATTCAAGATATTTGTAACGAATTACATATCACCAAACCAACTTTATATAAATACGTCAATAATAAAGAAGAACTTATTTTAGATCTTTATGATTCAACCATCGATCATCTTGTAAAAGACACGTATAGACTAGTTGATAGTGATAGTCACTATCAACAATTACTTATTGTCTTTTCTACATTAATTAAAGATACTAAAAAATATGGTTATGATTTATTTAGTCAAATGTTTATTGCGAATTTAAAAGAAAATCGTCATAGCTTTGATATGCGTGATAATCTTACAAAACTTTGTATCATCATTATAAAAAAAGCCCAAGAACAAAAAGAAATTCATAATTTATCGAATCCAGAGATTTTATATCAAGCTTTAGCGCATGCCTTTACAGGACATGAAGCTTTATGGTGTATTAAAAAAGATTCACCTTGTTTTGATGAAGCTTTTTATCTAAGCATGAATGCTTTATTAGAAGTAGATTCTACTTATCAAGATTTATACAAAGAATATTTGTAAACAACTTATTTTATTGATAGAATAGTCGAGGTGATGAAAAATGCTTATAGAATGTTCAAATATAAAGAAATCATTTCAAGGAATTGATTTATTAACAGATATTAGTTTTAAAGTAGATGACCATGATAAAATTGCGATTATCGGTGTCAATGGGGCGGGTAAAACAACTATCTTAAATATCTTAATTGGTGAAGAAAGTTATGATAGTGGTGATTTATTTAAAAGCCGTGATTTAAATATCGGCTATTTAAAACAGCATCATGATTTAGATATGAATAAAACCATTTATGAATGTGCTTTAGAAGTCTTTGATCCACTTATTCAAATAGAAAATCGTATGCGTGAATTAGAAAGTATGATGTCTTATGATCATAGTGAACAAGTCATGAATGAATATGATTCATTGACTCAAAGATTTAATGAAAAAGATGGTTTTAGTTATCCAAGTCGTATTGTCGGGGTTTTAAAAGGAATGGGTTTTGTGGAAGAAGACTTTCAAAAATATGTCCATGAATTATCTGGAGGTCAAAAAACCAGACTTTGTCTTGCCAAGCTTTTATTAGAAGAACCTAAACTTTTGGTTTTAGATGAACCAACCAACCATTTAGATAGTCAAGCAATTTCCTTTTTAGAAAACTATTTAAAAGGATATAAAAATGCTTTGATTGTGGTTAGCCATGACCGTTATTTTATTGATGTTGTTTCTAATAAGATCATTGAAATAGAAAATGGAAAAAGTCATAGTTATAATTGTCGTTATGAAGAATATTCTATTCAAAAAAGAACACAACGTGCGATTGATTTAAAACACTATATCAATCAACAAAAAGAAATAAAAAAAATACAAGAAAGTATTGATACATTAAAATCATTCAATCGTGAAAAAAGTATTAAACGTGCAGAATCGAAAGAAAAACAACTTGCAAAGATTGAACGTATTGACCGACCAGAAAATTTGCCAAGTGCCATCACTGTTCAATTTACACCAGCTATTGAATCAGGTTATGATGTTTTAAAAGTTAATGATTTATCGATGCGTTATGATCAAATTGTTTTTGAACACTGTAATCTTGATATCAAAAAAGGAGAACGCGTTGCGATTGTTGGTGAAAATGGTGTTGGTAAAACCACTTTATTTAAAGCTCTTGTAGGTCAATTACCAATTGAACACGGTAAAATTCGTTTTGGTAGTCACGTAGAAATGGCCTACTACGATCAAGAACATGAATCTTTAAATTATAATAAAACGATTTTTGATGAAATCAGTGATTGTTATCCACGTATGACCAATCAAGAAATTAGAAGTACTCTTGCTATGTTTAATTTTAGAGGCGATGATGTCTTTAAAGATATTGCAATGCTTTCAGGTGGAGAAAGAGGACGTGTTGTTTTAACCGAAGTTTTATTAAAACAAGCTAACTTCTTAATTCTAGATGAACCAACCAACCACTTAGATATTTCTTCCAAAGAAGTTTTAGAAGAAGCTTTAAGAAGTTTTGAAGGAA
>UMBC01028516.1_pt1 | contig 12852 bp, 10 predicted proteins | sample 1963871 | NCBI WGS metagenome assembly UMBC01 (sample SAMEA4835932, study PRJEB28245) | human gut metagenome | biome: gut microbiome; material: fecal sample | place: Denmark | collected 2008 | reverse complement strand
TTTCTGCGACAGCTATAATAGAATATCACATCTTTATCAGCTTGTCAACAGTTTTTTTACTTATTTTTTATTTCTAAAGAGAAACAAAAAATAAGAACGGAGAAAGAGGGATTTGAACCCTCGCACGGCGCAAACCGTCTATACCCTTAGCAGGGGCACCTCTTCAGCCACTTGAGTATTTCTCCATTGCCTGAATAACAAATCATTATTCAATTTTACTCAACTACGTGAGCAATAACTATTATATCTAATAAACTATTAAATGTCAATCACTTTTTTTCATTTTTTTCAATTATTTTTTCAATCCGTATTTTTACCTCTTTTGCTATCTCTACAGACTTCATATCCTTGTATTCTTCGTAACGGATTGGTTCAAGAAAATGCACTTGTACTTTAATCTTTTCAATTGAGTTTACATCAAACGGTTTATAGGAATCAATTAACGCAACCGGAACAATTGGACACTGTGCTTTCATTGCGCACTTAAAGCTTCCACCTTTAAACTCATTTACGTGATTCGGATTCTTTGTACGAGTTCCCTCTGCAAAGATCAGATAATTCCTTCCGGATTTTACTTCTTTTGTTACCTGTACCATAACCCGCATTGCCTGTTTTACATCTTCTCTGTCCAGTGCATAAGCTTTCATACATGCAAAAACCTGTTTTAAAAATGGGATATTCTGAATTTCTTTTTTCATGACTACAGAAAACGGTGTCGGGCATGCATACATAATTGCAAGTACATCAAATAAGCCCTGGTGATTTGGAAAGAACATAAATCCATTTTCTTCTGGAATATTTTCCTGACCATGAATTTCTATCTCTACTCTTCCACCTTTAATTGCCCGCTCATCAATATAGCGAAGCAGTTCGTATCTTTCTTCTTCGGTATACTTATCCGTATGACTTGCACAATAACAAAGTTTATACCACATATACGGCACTCGTAAAATATTATACAGTACCATTAAAATAATTCTCTTCATAATATCTTTCACTTTCTTTAACTACACCAAACTACTGTAAAACAAACTCCCCAGCAAATTGATTTCACTGAGGAGCACCTGTTTTTAAGTTTCTGTCTGTTCTAATAAGTTTGTAAGTTCTTCTTCATAAGACGGATTTTTTCTCGTAAACTGCTTATAATCCTTTTCATAAGTTTTATATTCATCTGTCTTCATGAATTTCTGAAATTCTTTTTTGGAATTTTCACTCATTTCCTCTGTTACATCTTTCGCCTGCACAATCGAATACTTTTTATTGTTATTTTGAACATAGTAAACAGACAGGCATGGAATCTCCAAAGTAGTTTTACTTTCTGAATCCTCTTTTTTCAGTGTATAAATCGCATACATCAGCTCATATCCATTAAAAGAACCTAATGATTCACATTTTGTAAACTTTACGCTCTTTGCATCATAAGCTTCAAACAATGTCATATAATGTTTGATTTCTGTTTTCAGTTCACTTGAAACTTTGTCCTTTTTATCCATCCCAAAACATTTCTTTACTGCATCTTCATCTGTTTTGGTATAAGCCTCTATTAATGACTTTGTTATTTTTTCAGGGGATTTTGTATTTACTTTCGTTCCACATCCGCCTAATGACAACAGTACAATGACTGCTGTCATAGACAGAAGAATCCCTCTTAATTTTTTCATCCTAACTCTCCTCGTACTTATCGTACTTATGCACTCTATTCTTTTGCTGTCTCAGTTTCTTCTTCCGTTTCTTCTGATTCCTCTTCTTTTTCTCTTACTTTTGCAATACTTGCAACTGTAATATCATTTTTCAGATTCATCAGCTTTACACCTGAAGTAATTCTTCCAAGAATGGAGATATCTTTACATTCCAAACGAATAATAATGCCTTCTGTTGTAATCAGCATAATTTCGTTTTCTTCATTGACCGCTTTTACACCAACTACATTTCCGGTTTTTTCTGTAATCTTATAACATTTTACACCTTTACCCCCACGGTTTTGGCAGGTAAATTCTCCAACCGAAGTTCTCTTGCCCATTCCTTTTTCAGAGACAATCAGCAGATAATCTCCCTGACAGCTTAACTGCATGCCAATCACTTCATCTTCATCCTGAAGATTAATGCCTCGCACACCCATAGAAACTCTTCCGGTCTGTCTTACATCTGACTCATGGAAACGGATGCACTGTCCGAATTTTGTTATAAGAATCACATCTTTTTTGCCGTCTGTAAATTTAACTTCAATCAGTTCGTCATCATCTCGAAGAGAAATTGCCGCAAGTCCCGTTTTTCTCACATTGCTGTAATCCTCAATCGGTGTCTTTTTGACAACACCTTTTCTGGTTGCCATAAACAGAAATTCTCCGGCTTTGAATTCATTAACCGGAATCACCGCTGTAATCTTCTCTTCTGCCTGAAGGGATAACAGATTTACAATCGCTGTTCCTCTGGCTGTACGGCTTGCTTCCGGAATCTCATAAGCTTTCAGACGATACACACGTCCCATATTCGTAAAGAACATCAGATAATGGTGAGTCGTTGTCATCAACAGTTCTTCCATATAGTCGTTATGAATGGTTGCCATGCCTTTGATTCCCTTACCGCCTCTGTTCTGACTGCGGAAGTTATCTACGGTCATACGTTTGATATAACCTAATTTGGTCATGGCAATCACCGTATTTTCTTTTGGAATTAAATCTTCCATGGATAAATCATATTCATCAAAACCAATAGACGTTCTTCTGTCATCTCCGTATTTTTCAGCAATTAATAAAATTTCCTGTCTGATAACACGAAGCAGAAGGTTTCTATCTCCTAAGATTGCTTTGAGCTCACGGATTTTATTCACCAGCTCATCGTACTCACCCTGCAGGCGGGCACGTTCCAGTCCGGTTAATGCACGCAGACGCATGTCTACAATCGCCTGAGCCTGAACTTCTGTCAGTCCAAATGCAGTAATCAATCCTTCTTTGGCTTCCTGTGTATTTTTACTTGCACGGATAATACGAATCACTTCATCGATATTTTCCAGTGCTTTCAAAAGTCCTTCTAAGATGTGGGCTCTTTCCTGCGCTTTATTTAAATCATATTTGGTTCTTCTTGTAACTACATCTTCCTGATGCTGTAAATAATATTTCAGCATATCCAGAAGATTCATCACTTTCGGCTCATTATTTACAAGCGCAAGCATGTTTACCCCAAAGGTATCCTGAAGCTGGGTATGTTTGTATAACTGATTTAAAATAACATTCGCATTTGCATCTCTTCTCAACTCGATACAAATACGCATACCCTCTCGGTTTGAGTGGTCGTTGATAGAAGTGATTCCATCAATCTTTTTATCTCTTACCAGTTCTGCCATCTTTTCAATCAGACGCGCTTTATTTACCATGTATGGCAGTTCTGTGACAATAATCTGGCTCTTGCCGTTTGGAAGCGTCTCAATATCTGTGACTGCGCGTACTCTGATTTTTCCACGTCCGGTACGGTAAGCTTCTTCAATTCCTCTTGTTCCAAGAATCATAGCTCCTGTTGGGAAATCCGGACCTTTTACGATGGATAAAATTTCATCCATCCCGGTATCTCGATCCTCTTCCACATAGTTGTCAATAATTTTAACAACCGCAGAAATGGTTTCTCTTAAATTGTGCGGTGGAATATTTGTTGCCATACCAACCGCAATACCGGAAGTTCCGTTTACTAAAAGATTCGGGTAACGGGACGGCAGTACCACCGGCTCTTTTTCTGTTTCATCAAAGTTCGGTGCAAAATCAACTGTATTTTTGTTGATGTCTGCAAGCATTTCCATGGAAATTTTACTCAGCCTTGCTTCTGTATAACGCATAGCAGCTGCGCCATCACCATCCACAGATCCAAAGTTTCCATGACCGTCTACAAGCGGATATCTTGTAGACCAGTCCTGAGCCATGTTTACCAATGCTCCATAAATTGAACTGTCACCGTGAGGGTGATATTTACCCATCGTATCACCTACGATACGAGCACATTTTCTATGTGGCTTATCCGGTCCATTATTCAATTCAATCATTGAAAACAGAATTCTTCTCTGTACCGGCTTTAAGCCATCTCTTACATCGGGAAGCGCACGAGATGCAATAACACTCATTGCATACTCAATGTACGACTCTTCCATTTTTTTCTGCAGGTCCACCTCGTGAACTTTATCAAAAATATTATCTTCCATTCGTCTCTCCTTAACTCTGTTTAAGTCAATTTAACATCATATGCTGACCAGAATCACGCACCAAGTCTCACAGACGTTCGACTTGAACAATCTATTCACGCATCAAACTTAAATATCAAGGTTCTTGACATATCTTGCATTTTCCTCGATAAACTCACGTCTAGGCTCTACTTTATCACCCATAAGTGTCTTAAATGTTAAATCCACTTCTGAAGAAGTTTCTTCATCCATAACAACTTTTAACAAAATACGGCGTTCTGGGTCCATTGTTGTCTCCCATAACTGCTCTGCATCCATCTCTCCAAGACCTTTATAACGCTGTATACGATTATTGCCGTCACGTCCGATTTCGTTAAGAATCTCATCTTGTTCTTTTTCTGAATAAGCATAATACACTTTTTTATTCCGTTCAATCTTAAACAAAGGTGGCTTTGCAAGATATACATGTCCCTGTTTAATCAGCTCCGGCATGAAACGATATAAAAATGTCAGAAGCAGGGTTGCAATATGTGCACCATCAACATCGGCATCCGTCATGATAATGATTTTATTATATCTGAGCTTGCTGATATCAAAATCTTCGTGAATTCCTGTTCCGAAAGCCGTAATCATCGCTTTGATTTCCGCATTTGCATAAATTCTGTCCAGACGCGCTTTCTCTACATTCAGAATTTTACCTCGAAGTGGAAGAATCGCCTGAGTCGCACGGCTTCTTGCAGTCTTTGCAGAACCACCGGCAGAATCACCCTCTACGATGTAAATTTCGCACTTAGACGGGTCTTTATCCATACAGTCTGCCAACTTTCCAGGAAGAGACATTCCCTCAAGCGCAGTTTTTCTTCTGGTTAAATCTCTGGCTTTTCTTGCTGCATCTCTGGCTCTCTGTGAAAGCACAGATTTTTCTATAATGATTTTTGCAACTGCCGGATTCTGCTCTAAATAGATCTCAAGCTGATTGGCTACGATATTATCCACCGCACCTCTTGCTTCGCTGTTTCCAAGTTTCTGTTTTGTCTGTCCTTCAAACTGAGGGTCTTCAATCTTGACACTGATGATTGCAGTTAATCCCTCACGAATATCTTCACCGGAAAGATTCGCATCGCTGTCTTTTAATAATTTATTCTTTCTTGCATACTCATTAAAGGTTTTTGTCAGTGCATTTCTAAAACCAACTACATGCGTTCCGCCTTCCGGAGTTGTAATATTATTTACAAATCCATAAGTGTTTTCTGTATAGGAATCATTATGCTGCATTGCAACTTCTACCATAACTCCGTCTTTTGTTCCCTCAAAATATAAAATCTCTTCGTAAAGAGCTGTAGTACTTTTATTTAAATACTGCACAAATTCCCGGATTCCGCCTTCATAGTGAAAAACTGTTTCTTTTGGTTCTTCCCCACGATTATCTTTTGCAATAATTTTAAGACCTTTTGTCAAAAATGCAATTTCACGAAATCTGTGTTTCAATGTATGAAAATCAAATACGGTCTCCTCAAAAATTTCAGGATCCGGATGGAACGTAACCATTGTTCCGGTCTTTTCCGAGTCACAATCCCCAATGACTTTTAGTTTATAAATAGTTTTTCCACGTTCATAACGCTGACGGTAAATTTTACCCTCATGATAAATCGTAACCTCAAGCCAGGTCGACAGTGCATTTACAACAGATGCACCTACACCATGCAGACCGCCGGATACTTTATATCCGCCACCGCCGAATTTTCCTCCGGCATGAAGAATTGTAAATACAACCTCTACCGCAGGGATTCCCGCTTTATGATTAATTCCTACCGGAATACCTCGTCCATTATCAATAACCGTAATCGAATTATCTTTGTTAATTGTAACTTCTACTGTATCACAATAACCGGCCAGTGCCTCGTCTACCGCATTATCCACAATCTCATACACAAGGTGATGCAGACCTCTGGATGAAGTACTGCCAATATACATACCCGGTCTTTTTCTTACTGCTTCCAGACCCTCCAGTATCTGAATCTGGTCGGCTCCATACTCTGTTTTAATTTCTGTGTTCATCCAATTCCTCCTGTTTCCCTGATATCAATTAACGATGGTTCCGTCTACTACTTTGAAAAGTTTATTTATCTCAAACCTGCTGTTCACAAATTCATCCAGACCCGTACAGGTAATCATGGTCTGAATATTTTTGATGCTCTCCAGAAGATAATTCTGCCTGTTCACATCAAGTTCTGATAATACATCATCCAGCAGCAAAATGGGAACATCTTTAATTTTTCTTTCTACCAGATGAATTTCTGATAATTTCAATGACAAGGCTGCTGTACGCTGTTGTCCCTGAGAACCGTATTTTCTAATGTCGATATGATTTATTTTAACACACATATCGTCTCTGTGGGGACCCGATGATGTGTTTTTAAATTTAAAATCTTTTTCTCTGTTTTTAAGCAGTATTTCCAGAAACTGTTCTTCTTCCACATTGGGCTCATAAATCAGCTCAATCTGTTCTTTTTCTCCTGTAATACTGCTATGTATCCGCTGTATCACTTCATTCATCTCACGAACAAATTCACGTCTGCTTCGAATTACCGAAGCTCCATAGCGAACAAGCTGTTCGTCCCAGATATCCAGCGTATTCTTAAGACTTTCTTTTTGTGCAATATCTTTTAACAATTTATTGCGCTGATTTAAAATGTGATTGTACTGAAACAAATCCGACAAATAGATTTTATTAAGCTGACATAATTCTGAATCAAGAAATCTCCGGCGCTCACCTGGACCATTTTTTATAATATTTAAATCTTCCGGTGAGAAAAATACAATATTCACAATCCCCAGAAGTTCTTTTGCTTTACGGATTGGAATCCCGTCAATTGCAATTCCTTTCGCCTTATTTTTTTTCAAATGCATATCTATTCTGTGGGAAATGCCCCCTTTGTTTATTCTGAGCTTGATATGCGATTCATTTTCATGAAACCGAATCATCTCACGGTCTTTACTTCCTCTATGTGACTTTGTTGTTCCACAAAGATACACAGCTTCAAGGATATTTGTTTTTCCCTGTGCATTGTCGCCGTAAAAAATATTGGTTCCCTTGTCAAACCGCAAAGATAAAAACTCATAATTTCTAAAATCCTTTAATTCCATTGATTCAATATACATCTGTACACCTGTCGCTATTTCACAATTTTAATTTCCTGTCCATCATAAGCTACAACATCACCGTCATACAGTTTCCTGCCTCTTCTTGTATCTACTTCTCCATTTACGGTTACAAGACCATCCTGAATAACGTATTTTGCCTCCACTCCGTCTTCTACTAGATTAGCTGCTTTTAGTGCCTGACCTAATTTTATAAATTCATCTCTTAATTTTATAATTTCCATGTTTTGTCCTTTCTGCGTTAATACACTTCCGGAGTCTTTCTGTACTTCCGATTATCTTCCGACAGAATTAAAGTTTACCGGAAGAATGAGATATACATATTGTCCTGCATCATCACGAATAAAGCAAGGTGCTTTTGGATTCATGAGATAAATATGGATTTCTTCATCGTCAATGACCTTTAGTGCATCAATTAAAAATTTTGGATTAAAACCAATCATAATATCTTTTCCCATTTTGTTAATGTCGATGTCTTCTTTCATCGAACCAATCTGAGAGTCGATCTGGAGTTCCATACCATCATCGTTAATTGTAATAATAATTGGTTTTTTATCTCCTTCTTTTACAAGAAGAGTTGCACGGTCAATACTATCTAAAAATTCTTTTTTGTTCAGTGTTACCTTTGTTTCGTAATCACTGGACAACATCTGGTCAATCTTGAAATATTCTCCCTCGATTAATCTAGAAACAACTTTTGTATTGTCAAATTCAAACAGAATATGATTTTCAGCAAAATAGATATCCACCATGTCTTCTGTCTCACCGGATAAAATCTTACTGATTTCATTTAAAGTTTTTCCCGGAACAACCACTTTTTTGTCAGAACATTCATTCTTTAACGGAATCTTTCGGATTGAAATACGATGTCCATCAAGGGATACGACTCTTAATGTGTTGTTGGCAATCTGAAATAATTCACCTGTCATCAGTTTATTGTTTTCATTTACTGCGATAGAAAAGATGGTTTGACGAATTAATTCTTTTAATGTGAACTGTGAAATCTGAACACCTTCATTTTTTTCGATAAATGGCAGATAAGAGAAATCTTCACCTGACTGTCCCGGAATATTAAATTTCGCTTTTTCACAAGTAATGGTTGTGTTTTGTTTTTCGTCTGTCACAATTGTAACATCATTATCAGGTAATTTTCTAACAATTTCTGAAAAGATTTTCGCATCAAGAGCAACGATTCCTTTTTCTTCGATAGAACCCTCTACAATTGTCTCAATTCCAAGTTCCATATCATTTGATGTAAATTTGATAATATTGGCAGATGCATCAATCAGGATACACTGTAAGATTGGCATTGTCGTTTTTGAAGGAACTGCCTTCATGACAATGTTTACACTTTTTAGTAACTCAGACTTTGAACAGATTAATTTCATAATGTGAATAACTTCCTTTCTGTGAAAATGGTTTTGCTATAAACATATATATATATATATATAATATATTAATAGTAGTAGTAGTAGGGGATGTGGATAATGTGGATAACTCTTGAAACCCTTGTAAATAAAGGGCTTAAGGGGTGTTGACAATGTGGATAACTATGTGGATAACTTGTGGATAACTCAAAATCAATGTGGATAACTTTTCTGCTTAAACAACTTAAAAAGTACTTAAAAAAAAGTTATCCACATTTTTCACCGAGTTATCCACATAGTTATCCACAAAAAAATGGCAGTTATCCACATTTTTTTTCGAGTTATCCACATTTTTGACACCCAAAATGTGGATAACTATGTCAATTTTCAAGAGAAGTGTGGATGAAGATTAATTTTTTGATTTTATTTAAGCGAATTTTTAGCTGGATTAATCTTCTTTTTAAGTATATTAATCACTTCTCTGGTTTCTTCAGAATACTGAACTTCTTTTTCGATTCGTTTGATTCCGTTCATAATGGTACTATGGTCACGTCCCCCAAGCTTGTCACCGATGATTTTCAAGGTGATATCAGTCATTTGACGGCAGAGGTACATGGCAATTTGGCGCGGATAAGTGATTTGAGAGCTTCTCTTGTTTCCTATTAAATCACTGGCGGATAAATCAAAGTGTTCAGCAACCGTACGGATAATGATTTCAGGGGTTACGACCCTCATCTCTTCATCCGGAGAAATGATGTCTTTTAAGACTTTTTCAGCCAGAGCGAGGTTAATTTCACAGTTTTCCAGATTGGCAAATGCCATGATCTTATTGAGAGATCCCTCTAATTCACGGATGTTTGAGGTAACGTTCTTTGCGATGTACTCAATGACATCATCATCAATATAATAGCCGTCAAGTTCTTCTTTTTTCTTAAGAATCGCCATTCTTGTCTCGTAGTCAGGAGCTGAAATATCAACGATTAAGCCCCATTCAAAGCGGGAACGAAGGCGGTCTTCTAAGATTTCCATATCTTTCGGAGGTTTATCAGAAGATATGATAATCTGTTTTTTTGCACCATGAAGTGCATTAAAGGTGTGGAAAAACTCTTCCTGTGTGGATTCTTTTCCTACAATAAATTGAATATCGTCAATCATCAGAACATCGATGTTGCGATATTTCTCCCGAAACTTAGTCATGGTCATATCTGCATTATTACCACTGCGGATAGATTCAATCAATTCATTTGTAAAAATTTCACTTGTAACGTACAATACCCGCGTTTCTGGGTTTTTCTGCAGAATAAAATGTGCAATTGAATGCATTAGATGTGTTTTTCCAAGACCAACGCCACCGTAGATAAACAGTGGATTATAAGCTTCTCCTGGGGATTCAGCAACCGCAACGGACGCTGCATGTGCCATTTTATTGTTGCTTCCGACTACGAAAGTATCAAATGTATAGCGGGGATTTAAGTTTGCACGCTCAACATTTTCATTAATAATAGTCGAGGGAGCTTGTACTGTTTCAGATGGAATATCTTTTGGCTCGATTAGGGCAATCTCATATTCTTCTCCGGTTGCCTCAGAAATGGCTACTTTTAATGGAAGAAGATAACGGTTGGTAATATAGTTGATACCAATCAGCCCGGTAGGGACTACAATTGTCACTTCATTGTCCTCAACACTGTGGACAGTAAGCGTTTCAAGCCATGTTTTGAAAGAAATATCAGAGAGCTGATGTTCCTCTCTGATGGTATTAAGAATATCCGTCCATTTTTCTTGTATTGGATGCATGGTGTATCTCCTGTGTTTAAGTAAATATAAAACAACGTAACAATAGAAAGTGCGAAAAATACACTTTCTATCAAAATACTACAAGTTTTGTATTTATCTATTCTATAATAAATTGGGACTTTTATCAACCGTTTAATCACAAAAATGTGGAAAACTATGCGAAAAATGTGGAAAACTTTTCCCAATGTGGATAATGTGGATAACTTGCAAAAAAGCAATGTGGATAATGTGGATAACTCGAAAAAAGGCATTATTTGCAACCAATAAATGTGGATAATGTGGATAACTTCTTTCCACATTATCCACACGCTAAAACCCTTGATTTTAAAGGATTTTTTAAACTTCAAAAAAAGTTATCCACATTTTTTTTGAAGTTATCCACAAAAAAAGGTCGAGTTATCCACATTTTTTTTGAAATATTATGTAAACCAAAAAATGTGGATAACTTTGTGGATAACTTTTTTAAAGAGTGGAAAAATTGAAAAGTTATCCACAAAATGTGGATAACTTGCAAAAGTGAAAATGTGGATAACTTTTTCGCAATGCGGATAAATGTGGAAAACTTAAAAAGCGCAAAATAATCCATAAATGACAAATTTTAAAAGCTTCAGTCAGGTATAAATTGGTATAAAAAAATCGAAAAAATGCTTGACGGAGAGGGGGTTTATGAATATAATTGAAATGATGTTTACTAAATAATGCATAACCATAGGAATACTATCTCAAGATAGATAGATATTTATTTAAAGGAGGTGCCTGGAATTATGAAAATGACATTTCAGCCAAAAAAGAGACAGAGATCTAAAGTTCACGGATTCAGAGCTAGAATGAGCACAAAAGGTGGAAGAAAAGTTTTAGCTGCAAGAAGATTAAAAGGAAGAAAAAAATTATCAGCTTAAGACCGCAGACATGTGGTCTTTTCTTCTCTTTTCATTAAAAGGATGGTTTATGAAATATTCGGAGTCGTTAAAGAAGAACAGAGATTTTCAACTGGTTTATAAAAGTGGAACATCAAAAGCAAATCGATATCTGGTTATGTATGTAAGAGAAAATCAGTTAGAAAAAAACAGAGTTGGCATATCCGTAAGCAAAAAGGTGGGAAACAGTGTTGTGAGACACCATCTTGCGCGCCTCATAAGAGAAAGTTACCGGTTAAATGAGGAAAAGTTTAAATGCGGATATGATATTGTAATTGTAGTCAGGGTAAATGGAAAGAACCAGGGGTTCCATTCCATAGAAAGTGCATTAATGCATTTAGGAAAACTCACAAAAACCATAAAAAGCGAAGAGAATGAAAACGATACTAATTAAATTGATTCGGTTTTATCAAAAGTATATATCCCCATTAAAGAGTACACGTTGTCCCTATATTCCTACGTGTTCTCAATATGGACTGGAAGCAATTGAAAAATATGGAGCAGTAAAAGGCTGCTTACTGGCCGGTTGGCGAATTTTAAGATGTAATCCATTTTCCAAAGGCGGATATGACCCGGTGCCCTGATGAACCGAAAAATGATGTGGATAAGAACACACACTAATTAGAGAAATATTGGGGTCACCGGTTATATAAGGAGGACGAATTTTGGGTGCATTGTTAAGTAAGAGTTCAATGCCGATTGTAAAATGGGTAGCCGAGGTAATGGGCTGGCTGATGAACGGCATTTACAAGATTGGGATTCATAATCTCGGTCTTTGTATTATATTATTTACAATTATCATTTATGCATTCATGATACCTCTGCAGATTAAACAGCAGAAGTTTTCAAAAATGAATGCAGTTATGTCACCAGAATTGCAGAAAATCAGTAAAAAATACAGAGGAAAAAAAGACCAGGCTTCTCAGATGAAGATGCAGGAAGAGACAATGGCAGTTTATGAAAAATATGGTGTGTCTCCAACAGGAAGTTGTCTGCAGTTATTCATTCAGATGCCGATTTTCTTTGCTTTATACCAGGTTATTATTAATATTCCTGGATATATTGGCGAGATTAAAGCAATTTTTGACAAAGCCGTTGTAAGTATCACAAGTGTAGACGGATACGCAGATGTCCTGACACAGTTTATCAAGGATGAGGGATTAAGAACTTATACCTGGAGAGCAGATGATGTAACAACAAACCGTATTATTGATGTATTATATAACTTATCACCAACACAGTGGAAACACTTAGGTGAAATCAGTGATTTTAGTGGATTTTCAGATGTATTAAGCAATACAGCAAATACAATTCGTCCGATGCAGAATTTCCTTGGACTGAATATCGCAGATACCCCGCTTGCACTGATTAAGTCAGGATGGAGTTCACACTCTTATCTGTTGATTCTTGCAGCAGTTTTAATTCCGGTATTATCCTGGCTGACACA
>UMBC01063953.1_pt1 | contig 12915 bp, 9 predicted proteins | sample 1963871 | NCBI WGS metagenome assembly UMBC01 (sample SAMEA4835932, study PRJEB28245) | human gut metagenome | biome: gut microbiome; material: fecal sample | place: Denmark | collected 2008 | reverse complement strand
GGCGCTCTAGCCAAGCTGAGCCACACCCCGATATGCTGTTTTGCCGTTTCGTTTTTGTTGCCTCACCGAAGCGACTCCGATATAATATCACCCTATTCTATACTTGTCAACACTTTTTTACATTTTTTTTAAATTAATTTTTCAAATACGATACATCCCGCGTTTTTACGATGTTTTTGATAACCTGAAATAACAGTTTTACTGACTCCTTAAATGATTTATTAACCGCACTTTCTGCTGTAGGAAATCGGGCAAGAATAAAGGCGGTTTTATCGCAAACCGCCTTTTAGTGGACTAGACGGGAGTCGAACCCGTGTCCGAAATACAATTCCCTGTCCTTCTACGAGTGTAGTTTATTATTTAACATTCCCTCTGCCACACGATAACAAACAACCTTGTAGTTTCAGTAGCTTCATGATACGCCCGATGGCTCAAAGCTTTGCCAACGTCGTTTCTCACATAGTCGAAGTCTGGATCCTAAAGTGTGAGTGCTCTAGGTCAGACTGCTGCCATTAGGCAGCGTATGCTAAATTATCTTCAGCGTTTAATTTTAATTTGGCCATTTAACGCATCGCCATACGACTCGCTTCTCCAGCTGCATGTACCCCGTCGAAACCTTTACTAGCCCATATTTAATTTTTTTTGCGGGGTACATGCAGCTACGCTCCATGTTCTCCGCTCCGCTTCGGTCCGCCCAAAGCCAAGGTCCACCGGACCTTGTGGGCCCCGTCGAAATCTTTACTAGCCCATATTCATTTTTTTGCTAACCAAGATTTCTGATTTTGAAATCTCTCTGTGCCTCTCGCTTTTGATCCTTCTTGGCTATGTCTGCTCTCTTATCATAAAGCTTCTTACCTTTGGCAAGTGCTATCTCTACTTTGACCAGACTCCCCTTAAAGTATACCTCCACCGGCACAATTGTGAAACCCTTTTCCTTCATCTTTGATGAAAGCTTCTCGATTTCCTTCTTGTGGAGCAAAAGCTTTTTAGGTCTGAGTGGATCCTTGTTGAAGATATTTCCCTTCTCATATGGTGTGATATGCATGCCATACAGGATAATCTCACCGTTCTCAATACGGATGAACGACTCCTTTATGCTGCCCTTTCCCATTCGAAGTGACTTCACCTCAGTTCCTGCAAGTGAAATACCGGCTTCGTATTTCTCAAGCAAAAAGTAATCGTGATAGACCTTTTTGTTGTTGGCTATTAATTTCTTTGGTTCCTTAGCCATGTCGGTATCTCCTTTCCTCAAACTGCTTTACAATACTAACACATTTTTTTACAATTGCCAATATCTAAAACGCAAATTATTGTAAACCGCTGGTTCACATTTCTGTTTATTTACACTATATAATATATTATGACATCTTTTTCAATAAATCTATCGCACAACGACCGACAAATAACAGCTAATCAAATAAGTATTGTTAAATCATAAAAAATTTCATCATTATTGTCATATTATTCCGCCGGTTTAAAATCAATTGTACGCATAATTTTGTCAGTACTGTCCACAACAACCTTAATTTTTTGTCCAAGCTTGTATCTCTTATTGGTGGCAGAACCGGCTAGCTCATAGGTATCCTCGTAAAACTCATAGAAATCATCTGTCAGATCTGTCACGCGCACAAGTCCCTCAACTGTATTTTGAAGCTCCACGAAAAAGCCCCACTCCGTGACACCAGATATAACTCCTTCAAAGCATTCACCAATATGATTCGACATGTATTCACATTTTTTAAGCTTGACTGTTTCACGCTCTGCCTCTTCTGCACGTCGTTCGGTCTCACTTGCCTGCTTTGCAACAGCATCGAGTATAGACTCATAGTGCTCCCTACGGTTATCATTCATCCTGCCGCGGATATTTTCCTTGATGATACGGTGTATCTGCAAATCAGGATATCTGCGGATTGGTGATGTAAAGTGACAATAATAATTTGCCGCCAGTCCAAAATGTCCTGTACATGCTGTTGTATATCGTGCCTGTTTCATAGAGCGCAGTGTCAGTCTGCTTATCAGGGATTCTTCATCTGTGCCATCCACCTTCATCAAAAGCTTCTGAAGCTCCTTTGGGTGTACCTCATCAGCTCCAATATGAAGCGTATAGCCAAAATTATTGATAAATGTGGAAAGCTTTGCAATTTTTTCTGAGTCCGGCTTGTCATGTGTTCTGTATACAAAAGGTATTTCCTGCCAGAAATAATCCTCAGCCACAGTTTCATTTGCTATAAGCATAAAATCCTCAATGAGCTTTGTTGCCACATTTCTGTCATACGGCTTTATATCTATCGGATGACCATCTTCATCGAGCACGACTTTAGTCTCCGGAAAGTCAAAGTCTATAGAACCTCGTTTCATTCTCTTTTTGCGTAGAATTGCTGCAAGCTCTGCCATTTTTTCAAACATAGGCACAAGCTCCTTATATTCTTCAATCACAGCGGCATCCTTATCTGCAAGAATCTTTTTTACATTTGTATATGTCATCCTGCGGTTTGTCTTTATGACTGTCTCTGCAATCTTATGATCGATAACTTCACCCTTTTTATTTATTGTCATAATGCATGAAAGAGCCAGCCTGTCACATCCCTCATTCAAGGAGCATATGCCATTTGAAAGCTCTCTCGGAAGCATCGGAATTACTCTGTCTACAAGATAAACCGATGTTCCTCTCTTAAGTGCCTCCACATCAAGGGCACTGTGCTCCTGCACATAATTCGACACATCTGCTATGTGTACTCCAAGTACATAATTGTCGCCATCCATGTATAAAGACACGGCATCATCAAGATCCTTTGCATCTTCTCCGTCTATCGTGACCATCATCCAGTCGCGTAAATCCATCCTGCCGGCCATATCCGCAGGTGTCACATCCTTTGCCACATTCTGCACCTGATGCATGATTTTCTCCGAAAAATCCACCGGCAGATCATAAGCCTTTACTATAGAAAGAATATCTGTACCCGGGTCATCTATATGTCCGATTATTTCAACAACCTTGCCCTCCGGCTTTTTGCCCTTTTTACCATAGCTTGTGATTTCAACCACTACCTTATGGCCCGACATAGCACCCTTTGAGCGCTCCTTTGGTATGAAAATATCTGTGCCAAATCTGGTATTGTCAGGCACTGCAAAGCCAAAGTTATCACTCGCCTCATAAGTGCAGACTACCTGCTTCATGCCTCGCTCTATGACGGAAACAACCTTTCCCTCCTTGCGGCGTCCTATTGTGACAGGTGAGATTGTAATCTCAACAGTGTCCATGTGCATCGCACCATTTACATACTCTGCAGGGATAAAAATATCATCAGGCTCTCCCTCCACAGTGACAAAGCCAAATCCCCTTTGATGCGCTGTGAATACGCCGACTGTCTTTTTAATTTCCGACTTTGAGTATTTCCCACGCTTTGAGAGTGTTATCCTTCCCTCTGTCTGCAAATCCAAAAGAATCTGTTCAAGCTGTGGTCTGTCCTCTTTTTTTACTCCGAGTACTATGCAAAGTTCCTTGATTTTCATCGGAACATACATGTCATCACACATAAAGTCATAGACCATCTTTTTTCGTGTTTCATATTTATCTATATTACTCATTATCTCTCCTTTTCGTTGCCCCATCTGATTTCAAATGCACAGGCTTTAAATAAAATTTCCTCCATTGACATTTTCATCCTATGAATGTTGATTTTATATCACATCAACCTGCAACGAAAACCTCGAATTTCATCATCTGGATGTTGATGCGATAAAAAAGACTGCCGATTTCTCGACAGTCTAAGTATTTACCATATTCCCATATTTAAGACAATTGATATAATAAAGAAAAGAACAACACATACAATTGTTGCTTTAACCAGACGTCCTTCCTTTGAACGTCCCTTATTCTTGCCCCAATATGTATCAGCAACTCCAGCGATAGTGCCAAGTCCTGCTGACTTACCCTCCTGGAAAAGAATAACTATAGTAATTACTAAACTGACGATTATAAATAATACCGATAAAACAATTTTTAAAGTTGCCACGATAAGACCTCCTAATTTCAATTCTAAATAACAAAACTAATATACTACGTTTTTATTGCACAGTCAAGAGTTTTATACTGTATGTAACAGATTTTCACACTTTATGCAATGGATTTTATTAGTTTCACGCAATAAATGTAGCGCTATTTTTCACTTTCATCTGCTGTCCCAATCATTGATGTACAATTTGGGCATCTTGTTGCCGCAATGGCAATCTTGCTCTTGCAGTATGGGCACTCCTTTGTGTCAGGCTCTTTTTCCTCTTTGCGTCCAAACCTCTCTCCTGCCGCATTCATAGCCTTTACAATGCAGAATACGATAAGTGCCATGATAAGGAAATTGACTACTGCGGTAAGAAACTTTCCATAATACAATGTAGCTTCCCCAAAGAGTTTTACCGAGAGCTGGTCAAAATTCATGCCGCCAAACACCCCAAGTATAGGGTTTATAATGTCATTAACCAAAGATGTGACTATGCTGGTAAACGCACCACCTATGATGATACCAACTGCCATATCCATGACATTCCCTCTGCTGATAAACTTTTTGAATTCATTAAAAAATTTTTTCATCACTAGTATCCTTTCTTTTTACTCTCTTCTTTTGATAATCTAAACCATTTTTTAATATTATACATTTTTCAATTTTATTTTACAAGAAAATACATTATGATATTATCATGCCTTTTGCTTAGTGCATGCGAAAAGGTATGGGATGAGATATACAGCTTTCGAGGAAAATGATACTTGACGGATATATAAAACCCCAGCATATAAACCTTGAAACAGATTTATATGCCGGGGCTTTTCATTTAGATAAATATGTTAACACAAGCAAATTATCGTTATCTATACTTTCGATATTATACGTTAATCTCTGCCTTTACTCCACTCTCATCCTTATGCGCTTCAAGCACCGGATTAACTACATCACGCAGATATACATCTACCTGACGAGGTGCACGTCCCACATAAAGCTCAGGCTTAAGGTTCTTTTCGATATCAGCCTTTGTCAGTCCAAATGCAGGATCTGCAGCGATTAAGTCTACGAGGTTATTTTCTTTTCCCTCTTCCTTTACTGTCTTTCCTGCCTGCATTGAGAGCTGTCTGATCTTCTCATGGAGCTCCTGACGATTTCCGCCATTCTTTACAGCATCCATCATGATGTTCTCTGTTGCCATGAATGGTATCTCTGCCATAAAGTGCTTTTCAATAACCTTTGGATATACTACCAGTCCATCCACCACATTGAGGCAGAGGTCAAGTATTCCGTCTATTGCAAGGAAGCCCTCAGGTATTGAAAGACGCTTGTTTGCTGAATCGTCAAGTGTTCTCTCAAACCACTGTGTAGCCGAGGTAATTGCAGGATTCATTACATCTGCAAGAACATATCTTGAAAGAGATGCTATTCTCTCACTTCTCATAGGATTTCTCTTATATGCCATGGCTGATGAGCCAATCTGGTTCTTCTCAAACGGCTCCTCTACTTCCTTAAGATGCTGGAGCAGTCTGATGTCGTTTGACATCTTTGTAGCTGATGCAGCGATGCCTGCGAGCACATTTACTACTCTGGTATCTACCTTACGGGAATATGTCTGGCCAGACACCGGATAACAATCCTTAAAGCCCATCTTCTTTGCGATCATTGGATCTATCTTGTCTATTGTCTCATTGTCTCCGTTGAAGAGCTCAAGGAAGCTGGCCTGTGTTCCTGTAGTGCCCTTTGAGCCAAGGAGCTTTAATGTGCCCTGCACATACTCTAAATCCTCGAGATCCAGCATAAACTCATTCAGCCACAGTGTAGCACGCTTTCCAACTGTTGTCGGCTGTGCCGGCTGGAAATGTGTAAATGCAAGAGTCGGCTGATTTTTATACTTATCAGCAAAATTTGCAAGCTCTGCAATAACACTTATAAGCTTTTTGTGAACGAGCTTTAATGCTTCATTCATGATGATGATATCTGTATTGTCACCTACATAGCATGAGGTTGCTCCAAGATGTATAATTCCTGCTGCCTTAGGGCACTGCTGTCCATATGCATAGACATGGCTCATTACATCGTGACGCACAAGCTTCTCACGCTCCTTTGCCACATCATAATTGATGTCATCCACATGTGCCTTTAATTCATCAATCTGTTCCTGTGTGATAACCGGCTTGCCATCCTGTGAAAGCCCAAGCTCCATCTCAGTCTCTGCAAGAGCAATCCAGAGCTTTCTCCAAGTGGTAAATTTCATATCCTGCGAAAAAATATACTGCATCTCTTTGCTGGCATAGCGCTCAGAAAGAGGACTTGTGTATCTGTCTGTACTCATATTCTCTCCTTTATTAGCGATTAAGCATTTTTCTCTCGAGGTCTATTTCTTTATCAAAATACTCGCCTCTGATATCATCCTTCGGTGGCTCCATCGGATATTTTCCTGTGAAACAGCCCATGCAGATTGGCAGTCCCTCTACCATCTCATGAAGTCTATCAATTCCAAGGTAGCCTAAAGAATCTGCACCTATAATCTGTCTGATATCCTCAATAGTCCTGTTGTAAGCGATAAGCTGCTCTCTTGCAGGAATATCTGTACCGAAATAGCAAGGCCATAAGAATGGCGGTGAACTGATGCGCACATGCACCTCTGTGGCACCCGCCTCTCTTAACATACGCACTATTCTGTCTGAGGTTGTTCCTCGCACAATTGAATCATCAATCATAACAACTCTCTTGCCTTTAACAGCCTCCTTTAATACATTGAGCTTTATCTGCACACTTGATTCACGGCTTGACTGCTTAGGTTTGATAAATGTCCTGCCGACATAACCGTTCTTGACAAATGCTGTGCCATATGGAATGCCCGACTCAAGTGAATAACCAAGAGCAGCGGCATTTCCTGATTCCGGTACTCCTGTCACGATATCAGCCTCAACCGGTGAATCCATTGCAAGGAATCTGCCAGCCTTGATACGGCTGCCATACACGCTTACTCCGTCAATATGGCTGTCAGGTCTTGCGAAATAAATGTATTCAAACACGCATCTAGCCTGTTTTTCAGGGGCAAGTGCCATAGTCATATCAGACTCAATGCCCTTTTCAGGAGTGATGGTGATAACCTCTCCCGGCTCTACATCCCTGACAAACTCTGCACCGATTGTATCAAGCGCACAGGTCTCAGATGTAACGATATATGCATTGTCTCTCTTTCCGATGCAAAGAGGCTTAAAACCAAATGGGTCTCTGGCTGCAATAAGCTTTCTCGGGCTCTCGACAACAAGCGCGTAGGCTCCCTTAAGCTTCTGGCAGGCACGTCTGACCGCCTCCTCCGCTGTTTTTGAGTTAAGACGTTCTCTGGCAATATGATAAGCTATAACCTCAGAGTCGATTGTGGTCTGGAAAATAGCTCCTGTATACTCAAGCTCCTTGCGAAGCTCCTTTGCATTTATGAGGTTTCCGTTGTGTGCCATGGCAAGTGTGCCCTTGACATAATTTAATACGAGAGGCTGTGCATTCTCACGTGTTGATGAGCCTGCTGTTGAATAGCGCACATGTCCCACTCCGATATCACCCTTCATAGGCTCTAAAATATCAGGAGTAAATACCTCATTTACAAGGCCCATACCCTTGTGTGTGGTCACCTTACCCTTTGGTCCGTGTGTATCACTCACTGCAATACCACAGCTTTCCTGTCCTCTGTGCTGAAGCGCAAAAAGACCATAATAGATAGTGGATGCGACATTTCCTCCATCAAAATCATACATGCCGAACACACCACACTCCTCATGAAGCTCATCAAATACATGGTTATGCTCGTCAATATCAGAACACCTTTCTAATTTTGTACCGGTATGACTTTTTGTATCTATACAAGTATTTATATACTGATTTATGTTATTGTCCTGGTTCATAATATCTCCGTTTATAATTGCGAAATAGTAACGCGGAATAAATAATATATTAGCGGCTGAATTTGCTTCCTGTAAGAAGCTCAAATGCCTCTTTATATTTCTCTACAGTCTTCACAACAACCTCATCAGGTAAAAGAAGGTCATTGTCCGGATTTGCCTTAAGCCAGTCTCTTACATACTGCTTATCAAATGAAGGCTGTCCCTGTCCAGGCTTATATCCATCAAGTGGCCAGAAGCGTGAGCTGTCAGGTGTGAGCATCTCATCGGCAAGCACTACCTCACCCTGCTCATTTAAGCCAAACTCAAACTTGGTATCTGCGATGATGATGCCCTTTGTAAGAGCATACTCTGCACATTTCTTGTAAAGAGCAATTGTATAATTGCGAATCTTCTCTGCGTACTCTCTGCCCTTCTCAGGATAAATCTTCTCTAATACTTCTACTGATTTTTCGAATGAGATATTCTCATCATGATCTCCAAGATCAGCCTTGGTAGATGGTGTATAAATAGGCTCAGGGAGCTTATCAGACTCAACAAGTCCCTCCGGAAGTCTGATTCCGCAGACTGTACCGTTCTCCTGGTAGCTTGCCCAGCCGCTTCCTGTGATATATCCACGAACTATACACTCGATTGGAAGCATCTCAAGCTTCTTGCAGAGCATGCTGTTTCCGTTGAATCTGTCCTGACTGAAGAACTCCGGCATATCCTTTGCGTCTACTGAAATCATATGGTTAGGAACGACATCCTTTGTGAATTCAAACCAGAACTTAGACATCTGTGTGAGGATGGCTCCCTTGTCTGTAATCTTATTCTTTAAAATATGGTCAAAAGCGGAAATACGATCTGTTGCGACCATAATAAGGCTGTCCCCGTTATCATATACTTCTCTTACTTTTCCTTCTTTGAATGGTTTAAATTCCTGCATGATTGTCCTCCATCTTATGTGTAATTTATTTTACAAATCAAATGCTACCTTTAAATTATATACCAGCTCAATTTGTAAAGTCAACGTATATTATAAGTTTTTTTAAATAATTTTACGCTATTTATAAGCAATTCTTATATTTATTATTATATCTTTAATATATCAAAACAAAAGCTCCGGTTCAAACCCTTTGTCTGCGCCGGAGCTTATATAATACAGATTTTATTTAACGATAAGTGACTTTCCTGTCATCTCTTTTGGCTGTGGAAGTCCCATAATCTCAAGCAGTGTTGGAGCGATATCTGCAAGACATCCGCCCTCACGAAGCTTGTAAGAAGGGTCAGCGTTTACAAGAATGAAAGGAACAGGATTGGTTGTATGAGCTGTATGAGGTTTTCCTGTCTCATAATCAATCATCTTCTCTGCGTTTCCGTGGTCAGCACAGATGAATAATACTCCATCCACATCCTTGATTGCCTGCACTGCATCACCTACGAGTGAATCAACTCTCTCAACAGCCTTTACAGCAGCCGGGATCACACCTGTATGTCCAACCATGTCAGGGTTAGCAAAGTTGATGATAATAACATCATACTTGTCTGACTTGATAGCCTCAACAAGATCCATTCCAACCTCAGGAGCACTCATCTCAGGCTTTAAGTCATATGTTGCAACGTCCTTAGGACTGTTTACAAGAAGACGTGCCTCATCGATATTCGGCTCCTCTACTCCACCATTAAAGAAAAAGGTTACGTGTGCATACTTCTCTGTCTCTGCGAGACGAAGCTGTTTCTTACCATTTGCTGCAAGATACTCACCAAATGTATTCTTGATTTCTTCCTTCTCAAAAGCGATAAGCTTGTTAGGAATTGACTCGTCATAATCCTTGAAGCATACAAATGTTGTCTTAAGGAATGGGCACTCAAAGCCGGTAAACTTATCATCGCAAAATGCTCTTGTCATCTCACGAGCACGGTCAGGACGGAAATTGAAGAAGATAACAGAATCATTGTCCTTTACAACAGATACCGGTGTGCCATCCTCGTTTGTGATAACTGTAGGAAGCACGAACTCATCTGTAACATCGTTTGCGTATGACTCCTCCATAGCCTTTACAGGGCATGTAGCTTTTACACCTTCACCCTTAGTGAGTGAATCATAAGCCTTCTGCACACGATCCCAGTTGTTATCTCTATCCATTGCATAGTAACGTCCTGAAAGAGATGCAATCTTTCCTACACCGATTTCCTTCATCTTGGCGAGAAGCTGCTCGATATAGTCCTTGCCTGATGCAGGAGGTGTATCACGGCCATCAAGGAAGGCGTGTACATATACTCTGTCAAAATTCTCTTTCTTGCAAAGCTCAAGAAGTCCGTAAAGATGCTCGATATGGCTGTGAACTCCACCATCTGAAAGAAGTCCCCAAAGATGCAGATCGGAGTCATTCTTCTTGCAGTTTTCGATTGCAGAAAGTAATACCTTGTTCTTGAAGAAATCACCATCAGCAATTGCCTTTGTGATTCTTGTAAGATCCTGATATATGATACGGCCTGCGCCGATATTCATATGTCCTACCTCAGAGTTTCCCATCTGTCCGTCAGGAAGTCCAACTGCAAGACCTGAAGCTGCGCCCTTTACAAAAGGACACTCTGCCATCAATTTATCCATAACAGGGGTATTTGCCATAGCTATGGCATTTCCCTCTTTGTGGTCACTTAAGCCGTAACCATCAAGTACCATTAATACTACCGGTTTCTTACTCATTTATATTTCCTCTATTCTTCATATGAGGCTTGCAAAATACTCTATTACAGTGACATATGCAAGCCCGCAAAAAATTTCATTACATAATAAATGCCACTAAATGCAGCTAAGCTGGTGAATTTAGTGACATTTAGTTATTGTGATTGTCAAATCAAATATTAAATTATGATTTAATAATTACTTGTAGTTTACGATCTTTCCAAAATCAGCCTTGAGTGAAGCGCCACCAACTAATCCACCGTCGATGTCAGGCTTTGCAAAAAGCTCTGCTGCATTTCCTGCATTTACAGATCCGCCGTACTGGATACGAACTGAATCTGCTGTAGCCTGATCATAGATCTCAGCTACGCACTCACGGATTGCACCGCAGACCTCCTGAGCCTGGTCAGAAGTAGCTGTCTTTCCTGTTCCGATTGCCCAGATTGGCTCGTAAGCGATAACCATGTTAGCAACATCTGATGCAGCAACACCTGCGAGATCTGACTTAATCTGAAGTCTGATCCAGTCAAGTGTAACACCGCTCTCTCTCTGCTCAAGTGTCTCACCACAGCAAAGGATTGGTGTAAGTCCAGCCTCGATAGCCTTCTTTACCTTCTTGTTGAGAAGTGCGTCATCCTCTTTGAAGTAATCTCTTCTCTCTGAATGTCCGATGATAACATACTTAACACCTGCATCAAGAAGCATCTCTGCTGAGATTTCTCCTGTGTAAGCACCCTTCTCCTCGAAGTACATATTCTCTGCTCCAACAGCAACATTTGTACCCTTTAATGCTTCTACAACAGGTACGATGTCGATTGCAGGTACACAGTAAACAACTTCAACATCATCTGAAACTACGAGTGGTTTTAACTCTTCTACTAATTTAACAGCCTGGCTTGGAGTCATGTTCATCTTCCAGTTGCCGGCTACAATTTTCTTTCTTGCCATTTTATATCTCCTTGTATTTGTATACAAATATTTTTTGCCTGCGGCTTGATTTCATTAAGCTGCTTTCGGCTTATTTATCATCAGCACAAGCTACGCCAGGAAGCTCCTTGCCCTCAAGGAACTCAAGGGAAGCACCGCCACCTGTTGAGATGTGGCTCATCTTGTCGCCAAGTCCCATCTGGTTAACTGCTGCAGCTGAATCTCCACCACCGATGATTGTGATAGCATCTGATTTAGCAAGTGCCTCTGCTACTGCAAGTGTACCTGCTGCAAGTGTTGGGTTCTCAAATACACCCATTGGTCCGTTCCATACAACAGTCTTAGCTGATGCAACAGCGTCAGCGAAAAGCTCACGTGTCTTAGGTCCGATATCACAGCCCTCACGGTCTGCAGGCATCTTGTCATAATCATATGTCTCTGTCTCTACAGGAGCATCAATTGGATTTGGGAAATCCTTGATTGTAACTGCATCAACAGGAAGAAGAATCTTCTTTCCAAGTTTCTCTGCTTTTGCAAGCATCTCTTTACAGTAATCAATCTTTGTCTCATCAAGCATTGAGATACCAATCTCATAACCCTGTGCTTTAAGGAATGTGTATGCCATTCCACCACCGATGATAAGTGTATCAGCCTTCTCGAGGAGGTTGTCGATAACATTGAGCTTGTCAGCTACTTTAGCTCCACCAAGAATAGCTACGAAAGGACGTACCGGATTCTCTACTGCCTTGCCAAGGAAGTCAATTTCCTTCTGCATAAGGTATCCGACAACATTCTCTCCACCCTTAGCTGTGATGAACTTTGTAACACCTGCTACAGAAGCATGTGCTCTATGCGCAGAACCGAAAGCGTCACATACATATACATCAGCAAGGTCAGCAAGCTCTTTTGCGAATGCATCTCCGGCTTCCTGTGGCTTTGTCTCCTCTTTGCCTCTGAAACGTGTATTCTGAAGAAGAACTACATCTCCCTCTTTCATCTCTGAAACAGCCTTTGTTGCAGCCTCACCTGTTACGTTGTAGTCAGCTACAAATGTAACCTTCTGTCCAAGCTTAGCCTCAAGAGCTGCAGCTACAGGAGCAAGTGACTCACCCTCGTTTGGTCCGTTTTTAACTTTTCCAAGGTGTGAGCAAAGGATAACCTTTCCACCGTCCTTGATTAATTTCTGGATTGTTGGAAGAGCTCCGTTGATACGGTTCTCATCTGTGATTTTTCCGTCCTTAAGTGGCACGTTGAAGTCACATCTAACGAGAACTCTCTTGCCTTTTACGTTGATATCATCAATTGATTTCTTGTTTAATGACATAATATGTCCTCCCTTATTTCAAGGCATAAGCCATGTGGCCACGCCATATTGTACATATTAAAAAATATAATTAATTCTACAATTCACAGA
>UMBC01059048.1_pt1 | contig 13278 bp, 9 predicted proteins | sample 1963871 | NCBI WGS metagenome assembly UMBC01 (sample SAMEA4835932, study PRJEB28245) | human gut metagenome | biome: gut microbiome; material: fecal sample | place: Denmark | collected 2008 | reverse complement strand
GGAGACTGTGCTTACATCCGTCAACAGCCGATCGGAAAGAAAACAAAAATCAAATGGGCCATTTACTCCGCATTTCGTAATTTCGACCGTTTTGTCGGGGGGACACTTGGCGGAAAGTACCATACTTATTCGGAAGCAAAACAGAAATTTCTGGACAAACATATTTCACAGCAGTACAGACAAAGAAAGGCTTAACTGGTCTTAGGTGAGAAAGGAAAAAAGAATGAGCGATAATGTAGTAGAAAGAGGAATGAGATATTTAAAAAATAATGGCGTGAAAGCAACATTAAAACGTATGAAAAACGGACCTGCACCGATTCCGCCAAAGAACAATCTGCTTGGATTTTATAATTTTGTAGTCAATACAGAAGAAATTCCATTTGATAAAAAGGCGTATGAAGAGGCAAAGAAAACTGGAAAAATCACATTAAACTGGGTCATTCCGGAAATGAGTCCAGGTTCAGGCGGACATACCACAATTTTCCGTTTTGTATCGAACTTGGAAAAATTAGGTTTTCACAGCAAAATCTATCTGTATATGTCTCCGACATTTAAAGATAATGAGTCTATCCGCAGTTTCTTAAAACAGCATTTCCCACTGTTAGATGAGAGAGTAGAAGTTTACTGTGATGTATCTCAGATGGGATTTGCACACGGTACAGTTGCAACTGCATGGACCACTGCTTACTATGTCAGAAGATTTAATAATACCATTTCTAAATTTTATTTTGTACAGGACTTTGAGCCGTATTTCTATGCACATGGTTCAGAATATGAGTTTGCAGAAAATACTTATAAAATGGGATTTCGTGGAATTACTGCCGGTGACTGGTTAAAAGATGTAATGAGAAACGATTATGGCATGACAGCAGATAGTTTCTTATTCTCTTACGATGACAAGATTTACAAACCAAAAGAAAAAACAGATGACAAACCGAGAGTATTCTTCTATGCAAGACCGGTTACTCCAAGACGTGACTTTGAACTTGGTATGCTGGCAATCAATGAATTATGGAAGAAAATGCCGGACTTAGAGGTTATTTTTGCAGGATGGGATGTCAGCAATTATGAAATTCCATTCCCACATCAGAATCTTGGAACTGTAACACCACAGGTACTTGCAGATTCTTATGTAAAATGTGATATGTGTCTGATTATTTCAAACACAAACCTGTCCCTGCTGCCACTTGAAGTTATGGCTTGTAACTCTGTTGCAGTCTGCTCGAAAGGAGAAAACAGCACCTGGCTTGTCAATGAAGAAAATTCTATCTTAGTAGATTATGACCCGAATCAGATTGCAGATACAATGGAAGATTACTTCAAACACCCGGAAAAATTAGCTTCAATCCGTAAAAAAGGTCTGGAATTTGCAAAAAATACTTCATGGGAAAGAGAAGCAGAAAAAGTAAAAGAGGCAATTCTTAGAGGAATTCATGAAGATGAGCAGAAAATTCAAAAATAAACAGAAACTTGGACGGACAGTCTGCATGATTTTTGCCCTGCTTCTGGTATTTGGAATTTATCTGGCATGGGCCTGCAGTCAGAGGCATAATTTTTCACCCGATGAAGGGATGCGTTCCCGAATCGTGCAGTATATCTATGAGCATGGAAAACTGCCGCACGGTGGAGACCCCGAGATAAGAGATGAAGATTGGGGAATTTCGTATGCGTTTAATCCGATTTTAAGTTACATGATTTCTGCGTTGTTTATGAAGATTACTTCATTTTTCACGACAGATGAGTGGGCACTGTTGATTTCTGCAAGAATGGTTAATGTTCTATTCGGAACAGCGTCAGCGTATTGTATTTTTAAAATTGGAGAAGCATTATTCAAAAAAGGAGAAAGGGTGATGTTCTTTTTCCTTTGTACCCTGCTTCCCGGTGCTGCAATTTTATATACTTATATCAATTGTGACGGACTTGCTTTATTTTCTTCATCCTTTATCATTTATATGTGGGTGAGGGCAATGAATGAGGGCTGGACAAAGAAGAACAGTATTTTGCTTGGAGTTGCATTATCACTTTGTGCGCTTTCCTATTATGATGCTTATGGTTATGCACTGTGCAGTATTTTATTCTTTGTCGTTTCCTCCCTTGGCTATGGCAAAAAGAAACCGGATTTTAAATTAATGTTCAAAAGAGGTCTGTTGATCACGGCAGTTGTGGCAGTGCTTGCCGGATGGTGGTTTGTAAGAAACTATATCATCTATGATGGAGATTTTCTTGCAAGAAAAACCATGCATGAGTATGCAATCAAATATGCAAAGCCACAGTTTAATCCTAAAAATGTAACGACATTTAAGGATTATCCGGAGGCAAACATTATCTCGATGTTAAAATATCATGCTCCCGGTTTTAAATATCGCTGGGTTGGAATGGTAGTCTATGGGGTAGTTGGAATCTTTGGATACAATCAGATTTTTCTTGGAAAAAAAGTGTATTATCCATATTTTGCATTGATTCTTGTCGGGCTGGTATTTGTAATCTGGAAAGCAAGAGATATTTTCTATTTAAAACGAGAGCAGGTTATGCTTGAGAAGAAAATCAATGAAGAAGAAACCGTAGAACAGGTATTAATCCGTCAGAAAGGAATCCGTCCGCAGGGATTATTCCATCTGTGTCTTTTACTTGGAATGATAATTCCGAATGTTTTGAACTTATATTATTCTTATACTTCAGATTATCAGCCACAGGGACGCTACAGCATGCCGATGTTAGTTCCGATGATGTATTTTGTAACGATGGGATATTCGAGAGTCGCAGACCATTTTATTAAAAATCAGAAATTAAAACAGCTTTGTTATTATCTGGTTTCAGCAGGAACAATTGTAGTTGCACTGTTTTTATGGGCAAGACTGTTGTACCCATTATATCTTCAGAACTATAATGGTCTACATTAATGGATTTCCGGAATTCTTCAACAGACAGATTCTGGGAGTGCATGATTAGTCATAAGGAGGAATAAGATGCCAAATTGGAACAATCTCACGTCAAAGGTAATTCAGACGGTAGAAGCAGACGGGATTTTGGGACTTGGAAAACGCGGTGGCAGATATTTAAAAAAAAGGTTCGGAGCTTTAGCAAAAAAAGAGTCCGAACCGGTTTTTAAAGATGTGCTGTTTATTGATGGATGTGGAACAGTACTGCCACATCCGTCAAGATATCGTGTCAGCCATCAAAGAGAACAGCTTTTATCTTATGGGATTACATCAGACCAGGTGTACTTTGCAGATTTGGATTTAAAACAGATTGGCTGGTATAATGTGTTTGTATTTTTTCGCTGTCCACTCAATGAGACAACGGAAAAATTCGTAAAATTAGCAAAAAAGTATCAAAAAACAGTTTTATATGATATTGATGACCTTGTATTTGATACAAAATACACAGATACGATTCCTTATGTAACTGCGCTTGAAAAAAAAGAAAGAGAAGCCTATGATGAGAATGTTCGGGCGTATGGACAGCTCCTTGACTTATGTCAGGGGGCTGTTACCACTACAGGGGAATTATCAGAAGCATTGAAGCTGCATGTAAAAGAGGTCTGCATCAATCGAAACAGGGCTTCTGAGGAAATGATGCAGATTTCCGAAACAGCATTAAATCAAAAAACAGAACATAAAGAAGTTGTACGTTTAGGTTATTTTAGTGGAAGCATTACGCATAATCCAGACATTGAAATGCTGCTGCCGGTGCTCTTAAAGTTAATGAGACAATATAAGAATCTGGAATTTGTCAGTGTGGGAGAGCTGGAAATTCCGGAAGAATTAAAAGAATTTGCAGACCGAATCAAGATTCTTCCGTTTGTGGACTGGAAAAATCTTCCGAAATTGATTTCAGATGTAGATATTAATTTAGCTCCACTCGAAGATACGATTTTTAACCGCGCAAAATCAGAAAATAAATGGGTGGAAGCTTCCCTTGTTCAGGTGGTAACGGTGGCGTCGAATCTGGGTGCATTTGCCGATACGATTGAAAATCAAAAAACCGGATTTTTATGCAAGGATTTAAAAGAATGGGAAGAAACGCTGTGCGCTTTGATTGAACAGCCAAGACTTCGCAGAAAAATTGCGATGCAGGCATATCAGTTTTGTAAAGAAGCCTATCTTACAACCTATACAGGAAAGACACTGGCGGATTTTATCAAAGCCAAACGGACCAAAAACGTTGGAATCCTGCTTCCGGCACTTAATATCAGCGGTGGAATCATGGTGGCAATGTGGCATGCCGTTTTCTTAAGGGAAGCCGGATTTGATGTTACGATTCTTTCAGAAAATACAACGGAAACTTCATGTGTCTTTGAAAATCAGAAATTTCCGGTGATCCCATTAAGAGAGGATGCAGTCAGCGGTCACTTTGATAAGATGATTGCAACGATGTGGGTCACAGTAAAATGGCTGGAATTATTTTCGAATATTGATAAAAAATATTATCTGGTGCAGAATTATGAGACGGATTTTTATGAAAAAGGCAGTCCATATCGTGCAATGGCAAACGCCACCTATTGCAAAAACCAGATTCAGTATGTTACGATATCAAAGTGGTGTAAGGAATGGTTAAAAGAACGGTTTGAAAAGGAATGTGCTTATGCACCAAATGGGTTGGATACTCGGGTTTTTACTCCATGTGCTCGTGATTTTAGCGGAAAAATCCGAATTTTAATCGAGGGAGACTGCGGTGCATGGCATAAAAATGTAGATGAAAGTTTTCAGATTGTAGAAAAACTCGATAGAGAGAAATTTGAAATCTGGTATCTTTCCTACAATTCAGAGCCAAAAGAATGGTACAAGCCGGACCGTTTTCTTCATAAAGTTCCATTTCAAACAGTGTCAGAAGTATACAAACAGTGCCATATTCTGGTAAAATCAAGCATATTGGAGAGCTTTTCCTATCCTCCGCTTGAGATGATGGCAACCGGAGGTCTTGCAGTTGTCCGTCCAAATAGTGGAAACAAAGAATATTTAAGAGATGGGGAAAACTGTCTGTTATATGAGCCTGAAAATATTTCTGAGGCGGTGGAAAAGATTATGGAACTGGCAGAAAATGAGACACTTCGGAGACATCTGACAGAAGGCGGACTTAGGACTGCAAGGCAAAGAGAATGGGAAACTGTAAAACAGCAGATTTTAAATCTGTATCTGGAAGCAGGAGAATAAAACGATGAAAGCAAAAAACTTAATAAAACGAGTAACGATTGGCATTTTGGCAGTTGTGCTTAGCACTTCTGTTGTGTGGGCGGATGACAATCCAGGGCTGATTCAAAGAGCCAAAGATGCCTGTAAAAATGCAACCTATGATATCCCGACAGTGACAAATGACATTGACGGCTGGCCACAAGGACCGGCAATTATGTGTGATTCAGCTGTTGTGATGGAAGCTGAAAGCGGGGAAGTGCTTTATAATAAAGCAATGGATGAACGCCGTTATCCGGCAAGTACGACAAAGATTATGACGGCACTGGTCGCATTGGAACATTCTAATCTGACTGATACGGTCACCTTTACAGCAGAAGGTTTAAAAGAAGCTGTTCCTGGAAACAGTTATGTGACTCCGGTCATTCAGGAAGGTGAGACACTCACCATGGAACAATGTCTGTATGCGATTATGCTTGTCTCAGGAAATGAAGTTTCGACACAGGTGGCAATGCAGGTTGGCGGAAGTGTAGAAGGTTTTGTGGAAATGATGAATGAGAAAGCCCAGGAAATCGGATGTAAAGATACACATTTTGTCAATGCGAACGGACTTCATGATGAAAACCATTATACAACCGCGCACGATTTGGCGATGATTGCACAGGAAGCTTACAAAAACGAAGAATTTCGCAAAATTGTAGGAAGTCGTTATTATACGATTCCGGCAACGAATAAGACTGCCGAGGAGCGTGTACTTGCAAACCATCATGCGCTGCTTGGAGAGGGGGACTGGCATTATGACGGCTGTCTTGGAGGAAAGACCGGTTATACCGACACCGCTTTAAATACGTTAGTCACTTATTTTGAAAAAGACGGAACCGTTTATATTTGTGTGGTTTTACATTACAAAGGAACAGAAGTTTTTACCGATACAGTTATGCTTGCAGAATATACCAAAGAATTCGAAAAACTGCAGGTATCACCAAAAAAATATACACTCTCAGGCGGAATCGCAGTTGTGCCAAAAGGAACAACAACGGATGCGCTTGAGATACAGAGTACACAAAACGAAGATGGAAACGAACAGGAAACCTTTTTATTTAATGGATATGAAGTCGGTCAGGCAGTTGTAGATAAGAAAGCTTATGAGGCGGATAAAAAAGCTGAAGAAGCACAGAAGGAAGAAGAGTCAAAAGAAGAGCAGAGCCAGAATAACGAGGCACAAAGCGGTTCTTTTAGTACATTTGAAATTGCAGTGGTTGTGCTTGTAGGTCTGATTGGACTTGGACTGATTTTAATCGTGATTTCTGTGATAAAAAAGAAAAAAAAGAAATGATAAGCAGGTGAGAAGATGGCAAAAGGAAAAATTGAATGGGGCAGAATGTTAGGGAAACTTTCTCCTTATACCATTCTAAAAGGGCTTCGCTATATGAAGCATTATGGTCCGAAAGAATTCTGGATTCGGCTTCATGAAAGATTTGAACCCGAAGAAGTCCCTTATGGTCCATGGTATGAGGAATATAAGGTGAAACCGGAAGAACTGGAAAAACAGAAAAAGAAAAAATGGAACTACGAACCGAAAATCAGTGTAGTTGTTCCTGCTTATAAGACACCGGAGAAATTTTTAAGAGAGATGATAGATTCTCTGCTTGCGCAAAGCTATGTAAACTGGGAGCTTTGTATTGCAAATGCAAGTCCAGATGAAGCAGGGATGAGCCAGATTTTGGAAGAATACTGCAAAAAAGATGCCAGAATCTGTGTCAAACCGCTTCTTAACAATGCAGGAATTGCAGAAAACACCAATGAAGCATTGAAGATGGCAACAGGAGATTTTATCGGTTTGTTAGATCATGATGACCTGCTTGCACCAAATGCACTGTATGAAGTTGCAAAAGCATTAGAGAGTCATCCGAAGACTGATGTGATTTATACGGATGAGGATAAGGTAAGAGCAGATTTATCGGAACATTTCCAGCCGAATTTAAAACCGGATTTTAACCTTGATTTACTTCGTTCTAATAATTATATTTGCCATTTCTTTGTGGTGCGCCGGACAATCGTGAAAACGGTTGGCGGATTTCGAAAGGAGTATGACGGAGCACAGGATTATGATTTTATCTTCCGCTGTTGTGAAAATGCGAAAGAGATTTATCATGTGCCGGAAATCTTATATCACTGGAGAACGCATCAGGCATCGACAGCAGACAATCCGGCAAGTAAGATGTATGCATTTGAAGCCGGAAAACGTGCAATTGAAGGTAATTTAGAAAGATGTCATTTAAAAGCAGAAGTCAGTCATACCAAAGACCTTGGTTTTTACCGTGTTAAATACGAGGTGGAAGGTACACCGCTTATCTCGATTATTATTCCAAATAAGGATGAAAGAGAGTCCTTAAAAAAATGTATTGATTCGATAGAGAAAAAATCGACTTATGAAAATTATGAAATTTTAATTGTAGAAAACAACAGTACTTCAAAAGAAATCTTTGAGTACTATAAAGAATTAAGTGATAATCCTAAAATTCGCCTGTTAAAATGGAAAGAGGGATTTAACTATTCTGCAATTAATAACTTTGCGGCAAAGAAGGCAAAAGGCGAGTATCTTTTGTTCTTAAATAACGATATGGAAGTGATTGCATCGGACTGGATGGAAGAACTGATTGGACACTGTCAGAGAGAGGGAACAGGGGCAGTTGGGGCAAGACTCTATTATCCAAATGAGACGATTCAGCATGCCGGCACGATTATCGGAATTGGCGGAATTGCCGGTCATATGTTTGTTGATATGCCGGGAGAACGTACCGGATATATGCATAAGGCAGCGATTCAGCAGGATTTAAGTGCAGTGACAGCAGCCTGTATGATGGTAAAGAGAAGTGTATTTGAAGCGGTAAATGGATTTGAAGAGAAACTTTCAGTTGCCTTTAATGATGTGGATTTGTGTCTCAGAATTCGTGCACAGGGCGAATTAATCGTATATGACCCTTACGTGGAACTGTATCATTATGAATCAAAGAGCAGGGGAACAGAGGACAGTAAAGAAAAAGTCAGAAGATTTCAGGAAGAAATTGAGTTTATGCGCTGTCGCTGGGAGAAACTGTTAAAAGCCGGAGACCCGTATTACAATAAGCATTTTTCACTGACAAAGTGGAATTATTCTTTAAAGCCATTTGAGTAAGGGGAACAGGTATGCAGGATGTATCAGTGATTATTCCGAATTTTAACGGAAAAAAGTATTTAAAAGAGTGCCTGGACTCGTTAAGAAAACAGGATTATTTGTATTTTGAAGTGATTCTGGTCGATAATGGCTCAGAAGATGGAAGTGTGGAATGGACAAAGGAAAATTATCCGGAGGTACGTGTGATTGCGCTCAAAGAAAATACCGGTTTTTGTGGCGGAGTCAATGCAGGAATCCGTGAGTCAAAATCAGAATATGTATTGTTATTAAATAACGATACGATTGTATTTCCGGAATTTATTACAGAACTGGTTCATGCAATCGAACGGGCACCGGATATCTTTTCATGTCAGGCGAAAATGCTTCAGATTCAGGATGAAAACAAGATGGATGACGCAGGAAATTTTTACTGCGCACTTGGATGGGCATTTGCCGATGGAAAGGGAAAACCGGAGTCAGAGTACAATAAGACCAGAGAAATCTTTGCTTCCTGTGCGGGAGCTGCGATTTATCGCAAAGAAATTTTAGATGAAATTGGCTATTTTGATGAGGAACATTTTGCCTATCTTGAGGATGTTGATATCGGATATCGTGCTAAACTGCATGGATATCGAAATCTGTTTTGTCCGACTGCGAGAGTACTGCATGTTGGAAGCGGAACAAGTGGATCGAGATATAATTTATTTAAAATCCGATATTCTTCAAGAAACAATCTGTATTTGATTTATAAAAATATGCCTCTTTGGCAGATTATTTTAAATTTCCCGCTTTTGTTTGTGGGATTTACAATAAAAACAGTCTTTTTTGCAAGCAAAGGTTTTGGAAAAGATTATATCAAAGGAATGTGGAATGGAATTGTAATCTCGAAAGAGAACAAGGAAAAGAAAGTAAGAAACGTAGCACATCAGAGGGAACGGTGTTGGAAAATACAGCTGGAATTATATAAAAATATAGGAAAACGCTTTCGTTCTGAAAAGAGAAAGTAAGATACTTTCGGAATTTTACGGAAAGATTTCAAAAGTACATAATAGACATAGAAAGAAGTATAGAGAGGAAACAATGAAGATACAGGTAGGAAAAAAAGAGCTTTCCGAGAAGCAGAAAAAAATTTTAAGAAAAGTAAAAGTGATTTTGCAATATGTTTTTATCTTCCTGTCGCTGTTAATTGCAACAACGGTTGCCTGGGTATTTCGCACCTGGAAGGGTCTTACAATGGAAGAGGTGGTATTCCAAATTCAGGCACCGACAACAGGAACAGATTCGGGAATTATTTCGAGTTTTATTCTAACGTGCCCTTTGATTTCGATTGTGTTAACGTTAGTAATTTTATTGCTACATAAAAGACTGGGAAAAATAAAAGATATTGCGGTTTTGGGTTTAATGGTGGCATTTCTTGCAGTAGCAGCATTTTCTGTTGGTTATATGTGGAATCGGCTTGACATTACCGCTTATGCAAAAAATCAGACAACAGAATCTACGTTTATCGAGGATAATTATGCAGACCCAAAAGAAGTAGAGCTGACTTTTCCGGAGAAAAAACGAAATTTGATTTATATTTATCTGGAATCGATGGAAGATACTTATGCAGATAAAAAAAGCGGAGGTGCATTTGAAAAGAGCCGGATTCCGGAACTGGCAAAATTATCACTTGAAAATGAAAATTTTTCCGGAAATAGCACAGCCTTAAATGGTGGAATCCCAATGTACGGGGCGACCTGGACTATGGGGGCATTATTCGCACAAACTTCTGGTCTGCCGTTAAATCTTCCGATCCGAGGAGATTTGATGAGTACGCAGTCTGAATTTCTTCCGGGTATAACCAATCTTGGAGATATCTTAGAAGAGAACGGATACAAACAGTACTTTCTGATGGGGTCAGAGGCAGAATTTGCCGGACGCGATTTGTATTATAAACAGCATGGCAATTATACGATTTATGATTATAATTACAGTCTCGAAAATGGAGAAATTCCAGAAGATTATCACGTGTTCTGGGGCTATGAAGATGCGAAACTGTTTGAATTTGCAAAACAGCATTTGACCCAAATCAGTAAAAATAACGAACCATTTAACTTTTCAATGTTGACGGTCGATACGCATTTTGAAGATGGATATCGTTGTAAGGACTGTCCGAATACCTTCGGAGATGACCAGTATGCAAATGTAATGGCATGCTCAAGTAAAAAAGTAACGGAATTTGTAAAATGGATTCAAGAACAGGATTTCTATGAAAATACTACGATTGTCATTTCGGGAGACCATCTGACAATGGACAGCAATTTCTGTGATGATGTGCCGTCCTCTTATGAACGAAAAGTCTATACTACTTATATCAATTCCGCAGTACAACCGGAGACAGAAGACTATAGAGAATATTCCACAATGGATAACTTTCCGACAACCCTTGCAAGCCTTGGCGTAGAGATTTCGGGAAATCGTTTAGGGCTTGGTACAAATTTATTTTCAAGCGAAGAGACATTAATTGAAACATATGGAAAAGAGCAAGTTAATACCGGATTGAAAATGAAATCCAAATTTATGGATGAGCTAACAAAAGATATTATAGTGGAAAACGCCAAAAAAGTGCAGGAAGAAGAAAAGGCAGAAGCAGAGGAGAAAAAAATTACTGCAGATATCACGGTTTCAGATTATGATGCACTGAGTGATTCGTTTAAAGTAAGCTTAAGTAAGGTAAAATGCCAGCTCCCGGTGGAATCCATCCAATGTACAGTATGGAAATCCGATGGCATGAAAGCCCTTGTATGGTATGAAGCCGAAAAACAAGAAGATGGTACTTACAGTATTGAAGTAAAGGGCAGTGACCTTGCGCACGAAGAAGGCAGTTATGATGTCATTGTCTATGGACAGGCAGAAGGCTATGATCCATCTGTTATTAAAACTGTTACCGGCGAAATCAAAGAGCCGGAGTCTAAGATAACGGCAGATGTGACAGTAACAAACTATGATTTCAGAAAAGGTTACTTTGATGTCATTTTAAGTAATGTAGAAAGTACAGAGCCGGTTACTGCAATTGAATGTACGGTTTGGGAAAAGGACGGTACTGTGGCATTAAAAACCTATCAGGCGAAACGTCAGGGTGATGGAACCTATCTGCTTCGAATCAAGGCGATGGACTTCTATTATAAGACAGGAACCTATCGAATTTTGATTTACGGTCAGACTGAAAATTCACCGATGATGCAGATGGATGAAGTGTTTGGAGAGATTACAGGATAAAAACAAGAGAATAAATAAAAAAAGGCGAATGACCGAAACGTCATTCGCCTTTAAAATTTTCAAGATTAGAAATTAGAATTTAAAAGTATCCTCAAGTCCGAGCCATTTCTGGTCTTTGTCGCTTAAGTTTAACGCAGTGCCATCTTCTAAGACATAGCCTTCAGAAGATGCAGTGCCATTATAAGTACCGATTAATTTTGGCCATTTGATACCGATTTTCGGGTCGTTCCATGCAAGACCGCCTTCATCTCCCGGATGATAGAAATCAGTACATTTGTAGCAGAATTCTGCAATGTCACTTAATACAAGAAATCCGTGTGCAAAGCCTTCCGGAATATAAAACTGTTTTTTGTTCTCTTCGGTCAGTTCCACACCAAACCATTTTCCATAAGTCTTGCTGTCACTTCTTAAATCAACGGCAACATCAAAGACAGAGCCTTTTACCACACGCACCAGTTTGCCCTGTGGAAATTCTTTCTGGAAATGAAGTCCACGTAAGACTCCCTTGGTAGAACTGGACTGATTGTCCTGTACAAAATTCATGGTAAGTCCGGCTTCTATCATATCTTTCTGATTATAGGTTTCCATGAAATATCCTCTGGCATCTCCATGTACAGTCGGTTCGATTACACAGAGTCCTTCGATACCACCTGCATTTTTTTCAACTTTAATCTGTCCCATTTTATTTACTCCTGTGTTTTTAAATCCTTAAGATAACGGTTTAATGCATCCTGCCAGGTTGGTAAGAGTGCAAAACCATTTGCGGTTAATTTGCTCTTGTCAAGACGGCTGTTAAACGGTCTTGCTGCCTTGGAAATACCATATTCGGCAGTTGTGACAGGAGCTACGGTTAAATGTTCTTTGGAATACTCCTCCTCGCCCATGATTTCATAAGCCTGACGGAAGATTTCTGTGGCAAAATCATACCAGCTGATGTAACCGCCCTCATTGGTTGCATGATAGTAACCGTATTTTTCTGTTTCAATCATATCAACTAAGAGTCTGGCAAGGTCAAAGGTATAAGTCGGTGTACCAATCTGGTCATTTACTACGGTTAATTTATCATGATTTTTTCCAACTTTGAGCATGGTTTTAATAAAGTTATTTCCGTTTAAACCAAATACCCATGCAATTCTTACGATGAAGTATTTGGAAAGCGTTTCCGACACTGCAAGTTCTCCGGCAAGTTTACTCTTTCCATAGACATTTAACGGTTTGTAGTCTTTGCAGTCCGGTTTCCATGGAGTTTCTCCCTGACCGTCAAAGACATAGTCTGTTGAAATATACATCATTTTGATACCAAGTTCTTTGCAGACATTGGCAATATTTTGTGTGCCGGTGCCATTTACAAGCATGACTTTTTCCTGATTTGCTTCATCTTCAGCGGCGTCAACCGCAGTCCATGCGGCACAGTGAATCACTGCATCCGGAGCTGCTTCTTTGATAACCTGGTTAACAGAAGCAGAGTCTGTGATATCCATTTCTTCGATATCAACACCGATTGGAGTATGACCTCTTTTTTTGAGTTCATTTACGGTATCGTATCCAAGCTGGCCCTTTACACCTGTTACTAAAACTTTCATGGAAGGTTTCCTCCTTTAATAATTAGCGGTTTCCGTACATTTTTTCATAGTAGTTCTGATATTCACCGGAAATGATATTTTCCCACCATTCTTTGTTATCTAAATACCACTGGATTGTTTTTTTGATTCCATCTGCAAATTTGGTTTCCGG
>UMBC01033901.1_pt1 | contig 13557 bp, 8 predicted proteins | sample 1963871 | NCBI WGS metagenome assembly UMBC01 (sample SAMEA4835932, study PRJEB28245) | human gut metagenome | biome: gut microbiome; material: fecal sample | place: Denmark | collected 2008 | reverse complement strand
GACACTCCACAACAGAATATTATGGATAAAACGGCTTTACCGGAAGGGACATACAAAAAAATCTCGAAATGAGTGATGCCGAAGAGGTTACCGAGAGGAGGCTCTTCGGCATATCTTTTCCGGAACGTCTCAGAATTTCTGCATATCGACCAAGCGTTTATAATAGCGGTCGAGTTTTATCAATTCGTCATGACGACCCCGTTCCACAATTTCGCCTTCGTGCATGACGCAAATTAAATCGGCATCTTTTATCGTGGAAAGACGGTGAGCTATTACCAGCGTAGTGCGATTACGCATAAGGTTCTCCAAAGCCTCCTGTACCAGCCGTTCTGACTCGGTATCGAGAGCCGAGGTCGCTTCGTCGAGAATAAGGATAGGAGGATTTTTCAGAATAGCACGGGCTATGCTCACACGTTGTCGCTGCCCTCCCGAAAGACGGCTTCCCCGGTCGCCAATGCAAGTATCGTATCCTTGTTCGGTCGCCATGATGAAATCGTGCGCATTGGCGATTTTCGCCGCTTCGATGACTTGCTCCATCGTCGCGTTTTCCACCCCGAAGGTTATATTGTTGTAGAAAGAATCGTTAAAGAGAATGGCTTCTTGATTGACATTTCCCATCAATCCCCGCAAATCGTGCACTCTGAAATCTTTGATATTGATTCCGTCGATATAAATTCCCCCTTCATTCACGTCGTAAAAGCGTGGTAAAAGGTCGGCCATCGTAGATTTTCCGGAACCGGACTGCCCTACGAGAGCGACCGTCTGTCCCTTTTTAATGGAAAGGTCGACGTGCTTCACGACATTTTCGGTACTATACCGGAAAGAGACTCCCCGATATTCTATCCCCTCTTTCATTTCCTTCAATTCTACCGGATTCTTCGGGTCTTGTATGGGATTCACCGCCGACAGAATGAGATCGACCCTCACCATAGAGGCTAACCCTTTCTGTATGGAGTAAGCAGCTTTGGACAAATCTTTCGCCGGATTGATAATGCTGTAAAAAATAACCAGATAGTAAATGAACGAAGCGGCATCGATACTGCTCGTTCCCGACAAGATGAGCGAGCCTCCATACCAAAGGACGATACAAATGGTACACGTGCCTAAAAATTCGCTCATGGGATGCGCCAACGACTGCCGGCGGTTGATTCGATTGGATATACGATAAAAACGATTGTTATCGTCGTGAAACCATTTTATCATTTTATCCTCGGCATTGAAGGCCTTGACAATGCGCAACCCGCCCAAAGTCTCCTCTATGATAGACATCAACAATCCCCATTGATTCTGCCCTTCGAGAGAACGACGTTTCAGTTTCTTACCGACTTGTCCCATAATGTATCCTGCCGTAGGAAGCAGAATCAAGACAAAAAGAGTAAGTTGCCAACTAATGGCGAACATGGTCGCCAAACAGACAATAATCATAATGGGATTCTTGAACATCATATCGAGCGATGCCATTATCGAATTTTCTATCTCCCCTACATCTCCCGACATACGGGCCATGACATCGCCTTTCTTCTCACTGGTGAAAAAACCGATAGGCAAACTTACTACTTTTTCATACACATAATTGCGAATATCGCGCACGATTCCCGACCGAAGCGGTATCATGAAATAGGAGCTCAAATAGGTAGCGGCCGTCTTGAAAAAGGTCATCACCATTAAAAAAACGCCCAATATCAACAGGGCGAAACCGGCTCCTTTTTCATCGATTATCGTTGTAATGTAATAATAGAAATTATTTATCACCACATCTTTAATGGAACCCGACCCCCATTCCATAAAAGTATAAGAAGCCTGTTTGAGCTTGAACAATATTTCCAATATAGGAATGATAAGGGCAAACGAGAAAAGCGTCAAGACCGACGCCAAAATATTGAAAAAGATATTGAGGGCAAGGTAATATTTATAGGGGGGCACAAATCGCCGGAGTATGGAAAAAAAATCTTTCATGCTTCACATATTGAGCCCGGAAAGGACCGAGCAGTTTACGACTGCAAAGATAACACAAATACAAAGATAGCAGAAACAGGAGCTTAAAAAGTTTCCAACCGACCCGATAAAGAGCATTTTTCCGGGGAATAGCTATTGCACTTTTCTTTCGGAGACACCTCGAAAGGGGAAGAGGTTAATGCCTGTCTCTGTTTCTACTGCGGGTATTTCTTTAACCCTCTCGACCTGCGGGCACTCCCCCTATCTCATCTACGATGAGCAGAGGGAGAGGAGTCCTGACTTCTGCCACCTCCACTGCCAGTATTTTCCAACCCCTCCGTCACTGCGTGACACCTCCCATATATTTTGCATGGCAAAACACCCCCGTAAGGCTACGGGACACGGCAGGGAGGAGGTTTTAAATACCACACCAATGATGTCATTCCAATCCCTCGCTATTCTAAGGAAGGAGTATGAAATATCCAGCAATGCCACAATACAACAAGGAGAAAAGATTAAAATGGTAATTCCCATTTCGACACAAGGATAAATTTTACACCTCTTCCCTGTTTCTTTAACCTCACCGGCTCTACAAGTCTCCTCTCCTATCACATCTACGATGAGCAAGAGGGAGAGGAGACCTGACTCTGTCACCTCCACTGCCGGTATTTTCTAACCCCTCCGTCACTGCGTGACACCTCCCCTATATAGGGAGGAGGGGAATGTAACTCTTGTTTTCTCATTTCAGAAAGATGAAATATATCGTTCTTCTTTATAAGGCAATAAATCAATGCCACGGCTTTCGCCTCTATGAAAGCACTTGTTTCCGATTCTTTCGAAATAAAATCTTGCACAGGCAAAATTATTATAATATTTTTGCACGGATTGCGAAAATAGGCTTATCGTCACATCAAAAGACGGCCAAGCCGTCATTTTCGTTTATCTTATTTTTACCGATAGCGAATTATGGGCGAAGCCGTGCACACTTTATCGATTATCATTCCCGCATATAACGAGGAAAAGACTATTGCAAAACTGCTGCAACGGGTACTCGATGCCGATCTAGGGACCGGCATCGAAAGGGAGTTGATCGTGGTGAACGACTGCTCGACCGATTCGACAGAACAAATCGTCGAAGATTTTATCGCCCGCCATGCCGACGCTCCTATCGTTTACTTGAAGCACGAAAGGAATTATGGGAAAGGCATGGCCGTCCGCACGGGCATACGAGCCGTAACGGGCGATTATATCGTCATGCAGGATGCCGACCTCGAACTCGATCCGAACGATTTCAAGAAAATGCTTCCTTTTCTTTTATCGGGCGAATACCATGTGGTATATGGCTCCCGATTTTTAGCAGAGGAAAATTCACATACTTATTTCAGTTATCAACTGGGCGGGAAATTTTTATCGGTAATGACCAACATTCTTTATCGTCAGCACATCACCGACGAACCCACTTGTTACAAAATGTTCACCGCCGATTTGCTGAAATCGATTCCTCTCGACTGCAAGGGATTCGAATTTTGTCCCGAAGTGACGGCAAAAGTTTCGAGACTGGGCTACAAAATCAAAGAAGTGCCCATTCGTTATTATCCCCGCTCTATCGAAGAGGGGAAAAAACTGCGTCTGAGCGACGGTTTGAAAGCGATAGGCACGCTGTTGAAATATCGTTTCTGGAAAATACCCGAATCATGAAAAATAGCACCACAAGCAAAAAAAACACACCTTCCACCAAGAAGGGTACTGCAACGCCTCAAAAAGAGGGAATCTCTTTTTCATGGGTAGCAAAGAACATTTTTGCCGTTGTCATCGTCCTGTTTCTGCTAAACAAATTCGTCCTCGACGTACAACCGGGTTACAACTGGGCATACAACATGCTTCAAAAAAACTTGGAGACTATACGTCATTACTCCCGTACGACGACAGACAACCGCTTTGAAATGAAGCTGGGACTTTCTCATGTGTATCTGCGGTACGTGAAAGAGAGCACTCCCGAAAACGCCGTTATCTTGTTACCGGGGAAAGAGGCTTTTTACCCCGAAGGAGAAGAACGCATATTCTCGGGCGAACCTTATAACAAACTATGGGCTATCCGGTTCTTATATCCGCGCCGAGTCATTATCCCATCGGAGTTGGGTAAAACTCCTTGGAGCGAGAAAATCACCCATGTAGCTATCGTCAACGGTCGCGGATACGAATATCTCGACTACGAGGTTGAACAAAAAGCGCCTCATGCCGTATTGCCCATGCACCTAAAACCGTAACCATCATGTTAGTAGTATCAGGAATCATATTGACTTGCCTGTCGGGTCTTTTATTAACAGGAGTCATCGGGACGCGTTTTTCGTGGACCGAACGCATAGGATTGTCTTTCCCTCTGGGTATGACGCTGCAAACCGTCGTGATGGCTTTGCTCGACTTAATGCATATTCCCCTGACCAGTTTTTCGGTTTTATCGGCGGGAGCCGTAACATTCGCCCTATTGATGTTTATCGTAGCCCGTTACCGAGGATTCGAAAGTTTCCGTATCACCTCGGCTATGCTCGATGACTGGAAACAAGCCAACTTGGTATGGGTATTGCTCATCATACTCATCGGTTATTGCGAATACATGAATTTCTCGAAATGCATGTTTTTCCCTCCCAGCGACCGGGACAGCCTCGCGGCATTCGACACCTTAGGTTTCGTGGCGGCACAAGACCACACGTATATGCGCATGAGCTTGTTCGATGCCGATTACAATCCCTCGATACACCGCGCCGGAGGTAGCATAGCATACGCTCCTTTCGTACAAATGAGCTATGCATACGTCTATATATTAGGAGCCGAAACATCGAAGTCGATACCGGCGTTGATGTATTTGTTCTTTGTCATTGCTTTCTACGGAATTTTGAGACGAAATACCGGGAAAACCGTCGCCGCACTGTCTACTCTGTTTATGATGATGGCTCCCGAAATGCTCGCATTCTCGTCGTTATCGACCACCAACGTCATGCAAGCCATTTTCGCAGGGCTGGGTATCGCTTATACCGCCAGTTGGCTACGCAGCCGCAACGACGACGAATTGTATGCAGGGGCGTTATTGTTGGGCTCCAATATGTGGTGTCGAAACGAGGGTATCGTATTCATCGGCGCGGCTTGTGTGATATTGCTGATCGATTGCATACGCCGCAAGAGTTACCGAAAAGGATTGTACTTTACCGGATTGTCCCTGCTCCCGGCCATTATCTGGTTTATTTACATGAAAATCGGTGGCTTATATACCGAAGGCATGGCTATTACCCGCCTGTTCTGGGACGGGGAGAAAGCGGGATTGATCGTAAACGGCTTTTGGGCTCTGTTTACCAATCCCATATATTATGGCTGGACATTCTCGGTATTCGCCATTTTTATTCTCGGGAACAGCTGGTTCATGATTAAAAGGAAAGACAACCTCGCTTTATTGGGAATGATTGTACTGAGCATCGTATTCTACGGGCTCGTCGTCTACCACGTGGACTACGTATGGGATTCCATACAAAATGTATTGTCCTATTCGGCAAAACGATTCTTTTTCTGCTTCGTACCGATGTGCTGGTATTTCGCTGCCACCACACAAATAGCCCGAAAAGGTTCGGAATACATAGAGAGATTTCTATCGCTAAAATAAGACACGGATTTAAGAAGCTGTTTTAAATTTATTGAGAATAATATTATCATTGCAAGCAGGTATGTTCCGGCCATATTGAGCCCCTGTCTCGCATCTTGAATCCATTGATTTTTGTCAATAGCCCGCTAGTGACTGCATATCTCGGACTCCAATCTGCTTCAAACATAGGTCTCGATCTGTCTCGGAATAAATTTAAAACATCTTCTAAATATTAGCCTAAAAAATGTAAAAAAGCGAGCGGGCATTTAAACTTTGGCGGGGTGTCAAGGTCTTATAAACGTTGTGATCAATAGATTGATTTTTTAAGATGAACAAGAGAGGTTTTATTGCCCTATTTCTGTGTATTTTTTTATCGACCATCGCGCAGAGCGTAGCGGCACAATTTACAATTTCGGGTATCGTTAAAGACAAAAACGACAATCTACCATTACCGCAGGTGAGTATCAGGTTGTTATCGGCAAAAGACAGCACATTCGTTACAGGGATTTCCAGCAAAGACAACGGAACATTTTCTCTGAAAGTCCCGAAAGCGGGGAATTATATTGCCGCATTTTCATTCTTGGGATATAGAACCACATACGAACCTGTGCAGCTATCGAAAGGACAGCCTCGAAGAAATTTGGGAGATGTTCTATTGGGTAGCAACGATGTATTGTTGCAGGAAGCCGTAGTGGTGGGTAAAGCTCCCGAAGTGGTAGTTAAAGAAGACACGGTGGAGTTTAACGCCGACTCTTATAAAACACAGCCCAATTCGGTCGTCGAGGATTTGTTGAAAAAACTGCCGGGCGTCGAGGTGGATAGCGAGGGAAAAATAACCCATGCGGGAAAGGAGATTACCAAAATATTGGTGGACGGTAAAGAGTTCTTCTCGGACGACCCCAAAGTGGCTACTAAAAACCTGCCCGTGGACATCATCGAAAAGCTGCAAGTCGTAGACCGAAAATCGGACCTTGCCCGCTTGACCGGAGTCGACGACGGGGAGGAGGAAACCGTTATCAACCTGACTATAAAAGAGGGTATGAAACACGGTTGGTTCGGTAACGTAACAGGCGGATACGGTCTGAACGGACGATATGAGGCCGGGGCTATGCTCAACCATTTCTTCGGTGACAACCAAGTGACTATCCTTGCAGGTTCGAACAACACGAACAATATGGGATTTACCGATATGGGCGGAAGCCGGTTTCGTCGATTCGGGGGTATGAACGGTATCAACACTAGTCACAATGTAGGAGTAAACTTCAATGTCGGCAAGGGAGATGCGTTCCGAGTCGGCGGAGATGTCAGTTACAACAACAGTAATCGAGACGTTTTGCAACGCACCGAACGGCAAAACATGTTCGAAGACAGTACCTCGTATTACAGCGGGTATAACAAAATGAAAGACAACGGGCAAAACATCAGGGGAAATTTCAGACTACACTGGGAAATAGACTCTCTGAATACACTCGAATTCCGTCCGAGATTTTCCGTGGCTCTTTCCAAATCGGACAGCTATGATTCGGCTCTTACTACTGCCGGCGACATAGCCCGCAGTAAAGTAAATTTCAGCGAAAGCGACAACCACAATAAGGGTACAGGGTATGATTTATCGGGCGAATTGATTTATAATCATAAATTCCGTAACCGTCCGGGACGCTCGTTCAGTATACAAGCGCAATATAGTTATAGCGACACAAAAGAGGACGGGTGGACCAAAGCCCTCTATAAATATTACATGCTCGACAAAGACAGTACGCTCGACCAAATGGACGACAATCACACGTGGAGCAATGGCTACGGTGCACGGTTTACTTGGACAGAACCGTTGGGTGACGTGAAGAAAGGACGTTTCCTAACATTTTCCTATCGGTTTCAAGCCAGTTTCAACAATGCCGACAAATACACCTACGACATACTTACCGATCCGCTAAACGCCGTAACCAACGACACGGTGCGAAACGATGAGCTGAGCAACAGTTTCCGTAACGATTACTATTCACATCGGGCACAAATCGGATTCAAGCAAGTGACGGCCAATTATACCTACGACATCGGGGTGGCAGCCGTCCCTTCGAGTTCTCAATCTATCGACTTGATAAACAGCGAACGCAATATACCCAAGCGCACGGTATTCAACGTAGCACCTTACCTACGCTACCGCTACAAAATGGGAAAACAGAGTTCTCTACGTATCGACTACCGGGGCTACTCGTCCCAACCGTCGATGAACCAGTTGCAACCGGTCGAAGACCGTTCGGACCCCTTGCGTATCGTCGTGGGTAATCCTGAACTGAAACCCTCGTTCCAAAACAGATTCCGTGCCCGCTTCAACGACTACGACGAAAAGACCCAGAGAGCTATCATGGCTATGATCGACGGAGGATTCACTACCAACAGTATCATTTCGGAAACTACCTACGATTCCAAAACCGGAGGACAGCGGACAACCTATCGCAACGTAAACGGAGTATGGAATGCCGCCGGAATGCTGATGTATAGTACCCCTTTTCGAAACAAGCACTGGCAATTAAACAGTTTCAGCAGAATCAGTTACAGTAACAGCGTAGGTTATAATAATGGTACTCGCAACGATGCCGGTTCGTTCAATGCCATAGAAAATTTAGGATTGGCATTCCGATCGGATTATTTCGATGCCGAACTTCGGGGCAACTATCGTTATGCTTTGGCAACCAACAGTATGCAAAGTCGGAACGATCAAAGCACCCATAATTACGGAGGCACATTCAATGTAAACGGCTATCTGCCGTGGTCGATAACATTAGGAACCGATATAACTTACAGCGGATCTGCCGGATATTCTGCCGGATACAATACAGAGAGTTGGTTGTGGAACGCACAGGCTTCTTATCAATTCCTGAAAGGGAAAAACGCCACCATCGCTTTGAAGGTGTACGACATCTTGGGACAAAGGAACAGCATACGACGAACCGTCACGGGTAACTATATCCAAGATGTGGAATATAACACACTCGATACTTATGGATTGATAACCTTCACCTATCGATTCAATACATTCGGCGATAAGAAACCCGATATGGATCGTTTCGACCGAGGGCCTCGCGGATATGGGCCACCGCCGGGACACCCGGGTCGTCCGGGAGGGAGACGTTGGTAAAACGGCTCAGTAGAAAATCGGTGAGGATAAACATGAATTTTAGCGATGAAATCTTTGTCGATAACCATGTTCAGGTCTCTTAGGAGAAGGGCTAAAAAAGATAGAAATCTTTGATCGTAGAATTTAACCCCCTCGTCCTGCGGGCACTCCCCCTATTTCATCTACAATGAGCAGAGGGAGAGTGTCGATATCTTGATGCGTTTTCTCTGTTGTGGATATTTATTTAACCCCTCCGTCACTCCGTGCCACCTCCCCTATATTTTGCGTTGCAAAACACCCCGTAATACTACGGGACACGGCAGGGAGGAGGGTATATGTGAAAGTAATTTTTTCATATATACTTCTTACAAAATCAATCACACAACCGATTGCCTAATGCACAGTAACCATAGTCGCTCCGAAACCATATTCCCGGAACGAGGCATCTTGACAAGAGCAGTTCTTGTACTTGTCGCGAATCTCTTTCAAGAGAGCATTGCGTAATACGCCTTCACCCTTGCCGTGAATGAAAACGATTTTACGCCCCTTTGCATGGCGATATTGATCGAGGGTCTCCCTGACTTTCCCCAACTGGTAGTCGAGTATTTCGGAACTGGTAAGCCCCGCTGTCGTATCAAGAAGCGCGGAGGCGTGGAGCTCCACTTCCACAATAGCCGTTTTTTCGGCATGTTTGACAACCGGTTTACGAAGGGGTATATCGGCACTCTTTTTCATCTTCATGGCTCTTTCGAGATCAGAAGCATCGAACACCGCAGGACGTACGGGCATATCGTTCTTCACGATATCGAGCGTCCACGAAGGCTCATCGAAATAGAGACTCTCGCGGAACGTGTGCAGCTTGTAAAATTTGGTGGTATCCAAACGATACTCCACAGCGACAGGACTTTTCAACGAGAAATGTTTATCCTTTTTGAAAGCGATGTACTGAATACAGATACGTTCGAGCGAATTGACATCTTCCTGTCCGAACTCTTCGAGCATAACTTGTATATTCGGCTCTACCATACCGGCATAACGGGTACGCCACCCCTCATCGTCCCGACTGAGGTACGAGAAATAGAGGTAGTAATTACTGTCATTTACCAAATAACAGGAAAAGCGGGTCGTATTGAGATGTTTGCTTTCGTCGGGGATATAGGCAAGAGCTATATTCAACTTTTCTCCTTCGGGTCGTTCCTCCACAGCGAACGAATCTTCATCGTCTTCCTCGGGAGCGTATGCCTTTTCTACCGAAGGAACCGTCACGACTTTCGAGGCTGGAACAGAAGCTGCTTTTTTCGCAGGTTCCGCCGGTTCCACAACGACACACTCCCGTGCCAATACGGGAGTCTCAAACCCGTCCTCATCGACATAGGCTATATCTTTCGCTATTCTTACCACGATTCCGCCCCCAACAGCATTGAGGTAACGGACTCTATCGCCAACTTTTACCATAATTTCATCATTTTAATATCGACCGCACCGTTGTACCGACATGCGATTTCGCTGTGGCAAACCGTGCTATATTCGGCAAAGTTGCTTATTTTTGCACGATATTCAAAACAGATTATGCAAAAAACTCAGAATATTCGTATCGAAGATTTCAATTATCCGCTACCCGACGAACGTATCGCTAAATTTCCTCTGTCCAAGCGAGACGACTCGAAATTACTGGTTTACCGAAAAGGAGAAATCGAGGAACATCGATTTCACGAACTACCGAAGGTATTGCCGGCGGATAGTCTGCTGGTATTCAACAATACCCGGGTGATACAAGCCCGTTTGCATTTCAGAAAAGAGACGGGTGCGCTCATCGAGGTGTTCTGCCTCGAACCGCTCGAACCGCACGAATATTCCCTCTCGTTCCAATCGACCGGCTCGTGCTCGTGGCTGTGCCTCGTGGGGAACCTGAAAAAATGGAAAAACGGCGTGCTGACCCAATCGGTGAACATCGACGGTAAAACCGTAAACTTCTGCGCCGAACGGGGATTGCCGCACGGTAATGCGCACGAGGTGCATTTTTCGTGGGACGACTCCGATGTAACCTTCGCCACACTGCTCGACCATGCGGGAGAATTACCCATTCCCCCCTATCTGAACCGGGAAACGGAAGAGAGCGACAAAACGACCTACCAAACCGTTTATTCGAAAATAGAGGGTTCGGTGGCCGCACCGACCGCCGGACTACATTTTACGCCGGAAGTACTGAACAAACTGAAAGAAAAGAACATACCCACTCTCGAACTGACTTTACACGTGGGAGCCGGGACATTCAAACCGGTAAAAAGCGAAACTCTCGAAGGACACGAGATGCACACCGAATATATCTCGGTGAGCCGCAACCTCATCGATGAGCTGAGCCGTACCGACCGCCGGGTGATCGCTGTGGGAACCACTTCGGTGCGAACGCTCGAAAGCCTCTACTACATCGGGAAAATGTTGGAACATGACCCGAACATTTTACCGGAATCTCTCACCGTGGGGCAATGGCAACCATACGACGGAAGCGAAGAAATAGACTCGCGACAATCGCTCCGCAACATCGTCGAATATCTCGACCGCCGGAATATGGACCGATTGGTAACTGCCACCCAGATTATCATTGCGCCGGGATACCGCTATCACATCGTGCAGGGAATGATCACCAATTTCCATCAACCGCAGAGCACTTTACTACTGTTAGTCTCGGCATTCGTAAACGGACGATGGAGAGAAATATACGACTATGCACTGAGTCACGATTTCAGGTTTCTCAGCTACGGAGACAGTTCGCTATTACTTCCATAAGCCAGTTCCATAAAGTGCAAACACAATAAAACGGGGGAAAAAACGTATCTATAATAGATCGGTACAGGATAAAAACGGACGAAAGGCCGTCCGCTTACCGTCGGTTGTATTCAATAAGATACATGAAGATAAAAACGGTACTTTGGGGATTGGCGACAGCCGCATTGCTGGTGTCATGTTCGGGGGCGAAACTAAGTGTCGCCAACGAACAGTATGCCCGGGGCGAATTTTATGATGCCGCCCAGACTTACCGTAAAGTATACAGCAAGACGAATCCCCGTAAAGAGCGGAAACTGCGAGGAGAAATCGCCTTCAAAATGGCCGAGTGTTACCGCCACATCAACATGGCTCCGCGAAGCTCTGCCGCCTACCAGAATGCAATCCGATACGACTACCCCGACAGCATGGCTCTGTTTTATTTAGCCCGCAGCCAACAGTACGAAGGGAAATACAAAGAAGCTATCAAGAATTACCAAGCCTATTTGGAAACGAATCCGCAAAGCAGTCTCGCCAAAAACGGAATACGGGGTTGCAACTTAGCCCAGCAATGGAAAAAAACGCCTACACGGTATATCGTGAAAAAAGCAACCATGTTCAACTCTCGACGGAGCGATTTCGCACCGATGTTTTTAGGAGAAGATTTCGACCAAGTTTATTTCTCCTCGTCTACCGAAAAGGCATTGGGCAAGAATAAAAGCGGTATCACCGGAACCAAAAACTGCGATCTATTTTTCTCTAAAAAAAACGAGCAGGGAGCTTGGCAAAAGCCCGAACCCATAGAGGGTGACGTAAACACAGAAGACGACGAAGGTGTAATCAGTTTCAGTCCCGACGGTACGACCATGTATCTGACCAAAGCTCGTCGCGAGCCTAACGCCGACACATCGGTAGAAATCTATACTTCCACCCGCACCGGCGCACAATGGAGCGCCCCGCAAAAATACGAAATAACGGCCGACACCCTATCGGCATTCGGCCACCCGGCGGTATCACCCGACGGAGAATTTCTTTACTTCGTGTCGGACATGCCGGGCGGTTACGGAGGGAAGGACATCTGGCGCATATCGTTAACCGAAAAAGAGGGTACTCTCGAAAATTTAGGTGTACAAATCAATACACCGGGTGACGAAATGTTCCCCTATATCCGGTCGAACGGCGACCTTTATTTTTCATCGGACGGTCACCCCGGTATGGGAGGACTGGATATTTTCAAAGCGAGAATGAACGACTCGGGCTTCTGGCAAATCGAGAATATGAAGGCTCCCATCAATTCGCAGGCCGACGATTTCGGCATTACCTTCGGGGAAGAAGAAAGCGGATTTTTTTCATCGAACCGCGGAGACGGACGCGGATATGACAACATATACAGTTTCGAACTTCCGTCGATAAGCGTATGGATAAGCGGTACAGTCATCGACAAGGACGATGAACCCGTGCCCGATGCAATTATCCGTATCGTGGGTAACGACGGATCGAACCAAAAAGAATTTGCCCGAAAAGACGGCAGTTTCCGCTTCAAACTCGACCGGGGAGTGCACTATGTCATGCTGGCCAGCTGCCGAGGCTATCTGAATTCAAAACAAGAATTTATCTCGGACAACGAAGAGGCCGATGCCGAATACGGTGTTAACTTCGTACTGGCATCTATCAGTAAACCTATTCTCATCGAAAACATATTTTATGACTTCGACCGAGCGACTTTACGTCCCGAATCGGAAACTTCGCTAAACGAACTGGTTAAGATGTTGAACGACAATCCCAACGTATCTATCGAATTGGGTGCACACACCGATTTAAAAGGGTCGGAGCAGTACAACCTGCGATTATCCGACCGCCGTGCCCGCTCGGTAGTAGACTACCTTATCAAATCGGGCATTAATCCCGACCGTCTGCAACCGAAAGGCTACGGGGAAAGCCGTCCCAAAGTCATCACTAAAAAACTCGCCACACAATATCCGCAATTTAAAGAAGGCGATGTACTCGATGAAAAATATATCAACGGGCTCTCTCCCGAAGATCAAGAAATAGCCAACCAGATAAACCGGCGTACTGAGTTTCAAGTCCTCTCTATTACGTGGAACTTATA
>UMBC01012748.1_pt1 | contig 14213 bp, 12 predicted proteins | sample 1963871 | NCBI WGS metagenome assembly UMBC01 (sample SAMEA4835932, study PRJEB28245) | human gut metagenome | biome: gut microbiome; material: fecal sample | place: Denmark | collected 2008 | reverse complement strand
CGAGAACCCCGCGACTTTAGTCGTGGGAGGTTCAGGAGGGAATAACAGCAATTGTAGGGCCTAATGGGAGTGGTAAGAGTAATATTACAGATGCCATTCGTTGGGTTTTAGGGGAACAAAATGTGCGCAATTTGCGTGGAAATAAGGCAGAAGATATTATTTTCACAGGTAGCTCCACAAGAAGACCTCTTGGTGCAGCGGAAGTTTCCGTTACTTTTGATAATAGTGATGGTAAATTGCCTATAGATTTTCAGGAAGTAATGATTACAAGACGCATATTTCGTTCCGGTGAAAGTGAATTTTTAATCAATAAAACAAAATGTCGTTTAAAGGATATTTATAATTTATTTGCCGATACAGGATTAGGTAAAAATTCTATAAGTGTTATTAGTCAGAATAAAGTAGATGAAGTTTTAAATACAAAGCCAGAAGAGCGAAGATATTTTTTTGAAGAATGTGCGGGAATTACTAAATATCGTGAACGAAAACGAGAAGCTGTGCGCAAATTAGATAATACACAGGCAAATGTTGTACGTTTAAATGATATTGTAAGTGAGATTGAAAAACAGTTAGAACCTTTAAAAGAACAAGCTGATAAAACTAGACGATATAATGTCATTAATAAAGAATATAAAGATTGTAGACTCACGCAGATTTTGTATAAATATGAAAATCTTTCAGCTGAAAATAATAAACTGGATTTAGAGATAAAAGGTTATGAACAAGAAAGAGCTTCATTAGAGGCTACAGTTTCTGTTTCTGAAAGTGAAAAAATCGCTAAAAAAAGTGAGATAAATAAATTAGAACAGAAAATAAAATTGCTTGGTGAAAATAATCAAAAAATCCATGAAGAAATAGAACGCAGTCGCAATCAAGCCACTTTATTACAAGAACGTATACGACAGAGTTGTCAGTCTCAACAGCGTTTAGAGGAAAGACAAAATCAAACAAAAGAAGAATTAAAAATATCTTTAGCTGATGGAGAAGAACTGAAAAGAAAAGCTCAAATTGCTAATAATACTGCAGATAAATTGGAACTTGCCCTGCAAGAAGAAAATTCAAGTGTACAAAAAGTAGAAAATGATATTAAAGCGAAAGAAGAAGAAATCAAATTAAAGCAAGAGCAAGATAATGAAAAGCGCAAGCAGATAGAAGAACAAAATAAGGTATTATTATTGTTAAAGCGAGATATGTCTGATATCGATGTAAATATTGAAAATCAGCATAGTGCGCATAAAAATGCAATTAATGAAAAAATAGAAAAAAATACAGCTAAGGAATTATTACAGGTAGAGATTGATAATATCAATAAAAAGGTACAGGCTAAACAAGAAAGTATTAATTCTCAACAAAGTAATTTAGATGAACTTATAAAAGTTTGCAAAGAGGCTACAGAATTTATCAATGAAACTCGCCAAAATGTGCGTATGGCAGAAGAAAAAGTAAAATTTTTCCAAGAAATGCAAGCATCATATGAAGGTTTTGGCAAGGCTGTAAAAAGAGTTTTAAAAGCAGATAAATCATGGCAAAAAGGTATTTGTGGTGCTGTAGCTGAATTGATAAAGGTAGAAGATCCTTTTATTACAGCTATTGAAGTAGCTCTTGGCTCTGCCATGCAAAATGTAGTTACTAAAGATACAGATACTGCAAAATCGGCAATTAATTATTTGAAAGAAAATAAATTTGGTCGTGTAACTTTTATGCCATTGACTACTGTTCAGCCACATAAAAATAAACGTACTGAAATTGAACCAGGTAAACATGGTTTTATCGCTTATGCAGATGAACTTGTAAATATTGATGAAGAATATAAAGTGATAACTCAATCTCTATTGGGTAGAATTTTAGTAGTTGATGATGTGGATAACGCTTTGAAATTAGCTAAGTTATATGATTATCGTTTGCGTATCGTAACTTTAGAAGGTGAATTATTGCAGCCTGGCGGTGCTATTGCTGGTGGTAGTAGCCAAAGCAAGGAAGCAGGTTATTTACACCGTAAAGGTGAGTTATTAGAATTAAAAGATTATCTAGCTAGTGAACGTAAAGTATTACGTGATGCGAAAAATAAATATGAAGATGATGAAGCAAAACGTGTGGCTTTAGCAGAAAATATCAACCGTTTGCAAAAAGATTGGCAAGAGTTATCGTTATTATTAGCACAGAAAAAAGTAGAATTTAAACAATTAGAAAATTGGTTTGTAAATCAAGAAGATATCTTAAAAGCTATAGATAATCGTATATCTGCTTTAATCGTGAAAAAAACGGCTATTGAGGCAGATATTGAAAAACAAACAGCTAAAATTGCTCAAATGGAAGCTCAAGTTGATGAAAAACAAAATCTTTATGAAGATATTTACAATGAGATTGAAGTATTGAAACATGATTTAAAAATTCGTCAACAAAAGGTAATGCAAAAACAAATTAGCTGTACAGAAGCAAGACAAGAAGTTATTCGCTATAATGATAAATTGAATTTGCTGACAGGACAGGCAGAAAGATTTAAGGCATTTTTAGCTGATAGTGATAAAGAAATGGCTGGATTACAAAAAGTCATTGATGATAGTTTAGCTGAATTAAAACAATTAGAAGAATCTGTAGCTAATTTGGAAAAGTTAAAAACTGATGGTAAAGAAGAATACGATACTTTATATAAAAGACAATTAGGTATGCGAAGTGAATTGTCTGATATGGACGAAGAACGAGCTAAAATTGCAAGTAAAGTAGGCGTTATCAAGGATAAAATTCATAAATGTGAAGTAAGTGTAGCTAAATTGGAAACTGAAATTAAGCAGTGCTTACAAAGTATGCAAGAAGAATATGAATTGACTCCACAAGAAGCTTTAAATCATCGTTTAGAACTTGATGAAAATGAGCTGAAATCTAAATTAAAGAAATTAGACAAAGAATTAAAAGAAATTGGTCCTGTAAATCCAAATGCTATCAACGAATATGAAACATTAAATGAACGTTATAGCTTTATGAGTAAACAAATTGAGGACTTAGTCAAGGCTAAAGAAGATTTAACGAAAATCATTGAACAGATAGATAAAACAATGTCTACACAATTCGGTTTAGCTTTTGATAAAATAAAAGTATATTTTAATGATATTTTTAAACGTTTATTTGGCGGTGGCAATGCAAAATTAATTTTAACAAATAAAGAAGATATCTTAAGTTCAGGTATTGAAATTGAAGTAGAACCACCAGATAAAAAACCACAGAGTCTAGCTGTATTATCAGGTGGGGAAAGAACGCTTACAGTTATAGCATTACTGTTTGCATTTTTCACTTATAATCCTGCACCATTTAGCGTATTAGATGAAATTGATGCTCCATTAGATGAAGCAAATGTCAAACGTTTTGCGAAGTTTTTAAAAGATTATGCTAAACGCACTCAATTTATTTTAGTAACACATCGTAAGGGAACAATGGAGTCTGCTGATGTTATGTATGGTGTAACTATTGAAGATGCTGGTGTATCTAAGTTGATATCTGTTCGTTTAGAAGATTTTGAGGAAAGAGGTTAAAAGATGGGATTTTTTAGTAAATTAAAAGAAGGTCTTACAAAAACACGTAAATCTCTAACAGAGAAAATTGAAAAAGTAATTATTGGTTATGCTGATATTGATGATGATTTATTAGATGAATTAGAAGATGCTTTAATTCAAGCTGATGTAGGGGTAAAAACTTCTTTACAATTAATGGACGATGTTCGTGCTGGTATTAAGAAAAAACAGATTAACTCTCCTGAAGATTTAAAACCATTCTTGATTAAACGTATTACAGAGATGTTAAATGAAGGTTCTGATGAAACAAATATCGCTAAATCTGGGCCTACAGTAATTTTAGTAATCGGTGTAAACGGTGTAGGTAAAACTACAACTATTGGTAAATTGGGTAGATATTATAAAGAACAAGGCAAAAATGTCATGTTTGCAGCAGCAGATACTTTCCGTGCAGCAGCTATTGACCAATTAGAAATTTGGGGTCAAAGAGTAAATGTTCCTGTGATTAAACATGAAGAAGGTTCCGATCCAGCAGCAGTAGTATTTGATGCTGTAAAAGCTGCTATCGCAAGAAAAGTGGATATACTCATCATTGATACAGCAGGACGTTTGCATAATAAAGCTAACTTAATGACAGAATTAAATAAAATTCAAAGAGTTATTAAACGTGAAATAGCAGAAGCTCCACATGAAACATTATTAGTATTAGATGCTACAACAGGACAAAATGCAATTAGCCAAGCTGAATTATTCACAAAATCAGCTCCTATTTCTGGATTGGTATTGACTAAATTAGATGGCACTGCTAAGGGCGGTGTAGTAATTGGCTTAAAATCTGAACTTAGTATGCCAGTAAAATGGATTGGTGTCGGTGAAGGTATGGACGATTTACGACCATTTGTAGCTAATGACTTTGCAGCGGCTTTGTTTAATCAAAAAGTAGAAGAATAATATAAATTAAATAATTGTCTATTTGATGATAATAAAATAATAAAAAGAGGATAAGTATAAAACTTATCCTCTTTGTTTTTAGTAGATTGTTTTGTCTGTTTTTTGTGCAAAGTTATCAAAGGATTTTATAGTGATATCTCTACCAAACTGTTCTAAATCTAAAACGGAAATATCTTGGCATTTTCCTTCAATATAGTTGTAGATGAAATCATCTCTAAAACCAATTTTATCAGCATCTTTAGCTGTGTTTCCATAATAAACTTTTTTAATGTTTGCCCAAATAGTAGCAGAAAGACACATTGGACATGGATAGCAAGATGTATAGAGTTCACAACCTGTTAAATCATGAGTACCTAAATTTTGACAAGCATCACGAATAGCTTCAACTTCAGCATGACAAGTTGGATCATGTTTTATAAGTACACGATTATGACCGCGACCTACGATTTTGCCATCTTTTACAATAACTGCACCGAAAGGACCACCTTCATTAGTTGTTAAATTACTATCAGCTTCTTGAGTAGCAATAAGCATAAATTCTTCTTTAGTCATAAAAAATCTCCTATTCATAATAAAATATATAGGAAAAAATAATGTTTTTATTTTTTGCCTATATAAATATAAATTAAAAGCGGTAAATATGCAATAATCTTTTGGTTTTTAATAGATATTTTTATTTTTAAATAGATAGATATGATTTCTTATGATAAAATAACTAAGGAATTTTTTATTTATTTATGAAAGCGAGGACAAAATGAAAAAGTTTTATGACGTAGAAGAAAAAGTGCCTTTGTTGCAAGGAATTCCGCTTAGTTTACAACATTTGTTTGCTATGTTTGGTTCTACAGTGTTAGTTCCTTTTTTACTTCATGTAAATCCAGCAACAGCTTTATTTATGAATGGTATAGGTACAATTTTGTATTTAATCATTTGTAAAGGGAAATTACCTGCTTATTTAGGTTCTAGTTTTGCATTTATTTCTCCAGTTTTAGCAGTACTTGCTACTAGTGGACTTAGTTATGGCGATGCTCAAGGTGGATTTATAGCATTTGGTTTATCTTTTATTATTTTATCTTTTGTTGTGGGTAAATTAGGTACAGCTTGGATTGACATTATTTTGCCACCAGCTGCGATGGGTGCAGTAGTAGCAGTAATTGGTCTTGAACTTGCACCACTTGCTTTGGATATGTCTGGTTTTATCAGTGATACAATGCAATCTCAAGGTATTCCAAATGAGCTTGCAATGATTACTTCTGTATTTACATTAGCTGTGGCAATTTTAGCTTCTGTAATTGGTAGAGGATTTTTAAGTGTAATTCCTGTATTAATTGGTGTAATTGCAGGATATATCATGGCTTTTTGTTTAGGTATTGTAGATTGGTCTGGTGTAGAAGCTGCTAGTTGGGTACAAGTACCAACTTTCTATGAACCAACTTTTAATATTCACGCTATCATGATTATTATGCCTGCATTGTTTGTAGTTTTTGCTGAACATATTGGGCATGTTGTTGTTACAAGTAGTATTGTTGATAGAGATTTAATTAAAAATCCAGGACTTAATCGTTCTTTATTTGCTGATGGTGTTTCTAATGTTTTATCTGGTTTTGTAGGTTCAACTCCTAATACTACTTATGGTGAAAATATGGGCGTTATGGCTATTACTCGTGTTTATAGTGTGTGGGTAATCGGTGGAGCTGCTGTTTTTGCTATTCTTTTCTCTTTTATTGGTAAAATTGCTGCTATTATTCATGCTATTCCAGTACCAGTAATGGGCGGTATTTCTGTATTGTTATTTGGTGTTATCGCTTGTTCTGGTATACGTATGCTTATAGAGAAAAAAGTTGATTATACTAGTACGAAAAATATGATACTTACTGCCGTAACTATGATAAGTGGTCTGAGTGGAGCTGCTGTAAATATCGGTCCTGTACAATTAAAAGGTATGGGCCTTGCAGTTGTCTGTGGCATGATTTTAAGCCTTTCTTTCTATGTTTTTGGCAAATTAGGTATAGCTAATAAAGAGTAAAGCAAAATAAAAACTCATGGGTATTTTAATCCATGAGTTTTTATTTTTATAATTATCTACATATTTATCAAATAGTGGAAAAGTTATTTTAGAAATATACAATTGTTAAAGTTAAATAATACAGAAGTATATATCTTTTCATCAGTAATCGCATTCAAATACAACTCTTGTTAAAGTTAAATAAGATAAAAAAGCAGAGCGTAACTGCCGATACAAACATTCAAATACAACTCTTGTTAAAGTTAAATAAAAACAAGCCATGCCAAAAATCACTACTGGGACTGATTCAAATACAACTCTTGTTAAAGTTAAATTTAACAGTACCACCGCCGTTCCAAGTAGGATAAACTATTCAAATACAACTCTTGTTAAAGTTAAATCACCGAATAGGAGCAAGTGCGATTGGCTTAAGCTAATTCAAATACAACTCTTGTTAAAGTTAAATGAACAAGCCAAGCAAGAACTTGGTGGACGATATCAAGATTCAAATACAACTCTTGTTAAAGTTAAATTAAAGTAAAACGTCCATATGTTGAAGCACCATTAAATTCAAATACAACTCTTGTTAAAGTTAAATGTTACTAGGGCTTTAGGAATCGGAACACCGGCTCTATTCAAATACAACTCTTGTTAAAGTTAAATTCTGATTGTGCACTAAAGCCAGCACTAATAACCACATTCAAATACAACTCTTGTTAAAGTTAAATGAAGGTGGTAATGTAGTAAGACAGGCAAAAGAAGAAATTCAAATACAACTCTTGTTAAAGTTAAATTGGTAGTCCAATACCAATTTTTATGACCAGGATTTTTATTCAAATACAACTCTTGTTAAAGTTAAATCTCCCTGTACATCTATATTTCCTCGATATGGTTCATTCAAATACAACTCTTGTTAAAGTTAAATCAAATTCCGTCCGGTTCAATAGTTCAAGATGTAAACATTCAAATACAACTCTTGTTAAAGTTAAATCTATTTTACAATGGGCTTTAGGTTATTGGGTTTATGATTCAAATACAACTCTTGTTAAAGTTAAATTAGGGTAGAGTTTCTAGAAAGCGAAAATCCTACAACATTCAAATACAACTCTTGTTAAAGTTAAATTCCAAATGTAGAAAAAATATTGGCTAAAGCAAAATAATTCAAATACAACTCTTGTTAAAGTTAAATGGGTATAAAACATATAAATCTGCATTGATAAATGCAAATTCAAATACAACTCTTGTTAAAGTTAAATATTTTATCCACCTGCTTTTGGTGATTTAAATAAAGAATTCAAATACAACTCTTGTTAAAGTTAAATCCAAAACCAATTCCAGCACTTGAGTCTCCTCCTCCATTCAAATACAACTCTTGTTAAAGTTAAATTTTTTGTCTGGGAGAAAATATCTAAGGACGCAAGAAAATTCAAATACAACTCTTGTTAAAGTTAAATTGTCCATCACTGTTAAGTCCAATCCCTATACTGTGTATTCAAATACAACTCTTGTTAAAGTTAAATACCTTTTACAAAACAACTTACAGATGGATTTCCATATTCAAATACAACTCTTGTTAAAGTTAAATTCTGTTGCTGGAACATCTAATTTAATCTCTTTATCCATTCAAATACAACTCTTGTTAAAGTTAAATTGGCATCCAGATGTATTATGATTCCAGAAAATGTAGAATTCAAATACAACTCTTGTTAAAGTTAAATTTTCTTTGAATTTTTTTAAAAATCTTGTTTATTTTTATTCAAATACAACTCTTGTTAAAGTTAAATATATACCAAAAGAAGCAAAAGACATAGTAAAATATGATTCAAATACAACTCTTGTTAAAGTTAAATGTACTAAGTTTAATTTGCAATATAAAATAGAAGAATTCAAATACAACTCTTGTTAAAGTTAAATCAAAAACAACTAACAAAGAAGGAAAAGAAGTAACAAATTCAAATACAACTCTTGTTAAAGTTAAATTTATTATCTAGAATGGGAAATTATGCACCATTTGTTAATTCAAATACAACTCTTGTTAAAGTTAAATGCTAGAGCTTGTGGACATAAAAGCATAAGTACAACAAATTCAAATACAACTCTTGTTAAAGTTAAATTAAATTTAATCTTATTCATATCAGGATACCATTTCTATTCAAATACAACTCTTGTTAAAGTTAAATTTGTGGTAAAGAAAAGATTTTACGAAAAGACCGTGATTCAAATACAACTCTTGTTAAAGTTAAATGATGCAGTGCCTGGAAAAGCACTATAAATTAGGAGCATTCAAATACAACTCTTGTTAAAGTTAAATTCATCACAATGTGGAAATGTATCATACCCTTTTTGGATTCAAATACAACTCTTGTTAAAGTTAAATTTAGAAGGGCAAATTATGTATGAAGCTAAAGGAGATTCAAATACAACTCTTGTTAAAGTTAAATGTAGATGGTGCTAGAGAATTTGCAGGAAAATCTCTATATTCAAATACAACTCTTGTTAAAGTTAAATATATCAGCTCCATTATAACACCATTCTTGGCTAGTATTCAAATACAACTCTTGTTAAAGTTAAATTACACCTTGACTTTAAAATTTTTATATGCTAAATACATTCAAATACAACTCTTGTTAAAGTTAAATCTCACTATAAACGCAATAGCGATACCGAATGATAAATTCAAATACAACTCTTGTTAAAGTTAAATAAATATGTGAATTAAAGTTATCGGTAGGTGATAAGAATTCAAATACAACTCTTGTTAAAGTTAAATTTGCTGTGTTACATAAGGGAATCCATATTCAACGCATTCAAATACAACTCTTGTTAAAGTTAAATCTAAAGACTATAAAGCCTTTTTAAGGGAACTAAGATTCAAATACAACTCTTGTTAAAGTTAAATATGCATAAGGAGAATAATATGGGAAATAAAAGCGGAATTAATTCAAATACAACTCTTGTTAAAGTTAAATACCTAATCCGCCAATGTCTATACTACAAGCAATCAAATTCAAATACAACTCTTGTTAAAGTTAAATTCTGAAAAACAAGCTGCCTGAAAACATTTCTGATGGATTCAAATACAACTCTTGTTAAAGTTAAATCGGAGTTTTATGTTGGGTTTGGCTGGAAGAATGCAGATTCAAATACAACTCTTGTTAAAGTTAAATAATTGCACTTGCAAGATTTTCCATAGCAAAAAAAATATTCAAATACAACTCTTGTTAAAGTTAAATGCTAGAAAAATCAGTATTTGTGATTTTCATTATACTATTAAAAGTATTGATATACAAGGATATTGATATTTTTTACCAGCGATAATGGTAATTTTAAAGATTTTATAAAAAGCCTTATTTTTCAGGTAATGAAAAGCTTTTTTAAGAATTTAACTGGTAAAATTAGAGATAAAATATCTTTGGCAAGTAGCATTTCTTTGGATTATTTCATCTTTTTTTCAAAGAGAAAATAATTATCTATACATGGATTGGGTTTATCATTTATATGATTGGGCATATTTTTTTCTTTGTGATATTTATTGAAAAATTCTATTATATGAAATCCGCATTTATTTATATAAAAATGTATATTTCTTTGTTCAAAATATGGCGTAATTGTTCTCCATGTGATTGTATCGGGATATTTTTTCTCAATGGTTTTCCATGTTGCAAGACCCAAGCCGTCTCCATGATATTTTGGTGATATGAAGAATAAATCTAAAGAATTATGATGAGTATTTTTGTCTATCATGAGAACAACACCGCCGGCACATTGATTATTATAAATAATGTGGAAAATTTCTGCATTTTTAGCAGTAAGTGAGAATAATATATCGTTTTTAGATGGAAGATATTCATTTGTGCCAAATTTTTCAATAATTGCAGGAGAAAAAGCCTCTTGTAAATTTTTGATAAATGTAGGATATTCTTTGGGAATTACTGGTTTTAATTCAATATCAAGGTTTGGGGACATAAAAAATTCCTTTCTATTAGTTGAATATGATTAAATACCATAAATAGTTTTACATAAATTAATGCCTGTTTTAGTTTTAAAAATTCTATTTAATGCATTTTCTATAGTTTGTTTTGAACAATTATCTTCATAAAGATTTACTAAGAAATCTGCTTCTATTAGGATTTGGTAATCTAAATCGTCAATATTATTGTAAGTATGATGATGGGCAATCAAGAAACATACTCTATCTATTACAGCAGTATCTACTTGAAGTTTTCCAAGTATTTCTTTAGCAGGTGCAGGGCCTTCTAATTCTTGATATTTTCCATTGCTACTATTGTATTTTTGTTCAGCAATTTTTATGCCGATATCATGCATTAAACCAGCGATTTCTAAAATATACAATTTATCTGAAGGTAAGTTTTCTTGTTCAGCTATGAATTTTGCAAAGCTATGTACTTTAAGAAAATGTTGAATGCGTTTAGGGTCGCCTTGATAATAATTAATCATTTCTAGTAATACATTATTTATATTTGTCATAATAAAAGCCTCCTAAGTATGGTTTTGTTTTAAGAATAAATGTTGAGTAAAATTTTTAATTTTATTTTAATACAATTTTAATATGATATACAAGCATAATCAGTATAAATTTTGTATAATTATTTTTGTAGTGCAGGATTTTAAAAGGGTTTATTAGAATTTAATAAGTATAATAAAATATAGGAGAATAAAAATTATGTTTAGTTTTATTATGTTTTTAGCAGTTATAACGACTATTTTGGCTTTTATTGGGTTTGATATGATAACACATTTTAGTGATATTGTGAATTTGATAGGAGCGGTGGCTTTAGGTGTAGGCGTCTTTTTGACATTTAAACCAAATAAGAAAAAGCAGATTAGTTTAGATTTAGATGATAGTGAAAATAGTAAATTATTGCAGGAAAGTTATCAAAAAGCGTTAGAGGATTATAATTATATAAAAGGCTCATTGAAATATATCAGAGATAGTGAATTAAAAATGCATGTGCAAGATATGCAAAAGGTATCTTTGAATATTTTACAATATCTACAAAAACATCCAGAAAAAATTACTTTAGCTAGAAGATTTATCGATTATTATCAGGATACTGTGGCTGGTTTAATTGAAAAATATGTAGAAATAGAAAATACGCAGTTAAATACAGATAGTGTAAATGATATAAAGGAAAGAACAAAAAATACTTTATATGGATTGAGTAATGCTTATACAGAGCAATTTGAAAAATTGATAAATGACCAATTATTAGATATGGACGCGGAATTAAAGGTCATGGAAAATACAATAAAAGCAGATGGTTTTGATGTGAAAAAGCAAGACCGCACTCAAGAGATAAAATCTGGCTTTAGCTATAGACGTAAAAATTGTATGCATGATAAACCTATGCAGAGAATGCGTTGGCAATTAAAACATTTACCAGAAAAATTTTTTGATAGTGATGAAGTTTTGCGTAAAAAATTAATTGCTGGAGGTCTAGGAATTTTATTTGGCGGTTTTGGCGCACATAAATTTTATTTAGGCAAAACTTTTATGGGCATTTTTTATTTATTATTTTCATGGACAGGCATACCTTTTATTGCGGGATTTATAGAAGGTATACGCTATTTATTTATGGATAAAGATGATTTTTATCGCAAATTTTTTGATAATATGAATAGAGGGTGAAACTTATGGCAGATATTAGTTTAGATGATTTAATCAAAGCAAAAACACAAACAATGGACAATAATGCTGATGCTCAAAATTGGCAAGTAATGACAAAAAAAGAAGAGATTGAGCAGGTTACAAAGCAAACAGAATTGATTTCACCAGAAGATAGAAAACGTATTGATGAAATAAAAGAAAGTATAGATTTGACGAATTCGCAGACTTCTGTACAATATGGCATAAATGTACAACGAAATATAGCGGAGTTTTCAGATAGTATTTTGAATAATATTCGCAGTAAAGATAGTGGACATGTTGGCGATTTATTAAGTAATTTAGTAGTAAAAGTAAAAGGTTTTGATGTAGACAGTAAAAATAGTGGCGGATTTATAAAGAAAATTCCTATTTTAGGCTCATTAGTTGGTAGTGCTAAAAGTATGATGGCAGAATATGATAAATTATCTGTACAGATTGATAAGATACAAGGCGAATTAGATAAAGCCCGCATGAGCATGATGAAAGATATTGTAATGTTTGATACTATGTATCAACGAAATTTAGAGTATTTTAAAGAATTGCAGTTATATATTAAAGCTGGCGAAGAAAAAATCTTAGAATTGCAACAGCATACTATTCCTAAATTACGTATGGAAGCTGTAAATTCTCAAAATCAAATGGCAGTGCAAGTAGTCAGTGATTTTGAAAATGCTGTCAGCCGTTTTGAGAAAAAAGTTCATGATTTGAAATTGAGTAAAACAATAGCTATACAGACAGCACCACAGATACGTCTTATTCAAAATAATGATAAAGTTTTAGTTGATAAAGTACAAAGTGCTATTTATAATACTATTCCATTATGGAAAAGTCAGATTGTAATTGCGCTTGGTTTATCTAGACAGCAAAAAGTTTTACAGATGCAACGTGAAGTAACAGATACTACAAATGAATTATTGCGACGCAATGCTGAAATGTTGAAACAAAATACAATAGAGACAGCACGTGAAACAGAACGTGGAATTGTAGATATTGAAACTGTAAAAAAAGTAAATGAAGATTTGATTTCTACTATTGAAGAAACTATTAAAATCCAAAAAGATGGACGTGAACGTCGTAAATTAGCAGAAGCTGAACTAGTACAAATTGAAGATAAATTAAAACAAACTTTACTAGCTCATCGCTAAAATATCATTAAATAAATTATAAAAATTAGAAAAAAGGATAATCCTAAAATAAGTGGATTATCCTTTTTATTTTATAATTTATTTATTTAATGTATCTTGACAGAAATTGATAAAAGATTGAGCTGCTTTAGAGATGTATCTATCTTTTTTCCATGCAAGTCCAACATCTACAAATATAGGGTCTTCTATTGGTAATGTTTTAATATGTGGTGTATCTTGAACTACGAAGTCTAAGAGGAATGCCATACCAACATTACTGGAGATAAGACCTTTTATCGTTTCGATTTGGTTTGATTCTAAAATAATATTTGGTTGAATATTGTGTTCTTTGAGTTTTTGTTGAATTAAATTACGGATAAAAGAACCTTCTTTTAACATAATTAAATCAATATTACTTACATCGCTCCAAGATAAAGAATCTTTTTGAGCAAGTGGGCTATCTTCAGGAACACAAGCTACTACTTGGTTAGTAGACATTGGTAATAACTGTAAACTAGGAGAAGCATTGGAGATGATGACAATACCAAAATCTAATTCATCACGTTCTAAGGATTCACGAATAGACATAGAGCCTTTTTCATAAAGATAAATATCTAAATGAGCGAATTTTTTCTGGAAACCAGAGAAAATTTTTGGGAAAAGATATGCTCCGATCATAGAAGGAATACCAATTTTGATAGTGCCTTTTTGAAGCTGTTTATAGTCATTAACTTCTAAAACGGCATCTTGAATATTACGCAAAGCAAGTTCAATGCGATTTAAAAATACAGCTCCTTCTGGTGTGAGTGATAATTGTTTTTGGCTACGTTCAAAAAGTTGTATGCCAAGTTCTGCTTCTAATTTTTTTATAGCAACTGTAATATTTGGTTGAGAAACAGAAAGCCGTTTGGCTGCTCTAGTAATATTTTTCAAACGGCTAGTCATTTGAAAGTATTCTA
>UMBC01049051.1_pt1 | contig 14347 bp, 31 predicted proteins | sample 1963871 | NCBI WGS metagenome assembly UMBC01 (sample SAMEA4835932, study PRJEB28245) | human gut metagenome | biome: gut microbiome; material: fecal sample | place: Denmark | collected 2008 | reverse complement strand
AAGACGGCGCTCTAACCAAGCTGAGCCACACCCCGGAACGAAAATTATCATAGCATAGAATTTTATAAAAAGCAAGCCATTTTTTAAATTTTTCAAATTTTTTCTACAATTTTCCAAAGCAATAAATAAACTACAAAAACAAAAGACGCCAAAACCTCATAAAAAAGATTTTGACGCCTATACATGAATCGGAGTGGCGGGATTCGAACCCGCAAAGCATTTTTAACGGAAACGCCGAAAATACAGGAAATGCTGATAAACACTGGGTTTGCAATAACGTCCGAAATGTACTATACGCGATAAAAATACACTATTTACATGGGTTTTACAACGCAATGCACCATGAATGCAACATGAAATGCAACATGGATGATTATGTAGCAATTCGGTGTTCTTCAATAAATTTCATAAACTCTTTCTGATTTTTCTTGCTATCTTCTTTGCCAAAAAGGATAAGCCAGGCTCTGTACTTTTCCCACGGCATATTTTCCGAGATAGGATTTGCAATATTATCAAAATATCCATCGATTTTATCATCAACAGCAGTACGGATTTCGGAGAAGGTCTGCGTGTATACTTTTTTCATGATTTTGTCAGACTTCCAACCTCCGCGCTCTTGGGCATACTTGTCCGGGATACGTAGGGCTGCCATAACAGATGCATTCAGGTGCCGCAGGTCGTGAAATGTCATATGTTTAAACCGGTGTTCGTCTTGGAACTTGATCCACTTGTGATAGATCTGGGCTTCGGTGAGAGTTACGAGTCTGTCCCCGGGAACCTTATCGATCAGAGATTTGATGTAGGGCGGGATCCGGTGCGTACGGTTGCGGTATTTGTTTTTAGCAATTTCCTTCCGGTGATCTTTTCCGCCAACGATCACAACAACCTCGGCAATGCGGATGTGATCCCCAGAGATTGATTTTGTCAGTCCTCGGATCTCCGACATCGAGAAACTGAGCCAGGTAGCAAGCAGGACCGCTAGCTCCAGCTCGTTGCCTTTGATCGCCGGCAGAAGTGCCTCCGCAGGTATCAGATCCGGCACACGATCAGGGACTTCGGGCAGTTCGATGTTGCGCAGGACATCATCCAGAGAGCTTGTATACTTACGGATTACGGATGCAATAAGGCTCCATTCGTTCTGAAGACGCTTTGGGGAAAGCGTCGCACCTTTTTTCCGGTTGCAAGGACGCTTGGATTCCATATTAATCGATTCCTGCAGGAGCTCCTTATCCATATCTTTGACACAAATCTGCATCAAGTCCTGAAAACCATTCCGCTGGATACACCTATAATCCTGGATAGTAGTAAGAGATCTGTTCAGGACCAGCCGGGACTCAATGTATTTGTCAATCAACTCTGTGAGAGGGAGAAGAGTATAATCTACTTTCTTTTGCTTCGGCTGCTTCGCCAGTTCTTCTTCCTTCTGCAGAATAAATTGCGCTGCTGCAAGTTCTACCGCTTTTTTGGTGGGTCCGGTAATGGTTTTATATTTTCTTGTCGTCTTCTGTTCGCCATTCGGCAGCAGAACAGGAGTGCCGTCTGCATTATAGACCGGCTCTGAGTGACTGTATGGCTTAATACACCATGTTCCACTCGGCAGCTTATAAGGTGTTGCCATAGTATCATCCTCCTTAAAATGGGCATAAAAATGCCCGGACATATGTTTGCATTGCAATCAGTCCGGGAAAATGATAAAATGCACTTGTTCAAGGTGATTTTATTCGGGTTTCCCGGTAAGATCAGATCAGCTCTGGTGTTGACGCACTGGGGCTGATTTTATGCCAATTTATGTCAAGATTTTTCTCGGCAAATCAGTTGACATTTTCAAAAAAAAGTGGTTATAATATGCATGTTAGCAAAACAAACAGTAGATAACTGATAAGCTAACCAATAAGATGAGAACATGGAACAGAAATGTTCTTAAAGTATTTAAGAGATAAGCTGATGGTGTTTCTGGTGTGTACCAGGAAATGTCCGTCAGCTTTTTCTCTGCTCATTCCGTAATAGGAAGAGGGTGTTCCAATAAATCCAGGCACATAACGCATCTCTTAAAATGGGTTGAATGCATACTGGCGTCTCTATCATATTGAAATAGGCTTATGCATATATTGCGTATTTGGTCAGCAGAATAGTTGTCAATATTTTTCAGTAAAATGCCGGCTTTCTTATTTACTTCTGCTACAGTATCAATTTCAGATAATAGTTGGTCCCAATCGGATATTTGGGGGACAGACTTTATCTGTTTTTTAATATTGGTTGGAATGATCTTGTCCCTGGTGTTATGAGCATTCATATATATCACAAGTTTTTCGTTCGTGGTGATATCCACAGTAGCAGAGACAGCATATTTGAATACCGGGAGCAAACGAGTGTAGCCGAGGGACTTAAAACGATCCATGCACATATTATTCGCATCAAAGTGTTTGTTATCCAGCAGGATGTCTTCAAAAATAGCATCCTCTTGGAGCAATCCATAACCGTATTTGTTTAATATACTTTCTCTATATCCGATAGCAATAGCCAGAGGCTTGTTGGCAAGATCCAGATTTGAAAGATCATCAAGCCCCACAATCACGGAAGAGGCATCTTTAGAGGATACACTCTGATCAACGATGGTCTTGACTATTTTGCGGGTTTCACGAATTCTTACCGGAGATATTCCGGGAGTAATTCGATTTAAAATATCGTACACAAGAGAATAGTTATCTGTCTGGATTTCTGTTATAGGAATCTCGACACCATTTTTAGTGGTAATAGTCCGTTTAATCTCACGTAAAGTATCTTCGTTCTTCTTATAGCTGATAAATACGAAATGCTCATCAATATGCTCCAGCTCGTTGGAAGTAAGGCAACCAAGAAATTCCGAAATAATAAGCTGCACATTTTCATCAGTAAAAGAGTAACCAAGGAAGATGATGGGCGATTCTGCAAACAAAGTCAGCATTTTAGCAATAATAAGCTTTCTTGATTCGGAAAAATGGGTGTAATCGGAATCTGTTATCACAATGGAATTCGCATCGGTTACACTGCCGTGAATTTTATATATTTCCGCAATATTATAGCTGTCAGAAGAAAATAATTCATTTTGATGGACAAACACTTTAAAATCAGTGGAGAATATGTATTTTTCCAAAAATAAATCATAATTCGTAGTAATTACCGCTGATATTTTATTTTTCAGCGCTTTAAACTTGACTATTTCATCATCTGTTTTGGCTGAGTGATAAAGTGTCATCTTTTTAAAAAATTTTGCAAGAAACATTTTGTAAGGAGAGATACCGCGCTGAACCCAATTAGGATTTTTTACACGATCCAGTTTAATCTTTCTATCGTAGAATGCGGAATTAAACTGATCCTCGATTATTGATGCCAGCTTTGTGTTCACCTCAAAATCAGTCAGACCCTGCCGGCTAAACTGATCTTTATATTTTTGAAATTGAAATGGATCGTCATTGAATTTTTGAAAAGAAAGTAAAAGCAATTCATTCCAGTCAGGATACCTATATAAATATCTTTTGGAAATACCGGATCCAACGAATAAAACAGGCATTCTTTTACTTTCTACAATTTTATCTAATACAGTTGATGACATACTCACATTCCTTTCTGGTGCACCGGTGCAACTAATCCAGTGAATTAAAGGCATCGATAAGAGCATCCTTGTTAGGTGCGTCATCACAGATCAAAACATACTGATTATGGATGGCAGAGGGAGTGATATCAACATTGAAACCTTCAAGCATTACTTTTCCAGTGGATACCAGATCCTTATATTTCTCGGAATCGGTGTCATATTCGTAGATCTCGACATTGCAATCGGTATATTTCACACCGCTGATAGCTCCGATCATTTCTCCGGCCATTTCAATTCGTTCACCACTGACAAGATCAGAGGATTCCAGGTACTCGCACAGGGCTTTCAGAGATTTTGTGGTTTCCTGCGGAGAATAGTTGCTTGCGATGCTGTCGATTTCAGCCTGGATGGTCTCGTTTAGAGATTCTACGGCAGCAGTCATATCTTCCGGAGCTGTAGTATCTATAGATTCTGATGTAGCGGTTTCGGCTGTGGCAGGTTCACTGGTAGCAGATACATCTGCAGGAGCTGCACCGCAAGCAGTACAAAAGATGGATGTTGCAATTAACAGAGTACAAATTTTCTTTTTCATATAATTTCCCCTTTTCATATTAGTATTTATATCAGCTCCAACACGGAAACCGGGTCGAAGTAGATAACATAATTATCATATTGCACGCAGATACCATACTTGCTCCGATAGCACTGCAGGGCTTCCTGCAGAAACTCCTCTGTGACACCCAGGTAATCAGCCATCTCATAAGAGGTAGTATAGTGTGCTTTGTGGCAGGAGATGATGCCGTGTAGTCCGATCAGTTTGTTGTAACTCCAGAGACGCGCCCGGAGCTCCTGCTTGCGGTTGGCATCTGAGGACTGATCGATAATGTCTCCGACGGTAGTATGGTAGTGCCCCAGCTCTTCGGCAAGCACGCAGGCTCTCTGTGTGGATCGCCGCACGGTCCGGTTAATACCGATCACATCATTACGGATCAGACCGTCTGCCAAGGACTGGAACGGAGCATCTTCTATTACATATACATTTTCATCGGCAGCTTCCTGCAGTAAGTTCTCATAGGTCAATTCGCATCATCCTTTTTTTCAGGTCTTTTCAGAAGGTTCATATCAGTCTGCATCTTTTCTGTCTCATCAGGATCATCGGCATGATCATTGCGAGCAGCAGTCACGAGGGTATCGAATGGAATCGCCATTGGAATAGCAATAGCTTTATGGTTAGCGGAATATTGCAAAATCTGAGATAATTCTGATATTCGTTTTAACGCCTCTGCTTTTCCCTCCGGATTTAAAATATTATAGAATTCACATATTCTTTCAAACGTTTCATCGATGGATATGTCGGTATCTGGATCATCCCACCCCATAAGTTCTTGCGGAGTAATTTTTAATGCCTTTGCAAACTCACGGATTTTTGACTCTGCCAGATCGACTTCACCCTTTTCGATTTTGGCTATGGAAGATCTATCCTTATACCCAGTTAGTTCTGCGAGACGATCCTGAGACATCTTTAACTCCAAACGTCGAGCTTTAATATTCTTATATAGAGCAAGCATGGCTGCACTCCTTCCTTAAGTTGTTGTAAGCCTATAATAGCACTTTGTGTAAAATAATTCAACAAAATTATTAAAAACTGTTGACACAAATTCACACTGGTGATATAGTGAATTTAGTTCACGAAAAGGAGATGATTAAAAAGTGGCAAATGTGGAACTGCTTAAAAAGAAAATAAGTGATTCTGGGATGACTGTGTCTGCGATAGCTGATAAATCCGGCATTTTGAGAGAGACATTGTATAACAGGATGAAATCCGGTAATTTTTATGCTTCAGAAATTGTGGCATTAACCAATGTGCTTCGTCTTACCAGAAAAGAAAGAGATGATATTTTTTTGCCTTAATGTGTGAATATAATTCACTATACAGATAGGGAAGGAGGAATAACCAATGGAAAAGGTAGATGAGCTGATCGATGCACTGGCGGAGCATATCAAAAAGCGTATCGATGAAGGTAACGACATGGAGAATGAGATTATCGAAAAGACAAAGGCTCTCGCAGAGTTGGTGTCAGCAAGAGCCCAGTGGGATTAATGATCGTTGCCGGTTTCTTTATCGATAGTATCAACAATGGTATTGAAGAAGGTAGTTACTTCATTAGCTGTGTCAGATGCATCTGAGCATTTTACAATCAATCCGTTTTGAATAGCTAATTCGGTAAAAGTTTTGGCAAGTGTGAACTTTGTTGATTCATTCAAAATCATAACATAATCTCCTTTCTTTTGTACTCGGCTCTGGCAGGAGCCTGTAAGTACAGTATAAGAAAAGAAGTGATCATATTCAATATAACCATGCTTCGATTTATCGAACAAACCACTTCGGAGAATCGAAGTGTAGTAGCAAGATTTTAGAAGAGTATACACGCATGGGAGTTAATTTGCAACGGATCAGCAGTAGGGAAGGAGGAATAACCAATGCTGGACAAAATCAACATTCTGGGTGTGACATATCAAATCATGGAAGTAGAAGTAGTCAATAAGGAAGAACCGCGAAAAGGAGAAATTGATTTTCTCACCGGTGTTATCAAGATTGACAAGAATATGCCCCAGGAACTGAAAGAGCAGGTGCTAATGCATGAGATTCTGCATGCGGTATGTGATCTGCTTGGATATGAGAAACTTTGTTTTGATGAAAAAAAGGTGCAAGGCCTTGCAACAGCCCTACACCAGATTTTCAAGTCACAGACTATTTTTTCTTCTTAGAAGGTGTCTGAGACAGAGCACTTCCGGCAGCAGTTTTGGAAGCCTTGCTGGTCCGACCGTCACGAAGAACCTTAGAGGCAGCAGAAGCAGCGCGAGCGGAAGTCTGTTTTGTGTTTCTAGGAATGGTCAATACCTCCTTTCTAAATAGTGTTGGGAACATTTGTTCTAACTACATTATAAGAAAACAGTACGGACTGTGCAATATTAGACTTATTTCGATTTATCGAAAATGACATTTCGAAGAATCAAAATTTGAGTTAGAAGGGAAGTGAAAAGGATGCCGAAATCTAATTTCTTGAAAACAGAATCTGTGAGAATGAAATATGAAGCCAGGGCGCAGGCAGGCATCAGACGGTACATGTCACTGCGCCGGATCACGGACGATAAGATCGCGGCTAAGCAGAATGTGCAGGCAAGGACGATTCAGAACCGCATAAAGGATCCAGGATCTATGCAGTTGAGGGATCTGTGGGATCTGGCAGAGATTCTGGATGCTCCGGTCGGAGAACTGGCTGGCGGAGATCTGCCGGAGGAAATGATGGCAAAGCTAATGCAGATGAAATTTGACTAAAGATTTCGTGCCGTGCCCTGTACGTGGTGTTTCTGACAGCACCACCTCCCCTCTTATTAGCCTTTTTAGTGTGGTGTCCAGTGTGATAACTGGGCATCACGTAGAGGGTGCGGACAAGCATCGGGAAGGAGGTAGAAAGTGAAAAAGATATTTAATCTGTCAAATCTGTACGGAGTCGCAGCATTATTATTGCTGTTTATCCTTCCGGCAGGATTTACAGAGGCAGGAATGTACATATCTGCTATTGCATGTGCAGTAATCGGATTTATATGTGCACGTCAGTCCATAAAAGAAGATGGACAAATAAAATAGGATCCCGCACCGACCAAAGCAAGGGATCCTAAAAACAACACTGTTAATGCTATTTGTGTCTATTATACGGCACGGAAAGGAAAAATGCAATGAAAAAAACAATACTGATGTATGAAAGTGACAAGGAGAACCACATTGGCACAATTAAGGCTGAAGGAGAGTTATTAGAACTTATAGCTGGAGCAGGTGCGATATTGAAGGCTGTTTCTAAGGCAGCAGCTAAGTCGTTAGGTGAAGAACCGGAAGACATGGCAATTAGAATTGCCGGTGCCACAATTGATATGCTTATGGATGAGAAGAAAGGAGAAGACAATGAGTAAATTAACGAATGACGACAAGAACAAAGTTAGAAATTTCATGACAGCATCATTACCGGACCTGGAAAATATCTGTAAACACATCACTCAGTGTGGACTGGCTCCTGATAAGATCGTAAGCATTGCCGTGACAGGAGATGGTTATATCAGCATTGATTTCCATGAATTTAGTGGAGCAAGTGTATACAGAGGAAATATCTGCGATCACGTAAGAATGAAATTTGAGGAAATAGAAACACTGGAAGTCCAGAGATAAGGGGGACGAAGGATGTATCCGTATAGATGCTATGGCTGCGGCGGGATGTGTGATGCCGGGGAACTGGAGAACGGTGTCTGCTATGACTGTCGCCAGGAAGATCTCCGGCGGATGGAAGCCAGGAGCTTACAGACCAGGGTGGAACTTAATCAATTGATCCGGGCAAAATACAGAGAACAGGCTGATGGTCAGATGGTGATGGTACATGGGTAATGCGATGGAACAGGAACTGGTGGAACTTGGTCTACACCGGGAGAACCTTTATAAGAGACAGCACGAAGCATATGAAATGGAGGAAAGAAATGATGGAGAGTTACGAAGTACAGGTACAGCAGCAGGCAGGAGAGATCAGCTGTGATTTTAATGCTGCGAAAGCTTATCTGAATGAAAGGCTGGAAGAATATCGCAATGTGGTATTTACCGAAGATAGTAAGAAAGAAGCAAAGGCAACGGTGGCCAGTCTTCGGAAGGAAAAGAAAGCCTTTACGGACCGTGTGAAAGAGGTACGTAATGAATACATGAAGCCGCTGGAAGAATTTGCTGCCAGGGCGAAGGTACTGGCAGATATGTATGATCAGCCCATCAATTTTATCAATGATCAGGTGACGGCCTTTGAACAGCACCGCATTGAGGAGAAAAAGGAACAGATCAAGGAATTATATTTGGAATGCATGGGCGACATGCAGGAAGAACTGCCGCTGAATAAGATCTATAACAGTAAATGGGAGAATGCGACGACAAATCCTACACAGATTCGCAGAGAGATGATGGATCGCAAGGAAAGTGTAAAGCAGGGACTGGACGCCATCCGTCAGATGCACTCTGACGTAGAGGAGAAAGCTATTGCAATGTTCCTGGCATCTTTTGACCTGACGAAGACGATCCTTTACATTAACCAGTATGAACAGCAGCAGAAAGAGATCATTGCGAGAGAGCAGGAACGCATCCACCGGGAAGAAGAGGAACGCATCCGCCGGGAGGAGCGTGCAAAGCAGGAAGCAGAGCGGCGGGAACGAGAATCTCTTGAAAGAGCAGAAAGAGAAAAGCAGGAGGCACTTGCGGCGGCAGAAGCGGAGAAACAGGCTGCGGTAGAACTGGCAAAAGAAGAGGCTGCGCAGGAAGTAATCGATGCTATGATCCCGCAGGATCTGGAAGGAGAAAGTAACCTGTATGAGTATCGTTTTGCTTTGACAGCAGAAGCGAAAGAGAAACTGGAGATGTATCTGACAAGCGTTGGCATTGACTGGGAGCTGATCTGATGGAAGATAATCTGAAAATCTATAATGCGGTGAAGAAGGTGCCCAAAGAAGCGCAGCGCCCTATCACCGGCGGAAGACTGAAAGGCAAGACGGAAATCAATCCGATGTGGTGGATCAAGGCACTTACAGAGCAGTTTGGACCCTGCGGAATAGGATGGTATTACGAGGTCGCCAGACAGTGGTTGGAACCGTCCGGTTCAGAAGTGGCAGCTTTTGTGAATATCCAGCTGTACATCAAGGTTGGCGATGAGTGGTCGAAACCTATCTCTGGCGTTGGCGGTGCAATGTTCGTGGAGCAGCAGAAGGGCGGTGCCTATGTGTCGGATGAATGCTATAAGATGGCTACCACCGATGCAATCTCCGTAGCCTGTAAGCAACTGGGTATCGGAGCGGATGTGTACTGGGAGGCGGACAAGACCAAGTATACGGATCCTGCGCAGCCTACTGAGAATGACAGAAAAAGACTGGAGCCGGTATTTTCCGAGTTGAAAAGGATAGGCTACAGTGCTAATTCGGTATGCAAGACTTATAAGATTGCCAGTGTGTATGACTTATCAGATCTGCAGATCAAAGATTTCTTGCAAAAGACCAAGAATATGCCGGATAAGGAGGCAGGCTGATGGAATTTACCGGAAAAGTGTCCGGGATCACTATGGATTACGCAACAGGAAAATATAATATTGCATTCCAGGCTGACTCTATCGATGAAGTGTCCCGCCAGTATGACAGTATTAAAGATCTGGACAGGCTGGTGATTACTGTGAAAAAGTGGCGCAAGAAGAGATCTCTGGATGCAAATGCATATGCGTGGGTGCTCATGACCAAGATCGCTGATGCGCAGGAGTACCCGACCACGAAAGAAGAGATCTACGAGAAGATGCTGAAAGATTACGGTGTGCTGGAGGAGGTAGATGGTGTTCCTATTACCGTTACGGTGAAGGCATGTGTAGATATGAGTCGGATAACCGGTCATTGGATGATGATTAAGACCAACGGCACATTCAATGCCTACGCCATGATTAAGGGATCCAGTGATTACGATACGAAGGAAATGAGTCACTTTATTGATGGAATCGTAGCAGAAGCCAAGGAACTTGGAATAGAGACCCTTCCGCCGGCAGAACTGGAAGAAATGATGAAAGCGTGGAAGCCATGAAGAAATGTTGGAGCGTGCTTACAGATGATATGAGCCATTGTTATATTACAGATTTGAATGTGGTTCATATCCATCACATATTTAATGGCAGCCGAAAGGCAGCCAGTGAGGAAAGAGGATTCCTGGTACCCCTGCACCCTACCTTACATACCTTGGGACCCGAATCCGTCCATATGAACCCGAATAAGGGACTTGATTTGCGGTTGAAGCAGGATTGCCAGAGGTACTATGAGAAACATTATGGGACCCGTGAGGAGTTTATACAGGAATTTGGAAGGTCTTACCTATAAGGTTGCAACACCTGCCCTGCGGGGCGAAAGAAACCGTTCATGTAGTGGTGTCTCACAAACAGCCATTATTATTGTCAGGGCGGACGGTGATCCGCCCGGGAGGTGATACGTATACTGATCGAGAACTACATCCCTTTTGGATATAAGAACCGGATATCCCGGGAAAAACTGGTATCTGATACGAGAATGAGTGACCGAAAAATCCGGAAGGCAATGGAAGAGGATCTTCTGCTCCGCGGTACTCTGATCATTAATATAGACAATGGGTATTTTAGACCGGACGGTAGCCTTGAGGACCGGCAGAAAGCCAAAGCTTATCTTTTCCGGGAGATGGCAAGAACCAGCAGCTGTAACAAGCGCTGTAAGGCTATACGGCGGTGCCTGACCCCTAAAGCAGAGAATACTGGTCAGATGTCGTTGAAAGATTTCGGAATAGGGTAGGTGGGCTGAATGGATTACATAAAGCTGAGCCGAAAGATACTGGATTGGGAATGGTATGGGAATATAAATACCTGCCGTGTATTTATTCATATGCTTTTAAAAGCCTACTGGAAAGACAAGAAGATTGAGGGAAACTGTGATTCCCAGGGGTTCATTCCCTTCATCGTATGGGCGATTAGCGGAGGAGACACAACTCACGGTTGACGAAGTAAGAACCGCAGTAAAGCATCTAATTTCTACCAAGGAGATTACCAAGCATGCAACCTCGAAATACACCGTATTTACGGTAAATAATTACGATGCTTACCAAATCATCCCAAGCAGTTTCCCAACCGATTCCCAAACGATTCCCAACAAAAGAAGAATATAAAGAAATAAAGAATTTTAAAAAAGAAGTACCTAAAGGTACTAAGAAAAAATTTGAGCCACCGTCGGTTGATGATGTCAGAACTTACTGCCAGGAGCGTGGAAATGGAATTGATCCTGAGTACTTTGTTGATTTTTACAAAGCCAAGGACTGGATGATCGGCAAGAACAAGATGAAGGACTGGAAAGCAGCAGTCCGTACTTGGGAGAGAGCCGAACGGAGAGCACCTGAGCAGAAGACGGATAAGATCAACAAGGGAATGATGCGTAGCAACTACGGAGACATGGCAGAGCTGGAGAAGCAGTTGTTGTCGAATTGAGGAAAGGAGAATGGGAATGTCGCAATATCAAGATGTCAATGCTATATGTCCTTTCTTTTTGTCCGGCGATAAGCAGCGGATCACCTGCGAGGGACTGATTGACAAAACCAAGTGTATCAACCGGTTTGATTTTGGCAAAGACCGGGAGCAGTACCGTAGCAAGTACTGCGACAAACATTACGAGCGATGCAGAATTTACAGGGCATTGAATCAAAAATACGAGGAGGAACAGGATGGGAAAACTTAATGTGGCGGTAGCCATGATGCATCTGTATCCACTGTGGATCCGGGTGCGGCTCCGGGATGATTACCCGGATACGGATCATGAGATCTACGGGTACACGGTCAATGCCGATGGGGCGTACATGGAGTTTCGGGACGGGATGCGGCTGGATCTGACCAACCTGGGGCAGATAGCGGAGGTGGTCTGATGGAGATGTCAAATGAGGAGATCATCCGGAGATATAAGCAAGCCAAGCATAAGGCAGCGCAGATACAGATCCTTGCAGAACTCAATGCCTGCCCTAAATGCAAGATTTTGGAGATTGTCAGTGACAGCATAGCCCCTAAGCATCCAGCTCCGGCACAACCGAAGGAACAGCCGGAAACGGTCAAGGCGATGGAAAACTTGGCATCCTTTGAAGAGTATGTCGTAAACCGTATGGATGAGATAGATGGACAATTAAAGGCGCTGGAAAAGGAATATGCCGATTTATCGGTTACATTGCTGACAATCGGAAGATATGGAGAAGAGAGGGCATCGGTGCATGAGTGAAAGATTTTATGATGAGGATGAACTGTATGATATGCAGAAACATCCCAGCGTGCGGGCAATCCGCATCGGACGCACGAAACCATATGACTGCAGCTATCCAGTGATGGTAGAGAGACCGAGGATTCCGGAAAGGAGTAAGGATCATAAATGACACAGTACTGTAGATATTGCTGTTATCTCTGCGTAGGAGATGCAAATTATTGCAGCGAGAAACAGCAGACCATGAGTGACGCTGTGGCAAAGTCTCCGAACCGGTGTCACAGTTTTGCTCTCAATCCCATTGATGCGTTTGGGGAGAATGAGCGAGGATATAAGCCCCGGGAGCCTAAGAAGAAACAGTGCGACGGGCAAATGAGATTGGAGGTGTAGAGGATGCTGGAAAGACATTTATTCAAAGCAAAGCGTATGGATAACGATGAATGGGTAAAAGGCGCATTATGTGAAACATCATGGGGGAGTAGTTTTATTATCAAAAATGATCCAAATATAGTGCCGGACACTATTAAGGTAGATCCGGATACAATCTGCCAGTGCACTGGAATAAGTGATCACGATGGAAATCTGATATATGAAAATGATCTTGTTGCAAGTGAAGATGAAACCTGCGTAATCAAATGGGATGAAGAATCCGCACGATATTTGATGGTGTTGATTGATGATGGATTAGAGGGGGCATGTAACAGCTTTTGGGGAAAAATTGTTAGAGTGGTCGGCAATGTATTTGATAATCCGGAACTGTTGGAGGTAGATCATGACGGAGAATGAAGCGATAAGAGAATTTCAAAATATTAGACCTCATAGTGGAATGATTCCAGTGCGTATGGCAGAAGCGGTAGATACGGCAATCAAGGCACTGGAAGAAGTACAGCAGTACCGCCAGATTGGAAAGATTAGCACCTGTAAGAATGCAGTTGAGATCTGCAAAGCTATGATCGAGCGTGGGATTGACCCGGACAATATCGCTGAGTACATCAAGTTTGAGGATAACCTGATGCAAAGAGGGTACGACCTCAAAAGGCTGCTTGAGATGATGGAGAAGCATAAGCAGTACTGCCAAATCGGCACGGTGGAGGAATGCCGTGAAGCTGTGGAGAAGCAGACAGCGATTTCAAGAGAGATTATCGAGGGAAAATACTTCTGCCCAAAGTGTCATAACCTAATGCCTTATCCGGGATATTGTGGGTGCGGGCAGAAAGTGTATTGAGAGGAGGTCGAACGATGGGAAGACTGATTGACGAAGGCGAATTGGTTAAAGTACTAGAAGAAAGAGCGACAAATGAAGCTATCTGCGGATATATGACAGCCTACGATGTTACTAATAGCATTATTGATGAAGTGAATGAGCAGCCGACCGCCTACGACCAGGACAGAGTTGTGCAGCAGTTGGAAGAACGCACAGCATTCCTTAAAGACTGTACGAAGTATGGAAATAAAACAGCAGAGCAGCAGTCAAAATCCTACGACACTATGATGATGTATGAGGTTAAGGATTTGGTAGATGATTTGTTGGAGATTGTAAAGGCAGGTGGAGCAGATGCAGAACATTGATTACACCGCCCTGTACGAGCAGAATACGGACTTTAAGCGGTATGTTGACAGATACTGCGTAAAGCACCGAATCAGCGTCGCAGAAGCCCTACAGCACTATCTGGTGCAGATGGCGGGGAGGATGTACAAGGAGCAGAGCGAAAGCTATAGGGAAATTATTAAAAAAGTATAAAAATTATTTGAATATGTAGAAAATATGATCCATAGCACCTGTTATTCTATCAAATTAATTATAGAACGTTCTATATAGAAAAGAATGCGGGGTGAGACTATGTTAGAGCAGATTATTATCAATATAATATCTGGACTGATTGCGAACTACATATTCAAGTTAATTGATAACGATTAGAAAGGAGTAAGAGGTTTGCTGGCCAGCGTGAAAGAGCTCTTTAC
>UMBC01026283.1_pt1 | contig 14433 bp, 9 predicted proteins | sample 1963871 | NCBI WGS metagenome assembly UMBC01 (sample SAMEA4835932, study PRJEB28245) | human gut metagenome | biome: gut microbiome; material: fecal sample | place: Denmark | collected 2008 | reverse complement strand
CATTCAACAGAATAAAAGAAACGTGAAAGACCGTTTATTTTCAAGAAAAATTGAAAGTGAGTGGTCTTTTTTATACATCTAAAACGGATTTTTATTAAGACGTTTTGAAGGGATGATTCGATGTGTCGAAAAAGAAACAATGGAATGGGTTTGCTTATATTCGAGATTAATAAAAAATATTCAATAATAAAAAGATGATGAGGTATGGTTTTTGTGAGTGCTTGAGAAACTCAAATACTGAACATTGAAAATATCAACCTTTTGGTTTATAATATGTCTAACATTACTAGGTTCTTAGAGTATAAGTTTCAATAGATAAGGTGGAATTAATGAACACATCAAATTTAATTAAAAACTTATGTAAAGAAAAAGGCATTAGTGTTGCAGAATTGGCTCGTAGAATTGGTCAGACACCGCAGAACTTCAACAAAAAATTAAAGCGAGAAACTGTGAGTACAGAAGAACTTATGGAAATAGCTGAAGTACTGGGAGTTGTATTTGAGCAGTCTTATATTCTTGAAAACGGAGAAAAACTAACTATTACAAGTGAGTCCTAATAAATGGACATATGGTTTTGTATTATAAGCATAGATTGCAGAAGCTTTCTGCAATTATAGACACCAGATGAAAGGAGAGCTGTGGTAGTTTTTGAAACAGATATCACACAAGCTGATTATGCGTAACATAAATGAGTTAATAGGAATAATAAACGGCATTAGCTACGATGGTATTATCAACAAACTAGAGGTAGCAAGATTATCTTCATGGGTAAAAAAGAACAGAAACTTATCTTACGAACATAAGCAAGCTCACTTAATTTCGCTGGTAGAACAAGTTCTTGAAGATGGAATAATCACAGACGAAGAACGAGAAATGCTTTTAGAAAATTGTAGTCAGTATACAGCTTTTGAAACTGATTCCATCGCTAAGGTTTATGAGCTTAATGGAATCATTGAAGGTATTATTTGTGACAATGAAATTAACGAAAAAGAAGTATGTCGTTTGCAGGATTGGATGAGAACAAATGAATCTTTTATTCGTTATCATAAACCATCTAAAACTATCTGTGAAAAAATCGATCAGATACTTGAAGATGGTATTGTTACTCAGGAGGAACAAAAATCACTTCTAGAAATGCTGAAAAAGAGATTAAACGATGCTCAGATAGAAACAAAAATAGGATACTTAAAAAACTGTGTCAAAGAAAGGAAAAATCTCGGCATTGATTTGATTGATTTATTGGATAATGCTGATGCAATAGATATTATTCATAGTCGTGCAGAGAGTCAACTGGGAAGTACGTTAAATTCGTATTCAGGTACTTATGTCCGCGATCCTGAAATTGTATTCGTATCTCTTGTTTTGATTGGTATGCTTTATTATGATGGGGCCTTTTATGAATCGGTAAGAAAAACTTACAAGAGTTTGTATCAGCGTTATTCGGAGCAAAAGGTAGAAGGTCTTATTCGAACATTATTAAATAATTACAGAGCAAAGGATGATGCAACAGGCACAAAGACTCGTATTATCAATGTGGTATTAGCGGGATCTATTGTACCAAGCTATTATCTGGGATCATTCTTTGAATTTATCTATGACATATATAAGTTGAATTTTGATAGCAACTTACCTGATGATTTATATGGCGAGTTTCAGTTTGTTTATGACGGATTGCAGAATGTGATGTGTTCTGAAAGTGACGAAGTTCAAGTTAATGTAACTAAGAAAACATATAAATTGATTAAATCAACAAAGCAGCTGATTACTAATCCTATATATAACGATGCTGTTATTAAGCTTAGTATCATTGTTGTTAGGCTTATTGATAAATATATTTGGGGCAAGGATAATGTCCTTTACAATCCATATTTAAAAAGAGGATATCAAGAATGGCTTTCAACAATCAATAGAGAGAAAGAGTATGGAAATCGCAGTAAAGTCGAACAATTGAGATCACGATGGGAACCAGAATTTGTTTTGACTCGAAACACAATTTGTTTAGTTCCACCGACTCATCGTGTGAAAGCTACATATGATTATCGAGCAATCCGAATCATTGTTAAGAAAGAGGAAAAAGTTATTTATGATGATTATGTAGAAGATATTCGTGAGATTATTGGTGGATATCAGATAAAGAATCATGCAATTGAACTCCCTAATCCTCTTGGAAGAATTAATTATCAGCTGGTTGCAGGAAATGAAATAATTTATGATAGCAAAACCAGACTGCACCGTAACTTTATTGTGTTTGATGAGAGAGGACAAGAACTGGCAAATAATAAAGATTATTCTGGAACAGCTGTTTTTTGTACAAAGAGTAAGGTTGATAAGTTGCATTTATATTTTTCGGGAGAGGCATATTGTCTATCCTCATATATTGCACACTTGGGAGATGCTATCCTTATAGAAGATAAAGTGTTCAATTTTTCAGAGATGATCCGTCCTGGTGTGTTTGGCGAAAAGCATGAGGGATATTTCGTTGCACAGGATGATTGTAAATTTGAAGTATTTAAAGATGAGGTAATCCTTGTATTTGAAAGTGAGTTTACGGACAGTGGTTTTGAAATACAAATAAATCAGCGTTCATATAAGATTGATGCTTTTGAATATTCTACAGTTGAAAGAAAAGGTGTTAATAAGTATTCTCTAAAACTTGGATGTTTAGGCTCTGGAATTTATCAGCTAAGAGTGAATGCGTTACATTCGGGAAAAAGAATTAGTGTGCTGCGCACTCAATTTGCTATAGATAAAAAACTATATGTTGAGCAGGTTGAAAACAACAATGATTCGTATATTGTTTCTGTAGATTCTGATTTGATGCCAGAACCAATTTTTGATGAGATAAGTGTTCAGGATTTTAGAGAAGATTGGATTAAGTTTAATTGGAATAATCAGGAGTATATTTATTATGTTCCTTTCCGATTCCCGTTATACAGGATTGATAATGGTGCCTGGAAGTCATTCTCACAAGAAATTTGGATCGGCGATATTACTCAGGAAAGTTCAATTGATTTGTATGGATGCAAATATGACAAAATATGCTTGCTAACCAGTACAGGTCAAATTATTGAAGAAGCACCTAGACTTAAGACGGAAGGAGTATTTAGCAGGTTTTCTGCAGGATTTTTACTGTCATATAAGTCGCATTATGATTATGTAGGGATTTCTTTACTTGCAGAAGATCGTTACCAGGATGGAATTTTGTGTTATAACAAATGCATTCTTGACGAGGCTAAAACAACAGTTATTTATAGTCATGAAGATAAGGCGATAGTTGTTACACCATACTTTTATGGGCAAGGGAATATTAGATTCAAAGTAATCGATGATGTGAATAATGTCATATACACAAGTTTTGCTTTAGACAAGGACGTTCCAGAATATGTATATGATTTATCGTCTTTTATAAATTATAAAGTGATTTTCTTTGAGAAAGAGAGAGGACTATCACTTAAAAAAGAACGTATTTTAAAGGAATTTCCAATCGTCTTTTATGCGAGAGAAGATTTCATAGGAAAATCCTTCAAAATCAAGGAGGTTTACTTTGATCAGTTTGTCAGAGGAGAGTTCCTAAGAAAGAAACATTACTTTAATACAACGTATGTTTATTTTAAAGAAATGATAAGTGGAAATGAATATATAGGTGAAGTATATGTAAGAACATATCATGGTGCTTTTATGTTGGATAATATAAATCCCGTTGATATTGAAATATGTAGCGATGTTATAGACGGGATGATAGAATTGTCCATTACTAAGGATGGCGACGGGCTGTTACTTGATTTCGAACATCATGGAATTATGAATTCAATGGATGACGATAAAGCTGTTGATATCTTTTCTTACAATATCGATATGAAGGGAGTTGAATCAGTGTGAGCAAGAGAAATCCTATTGAACGATCTCAATATATAAATAATCAGTATAAAGAATATCTCAGGTCTTCCTTTGAATTTAAAACTCCAAAGTTGCAAAAATTGTTTGAGCAACAATTGGAAGTTGAAGATTTATTTAAGGGACCCTATGTCGATTTAAATTTGCCATTTCAAAGAGGAATGTCCTTGGATGAAATGATTGCAGATGGTGCGGTATGTAAATCATTTCATAGATTGGGAGATATGAATTTCGAGAGACCTTTATATTCTCATCAGGAAGAGAGTATTAGGCATATTTGCTCTGGTCGAAGCGCAATTATTACAACGGGTACAGGATCAGGAAAGACAGAGAGTTTCTTATATCCAATCTTAAATGAATTGATGTCAGATGTAGAAAATGGTAATAGGGAAGTTGGTGTTAGGGCAATATTTTTATATCCAATGAACGCTCTAGTAAACGATCAGATTGATCGTGTAAGAAAGATACTTACACAATGTCCTGAAATTACATATGGATTCTTTACAGGCGAAACGAAAGAAAGCATTCCGAAGGACTATCGTGAGAAATATGGCGCAGAGAACGATACCTTTATCCCTGAGAATGAATTGGTTTCGAGGGAAGAGATCAGAAAGAACCCGCCACATTTGTTGTTCACTAATTATTCCATGTTGGAATATTTACTGATCAGACCAAATGATTATTCGATCTTTGCACCGGAGAGGCTAAACAATTGGAAGTTTGTTGTTCTTGATGAGGCACATTCATATTATGGTTCATTGGGAATCGAATTATCTTTGTTAATGCGTAGATTGACTGGATTAGCACCAAAGAAACCGCGCTTCATTCTAACCAGTGCTACGTTGGGAGAACAAGGTAAATCCGAAAGTGAAATTGTAAATTTTGCAAGAAGCCTTACTTCTGCAAGTTTTGATATTCAAGACATAATTTTTTCTAAAAGAATTACACTTTCTAATTCTAAGCTAAGTTATACGATTACTGGAGAAGATTATTCTGAGATAAAGAAAGCGAAGCATGATATACAGACGGTTAGAACCATTGGAAATAAATACAAAAACATAGATTCAATGGAATTGAAGAGTTACCTATATGAATTGTTTGTAGGCGACAGAAACGTGTTTCATCTATATGAAGTATTAAAAGATGGTAGTAAGAGTTTCAAAAGTATTCTTGCTAACTTTAATAATCAAATAATGTCTGAACAGTTGATAGATTTGATTGATCTCATCAATATGGCAGAAAAGGACGGGATAGGTATTTTCGATTTGAAATACCATTCTTTCGTGCGCCCATTAGCTGGTGCATATGTCACTCTTGGAGATGATCCACAATTAAGTCTTACTAAAACTAATATGATTGGGGAGTTAAAGGCTTTCGAAGCTGGTAACTGTAGATATTGTAATTCACCATACATAATCGGAAAGATTCAGCGTAATGAAGCCGATGGGCTTGAATATCTGTATCAGAACAAGGAAGTTGATATTTACGAAAATTATGGAAATAACGAATTTGTAAGCATCGACTATTTCTTAATGAGCAATGAATTTAATGAAGAGGAAGTTGACCATGATATACTTGAAGAATATAAAGTTTGTGCAAAGTGTGGTGCGATTTATGCCGCAGGAAATTTAAATGCACGCAGATGTAATTGTGGAGACAGCTTTCAACATTCGATATTTAAAGTCCTTCAATCAAAGAAGGATGGAGAAGAAACGGCGTTCAATAATATAAATCAGTGTCCTTGCTGCGGTCACAAAGCAAGAGCCGGTGTTGTTAAGAGTTTGAATGTAGGTAAGGATGAGGGAACAGCATTACTTGCTCAGATTTTATATGAAGCAATTGATGATGGCACAGAGACTAAGAAGAAAATTAGTAAAATTTCCTTAAAGAGAAAAGAAAACGTTCAATCAGAAATAGAGACATCAAATATAAAACAATTTTTAGCATTTTCCGATAGTCGTCAACAAGCAAGCTTTTCAGCGGCTTTCTTTGATTCTAACCAAGTTAGAATGTTGCAGAAAAGACTGATTTGGAAGGTAATAGAAGATAATCAATATAGAAATATTTCTGTAGATCAGCTTGCTGCAACTCTTTCGGGAATGATTAAAGAGGGCAACTTATTTCAAAATGATTTAAGTGCTCATAAAAATGCTTGGATTACAATACTTGTCGATTTGCTAAAGGTTGATGGTTCGAACGACGGTGAAGGTTTGGGGTTATATTTCTTTGATGTAGATATAACTGACATAATGTCTCAAATTGACGAAGAGGACGTTGAAGCTGAATTTGGAGAATATAACATTACTAAGAAGGATCTGGAAACAATTATGCAGGTTGTATTTGGTGTGTTCAAAGTTACACCTGCTATAAATTCGATCAAATCAACATTAACTCCAGATGAAAAGATGGAAGCTTTGGAATATAGAAGATTTGATAACTATGTAATGTTTAATTGCCCTAAGACAATAAATGGTGTTAGAAGTTTTTTACCTGTAAAAGGAAAGGATAATATGGTTGTTCGTTATGTTCAGAAGGTTTGTGAATGCGACGAAGAATCAGCAAAAGCATTATTGGAGGTTGTTTTTAATAACTTGGCGGTTGCGGGTGAATTGTTTAAGAAGCATGAAACGAAGGAATGCTATCAAATTGAGGCGAGTAAGTATGTAGTCAAGAATTATAAAACCTCAAAATATTATATTTGCTCTAAATGCGGTCGTTTGACTCCATATAATGTCCACAACAAATGTGTTCAGGATAAATGCGACGGTATCTTGAGTGAAGTAGATCCGGATAAGGCACTTGCATCAAATTATTATAGAAGACAATATAAAACAAAGAAAATCGAGAGTATCGTTGTAAAGGAACATACTGCTCAGCTTGATCGCAAGAAGGCAAAACAATATCAGCAAGATTTCAAAAATAAAAAAATCAACATCTTAAGCTGTTCAACAACTTTTGAGATGGGAATTGATATTGGTGATCTTGAAACAGTATTTATGCGTAATGTGCCGCCTTCACCTGCAAATTATGTTCAGCGTGCAGGACGTGCAGGTCGTAGAAAAGATAGTGCGGCGTATATTTTGACTTATTGTGGAACGGGCTCTCACGATTATACATACTTTTGCAGTCCAGAAAAGATGATTTCAGGCGTTATAAAGCCACCTTATTTTAATGTAGTAAATCACAAGATAATCGTTCGTCATCTGATGGCTACGTGTTTAGGTTTCTTTTTTAGACAGCATCCAGATTATTTCACCAGCATTGATGAATTAGTCTTTGGGAATGCGTTAGAGGAGTTTAAAAACTATATTTCGAGTCATCCGAGTGATTTGAATATCTACATCAACGAGAAAATACTGCCTGGTGATACATATCGAGCTTATCATAACTTTAAGTGGTTTGATGAAATTGAAGGAAATGATGAAAAGATGGAGCATTTTGTTTCAACGATTAAATCTATTGCAGAAGAATACGAAAAAGCAAAGAAAGAAGCGATAACAGAAGAAAATTATAAAGAAGCGGATTATTACCAGAGACAGATTGAGAATTTACATAAGGAAAAGGTAATTGATTCACTTTCAAAGTACTGCGTCATTCCTAAATATGGGTTCCCGGTGGATGTTGTTGAATTACAAATATATAAAGAAGGCATTATGGATAACAGCTATGATTTGAGTCGCGATTTAAAAATAGCGATCTCAGAATATGCACCGGACTCAGAAATCATTGTTGATGGTAAGAAGTATACTTCTAAGTATATATCTCTACCTAAAACAGGAGAGTATCCACGTAACTATTTCTGCACTTGTCCTAACTGTAAAAAGATAAATGTATCTGTAAGTACAAGAACAGGAAATGAGTGTAAGTATTGTGGTGAGCCTCTTGGTGCAGTTGTACAAGAATTTTATATTGAACCGATAAATGGATTTAAAACTGGTATTACGAAAGAAAGTACTCGTGCTAAGCCAAAGAGATCTTATGCCGGCGAAGTATCATATCTTGGTGGTGGTATAAAGGATGAGAATATTGTTTCTTTATCAAATGCTATTACCATTGAGACAAGCATCAATGATGAGCTTCTTGTAATGAATAAATCGTCATTCAATATGTGCCCGATATGTGGATACAGTGACATTGTTAAAGGAAAAGTGATAACACCTACTTCTTTAAAGAAGCATAAGAATTACAGACAGTTTGACTGTTCATGTGAAGAGCTTACTCAAGTTAGGCTTGGGCATAGATTCCAAACAGATGTAGCACGATTTATAATTCCTATGTTATGTTCCTTTACAAAGGAAGATTATGCGATTGCGTTGTCATTTATGTATGCATTTCTTGAAGGAATAAGTATTGGTCTTGGTATTGAAAGAAATGATATAGATGGTGTTCTTGAACTGAATCTTGAACAGCATAGCTACGATATTTTGATCTACGACAATGTCCCAGGCGGAGCAGGTCATGTTAAGCGATTAGTCGAAAAGAATGCTGTAATTACATCGTTAAACGCAGCGTATGTTAAAGTGTCCCAGCAGTGTTGTGATGAAAACACTTCTTGTTATAACTGTCTTAGAAACTATTACAATCAGACAAATCACAGCAAGTTGAAACGTAAATATGCTCGTGATTTCATTGAAAGTTTATTGAGACAAATAGGTGTTAGGCCTTAAAAAATAGTTTTATAAGAATAGGGATATGTGTTTTGGAACAGGAGATAAGAGCTATCATTGATAGATAAGTACAATGTGAAGAAATGAATGGCTTGTCAAAGAAAAATTATCAGAACTCATTAATATTTAACGATAACTTTTCAATCGTTAAAAATGTAGTAGAAAGGGTGAGAAATTATGTGGCGGTGTCCAGATTGCGACAAGGTATATTATGAATCTCGTCAATGCCATGAATGTGGTGGCTACTTACAGTGGGCTGGCGAAGTTTGGAAATGTTCTAATTGTGACTATTCAGAAGAAGGCTAAAACAGAAAAGCTCTCCATCACCGGATTTGTTCCAGTGGTGAAGAGGCTTTTTTTGATGAAAAAATGCTACTTTTTTGAGCTGTCTGTAATTTGTTCTAACATACCGATACTTTCAATAAAATCCTTTTCGACTGGAGAGAGTGTATCATCCAGTCGATTCTTATATTTATCATATTCCGCATGAGCTTTTTCGATAGCCTGTTTATGGCTGATGCGACCGCTGCTGGTAAGAATATCACGTCGTGTCATTTTCAGATAATCGTCAATGGTTTCCAGCCAGTCTTTCATATACATTGGTTCTTTGTTAAGGGCGTGTACCTCAGCAATATCAAGGTAGGCGGTGACAATCTTATTGAGAGCATCAAGCTCCTGTTCAGTAAGATAGTTCTTTGCTACTTCTACATCAGAACGACGGATTTCGTTATGTTCCCACGAGGTAAGCCCCATATTTTCTTTTTCTGCATCGGCACGCTCATAGATTACTTCGGCGGCGGTATGCTTGTGGGCAGCCCAGTGCATTTTGTTTTGCACCTGTTTGAAGAATAGGACAGAGCTTTCAGCATGTGGATCATAATCAATACTGGTTGCATAGATTTCCAGAACTTTTCTCCAAAATACTTTTTCTGAAGAGCGGATGTCTCTGATACGGGCAAGCAATTCGTCAAAGTAATTGCCTCCGCCAAGTCTCTTCAATCGGTCATCATCTAAGGCAAATCCTTTTTTCATATATTCCTTTAATATTTCCATAGCCCAGATACGGAACTGTGTACCACGATGGGATTTCACTCGGTAACCGACAGAGATAATGACGTCAAGGTTATAGTAATCTACCTGATATGTTTTTCCGTCAGAGGCAGTTGTTGCAAAATTTGCAACAACTGAATTTCTTTGTAATTCACCTTCTTCAAATATGTTTTTGATATGCCTTGAGATAGTAGATTTATCTCTTTGAAAAAGCCCTGCCATTTGCTCTAGTGACAGTCATACGGTATCTTCATCAAAGGTAGTTTCTATCTTGGTTAATCCATCTTCGGTTGTGTACATAATTATGCTTGAATTTCTCATACAATCAGTCCTCCTGTGCTGGTGTATTATTTTTCTTCGCCCTGCTCTTATATACATTATACTGATTCTTGCATTGTGGAGAGCAGAATTCCATGTTTGCTCTTGTGGCAGCAAATGCCTTGCCACAGTGTTTACATACCTTCAGGCTGGAATCGTCATCGGTCAGCATAAAGGAAAACATCATCTGTATGCATAACAATAAGGAGTTGAAATCCCAAACTAAGGTAGGGCGTTCACGCAGTTCAATGTGATAGGTGGGAGCCACACCGCCAAATGCAGCCATTCCCTGACGATAGAGGCTTCGTTCGTTTTCATCCAGCTTGTCATAGTCTTGATAATACAAAAAGCTGGAGAAAAAGGTAAATGCCCAGTCACGGAATACTTCAATCAGCCAGTCATAGGATTCGGCATATTCTCTTTGGAAGCTCATCATCACTGCCTGTGGCTTGTTTTTCATTGTCATAATAAGTGCCATCATTTCCGGGCTGTCTGTACTCCAACTGGATTCGCTACATTTCTTACGAAAATCAATCTTATCGAAAGGAAAGAAGCAGGACAGATATCTTTCCGTCGAAATATTTTCTTCTTTGATGAAATGATTTTTCGGCAGATAGACTGCTTCATATGTAATAAAGTCCGGTGTGGTGGGAAGTGCTGTCATAAGTCCCAGCATACCGTACTCGGACACAAAGCCCATAATGGCTTCTTTTAATTCTGATTCACTTGCCTTATTCATGGCAGTAGTACCGATATTGATTGCGGTCAGCACCAGCTTCTCATAATCCTTGATAGGATTGTAGATGGATGGCTTGGCATCGGCTGCAGGGGTGATATAACATTTCCCATCTGCAGAAGTGCGCCATTCATATTTATTATATCGTACCCAGTTTGAACTGGAGTTCTGAAAGATATCCTTCATTGTAATTCCTTTCTTTAAAAAACTATTACTATAATAACATGTCCGTGTGCATTTTCAAACAGCTTTTTTATCATTTGCATTATTTTTATCTTGTTTTGGTTCCAGCTTTGCCTGTTCCCTTGCAATCTTTCTCGCTATAACCCAAATCTTTTTTAGGAGTGCAAGTTTTTCTTTGTCGAGTTTTTCAAGGGCTGCCGGTAAATCTTTTGCATGTTTGGACAGAAAATCCCGTTCCTCACCGGTAAAAGGGAAATCTTGTCCAAGCCTGTCAGCCAGTACAAGAAGTACTTTCTTTTCAATCTGCCCAAGGACAGTGGAGCGGACTCCACGAATGTTTCGGTCGCTCTGGTTTCGCATGGCAGCAAGCTGATTAGTTGTAAAATCCCTAAGATATAGGAAGTATATCAGCTCCTTGTGGTTGTCCTTTAAGTCGTAAATAATCTTGGAATAGTCCTCATCGGAAAGAGAATTGTGCATTTCATAAGGGCAGTTAGAAATGATGTCTATAAAGTCTCCCTTCATAAGCTGTCGCCAGTAAGCATGATTGATAGGAGCCGGGACAATAATGGCAAGAGGTGCCACATCCTTCTTGCTGTCTATGTTTTCCCTGCCTATTTCGTGGTAGCGTTCTTTTCGTTCCCGGTTGTCATCCAGATGATCCCATTCCTTTATTACTTCTTCAAAATCTGAAACAGTACGGGCACTGTCCTCTAGTCGCTTTAAAGCAATGGCACGAAGCTCCCTTTTTAACATGGTTTTATTTGAGTGCTCGTCTTTTGGCTGAAAGTCATCATCCTTTATGGGATGCAGTTCCTGATCCAAATCCATTTCATTAAAATGCTCTAATTCAATTTGTAATTCTTGCCGGGATGCTTCATAGGAAATATCCTCCTCTATTGAGGTTGCACCATCTTCGTTATCGAAGACATGCTCATACTCCCAGAAGTCTAGTAATTCCTGATGTTTTGTAGGGTTCATTTATCTGTAATACCTGCCTTATTCAAAATAATTAAAGTTCATTGTTTACAAAATCGCTTCTGCAAAGTTTCAAAAACACTTCCGCAAAACCACTTCTAAATCTCCTATAAGTGAGAGAGTAATCTTTTTGAATATAAAAATATTACTTAAAACATTAAAAGTGAAATGATTCATACAATCAGTATAACACAAAACAAACATATGTTCTACAACTATTTAATAAAAATCGAATATTTGTTTGCTGATACTGGCGGAGTGGCTGTGAATAGCAATTGCTAGTGTATGTGAGATTGGTTGTTTGTAATTTGAGAAAAACAGTATTTTGAGAGGAGGTTTTGCTATGGAGTGGTATCAGATGGATGCAGGAAAGTGTCTGGAATTCAGCAAGAAAATGGCGGTGCTTAGAAAACTGGTTCGCCTTGGGCTGATTTCGGAAAATGAATATATTCGGGCAAAGAATAGGATTATGAGTTCATATCACATTCTGGAGTCGGAATATTTCAAGACCGGTACAGGGAAAAGGGTTGCTTAGACAACCGCTTGTATACGTTCGTTCATATTTTCATTTTTAAGTAAGCTTGATGCTAAGAGGAACACGAAGCAAAGATTTCAATTTAAGGAGGATTTTATTATGGCAGAAGTAGAAGTAATTAAGGCAGTGGATGGGCCAATTCTTCGTAAGAGGGATTATGAGGGCAATCCGGTTGTTATCACAAGACAGAGAGTTGCGGCATATGTGCGTGTCAGCACCGATGGTGACGAGCAGCTTGAGAGTTTCCAGTCTCAGAAGCAGTATTATCAGGACAAGATATCGGAAAACCGGGACTGGGTTATGGTTGGCATTTATGCGGATGAAGCGATTACAGGAACAAAGGTCGATAAGCGTGAGCAGTTCCAACGTATGATTCAGGATTGTATGGATGGAAAAATTGATGTGATTATGACAAAGTCTGTATCACGATTTTCCAGAAATACGGTTGATATCCTGCAGTATGTGCGCCTTTTAAAGGGAAAAGGTATTGCAGTGATTTTTGAAAAAGAGAATATCAATACCTTGACAGAACAGGGGGAAATGATGCTTACACTTATGGGAACGCTGGCTCAGAACGAAGTGGAATCCACATCAAAAAATGTGAAACTGGGAATTAAGATGAAGATGAAGCGTGGAGAACTGATGGGCTTTAATGGTTGTCTTGGTTATGATTATCATCCGGAGGATAAGACAATTACAGTTAATGAAGCAGAGGCGGAAACTGTGCGACTGATTTTTGAATTGTATTTACAGGGATATGGTACTTATACCATTGCAAAACGACTGGAGGCACTTGGAAAAGTAAATAAAAAAGGTTTGGTAAAATGGACGGATAGCGGTGTCCGAGGCATTATCAAGAATGAGAAGTATAAAGGTGACCTGCTGTTGCAGAAAACCATTACCACAGATCCGATTTCCAAGAGACGTATTGAAAATTTCGGTGAAGAAGAACAGTATTATGTCCATGATCACCATGAGCCAATTGTAAGCAGGGAAGTATGGGAGCAGGCGAAAGAAATTCGTCTGTCCCGTAATCATCCATCAGATACGAAGGCTGATGGCAAGAGGGAAAAGTACACTAAGAAATATGCATTTTCCAGCATGTGTGAGTGTGGCTTCTGCGGTACGAAACTTACAAGGCGCACCCTTCACAGCGGTTCAAAATATGAAACACCGGTCTGGTATTGCAGAAATGCCGCTAATAAAGGAAAGCATAACTGTCCGAACAGTAAGTCGATGCGTGAATCCATATTGGAGAATGCATTTCTTGAGGCATATAAGCTGTTAGCCGGAAGCTTTGATGATGTGATAGACTCCGTTATTGATACGATTGAGGGTATCAGTACGAATAATGAGGATATCGGCAGATTAAAAAAGGAGCAGAAAGCTTTGGATAATTTGGAGCAGCGCAGAAAGAGGCTTACGGACTTATATTTGGATGAAGGAATTTCTAAGGAAGCATATGATGAAAAGTATGAGGAGCTGACCATGAAAATCCAGAAGACAAAAGAGTCTATTAGAATTCTTCAGGATAATGTCTCTAATCAGAAGGATGTCAGCAAGAGAATGGCAAGCCTTAAGAAAGCACTTTCGGATGGAGATATTCTGGATGAGTTCGACAGAGTTGTATTTGAAAGTATTGTGGAGAAGGTTATCGTTGGAGAAACCAATGATGATGGCACGGTAGATCCGTTTAAGCTGACCTTTGTTATGAAAGGAAATGGCAACAGTGTTGTCCCGAATGCAAAGGCATGGTTCAAATCTGAAAAAAGCACAACAAAGACCGCATAGATTGTGGTATACTATTTAAGGTAGCAAGGCACCTGCTGTTTTATCAGTAGCAGGTGCAATGATATAAAAACATTCATAAGGAGGGCTTGATTATGGCTGATCAGACTTTACCATTGAATGTTAGTGATGAGATGAAATTAAACGATGAAAGACAGAATTGTGTAGGAATGGAGAGCGACGAAGAATTGTGTTCTTCTTCATCAGACTCTGCTGAAGAATTGTATTCTTCTTCGACAACCGACGCACGTCGAGACGGTATGTTTATTGTCCAAACTCCACGA
>UMBC01004121.1_pt1 | contig 14464 bp, 9 predicted proteins | sample 1963871 | NCBI WGS metagenome assembly UMBC01 (sample SAMEA4835932, study PRJEB28245) | human gut metagenome | biome: gut microbiome; material: fecal sample | place: Denmark | collected 2008 | reverse complement strand
CTGCTTTTCTATAACCGCCATTTTCTTTATCTACAACCGGAAACTTTCCAACGATTTCCTGAATTTTATCTGCCACAAGTCTTGCTTCGAGCTCCTGCACATTTTCTTCAGTTTCCATCTGTTTCCATTCGGCTTCATCGCTTTCCACCAGCAAAAGTTCTGTTTCTCTTAACACCGGCTCACTATTTTCCTCAAACACCGCTCCGGCATAGAGTGCCGCATCTTCATCGTACTCCACTCCGCCCAGACTCTCTCCCATTATCTGGTAAAAGATAAAGTTGATTCCTGCTAAAACTTCCTCTCTGCTTCGGAAATTTTTATGCAGGTCAATCCGCACCTTATCTCCGGCTTTCTGCAAATATGAATGATATTTTTCCATAAATAAATCCGGTCTTGCAAGGCGGAAACGATAAATACTCTGCTTGACATCTCCTACCATAAAGATGTTATTTTGCCCTTCTTCCATCCTTGATACCGCAGTCAACAATTTTTCCTGTACCAGATTGCTGTCCTGATATTCATCAATTAAAATCTCATAAAAATGGGCAGAAAGTTCCTTCGCTGCCTCACTTTGCTCATCCCCATTTTCCGTATGATGAATCAAAATTTCCAGTGCAAAATGCTCCAAATCCGAATAATCCAGCAGATTCTTTTCCCGTTTTTTCTCTGCAAATGCTTCCGAAAAACGAAGCGTCAAATCAATCAAAACCCCAACCGGTCCTCCGGCTTCCTGCAGATATTTAGCTGCTGTTTCAAACGGCACACCAAAGTACTGTTCTTTGATTTCATTTAAACCGTCTTTGATTTGATTTCGATAATTTTTTACCAGTTCTTTTTTATTTTCCGATGCTTCCGGCATTTTTTTTCCCGATAATCTTGCATAAGAAAGATGGGAAAAAACCTCCTGCTGTGCTTCGAAACTGTCTGCTTTTAACAGCAGTTCCACTGTTTTTAAATCCTGACTTAAGGCTTCTTCGTAAAGATATGGTCCATCTTCCTGCCGACACAGTGCAATTCCTGCTTCTGCAAGCATACGGATTTCTTCCAGATTTTTTTCGATATCGGACTTTAACAACTGCATCCACGGTGCCTGCTCCACTTCTTTTACTGACGAAATCTGATATGCATCTTTGCAGGATACCAGCCATTCTTTTGGATACGGATAACTCGTCGAAAAAATATACAATTTACGTACCAATTCCACCAATCCATCATCGGAACGCCCTGTGGAAAACGCCTCCACAAACTCATGAAATTCTTCACTGCCCTCTTCATAAGCCTCGCTCAAAATCCGCTCTGCCACATCTCCCTGAAGCATACGCAGTTCCCCTTCTTCTCCCACACGAAAAGACGGGTCTAAGTCAATTAAATGAAAATAATTCCGCACAATATACGCACAAAAACTGTCAATCGTTGTAATCAGTGCATGATGAAGCAGGGTATTCTGCTTTCTTAGATGCTCTAACATCTGATCTTTTTTCGGACTGTCCTCCTGCTTCTCTTCTTCCTCGATTCGAGCTTCTATCGCAAGGCGGATTCGCTCTCTCATCTCTCCCGCTGCCGCTCTTGTAAAGGTCACAATTAAAAGCTCATCAATCGAAACCGGATGCTCCAAATCTGTAATCATCGAAAGGATTCTTGCCACAAGCACCGCTGTCTTTCCACTTCCCGCTGCCGCACTGACTAATACATTTGCATTTCTCGTCTCTATGACTTTCTGCTGTTCCGGGGTCCATTTCATTTCCATTTATTTCTTTTCCCCCTTTTCATTTTCTGCTTTTTCGCTCTCCTGCATCTGCTCTTCCATGCCTTTCCAGATTTCCTCACTTTTTACCTGCGCCAGTCTGCGGTATCCACACCCTTCTTTTTTCTCATCAAACCCACACGCACCTTGATATGGGCAATATTGACAGGCATTTCTTTGTCCCATCTCATAAGGTGAAACCGACGCTTCTCCCTTTAAAATACGCTGTCCGATTTCCTGTATCTTATGTTTGACATAGCCTGAAACCAGTTCAAAATGTTCCTCATCTACCGCACTGGAAGTCTTAGAAAGTCCTCCGCTTTTATTGATGGAAACCGGAATACTGTTTGAAGATACCCCTTTTTCTTCAAGCCCTTTGTCCAGACGTTTTAAAATCTCCGGGTCGGCAGATGCCAGTCCATTCATTCTAAGCTGCTTTAACAGTCTCTGATTTAAAGCTTCCTCCGACTCTTTTTCTACACAATCCACAATCGGGTCTTTGATATTATAATAAAAAATCCCTGCCGGAAGTACGTTTTTATCTGGATGAGCTCTTTGTTCCAGTTCCATTGCCGCATTTAAATACAACACCAGCTGAAGCTGAAGTCCGTGATACAGTGCCACTAAATCAAATGCGGTATTTCCCGATTTATAGTCAATGACTTTTACATAGACATTTTCAGAATCTTCACATACATCTACACGGTCGATTCTTCCCTTTAATTTCATTGTCTCCTCTTCTGAAAGCGCAATATTGACACTTTCTAACGAATCTGCCATCGCAAAGGAAACCTCAAACCGACTTGGTTTAAATTCGCCCTGTTCCATCTGTTTTGCAAGTGCCCAAACCGTTCTTCGCATCATTCGTTTGACACGATTGACCATATAAGCATTTCTCGCATCACTTTGAAGCACGGTATTCCCATAGGAATCAACAGCTTCTTCCACACAGGAATCTGCGAGTTTTTCCATCTCTTCGAGACTGATTTCATCCCATTCCACACCCTGTTCTTTGATGTGTCTTGCAAAGCGTTCCAATCCAGAATGAAGCACATTTCCCATATCCATTGCATTAAATTCATAGGCTGTACGTTCCTTTAATTCCAGCCCATAAGAGAGAAAATGTGCACAGGCACACTTTGCAAAAAGTTCCAGTCTGGTCGCACTGTTTTCCAGTATCTGTCCATATAGTGCCTTTGCCACACTTCTTCCGATATTATCAGCGATTTTCTTTGGAAATGCACTCTTCATCAGACCTTTTACTCTCTCCTGCCATTCTTCCTGTGAAACAAACCACAAAAATAATTCCTGCCAGTATTTAGACGGTGTCTCTTTTCGGATATTCTGAAAACCTTTGGCAAGATATGCAAATGCCTGCTCTGTCTTTTCAAATGCAAAACTGTCATTTTGTCCGACTTTTTCCACCGGCAAATCCGCAAACATCTTTCTTAAATTTCCAATCAAAAAGGAAGGAAGCATTGCCTCTCCATCTGCACTCTGCTTGCTGTAAGAGAGGAATAACTGCTTTGACGGTTTCGTCAGATTCAAATACAGATAAAATTTCTGTGTATACAGATTTTCTTTCGCAGTCGGCGCAAGCGCTACTTCAGACAATTTCAAATCTTCACGGTTTAATTCTGATAAAATTTTTCCACCACCATCTTCTCTTGGAATTTTTCCATCATTGACTCCGACAAAAAACAAAACCTGAATGTCTTTTAAACGGGTTCGCTCCATATCTCCGACCAGCACCTGGTCTGTACTTGGAGGAATAATTCCCACCTTTGCCTCAGAAAGCCCTGCCTCTAAGAGTTCTTTAAACTCCCTTAAACTGATACTTTCTTCCCCCAAGACCTGCACCATTTTATCAAATAAATCCATCACAATGGCATAAATCTGACTGTATTCTTTTGCCTTTCCAACCTCTCCATGTGCCTCAAAATACTGCTCGCTTTTCTTTAATTTCTGCTGAATTCTGCATGAAACAATAAACTCATAAAAGGCTCGCACACGCTCCGATACCGTAGCTTTTCGCACTTTCATACGTAAAGTAAATCCTTCCAAAAGCTCCATCAGACGAACTCTTAAAGCTTCAATTTTTACAACTTCCTCTGGATTTTCTCCCCGATAAGCTAATGTCCACTCCTTCTGCCACTTCTTCCAGCTCTTAATACCCATTCCAAGCATATAGTTTTCTAAGATGTCCATTTCTTCTTCCGTCAAATCCAAAAGCCCACATCGAAGAAAACGAAACACACTCTCATAGCTATAATTTTCTATCAGCATATCAATACAGGCACGCAGAAATTCAATAAACGGATTCATAAGCACAGTCTGTTTTTCATCAATAAAACACGGAATTTCGTAACGTTCCAGCATCTTCTTTGCATAATCTGCGTAAGTATCCATGTCTGCCGTAATCACTGCAAAATCACGCCAACGCATCTTCTTTTGACGCACCATCCGGTGTATCATTCCGGAAACATATTCCATTTCTTCTTTGGGATTGGCACATTCCAAAACTCTTATCGAATCCTGTCTTTCGGTATAACAGTTTCTTTTAGAACGAAATAAATTCTGCTCTAAAAATGCCAGTGCCGGCTGATGGAAAAACCTTGCGTTTCCCTTAATTTTTACATCGTCCACCGGACAGCCGACTCTTGACGCTGTCTGGCACAATCTACTCACCGTCTGCTTACTTAAATAAAACAGATTCGTCGCATCACTCTGCACATAAGGACGTTCCCCTTCCCCGATTGTAACCGTCACATACATTTCTTCGCAGAGGGGCAGAATCTTCTCCAGTACATTTTGCTGAATCGGTGTAAATCCGGTATAGCCATCCAGAACCAGTATGCTCTCTTTTAATTTTTTCGACTTTCCGGCTACACTTCCAAGCACTTCAAGCACTTCTTCTCTTGTGATTGCTTTTCCTTCCAGATACTCAAAAAAGCCGTCATAAAGCACTGCAATATCCTTTAATTTATAGTAAAGTTCCGGCTTATCCTTTGCACACTCCATCATTTTTTCCATGTCTTCTTTTGAGACTTCATACTGCCGAAGCTCAGATACCATGGATTTCATTTCAGAGATATAACCCTGTCGTTTCATTTTTTCGCCAAGCACACTTAATTCCTTCTTATGATTCTGTGCCACTTTTCGGATAACCAGACTCTTTCCGGTCTCTTCTAACACATCCTCACACAGATAACCTGTTTCTTCTAATACTCGAAAGGCAAGACGTTCAAAACTTAAGACATCAATATTTAAAATTCCTTTTCTTGGATGCATCCGGACCAGTTCTTTCTGTGTCTGCATCGTAAACTGCTCCGGTACTAATACCAGATATTGCTTCTTCGGATTCTGAATGGATTCCCGTATAATTTTCTGATAAATATAATAAGATTTTCCGGCACCCGATGCGCCAAACACAAAATGTAACGACATGCGTTTCCCCTTTCTTACAACTAACTGTTTCTGTCTTTTACTTTAGGAAAAATTTTTCAATGACCTCTGCAATTCCATCCTCATCATTACTATTTATGGTAATATAATCTGCCACATCTTTTACTTTTTCCTGTGCATTTGCCATAGCCACCCCAAGACCCGCATACTGAATCATGGAAATATCGTTAAATCCGTCTCCACAGCACACCATCTCTTCCCTTTCGATTCCGAGAATCTTTAACAGACGTTCCAGACAATATGCCTTATCCACATTTTTCGGAAGCACCTCCAGGAAATATGGTTCCGAACGGAATACCTGCGCTTCTAACTGATATTTCTCGGCAATGACTGGTTCAATACTCTCTAATAATTCACCGTCAGCCGTTAAAATACACTTGTTAACCGGAAAATTGACATAAGATTTAAAATCCGGTTTTTTAATCACAGGAAGTGTCGTAATTCTGGATTCTATCATAATATATTCATCCGGTATTTTTGCAGAAATAATAGAATCCCCCTCATAAGTCATAAGGCCCGTTCCATAATGCATGGCATCGTCATATAATTTCTTTGGAATCCCAATCGGAAGTTCTTTCGAATAAATACATTCTTTTGTTTTCCAGTTAATAATTCTTGCTCCGTTAAATGCGAGCACATAACTTCCATACTCAGCAAAATCCAGTTCATCTGCAACTGACACAATTCCCTTTGTCGGACGACCCGATGCAATCGCTACCGGAATCCCTTTTTTCTGAAGTTCTAAAATTGCTTCTTTTGTCTTTGGGGTAATCTCTTTTTTAGAATTTGTCACTGTTCCATCAATATCCAATACCAATAATTTATAACTCATTTTTAAAAAATCCTCCTCAATTTCTCAGATGTTTAACCAAATCAAGTAAGTCCCCTGCTTCAATTGCGAAAAGCAATAAGCAGGGGTGGGGACTTGCTTGTATCAGGAGGGGGCAATCCCCTTCTGATAAGCTGCGTAGCAGCTATTTGGTTATGAGCAAGTAGCGAAGCGGATTGCGAATATCCACTTGACTCTGAAACTAGTTTAACACAAAAAGTTTTCTCAACCAACCTCGTTGGGGGCATATTTTTCTTTTTCTCCTAATAAACTATGATGTGAGTGTCAAAAATAAATTTTGCCACTCACTGATGTATCCGGATTGCTTCATTGCTACGCAATTCTCACAATCCTCGAACACCTCAAACTCTCATAAAATGGCATATTCATACCATTTTATTACGTTTTCGTTGTTCGGCGTGTCAATTAAATATAAATTGCTTTTTATGCAAGCACAACCGCAATTTATATTTTTGACACTTACATCAAGTTATAAAAAGGAATACCAGGAGGGAATACTATGAGTGCGAAAACCAAAATTGTTGTACTACATACGAAAGAAGTGATTTATACCGTGCTTTTTGTTGTACTCGCCATTGTGCTTGCAGTCCTTCTTTTTTTGATGTTCGGAAAAGACAAAAAGACCACTTCTTTCTCAGGCTCTCCCGCTAAATATCACGCCGGTATCTATAAAAGCCCAATTACGCTCGATAACAACACCTTTGATGTCGAAGTCACGGTTGATGAACATGAAATCACCTCTATCTCCATGACAAACTTAAGCGAAGCAACAACTGCTATGTATCCACTGATGGAACCGGCACTCGAATCCCTTGCGAATCAAATTTATGCAACCCAGTCCACAAAAGACCTTACTTATGCCGAAGGAAATAAATATACTTCGATGCTGTTGTTAGATGCAATTAACTCGGCACTTGATAAAGCAAGGGCAGATTAAAAATATCTACAAAAAATGGCTCCGAACAAAAGTCCGAAGCCATTTTTGCTGCCTACTATGTACTTATTATTTAATTGCACCTTCTACCATACCCTGAATAATCTGTTTCTGTGCAAACAGGAACAAGATAATAATCGGAATCATGGCAAGCAGAGCTGCTGTCAGGATTAAATCCCATTGTTTTACATAAGAACCTACAAAACTGCTTACTGCAACCGGAAGAGTTTTGATTCTTCCGTTTAATCCAAGCATCAGAGATGGAAGCAGGTAATCGTTCCAAATCCAGATACCATTTAAGATTAATATTGTAACCTGAATTGGTTTTAACAGCGGGAAGATAATTCGAAAGAATGTACCCTCAGGACTGCATCCATCAATCCATGCAGCTTCTTCCAACTCATACGGAATTCCTTTTACAAAACCATGAAGGATGAATACAGACATTGAACCACCGAATCCAAGATAAGCAAAAATAATTCCTTTGTAACTTTGAAGCATCTGAATTTAAAAAATGACATTCTGCTTTCGGCAAAATGTCATTTTTTCTGTCTCTTATTTTCTATGTTCTTAAAATTTTTTTACAGAATCCCGAATTACAAGTTCTGTTCCAAGCTGAACAATTTTATCTTCGGATTCTCCCTCTATCAGTTTTAATAGTTCCTCTACTGCTGCAATTCCTTTTGCCTGAATGTCCTGTCGGACTGTCGTAAGCGCCGGACGCACTATTCTTGAAATTGGAACATCATCAAATCCCGCGATGGAAATCTCTTCCGGAATTTTTCTTCCTCTATCCAAAAGCATATTTTCAATGTGTACCGCATAATAATCCGAAGCACACAGCAGAGCCGTATACGAAAATGATTTCTCATAAATCTCATCCATATTTTGAGGCTCTCCTGCATCGCTGGCATAAATCTGAATAAAATTTTCTTCTCTGCTTACCGGAATGTTTGCTTCTTTTAGTGCCCTGCAAAATCCCTGAAATCTTATTTTATCCAGATTTACCAGATTATCAGCAAGGAAAGCAAGCTTTCTGTGACCACACGAAATAACGTATTTGGTCAGCAAATATTCCGCCTGTTCATCTTCGATCCGGATATTGGCACAGTTTCCCAGACCATTTGTATCATAATCATCAATAATCGCAATCGGATTTTTAAAGCGTTCTTTTAAATAACGGATATCACCCTCTACAAATCCTGAAGTAATCAGCCCGTCCATGTTCCAGGACATCGTAAACTGCTGAACCTGATGCACATCGTCGACCGCATATACCATCAGGTAATATCCTTTTTGCCGTACATGCCTTTCAATTGCACCTAAAATCCCACCAATAAATGGGTCTTCAAATCGGTTCACTATCTTATTCTGTTTTGATTTAATCAGAAAGCCGATAATCTTTGATCGTTTACTCGCAAGGTTTCTTGCATTGATATTGGGTGTATAGTCATATTTTTTTAAAATTTTCTGAATTCGTTCGATATTAGCCGGTGAAACTTCTTTTGTCTTGCCATGAATAACATTCGAAACAGTCGTTGTGCTGACTCCGAGCTCCTGCGCCATTTCTTTAATTGTAACCATTCTTTACTCCTGTTTTTACACTGCTCTTCTGACTGCTCCCACAGACAGAACTATGAATTTTCGCCATAATTTATAGCAGTTTTACTTCTATTTTTTTCTCATGACTTCCAGTATACACACAATTTCCATCTTTCTCAATAGTGATTTTGCCATAATTGTCCGGATTTTCATAATCTTTTCTCATTCCATCATCTTCGTACCACACATATTCGGCTTTTGTCTTTACAAATGCCAGTGCCTTGACATGGTCACAGTCTACTTCATCTGTACACTCGCCACCATCTGTCAGTACCAAAATTTTATCCGGACGTACGAAAACTAACATTTCAAACAAACCAGCTTCTACATAGTGATGTCCTGCCGGTAAGATTTCCGTATCATAATCATCCACGCCTCTAAAGCGAAGCATTGCCATTTCTTCCGGAAGATAGACATATCTGCCTTTTGCATTCTGATTATAAACCGGAGCAATCATTAAACTGTCTCCAACCAAAAGCTGGTCTTCTACCTGAGAAGTAAATTCATCATCTGTGTATACAAAAGATAATGGTTTGAAGTACATTTCACTGTTTAAGGCAGATTTCATATACTCGCTGTAAATATAAGCCAGCAGACCATAGCGAATATTAATGATTTTTCTAAATTCTTCTATATGGTCAAAACGATATACTTCCTGTTCTCTTGTTCCCATTGCACTGTGATTTCTCATCAGTGGAGAGAACATGGCAAGCTGGAGCCATCTCATGACTAAATCTTCCGTTGCATCTGCACCAAATCCACCGATATCTGCACCGGTATAAAGAATTCCAACCATGTTTAAGGACGGCATCATACGCAGATTCAACAACAGATGATTCCACCAGGATTTATTATCTCCAGTCCAGATTCCACCATAACGATGCATGCCAATATAAGAAGAACGAGAGAACATTAAAATTCGTTTTTCCGGGCTCAGGCGTTCAAATGCCTCTCCTGCTGCACGGGTCATATTATACCCAAACAGATTATGTACTTTATCGTGGCGCATCATTTTTCCATCTACATTATGATAGAACTTCTTAAAGTCATCTGTATTGTTTGCCAGACTTCCAACCAGACCGGTAAACTGCTGGAATGTATCCAGATCAAGGTTTTTATCTTTCAATTCTGCAATCTTATCAAAGGTTTCATCCATTCTATCCTGTGCAAAGAAAATAGACGGCTCATTCATATCATTCCAGAATCCTTCAATTCCCTGGTCTAACAGCACCTGATATTTATTTCCAAACCACTCTCTCGCCTCTTTGTTTAATACATCCGGGAAATGCACTTTTCCAGGCCATACTCCGGCTACAAAGTATTCTCCATTTTCTTTCTTACAGAAATAGCCTTTTTCAATGCCTTCTTCATATACGTCATAACCTTCTTCAACTTTTACACCTGCATCAATAATCGGCACTAAATGAATGTGCTGTGCTTTCATCTCTTTTACAAACTCAGGAAAATCCGGAAAACGTTCCTGATTTACCGTAAAGTCTTTAAACCGCTCCATGTAATCAATATCCATGTAAATACTTTCAAGCGGAATTTTCTTTTCTCTGTGTCCTTTTACCACTTCACGGATATCAGCTTCATTCATATAACCCCAGCGACTCTGCTGATAGCCAAATGCCCACTTTGGAGGAATATAGCTTCTTCCAATCAGCTGACGAAACTGTTTTACAATGTCTAAAATGCTTTCTCCTGTCATTACATAAACATCTGCATCCGGTTCACTTAATGTAATTTTTAATTCATTTAAATGCGTATATCCCACATCAAAGGTAATGATTCCCGGATAATCAAAAAACACACCAAATTGCTCTTTTCCTCCATCTAAAACTAAAAAGTTATGAGACGCATATAAAGAGGTGCGATCCTCTACATGGTTCGGTTCATCTGCGCAGCAGCTCTTATAAATCCAGCCTCTCTTGTTAATTCCACGTACATTTTCACCCAGACCATACACCTTTTCTTCGTTTTCCAGTGTATACTCGAACTGAAGCTGTTCCTCCGTTTTTACCACTGTAAAATACGGAACATCCCCGTTCTGTACCTCTAATTTTTGTACCACTGCATCGGTCTGAAATGGATTTCCATAAGTGTATTTTGTTATCATGTCTTAACTTCCTCCTTTATTTTTTATGTACTCTCGGACTCTTTCTGCCTTTACACATATTAGCCCATTTTCAGTTCCATTTTTTGTATCATAGCATGGCATTTTATTTCTATCAATCCCTTTTGCGCATAATCCACATGTGATACAATAATTTTTCCAGTATTTCGGCAGTTTTTCAGTTTATTTTCCGCAATTTCAGTCAAATATACCAAAAAACTGCCGGTGTTGTCCGACAGTTTTTTTGATTTTTATTTTCTATAATGTTTCCAACTCTTCAATCCAGATTCGAACACAGGCATCACTTGGCATTCTTAAATCTCCTCTCGGAGAAACTGCCACACTTCCGACCTTCGGTCCATCCGGCAGACAGGAACGTTTAAACTGCTGAGAGAAAAATCTCCAATAAAATTTTTTCAGCCATTTTAAAATCACTTCTTCTTCGTATTTTCCTTCAAAAGCTTTTTTTGCAATTCGGTAAATCTTTTTTGGACTGCACTGGAAACGAAGTAAATAATACAAGAAGAAATCATGCAGTTCATAAGGTCCTACCAAATCTTCTGTTTTCTGGGAAATCACACCATCTTTTGGTGGAAGAAGTTCCGGGCTGACCGGAGTATCTAAAATATCCAGCAAAATATCAGAAAGTGCTTCTTCGTCGCAGGTATCTGCATAATATCTTACAAGATGGCGCACCAGTGTTTTCGGCACAGAAGCATTGACGCCATACATGGACATATGGTCTCCATTATAAGTTGCCCAGCCAAGCGCAAGTTCGGACAAATCACCGGTACCGATTACCATTCCGCCAAATTTATTAGCAATGTCCATGATCACCTGAGTACGCTCTCTTGCCTGTCCGTTTTCGTAAGTAACACTGTGGTCAGACGGGTCATGTCCAATATCTTCAAAATGCTGAGTCACTGCTTTTTTAATATCTACTTCTTTTAAGGTTGCCCCAAGACGTTTTGTCAACTCACAGGCATTTGTGTAAGTACGGTCCGTTGTTCCAAAACATGGCATAGTAACTGCTAAAATCTGTTTTCTGTCAAGTCCGCATAAATCAAAGGCTCTTGCCGTAACCAAAAGTGCAAGTGTAGAATCAAGTCCACCGGAAATTCCAAGCACGGCGCACTGACTCTTTGTGTGTTCCAGACGTTTTTTGAGTCCCATTGCCTGAATTGTCAGAATTTCATCACATCTTCTGTCTCTTTTCCCTTTTGCATCCGGCACAAATGGATTTGCATCGATAAAACGTTCCAGTTTTGTCTCGGTTACATTTAAATGAAATGGAATCACCTGATAATTTTCTTTTCCCTCTGACTGCCAGGTTGTATTTTTTCTGCGCTCTCCAACTAAACGACTCATATCTAACACACTGTAAATCGTTTCATTTGCGAAGCGTTTTGCTTCTTTTAAAATCGTACCATTTTCTGCAATTATATTATGTCCGCTGAATACTACATCCTGCGTGGATTCTCCATTTCCTGCGGAGGCATAAATATAACCACAAAGCAGTCTTGCAGACTGACCGGAAACCAGATTTCTTCTGTACTCATCTTTTCCGGTCGCCTCATCACTCGCAGACGGATTGATAATCAAAGTAGCACCAGAAAGGGCATGAGAAATACTTGGCGGATTCGGTGCCCACAAATCTTCACAGACTTCTACTGCTGTTACAAGCTGTGGCAGTTCTTCACAGACAAATAAGAGATTTTGTCCAAAAGGTACTTCTCTTCCGTACCAGTTTACCATTCCCTCAAATGCACAACCTGCTGTAAAATGACGTGCCTCATAAAACTCTGCATAATTCGGCAAATGGTGTTTTGGCACAAATCCTAAAACTTTTCCACCCGAAATTACAGCTGCTGTATTATACAGCTTCTGGTTAAATTCCAGCGGAAGCCCCACAATAATCAAGCCTTCCACCTCTTCTAACTCTTCTTCAAGTTTGTGAAGTTCTTCCTTTGCACGCACAAGAAGCAACTCCTGCCAGAACAAGTCTGAACAGGTATATCCCGTAATACAAAGCTCCGGAAATGCCATCACCTTTGTTCCTGCTTCTGCCATTTCTTTTACTTTTTTTACAATCTCTTCCCGATTGTGCACGCAATCTGCCACTAAAATATCCGGCGTTGCAGCCCCCACTTTTACAAAACCGTCTCTCATCTCGTACCCGACCTTTCCTTATGCTCTTGTACAGCGTTTTAAAATACTTTTCAGTTCGTCCACTGTAAAGATATAATTTTTATTACAGAAATGACAATTTAACTCAATTTCTTTTCCATCATCAATCATTTCTTTGATTTCTTTTTTACCGACACTGATTAACGCTTTTTCCACACGTTCTTTACTACAATTGCAATAAAACTGTGTCGGCACTGTCTCCATGATTTCCACATCGAATCCATCTAAAATCAATTTTAATAAACTTTCCGGTGTATGTCCTTCTTCTAACAGACTGGTAACAGAAGTTACTTTCTTTAAGTTTTCTTCTAATTTGTTAATCACTTCGTCATCTGTAAATGGCATTAACTGAATGATAAATCCTCCTGCCTGTTTTACGGTATTGTCTTTTTCCATCAACACTCCAAGACCTACAGAGGACGGAACCTGCTCACTTGTTGCAAAATAATAAGTCAAATCTTCTGCAATCTCACTGGTCTGCAAAACAGTCTGTCCCACGTAAGGTTCTTTCATACCCATATCTTTGATGACGTTCATAAATCCTACGCCAACCGCACCGGCAACATCTAATTTTCCCTTGTCATTAGCATGTAAAATAACATTTGGATTTCCAACATAACCTTTTACATTTCCTTTGGAGTCTGCAGTTACTGTGATTCCCTCAAGTGGTCCTCCTGCTTTAATCTGAAGAGTCAAAATATCTTTTTCCCCCTTCATCATCACACCCATCATACTTCCTGCAGTAAGAAGACGTCCTAATGCCGCTGTTGCCACCGGACTTGTATTATGTGCTGCTCTGGCTGTCTCAACTAATTCTTTTGTAGTTGCCGCAAATGCACGAATCTGATTATTTGCGGCAGTTGCTCTTACAATGTAATCTCCCATTTATTTCCAATCTCCTAATTTTTCTTTTTTTCCATGTTCTCTTGCAATCACATAAATCCGTTCACTTTTTTCATTCACCGGATTTTTCGTAAATGCATCATAAGCCGTAACAAATTCCATTCCGGCTTTTTCTAACAATTCTTTTACCAGCTCCAACTCATAAGCTCGCTGATAATGAACTTCTTCATATTTTCGATAAAGACCATCCTTACCCTCCGGAATAAACAATGCCAAATCATATTCATTAATTTGTTCTTCTTCATCATAATAATTATCCCAGATAAAGCTGGCATCCTCGCGATTCTCCGCAATCGTCTGTTCTCCAAGGATTTTTTCATACTTATAGACGGTATTTAAGTCAAAAATAAAAACACCCTCCGGGTCAAGATAATTGTTTACCAGTTTAAATACTTCCAGCAAATCCTCATCCTCGGTAATATAATTCATGCTGTCACAAATTGAGACGATCGCTTTTACTGTTCCATACAATTCAAACTCCCGCATATCCTGACAAAGATAAAGGATATCCTGACCTTCTTCCTCTTTCTTTTCCAGTGCAATTTCCAGCATATCCGGTGCATTATCCACACCAATCATATCGTATCCGGCATCGGAGAGCAGTCTGGTCGCATTTCCTGTTCCACAGCCCAGTTCCAGTACCAGTCCGTCATCTACTTCATA
>UMBC01028917.1_pt1 | contig 14750 bp, 9 predicted proteins | sample 1963871 | NCBI WGS metagenome assembly UMBC01 (sample SAMEA4835932, study PRJEB28245) | human gut metagenome | biome: gut microbiome; material: fecal sample | place: Denmark | collected 2008 | reverse complement strand
CATGTAAAAATTCCGTTCATCGACAAAATTTCAAAGAAAGTTTCACTAAAAGAGCAAGTGATCGACTTCCCTCCACAGCATGGAGTGAATAAAACGATACCTTCTTCTAAATCTTAAAAAGTAAGTGTATATCAGAAAATTGAAGATAATCAATAACAATTGCTTGTTTAATATTTTAACATTTGAGCCTGTAGGCTCTTTTTTTATGCTTAAAATTCTTGTGAACTTACTCCAAAGACAAAAAAGAGAATACGAGCGTTTGACAGAAATCTATGGTAATTGCCCAAAATATGTTCTAACAGCAGATGAGTTCTCAGGAGCAACCTACGATGGTATAAAGACGGTGCACATAGCAGACTTACCATGGTCGGCTGTGGTTCAGTGGCAGAATCAATATGTGCAGCCACCTTAGTATTGTTGCCATAATTGACCGCAGTTACACATAGGGACTCTATAAAAGCCATTATTACGACGGTGATTGCTAACAGACTTATCTTAATTGAGCCGAACAGACCTATTTTTTCACTGCCGCTTGTAATTTTGAAACTTGAAATTTTGTGATTATTGCCGTCAAAATTACCCTTGTAGTCGTAAGATTTTACAATGATCGAAGAAATTTTTATACAGATATAATATTGAATTTTAAGCAACAAGCTGATTTTGCTTTTTAGCACAATCAGTTTTCTCGAAACCGCAAGGCAATAATGGAAACAGATAATTTAAAGCTTAAGAGGAAGTTTTTCAATGACAAAAGCAGAGACAGTAATAATGAGAAAACGTGAAATCAAAGTTCCTAGTTATAGGAACGGCGGATACGAATCATAGATAATTAGCAAATACAACAACAATGCAAATTTTATCGAGGAGAAATTTATGCCCAATGTAACTGTACGACAAAATCAATCTCAGAATCAATAGATGTTATATACATGTTTTTCGCATATCTTCCCGAGGTCCTTAAGATAATATATAAAACGAATATTATCAAGTGTTTGAAGCACTATTTTTCTCAGTTGATTTTAAAATATTCAGACAGTTCAACGGGCGAGTCTACGGTGTCAAATCTTGAATTGGTTTTGTCGCCTTGTTTAATGCCAAAACCGTAGATTACTCCGAGAAAATCTACTCCTGCAATTTCTGCGCCTTTCTTGTCATATACAGAGTCGCCGACAAGCACGGCATCTTTGGCAAGACATTTTTGCTCAAACAACACTTTGGTAACGGTATATGATTTGGTGCATTTTTCTGTGCCGTCCCAACCGTGAATTATATCAAAATATTTTGCAAGTCCTGCGTCATTAAGCATAGTTTTTGCGTATTCTTCAAGTTTGAGCGTTGCAACTCCGAGTTTATAACCGTCTGATTTCAACTTGCTTAATGCTGTATCAATCCCATTATAAACACTGAATTTTGTAATGCCCTCGTTTGCATACAGGCTTCTGTAGGTGTCAATTGCCTTTGCAAGAGTTCCTTCATCGGGTATATCATAAAGTGTTCTGAATCCGTCGGAGAGCGGACCGCCGATTACAATGCTGTCGTTCTCAACGGGATTTTTCTTTAAATTAAGCATGCTTGCAGTTTTGTGATAGCAATGCAAAATTCCGTCCGAAGTGTCGAGCAAAGTTCCGTCAAGGTCAAATATAATCAGCTTTTTTGTGTTTTTCACAGTACAATACCCCTTGCCTCAAGCCTTGCGTCAACAGCTTTTTTGTTTTCAATATATCCGTTGAGTCGCTTTTCCGTTGCCTCAAGAACACCCTCAAGCATTTTAACTTTTTCGCTTTCACTTTTTGAAATTGAATGTAAATCAATCGTTACTCCTGTATATTTAAGCTCTTTTGTCAAACTGAAATTTTCAGCATTTTCAAGAGCCTTTTTATTTTCTGAATACAAATAAATCACTTCCTGATGAGTTTTCTCCGTTCCTTTGATTTCAATGAAAATCGGTCTGATTTTTGAAAAAACTTTCTTGTCAGTTCCATCAAAATATATGTGTAACTGTTCTTCATTAAGAAAAATTATCCAACCTCTGTTCTGCTTTGATGAAATTAAAGCTGAGATATCCTCAATTTTTCTGTTTTCACACAGACTGTCCGAAACAATGGCATATCCGTCAAAATCCGATATTTCATTGCTGAATCTGAATTCAGTCTGTAAATCGTCATTTTTGGCAAGTTCTTCAAGCAGAAGTTCATTTCCGTTGGTAACAATACTGTCGTTTTTGCCAAGATATTTTGCAAGTTTAACCGCCGCATAGTATCTGTGGATATGTCTGAAATCGTCCATAATGCGGTTGTCAAAGCAAATCATTCTGTCACAGAAATTGCCGAGATTCTTGACTGCTGTTGAATATGCCGCAATTGCGGTTTTAACCCGTCCGTCAAAAACATAGGGGAGAAGCTCCGACGGCATTGCAAAAGGCAGCACAGTACAACTGTTGCCGAAAATGTCCTTGTATCTGCCGGCAATATCATCGGGATGTGGCTTTATTGCAATGTGTGTGTTTTCAAGAAAATAATCTGCAAAAAGTTCATACAGCCTGTGCTGGTCGCAAAGCGGCATAATTCCCAAATTTGCCATATGCTGAGTGAGTATCAGACTTGTATTTTTATTCGTCTTAACCGTATTATTCACACCAAAAAACGAAAGTACTTTGTCAAGCGCCTGTACATCAAGTTCTTCAAGAATCCTTTTTACGGAAAAATCAACCATTTTAGCGTGAGTGAAACCCTCAACCTGTGCCTGAGTATCGGCAAGAATTTCAACACAGCTGTCATTCTCTCCAAAATATCCGAGCGTGTTCATTAATGCAGTCTGCGTTTTGTTACGGCTCATATTTGATATCATAAACTTGTTGTCGGAAAGCACACCGCAGCCTTCTTCAAAACAGTGATATTTTATCTTGTTTTTGATAACATACCAGCCAAATGGAAAGTGGTCGGGACAAAGATACAATTCATCTGCCGAGTTTGGGTTAATCGGCAGAATCTTTTTAATTTCGGCACACGCTGACTTTAAAATAGAATTTTTAGAACGGTGTTTTTGTTCGTTTTGCTTGACATTTGCATTCACTTCTGATTCTTCAAGCAAAAGCACATTGTCAAATATTCCTGAACTTTTGTATCTTTCTAAAAATGCAACCGAATTTTTGTGAATGTCAGAGAGCAATAATACGGCGGTATCGTCTTTTTTGCGTGTAAGTCGATGAAGTACACAGCATTGTATGTGATAAGTGGTAAGTGCGTAGTATAAAATCATAGTTTATCTCACTTTACAAATTCGTTTTCAATCAGTTTACCAAGACTGCCGGTTTCAAACGATGCAGAACCTACGGCTCTGTTTACGGGATAGTCGGCAAAAAGATTGCTGAAATATTCCGGACAGGAAATAACCTGTCTGCAAACGGCATATGCGTCACTTCCGCAAATGTTCATCATACACGGATATTTGGAAAAATGTTTTGTGTAGTCATTTACAAAATCGTGAATACCGTCCTGAATTTCATTTATCATACCGTATCCCTCAACCTCGGGATAATCAAATTCATACTTGATTCTTCCGTCATCGTCAAAATCAAAGCCTATGAATGACGGTGCGGGGGCGCTGAGCATAATTTCGGTAAAAGCTCCGTACATACGCTTTACATCGTGATCACGGCGGATTTCACGGTTGATTCTCTGCGAAAACATATATGATGTGATTATGTCGTTTGTCATCTGCGGTTCGATTATATCCATATCGTGAAGATAGGTTGAGCCTGCAACAAGTCCTCTGACCTTGCAGTCAAGCTTCCATTCATCCTCAATAAGGTACCTCAGAGCGGAAAATCCGCTTGCCGCCCAGCCTATATCAACTATAACGGCACTTTTGCTGTTTCCGACAGCTGCTTTATAGTAAGCTTTTGCGGCGTTGTTACTGCGCCTGTAATGCTCTGTAACAATATCCCAGTGTACGGTAAACACCTTGACTATGTCCTCGTAGTTTTCTTTTGTAAGCAGGGTGTCTGCAGTAAGCTCCGCCTCGTCAAGAAACGGCTGCATTTCTTCAAGGTCCATAGCCTTCAAAATCTTTGCAATTGTCATCTTGCGAGGAATTTTGTACTTTATATATCGCAGTAAAAGTTCATTTTTGAATCTGTTTACGGTAAGCTTTGTTGCGGCAGAGCGTGACCAGTATACATATTCCGTGTTGCTGTCGGGATAAAGTCGGTCATACACGGACTTTAAAATGTATCCGTCACGGGAGAGAAAAAGGATTTTATCAATCCCATGATTTTTGCAGTAATCATTTATGAATTTGCAATATCCGAGTACAAGAAAGCCTGCATAAGTGTAACCGAATTCGTAATACTGCGAATACTGCTTATCACCGTTTTGCAGTTTTGCGTTGACAATTCCACGGTATGCCGAGCCGATAAGTGATGTCATATCGAACGCTCTGTGCGCATTTCCTCTCGGATTTACACCCTTATACCATACGGGTTCAATATCGCATTTTCGTGCCGAACGATTGTCCGAAACAATGTTATCGCCGATATGAATATACTTTTTCTCAACTCCGTATTGCTCCTTTATGTATTCATAAAGCAAAAGCGAACGCTTGCTTGCATTGTATTCGTTTGAAACAATGATATTGTCAAAGCCTTCATATCCGCATTTTTTAAGCATTTTTTCAATAACATCTTTTGAAAGATACATATCCGAAACGGCAATAATTGTCTTTCCGAGATTTTTTGCTTGCAAGAAAATTTCTTTCATATACGGGTTTGCAAAGCACAAATCAAGTTCTGTTTCAATTTCATACTTCATAGCCTTGTCAATATCAAGCAATACAAATCGTGACAGCTTTTCATAGATATCACGCAAAGTCACCTCATAAGTGCCGTTCTTTTCAAAAGCCTCCTGCCTTGCAAGCTTTTCTGCAAGTTCACGGTAACGCTTGAATCCGGGACATTTATTCTTTTCGCCCAAAAGGAAGAACAGCGACTTTGGATCATCAAACGGGCGTAAAATCAGTGTGTCAAAAATATCAAAGGATATAATATCGTTTACAAGAAACTTTTTTGCCATAAGTGTGGGGGACGGTCTTTTGGCAAAGCTTGACTCCGGAGCGCTCACGCAAGGTTTTATTGTATATTTTTTTCTTTCATATACTCTCGGCTTTGCTCCCGAAACACTTCCGAGTTTGCTTGATAAATGCAGAGAGGTGAGGTAAAACATTCTTCTGAAACGACTTTTGTCGGTATCCCCGTACTTATAAAAGCCTTCAAGCACAAAGCGATTTTTCATTACGGCTTTAAGTTTAAATTTTTTAGCTTTTCGTTTCAGTTTTCGCTTTGTATTCTGAATCGTACTCATCACAATTTTTTATCGCTCCTTGTTTTTTCGGTATCATAAATTGATGTTGTAACGAACTTAATTTTCATCTTTTCTTTAAGCTTTTTAAGCTCTTTTGATATTGCAAGGTTCTTTTCTTTAAGTAAAATCGGATCATATGCACCGCACATATTTTTGCTTATGTAATTTGAGAGCGGATTTTTGGTGAATCCGTCATATCCTGCAAGTGCAACCGACTTTACCGACGCTTTTTTCAAAAGTTTAAGTACCATAAGACCTGAACTGTCCGAAGCGTCATCTGTTGCATTTATAAGTTCCGAATAGTTTATGCAGACTGCTTTTTTCGGAAGATTTTTTATGTTAGATGTGAACACGGTCTTTTTTAGATTAAGCCTGTCCTCAAGCTCGGAATATCTGACTGAATTTCCGACAAAAACAATATTCGGTTTTATGTAGTCCGGAATAAAATTAACCGAGATTACAAAGGGCTTTTTCTTTGAAATATATTTCAAAATCGAACCTTTTTCACTTTTTACCGTAGAGCCGGGGGAGATAACAAGCACATTTCTTCCGTCAAGCTTTTTACGCAGTCTGTCAAGAATTTCAATATCATCAACTGCATTGCTCTGGTATTCCTGATAAATTTTTTCAATAAGCGCTTTGTTGAAAAATCGCTTTTCTTTTTGCGGAATCTGCTTGAGTATACTTCCGATTGCAGGCATTGAAAGCGAATGCTTTGCCATGAGATATGACGAATAATTCGGATGACAATTGTTTGCGGCTGAAAGAAAATAAGCCGAATTATAGCCCCACGGATTGCTGAGTGAAATCGGAATAAGGTAACGGTCAACAATTTCAAGAACAGGCAATACATCATAGTTCTTTGAAAATGTTCGGTTGAGGTAATCCATAAATAATTCACTGCAAAGATTACCTGCACCTCGTCCCATTCCGTTTGCACTGCAGTCAATGATTATATTTCGCTTTGTATTGTACTGTGAAAGCGCCTGTGCATTTGAAAATGCAAGCTGAAAATTATTGTGCGAGTGATAACCAAGGCTGATTGACGGTTTCAGATTGTTGTCAACGAGAAACACCTGACGGATAAGGTCTTTTTCATACATCACACCGAGAGTATCTACAATATAAAACGCATACGGTTCAAGTTTATTTATTCTTTCAAGCAAATCAAGAAACTGTTTATCGGTATAATTTGTAGTTCCTACAGGCTGCATAAACAGCTTGTAGCCTTTACTTTTTATAATTTCAGCCCATTCAAAGGCGAGATCAATTTCATTTGGATGAAATGTAAGTCTGATTCCGTCAAGTACAGTTGAATCTGCCTCTGAAAGTAGCACGGGATTGATTTCACGCTCACCGATTGCAATCATCGCAACATACATCGTGTTCATACTGCTGTCTGAACTTACAAGCTCATTGAGCTGTTCAACACTGTTGTAGAGCGAATAGTCGGGATCATAAGGCTTGTTTGTCAGAAAACCGCATTCTATTATATCTGTGTTTGATTTTGAAAAGTTAAAAAGCATTGTTTCAATTGCTTTTCTGCCAAAATGCCAGTTGTTTACATACCCTCCGTCACGAAGAGTACAGTCAAGAATTTTTATATTACTCATTGTTACCGTTATTATCGCTTTCTGTATTATTCTTAATGTAATGATCAAAAATTACCTGTGCAAGGTCAAAATCAATCGGATTGTTGATGTCGGTTGCTTCAATAAAATCAACAGTTACACCGTATGGATTACTGCCGATTCTTCTGCCGTCTTTAATAAGCTTTTTAGTGTAAACATAAAGGCCAGTTGTTTCCGCAAACACATTTTGAATATCCTGTGTCCTCGGAATCTTGTTTGTGTTGTAACAAGCGGCGCCGTCCATCCACAAAAATTCCTGAATCGGCTTTACGGTAAAGGCAGAATCATATTCCTCATTTTTTACCTTATCAATTGCAGTTTCAATTGTTTTTGCTTTGATAAAGGGCGCTGTTGCATGGGCGAGCACATAAATATCTGCGTCAACATCTTCTGCAAATGCCTTCAGTACATCAATAATCAAAGTGCTTGATGTGTCAAGGCTTTCGCTTCTTTTAAGAAATTTAATGCCGTTAGGAAGATACTTTTTAACTTCCTCATTACTGCAATAAACATATGTTTCGTCAACACCTTCAACTTTTGTAAGTGTGTCAAGAATGTAGGTGAGAAGAGGTTTTCCTCCTTTAAATGCCTTTGTGTTCTTACCGGGTAATCTTTCATTGTTTAATTTCATCGGCACGAATGCCACAACTTTTTTCTTGTTTTCCATTTTTATTTCTCCCATTCAATATCTCTTGCAAGTTTTGCTTTTAACCGTTCAATACTTTCGCTGTCAGCTTTTTTGCAGCGAACAGCAATGTCTGCCTGCGTATATCTAAGCTGTTTGCGAATAATGAGCGATTCAAGCTTGTTTTGAATTTCTTTATCATTTGTATATGCAAATATCATCAGCTGTTTTTCTCTCATAAGACTTGAGTCTTTCGGAGTGAAGTCAGCGGTGACAATATATAAACCGTCAGTCGGTATGTTAGGATTGAAATTTATTATGTTGCCAAGGTTTAGTAACAGCGAAAGTCTGTAATCATAAACATCAAGATTATCGACTTTCTCCATATCGCCGTCAATCAAAGTATCACCGTTATCTAAAGCAATGCCGTAGCGATTCAGAAAGTTCGTAATCTGAGTTTCATTTATATTGCGTATTGAACTTACATTGCGAATACCAAGTTCTTTTAATAACAAAGTTGCGATAAACATATCGTCAATTCTTTCACGGCTTGTTTCAATGTCGGTTGTGAAGTAGTAGGAATGAACTGCAAACTTGTCAACGCCCCTGATTGATGTTGAACTTGCCGTTAAAGCCATATCAACCTCACGGTCGATGACAAACGGTAAAAGTTCCGACGGCTCAGACTTTTCAAGCAGAATACAGTCAGAAAAAATTCTTCTGTAATTTTGCCACCTGTCCTTTGGGTGAGGTTTTACAACAAGCACATACTCATCATTGCACATATAATCGACAAGCGTTGTCATCATTAATTCCTGTAGGTCAAGGTCTTTGATTTTGAGTGTGTTCAAATCCTGAGTAAGATAAAGGCAAATCTTTTTGTCGCCTCTGATTTTGTGAGGTATATCGCCAAAGAAGTTTAGAATATCCTGTACTCTGTCGGGAATTTTGTATTTTAAAATATCGTAAATACAGAAATCTTCCGCCTTTTCATCATAAAAGCCTTTCTGCTGATGACGAAGGTCGCACAGTTTTGACCTGACGCAACTGTTTCGTCCCATACAACCAAGATATTCACTGATTATATGATTGGTCATATTGTTGCTTTTGGTAATTGAAAGATATCTTGACTGTTCCGAAAGCATTCCGCTTGCATCTTCAAAATAATGATAGGGAATACTTTTGCTTGTAAGATAAATTCCGAGTGAATGTTGGTCTGATGCAACATAGATTTCCTCAAATTTTGTTATGTCCTCATCAAGCCAATTTTCAAATGTTTTAGAAATATTTTCAATTACGGATTTAATTTCTTTTTCACTGCTTGTATTATCAAGTGCATTGCCTTTTTTTAGCTTGAATTTTTGTTCGGGAACATATCTTGCCGTTGCGAAAAATCCCGAATCAATCACCTGCTTTAAAAATGATTTTCTGTTCTTATCGGGCTTTATGTATTCAAGTATCAGAAGTTCTGCGTCATCATCGGGATAATAAGCAAGCTTATGTACTATACAGCACAGAAGATGATACATTGTAGATGCATGGTATAGAATCAATATAATCACTCCTGAGTAATATTTTTTAAGCGTTCAATTCCGCTCAAATAAAGTGAAAGTGCGTCCTCACCGCTAATCTTGCATTTGCAATCGGTAATTTTTGAGTATTTCACAAAGTCATTTGCAAAGTCACATACGGCGGTGTATATTTCTTTGAGGATTGCCGTGTCAATTTTCTTTGAATAAACCCAATGCTTTTCAGTTTTGTCAATTTTCCAAAGTAACGGCTTGTTGCCTTGAATGATTTCGGAAAGAGCTAAAACATTGTTATCATCGGCACAAAGATAATTGTTCATGCTTATTCCGTTGTAAACAATGCTTTTATCAATCCGATAAATCGTCTTTGCAAATTCTTCGCTTGCACATTTTTCGGGTAACGGATCAACAGTCACAACAATACGACTGCCGTTGATAACGGCCTGTACCGTATTTTCAACACCGTCACTATCCTTATCAATCCATGCGGTTGCCATAATTTTTGCAAGCTCGTCATCGCTGATTTTTCCGTCAATTTCAGAAAGCGGATACCTCATCAGCTTGTCAAGAACACCAAGCTTTGCATATTTGAAAACAGGCATTTCGGGAATTATTTTTCGCCATTCTTCAACGGTTCTGTATTTATCCGTTGCAAAAGCAGACCATGGAAAAAACATCAGTTTATCGGTGCTTTCGCTTAATATTTTGACTGTTTGAGCAAATATTGAGTTTTCGTCACAAAAGAAAATCATTTTTTCTGCATTGTGTAATCTTTCAACGCATTCCGATGCAAAACCTACAATTGCGGGAGCAATGCACATATATCCAAGCTCATATTCATTGCTCATTCTTTTTATTCCGCTGAAAAGATTCATACCGCAGATTGTATTGTACAGCTTTTTGAATTTTTCATCTTTAATTGGATTATCAATGTGTTCCATAAGAGCGGTAGGACAGCGGTAGTACATTTGTCTGCAACCCATTTTTGCATATTTCTTAATGAAATCATAATTATTGCTCATAACGCAGGTGTGACTTTTGTCATCTGTTTCAATAACATTATTATTTCCGTTTGTCACAATAAGTTCGTCATAACCTATTTGGTGGCTGTCAAGCAGATGCTTTATAAATTCTTTCGGGTATATCGACCTTATCACAACTGAAACCTTCATATTATTACATTGTGCAATGTCAATCATACGCACAATGTATCGGTTCTCAAAAAACGAATTTTCAACCAATGAAAGCTCTAATTTATAGTCAATCAGTGTTTTAAGCTCCGCATTTATTTTTTTATAAATCCGAGAAATTGTAAGACCTTGTTTTCCGTATTTTTTTCTCAGCAGAGCAAAACCTTTTACGCCCGTGACATTTTCAATTTCTGCAAAAATTTTGTCATCATCTTTAATTTGATTCAAAGCTGAGCCGAATATATCGGTGACAAGGTGTGAATTGTCGAGCATACCCGATGCAAGTTCACAAATTGACGGTCTTACGAATATTTGCGAGAGATAATCCTTGCCGACAGTCTTTGTGAAAATCCGCTTGTTGCAAAACGGCAGCCTGTACAGAATATTTATTTTGATAAGTTCTAACCCAAATTTTACAGGATTATTTGTTGCCGCTTCACGGTTTTGATTTTGCAGACACATACAATAAAAATTCACATCGTCATTTCCCGTGGTGAGTATATTGTAAATCTTTCTGACAAAATCAAGTGATAGTTTTTCTATCATTTTATTTCTACCCCGATATTTGATTGAAACTGAAAACACCGATTTAATCAGCAATTTTTCAAATTTCGTTCAAATTATATTACCTGATTTCACAACGGTCAATAACAATAACTAACTATTTACAGCAAAAATACAATGGCTTTACATTCTGCAATAATTTGTAAAACAACCTATATTTACTTTACAAAATCGTGGGTGAATACTGCTAAAAACGAACTGTAATATTTGTCATGTTTTCCAAAAATAATGACAAGACAATATCCTATGTTGCATTTGCATTTGTATATGGTTATAATGAAAATGAAATGACAGTTACCAACGCTGAACTGAATATTTTAGCAACGTGGTATGTGACTAAACAATCAGAAGATTCAAAAGATGATTCTTCGGTCAGTGCAGGTAACGATTCAGACGATGATACAGAGGTTGACAATTATGTTGATTGTGAAGTATTGTCCGAATCTGTTGATAAGACAAAACCGTTTATGCAGACAAGTTCTGAATATGACAGCACAGGCAATTATGTAACAGCTGAAACCAATGAACAGGGAAGTACAACAAAGTATGCTTATGATGCAAACGGCAACAAAACTGCTGTCACAGACGGAAACGGTAATGTAACTAATTACACCTATGATACGAACGGAAATGTATTGTCAATAAAGAACGGTACTTCCGGAAATGATTATTCCTATACAGGCTCAGGCTATGTATCGAAAATCACTCATAACGGTTTTAGTTATTCATTTAATTATGATGTATTCTATAACCTTCTTTCAACAAAAATAGGCAATGTTGCAATTACAAGCAATACCTATGACAGTAACGGCAATCTCGCAAAAACAACCTACGCAAACGGTGATTATTTTGAATACACCTACGATGATTACGGTAATATTACTTTAATAACAGGCGAAACAGGCAAAATTGCCGAGATGATTTACAACAAGCAAGGTCTTGTTACAAAAGCAGTTGATTATTCAAGCGGTGAAACCTCATATTACTATTACACATTTGACGGTTCGCTTGAAAGAGAATACCGCACATCATCTGACGGCAGTCTTACTCACTATATTATTACAAACGCTGACGGAAATACAGTTGAAAAAACATCCGTAAACGGTCAGACTAAAACTATCACTACAGGTACTGATAAAGACGGAAAGTCGTTTGTAAGCAATGACGGTGTAACTAACGAAACATCAACCGATGATTTCGGCAGAACTACACAGGTCAGAACTGTACGCAGTGACGGTACTCTTGTATTTAATACAGACTATGAGTATGCAAACGGCAAGGCTGAAAATTCAACAACTAACCTTGTCAGCAAGTACAGTCAGTCATACGGCAGTGACAGCGTTTTATCCTACGATTATTCTTATGATGCAAACGGTAATATTACCGAGATTAAGCAAAACGGTAAGCTTACAAACAAGTATGTTTATGACAGCCTTAACGAGCTTAAAGAAGAATACGACTATGTAAATAAATTTTACATTAACTATTCCTATGACAGAGCAGGAAATCTGCAAAATAAATATGAACAGGTTCTTGATCCCACCTACGGTTATCCGACAGGAACGCAGAACGGCAATACTTATGAGTACACCGATACAAGCTGGAAGGATAAGCTGACAAAGGTTAACGGCAGTAATATTTCATACGATGCAAACGGCAATCCGCTTTCATACCGTGACGGAATGAGCTTTGAATGGGAGAACGGAAGAATCCTTAAGAATATAAACACTTCCGATAAAGCCATTCAGATGAGTTATGATTCAAACGGTATGAGAACACAGAAAACCGTTGACGGAGTTAAAACCAACTATTACTATGACAGCAACAAAAACCTTATTGCCCTTGTAAAGGGTAATGATACTCTGTTGTTCTACTATGACAGTGACGGAAGTGCAACCTCATTCTCATACAACGGTACAATGTACTTTTATGTGAAGAACTTGCAGGGTGATGTAATCAGAATTATTGACCTCGCAGGCACAGAAGTCGCAAGCTATGTTTATGACGCTTGGGGCAACATAAAAGATACCAAAGGCGAGCCGACAATTCGAGAAATAAACCCGATTCGCTACCGTGGCTATGTTTATGATACCGAAACTTCACTCTATTATCTCCAAAGCCGCTACTACGATCCATTCACAGGCAGATTTTTGAATGCGGACGATACACATTACATTATGTTCCCGTCCTTGATGGCAAATTTGTATACATATTGTGATAATAATGCAATTAGTAATACGGATACAAATGGTAAAACAGCTTGGTTATGGATGTTAGGCTTGTACGCAGTGAAGAAGTCAATGCCATTACAATTCTATTTTCATTCAATACTTAATAGGCAACGCTACAAGTGTTACGATTTTTCGGATAATAGTATGTATGCCGATAAAATTTTGGGTTCGATGGCATATTATAATTTTAAGAAGAAATATCACATCATAAATTTATATCCGGCATTAGAAAGAATGTATCACCAAAATCGATTATATATGATTTATAATGGAACTTTTGATCCTTATCATACGGGTGAACGAGACTTATATTTATCGATAGGTCAATGTAAAGTAAATATCTGCTATGTAATATACGGTAATGTTAACAAAAGGCATGACATTGCTTATAGTGTGACAGTAACTTTTACTGATGACTACGATTTTGAACATTGGACTAAAAGTAAAAAGAATTTATTGACCATGTGTATAAATAACATTTTAGGATATTATCCTCAATCGCTCGGATTGATAGTTCCCTACTCATGGCGTATACAGTATAAATTTTCAGGCACGTTCAGATGTCGACATTGATGCAAAAGGAGGCTAAGATGAAATTTACCGTACCGAAGCTGATATTTTTGTTAGCTACTATTGCTATTATTGCTATTATTTTGTCGGGATGCAATATTGACGATGTGTTGGGATATTTGTCAACCGTCAGGGTTGATGAATATGATATGGAGGTAAATTACTATAATGAGGGCGCAACATATCTCTTTTCCGGCAAGGTAGTGCTGACCAAATATGATGAGGAAGATAAAGCAAAGGATTCTTGGCTTGAAGACGAGCTTGGACTGCGCCTTAATACAGGGCAAGTTGGGGATGTGAAGCCGATTTTGTCGGGCGATTTTGACGAGGTGGGCTATGCTTCTAAACAAATATTTATTAAAAAGGACGATTTGTATTACGTCTTTAACATTGACAGCTACACCGTACCAGAAAATTTATACGCTTTCGCCTACGATAATTATGACGATATTGTGCTTTCGTATGAAATGAACGAATATACCGCCGAGGAGTTTTCCGATAAATATGACAGCGGCGCGATCGACTGGGGAATTGATGATTTCGGGTAATTGTCTGTGAAGTTTGATTTGAAGCAACTCATATCTGCGCTATATAGCAGTGCGCAGCTTGACATGATGGATTTAAGATGAGCAGAAAACATAAAGTGAAAAAATATTTACATTGGTTCTGACCGTTATAATATTGGTATGCACAGGGTGCTCCTTAAAGGAATATGATTATTCAGAATGGGGAAAATATGAATTTTCCGATAATGAACACTCTTTTTACTATCCGAAAACGGAAAATCGTATGTAAGCAATGATGGTATTACCGCCAAAACTACAACCGATGATTTTGGCAGAACTACACAGGTCAGAACTGTCCGCAGTGACGATGTCCTTGTATTTAGTACTGATTATGAGTATGCGGATTGTAAGATTATTAACAAAAACCACCTTATGGTAATTTGCTTATTATCATAGGTGGTTTTTTTATTGTACTTTTTAGGAGATTAGTCCAATGAATTTATCTAACGGAAAACGCATAAAATAGCAATAAAATAGTTTGACTAAT
>UMBC01038574.1_pt1 | contig 14900 bp, 8 predicted proteins | sample 1963871 | NCBI WGS metagenome assembly UMBC01 (sample SAMEA4835932, study PRJEB28245) | human gut metagenome | biome: gut microbiome; material: fecal sample | place: Denmark | collected 2008 | reverse complement strand
AGCCCGCAGGGCTATGAATGGTGCTCGGCTTTTTTAATGTTGTGACAATCTCCAGCGAGAAGTAGCGAAGCGGATTCGAGCTGGATGTTGCTCGTAATTTATACGACAGCCGTCCATGAAATAGCCCGCAGGGCTATGAATGGTGCTCGGCTTTTTTTAATATTGCGACATAAACTGCTCGTAATTTACCATTGAATTATTTATATAAATTTGATACTATAGATATAGAAAAAGGTACTACCGATAGACGGTTAGTCACAAATATTTTAGTTAAAAAAGTAACCAAACCATTTGCAGACGGCGGTTACTTTTTTAAGTTATTTATATATTCTATAAGTATGGTAACTATAATCGAAATAATCATCAACACTATGTATAAAATCTCAAAATCACTCATTAAGTAAATCCAGATTTCTTCCTATGAAGATTTCCATGTAATCAGAGGATTTAGTCCCTCTTCTGAAGGACTAACCGCCTACCGTTTCTAGGTAGTACCCAAAGATATCATATCAAATCCGCTAAATTGTTGCAACAAATTGTTTGTGCATCAGCTTAATCTCATTATTTATTTACAAAATTCACTAATATAAAAATATGAAAAATTACTACCGATAGATATTTCGCCCTCAATAATTTTATTTAGAATAAAATGTGCATAAATAATGATGTATCTATTACTTCAACTTAATAAAAACTCCTACTCCTCTATCTCCTCGAACTTTAATCCATATTCTATGGCATAGGCCTCTACAAGAGAACCTTTAACTCCAATAATTGTACATTCAAGAGGTATTGGCTCTTCATCCCTAGAATAATTAGGATTTTTAATCCATGCATCTTTCAGTATATCTACTTCTCCCGCATAAACAGTTACACTTTCTAAGAAAGTACATCCGGCAAAAGCTCTCATTCCTATTTTTTCTAAAGTTTCCGGTAAAACAATATTTTTCAAACTTGAGCAATTTTCAAATGAAAGAAATCCAATTGCTCTTGTTTTCTTTCCTAAAGTAACGCTTTCTAAATTTTTACAATTCATAAACGTTTTAGAAAGAATAGCTGTAACTTTATCAGGAATAACAATATTTGTAATTCCACTTCCATTAAATGCGCTACTATCAATTTCTTCTAAATCATCAGGTAACTGTATACTAGTTAAAGAACTGCAACCCATAAATGTCTCTTCACCTATAGTCTCTACACCCGATGGCACATTAACACTCTCTAACTCATAACAATTTTTAAATGCTCTATCACCTATTCCTGTAACACTTTCCGGTAAAACAACTGTCTTTAAATAATCACATCCTTCAAAAGCTGAACTTCTGACAATCTGAATTCCATATGAAACTACGACTTTCTCTACATCCATATTGTCCATAAATGCGTCAGAATCAATCAACCACACTTTCACACCATTAAGTTCATTAGGAACAGTTATTTCTTTATCACTTCCATGATAACCCTCTATTGCATATCTTCCATCTAAATCCATCACTACCCATTTACCTATAGTAATATTATTGTTCGTTTCTTCTTCATTATCTGTGCCGTTATCAATTGGCTTTTTCGTTGTAATTTCTTCTTTTACCGGTTCTTTAGTAGTAGTTTCTTTAGTAATAGATTCTTTAGTAGTAGTCTCATTTACAATTGTATCTTTATTATCATTCTTAATAACATCTTTATTTGTCACCTTTTCATTAACTATAATCTTGCATTTTAATACTTTCTTCCCAAATTTAGCATAAATTACAGTTCTACCTTTCTTTACTGCCTTAACCTTTCCTTTTTTAGTAACTACGGCTACCTTTTTATTCTTACTGCTCCACTTAATCTTAGACTTTGTTCCCTTAACCTTTAAAAATATGCTGTCACCTTCATACATAGCTACACTTTTCTTAGTAAGCTTTACCTTAGTGGCTGCGTCAACAGTTACAAATACTGCACATAAGCTAATAATCATTGCAGTTAAAACAACTAAAATTTTTTTCTTGTTCATATACCCTCCATTAATTAATACATTTTTAGTTCCGATTAATTTTAACATAACAATATCGTCTTTGCAATATTTAGTATATGTGACATTTCTTATTTATATTGCAACTTTTATTTTCCTGATAACTTGACTAAATTTAATTTATTTTTCTTGTATCATTATCTAAAAGCATTTATAATTTTATTGGGGTAAGAAATAGGTTCAATAGAACCATAATAAAAGTATTGGAGGTAGTACATATGTACAAATTTTTGCGTGCAACATTATGGACTGTTGTCTTAATGTTGTTTGGCTCTACAGTGGCTTTCTGTGCCACTACAGACTTTGGCAATGTAGGTGAACCATCTTATAAACTTGTTCACACTCTAGATTCGTCAGAGGTATTCGTGGCAACATATGATGTAACCGATTACGGTGCCGTTGCCGACGGACAGACAGATAACACAAATGTTTTTCAAAAACTTCTAAACAAAGTTGGAGATTTAGGAGGCGGTATTGTATATGTTCCAAGCGGGCGTTATGCAATAAAAGGCGCTCTTTCCATTCCTAAAGGAGTTACACTTCGTGGTGACTGGCAAAAGCCTAGTCGAAATAACAGTGCTCCAATTGGGACATTACTTATGGCCTATACAGGACGAAATGGAAATGAACGCACAACACCATTTGTTGAAATGGCTCCTGAAACAGGAATTATGGATTTAACAATATGGTATCCTGAACAGGACCCGAATAACATTACTCCATATTCACCAACTATTCGTTATGGATTCAACAATTATTTTGGAAACGAATATTGTAACACTAAAAATGTCACTTTATTAAATTCATATATTGGCATTTTATTTAACTACGACAACGGTGGTGCTTCACCTGTAGTTAACGGACTTTATGGAACAACATTATGTAAAGGTATAGAAATTGATAAAATAGCTGATGTTGGAAGAATTGAAAATGTAAACTTATCACCTGACTACTGGAAGAATTCAGGTGTTGCAAATGCCCCAACCACAACTTCTTTCAACGATTACATGTACAACAATTCAATCGGTATCGTAATGAGACGTAACGATTGGTCATACACATGTAACATTAATATTAATGGTTATAATATCGGATACGATACAGAAAAAACTTTATCAACTGATGACAAAGCTACACCAAACGGCCATCACTATAACTTTGATTTATCCGAATGTAAAACAGGTATTCAGATTAATGCGACTAACTCTGTAGGTATTTTATTTGACGAGATAAATATTCATAATTGTGAAAACGGAATCGTGCTTGGCGAAAACACATCAGATGCAGCACAGTTTACAAAAACAAAAATTGACGTATCTAAATACGCTATACGAATTCCTAATACTTCAAGCACAAAACTTACATTTAATTCATCAAAAGTATCAAGAGGTCGTGTTGCAATTAACAGTGGAACATTTGTTGCAAATAATACAACATTTAGCAACAGTACTCCGCAGATTTATTATGGTACTTCAGGTCGTGGTAACATAACAGAATGTGCATTTACTAAAGGTCAAAAAATCACAAATAAATCTGTTTATGAATCTTCTTTAAGCGATAGTACGGCAGTAACCGGTGAAGTTTCAGATTTCACTAAAGTAGAATATGACCCACATACACCTGCAAGAACAGTTTTATATAATGCTACTGTTTCACCATATAATGCCAGTACAGGTTCAAATGATAACACTTCTGCTATTCAGGAAGCATTAAATCAGGCTTCTAATGATGGTGGTGGAATCGTATTTTTACCTAGTGGCAAATACAAAGTTCGTGGTCATTTGACAATTCCATCAAACGTTGAGCTTCGTGGCGCAGTTGATTTATGGAGCGTTCCTCATGGTTCAGGCACAATACTTGAAGCATATGAGAATAGAAACAATCCGGATGGTGATTCTTTTATTCAGCTAAAGGCTGACAGTGGTATCCGTGGCATTGTAGTCGACTATCCTGAACAGGTATTTTCAGGAAGCGCAGACTGGCTTCCGGCAAAGTACCCTTACACAATTCAGGGACAGGGAGCTAATGTTTATGTAATTGATTCAGGCGTTCGAGCTGCTTATAAAGCATTAGACTTATTTACATATAAATGCGACAACCACTATGTTGATTTTTTAGGTGGTCACGCCTTTGATACGGGTGTGCGTGTAGGTGGAAATTCAGTTAACGGAAAGCTTTATAACCTTATGTTTAACGTAATTGTTTATGCCTGCGGAAATGAAAGTAAATTTGGAAGCTTTAGTAATATGCCAAATGGCGTTTCTAACGCGCCTTTGTATTCATATGGACTTGAGCATTTAGATTTTCTTATTTTAGGAGATTGCGATAACGAAACATTATACAATGATTTCCACTATGGTTCATACCGTGGAACTTCATTACAAAATGATGGTAACGGTGGTCCTTCCGGTAGAAGTATGGGATTAGGTGTTGATGGTTCAACAAGAGCTGTCTATTGGACTTCAGGTTTAACTAAGAGTTTTGACTTTGACAATTCCCAGATTGTTTCCATTGGAGATAACAATCCAAAGACAGCTTATTTCTATTCAGAGGAAAATAGCAATTTTAAATCAACATTTAATAATTGCGATTTTTGGGGACAGCCACAACGTGGACTCATTTTAGATTCAGGTAATTTAACATTATACGGTGCTCATTTTAACAATCCGGGACAGCAGACATTAGCAAGTGTATCAAATGCAAATTTAAATATTCTTGCCAGTGCTTCTAACCAAAATGGTAGTGCATTTGTTGATTCAGGAAGTGAAAAGAATATTTCCATATCAGGTTCTATTCTTAATAATAGAAATAATAATGCCGACTCATTTAAATCATTTGATAGCAATATGGGACTTGGTTCAACAGTATCTTCATCAGGTGCTCTTGCTCAGGTTTCAGGACGTGATTCATGGAAAGCTACTGCTTGTAACAATAACAACAATGCTAAAAATGCTTTAGATGGAAATGCAGCAACAAGATGGGATACAAGCGGTTCTCAGACTCCAGGTCAATGGTTTATGGTTGACTTTGGAAAAACATTAACATACAACACCATTATTTGCGATGTTGGCTCAAGTACTTCAAGCGATGCTCCTGCAGCTTATGAAATATATGTATCTTCTAATGGAACAGACTGGGGAAATGCAATCGCAAGTGGTACAACTACTAACGGAATTATTAAAGTAAATGTTCAAAATTCAAGATATGTCAGAGTTGTTCAGACCGGTTCAAAATCTAACTACTGGTCAATTCATGAATTTTATGCATTAAATGCTGCCGCAAATAATTACCTTATTTCAGATGAAGATGAGAGTAAAACACCAGAAGAAACTACTACAGAAGAGACTACTAAGCCTCAGGAAACTACTACTGTGAAACCAACTACTAAGCCTGAAGAAACTACTACTGTAGAACCAAAAGGTGAATTCATTAGTAATGATGTAAAAGTCATAGGCTATCAGATTAGTGCTGTACTTAGAGGTTCAAGAGTACTTTATTCATCTGAAGCTACTATAAAGGGACAAAAAGTTGTTTCATCCGGATTAATTTATGGTTTTGCTAATGGTCCGATAACCAAAAATGATGTTGTATTTAATTCAGATAACAAATATATTGCTTCATACGAAGCTACTGCTAAGGGTGTAATTTCAAATTATAATGGTGATTCAGCAACTGCAACCTACTATGTCCGCACAATGACACATAACGGCTATGGTGCTGCAAGATATAATGCTAAATATTATGTACGTGCATACTCAGTTCTTGAAAACGGAGCTATTGCTTACAGCGAGGTGTATGACTTCTCATTATATAGCATTGCTGATACATTATATCAGAATAACTTAATGCCTACTTATGACGGACATCAATATTTATTCTACAATATATTAACTGTTGTACACCCTGATTATAAAGAAATTCCTTATAAATGGGAGAATACAGTTAACAAATAATTATTGGACTGACACTAAATTTATTTAAAGTGTCACTATAATATACAACAAAAAAGAGACTTCATTTACCAAGTATATAACGGTAAATCCAGTCTCTTTTTCATATTACAGTTTCATATTACAGTTTTATATTTCATTAATATGATAAAAATAGATTATACTCCAGGCTTTTATAAGTTATCTCATATTAATTTAACATTTTTTATTCCGGTACTACTTATGCCTTTTATTTTTATATAGTAAAAACGAATAAGCTGTAGGCACACAAACCATAACAATAATTAATATTATAATTGACACTTCTCCCACTCTTCCTAAAAATGCACTTATTGCAAAGAGTATTCCACATATTATCCACAAAACTCCTGCCATTCTGTGTGTTTTGTTCCAATTATTTATATCATTCAAGGTCCATGGTAGTTTTATTCCTACTGTATAATTCTGTCTGCATTTAGGAAGATAATTTCCAATGAATATAATTAAAATTCCAACTGCAACAATTACATATTTTGTAGAAGATAAATTATATCCTAATCCGTAAATAGAACATAAAGCAAAAACTATAACTGAAACTACCGGTATTGTCCATTTACTTATAGTAGCCACCACACTACCTCCACCATTATTTTTGGGGTCATTATTAATAATCACATGTAAAAGCAAATTAGCAAGTAACATAATTAACGGTAATGCAAAGCATACAAAAGCTTTAGGAGCATAATTATCTGCATTTCCTGAATAATTAAAATGTATCGGCATCTGCTTCGGTAATTTACTATATATAATTGCTCCGATAATCATAGGTAAAACACATACAATAGATGTAATTATCATCTGTTTTTTATTATTTATCTTCATCATTATTTTCCTCCCTTTCACTCTCTCCAAACTGTGAAAGCCATAATATTATTTCTTCCATAACTGATGTATTAAGCTGGTAATAAATGTAGTTTTTCTCTTTATTTTCATACACTAATCCGGCTTTCTTTAACTGATTTAAATGATATGACATTGTCGCTCCCGTCAAATCAAAATGCTCACCTATCTCTCCAGCTGACATTGCTTTATCTCTTAACAAAACAAGTATATCCCTTCTCACAGGATCAGACAAAGCCTTAAAGGTTTCATGAAAGCTCATATATTATACTCCTTTCTGCTATTTAGATTTTTTTCTAAATAGAATATACCACTTCAGAAATAAAAAAGCAATATCTATTTAGATTTTTTTCTAAATAGATATTGCTAACTAAAGAACTTTACAGTTCTAATCTATTTAAAGCAACAGACGGTTAATGTTATTGAACGATTGCTCGTCGTAAAAAAGTCTTATTGCTTGTTGTAAATAGATTATATTTGTGTCTATTTGTATAACACTTATTAAATTATTATTTCATACATAATCTGTAAAAGTTTAAATTTTCTAATCTTTTAACACTTATTACATTGTATGCTCAACTTATCAGTTTGTGATTTAACCATAAATCATTTCTGAATATATTTCATAATATTTTGTAATATATCTCAATATACTTAATCCTGATAATCCATATATTTGAGAGGGTCTTTCGGTTTATTTTTCTTTGTTACCTGGAAATATAAATTATCTCCTTCTTTTTCATAACTTGATGTTGGTTTATTTACATAGCCTATTACGCTACCTGCTTCTACAGTCTGTCCAACCTCATACTGTGGGTTTATTATCTGTCCATAAGTTGCAAAATAGTCATTTCCCATAGCAACTTTCATATAAACTCCATATTCATCATTTTGTCCTAATTCAGTTACCACACCCTTTGCCGCTGCTTTTACTTCGGCACCTTCTTTACTTTGGATGGCTATCGCAGGACTGCATTTGTACTCATCAAGAGTTGAAAAGTAAACTGTATTTTCCATATTATATTCAAGTAAAATATTTCCTTCTACAGGCCAGAGCAATTTACTGTTTTTATTGAATTTTAAATTGCTTACAACTGCTGCTGCCTCTGAAGAAAGTCCATACATATTATCTTTTTCATCCATATTTGATGCTGTATTTTCCTCTACAACCTTAGCAGTTGTAGGTTCTTCATTTACAATTTTAGTTTCTCCTTCATAACTTGAAGCTTCTTCCTCTGCCATACTTATTCTGTCACCTTCTGTTGTAACTTCTTTGCCTAAAGCATTCTGAGCAGCTTCAATGTTTTCAGAATCTACTGTTGTCTCAACCTTTGCAATTTTTTTTACATTAATTGTCTTTTCGTCTTTTTTCTGACCAATATAATAAGTACCCGCCGCAACCATGGTAAGTGCAACAAAGCACACCACTAATGAGGCCATAAATTTTTTGTCCATAAAACTATCGCATGTCATATTTTATAAAATAATCCATGCTCTCCTTTCTTTAACTTTGTTATAGTTAAAGTATGGACCAAAATATTATTTTCTATTCAGCTATCGTCACATCATAAAATTTTTTTAATATTTCTTCGTATCCCATTCCCTGCTCTCCATATTTTTCAGCCTGATTCATGCTTAATCCAAATCCATGCCCTTTTCCTTTAGTAGTTATTTTTATTTTGTCATCTATGTACTCTAACGTGATATTTGAACTATCTACATTTAAAGCATTCGCAAAATCTTCACCCGATATACCGGTTTCAAATATTTTTACAGACACAGCATATTCACTACTATCCTTTGCTATATTCGTATTTTCTATCATTTCATTTACCGTTATGTTTTTTAAATCGATTTCATTCTTTTCATTATCGTAAATTATAATTTTAGCTTTTTCCATTTTATCCGCTAATTCAGCCATTGTAAAATAACGTTCCATTTTGTAATCACTATTGTTATAGTCATCCTGACATACACCTGCTAACAAATAGCCATATTTTTCTCCTAATACTTCTAATCCGTTTCTTGTCATTCCTCCACTTATTTCATGATATAACGGAAGAATTATTTCTCCCTTATTTTTCATTACCATCAGTGCTGTTTCATTCATTACTTTATCAATTATCTGCATTTTACTTTTAAATTGCTCATTATTACTACTTCCCACAATATTTTTCACTACATCTAATGCACTTTTTTTACCTTTTAATTTTTTTTCATCTTTGCACACTTTAATCATTTTTTCATATGACATATAAGGAAGTCCTAATTCATCCGCTTCAATTTCCTTCTTATTTTTCATCATGTAAGCTATATACGTTCTGTCTACAACTGCCTGCGCTTTAATTGTTTCTATATTATTTTCCAAACTCATTTGTGCAAATAAGACACAGGGAATAAATTGTTCCACATCCATTTTTGTTTTATAACCATTTCCATCTATAACAATATATTTATTAAATTTTTTGCCATCATCCTGTTTTGTTCCTGTCCCCTTTATATAAATCAATAATCCTATCAAAGTTATTAATACAAATATAGCTCCAACAAATTTTTTATTAACTTTCATATATACTTTCAACCAAAGTTATTATTATATTGTATTCCTTTTTATTATCTATAATTCAACTTATATTTTTTATCATACACTAATCATTTTTTAAATACAGGTAAAAAAATACCACCTAATCTTTCGACTGAGTGGTATCTACTTTAAATAATATTTTTGTGGATATGATTCTTTTTTTCTACTCCATTATATAATGTCATATTCTTTCATAAGTTTATTCTGGTACTCAATATCCTGGGCTGATTTTTCTAAGTCATCGTATCTTTTTTCTGACAGCAAAATTTTATTAAGTCTGTTAATATTTTTCTGAGTTTCAATTTTACCTTCACTTTGACCTAATGCCCTTCCTTTTTCTTCTCCAGCCTTCAGACCCTCTCTATATTTTAGATTCATTTCCATCTGTAATGACATATACTCTCGCCTCCATCTCTCATTTTTTCTGGCTGCGATTACCTTTCTGTCTATCCTTCTCGTAAGTTCACTTTCAGGTTCGCTGCCGTCAAAATATTCCAATAATGATTTCAGTTCCTTATTTATGTCACTTTTATCGCCTTTTGTGTTTAGAAATATCTTATGCGTTCCATCATTTAACTTGATTTCACTATCTTCCAGGCATACATTTTCAAACTCGTAAACACTTCTTCCTTTTTCAAAAAAATCAAATGTACAGATAAATATGACATAACTTTCCTTAAGTATATCATATGATTCGCCTTTTTCAATCATGTTTAAATCTATTATTCCCTGATAATATCTTGATCTTTTTGGTAATTCTTTATAAGTTGTCGTCTGCATTTCGAGATTGAATACTGTGTTGTTGTCATCCTCAACATATATGTCGAGTCTTATCCCTTTTGACTTCACTGTCATCTGTATTGTTTCTTCATAATCAACATATACAATATCCCTTATTTTTATGTTTAATATATTTTCCAACAGTGGTTTGCACAATTCTTTTTCACTCATGACTTTCGCAAAAATGAATGGGTCTGTTATGTCTAATTCTTCGTACTTCTTCAATAATCTCCTCCTTGACGCTTTATTTTAATAGAACTTATTTTTATTACAGTTTCATCACAGTCTCACATTGTATATGTTTTTTCATATATTATACATATGTTTAGTGATATGTCAAGATGTTTAATTAAATATAATACAAAGCAAAAAAATGCTATTACATCTGATTTCTCAAAATGTAATAGCATTTTTATATATTATAATTTACCCTTTAGACAATTGTAATTGTCTTCTATTTTTTCATATAAGCATAAAATCATAAAACTTTACACTTTCATATTTTATATACATAAGATATATGTAAATGTAAATCTATATTTACATCATATCCTACATATCTACTTTCACTTTTTCAAGATGCCAGATATCATCTACATATTCCTGAATTGTTCTGTCAGATGTAAATTTACCAACATGAGCAACGTTAAGCATTGCCTTCTTAACCCAGCCTTCCTGATCTTTATAAGCTTCTTCTACTCTCTTCTGAGCTTCAGCATAAGATCTGAAATCCTTTAAGATGAAATATCTGTCTGCTTTATCTGTTGACTGTGTATTCAACAATGAATTGTAAATATCTCTAAATCTTTCAGGATCATCAGGTGAATAGAATCCATTGATTAACTGCATTAATACTTTTCTGATATCCATATCTTCATTGAATATCTGCATTGGATCATAACCACCATTATTTTCATAATTGATTACTTCATCACTTGATAAACCAAATATAAATGCATTATCAATTCCAACCTCTTCAACGATTTCAACATTAGCACCATCCATTGTTCCAAGAGTTAAAGCACCATTTAACATAAATTTCATATTACCTGTTCCTGATGCTTCCTTAGATGCTGTAGAAATCTGTTCTGAAACATCTGCTGCCGCAAAAATAATTTCTGCATTTGATACACGATAATTTTCAATAAATACAACCTTAATCTTACCATTAATTGATGCATCGTTGTTAATTACATCAGCAACGCTATTGATTAACTTAATTGTAAGTTTAGCAATCTTATAACCTGCAGCTGCCTTTGCACCAAATATAAATGTTCTTGGATAGAAATCCATATCCGGATGTTCTTTAATCTGGTTATATAAGTACATAACATGTAAAATATTAAGTAACTGACGTTTATATTCATGAAGTCTCTTAACCTGAACGTCAAATATTGAACGTGGGTCTACATCAATACCATTATGTTCTTTAATGTATTTAGCAAGACGAACCTTGTTCTGATATTTAATATTTGCAAATTCAGCCTGAGCTTTCTTATCATCTGCATAAACTTCAATTCCCTGAATCTTAGGTAAATCAGTAATCCAGTCATCTCCTACTTTTCCTGTTACCCATTCTGCTAACAATGGATTTCCGTGAAGCAAGAATCTTCTCTGTGTGATGCCATTTGTCTTGTTGTTAAACTTCTCTGGGAACATTTCATAGAAATCTCTAAGTTCCTGTTTTTCAAGAATTTCTGTATGAAGTTTTGCAACACCGTTAACTGAAAATCCTGCACAAATAGCTAAGTTAGCCATCTTAACCTGACCATCATAAATAATAGCCATCTTTTCAATCTTTCTATGATCTCCAGGGTATTTATTTTCAATGTCTATAATGAATCTTCTGTTGATTTCTTCAATAATCTGATAACATCTTGGAAGTAATCTTGAGAATAATTCAATTGGCCATTTTTCAAGTGCTTCACTCATAATTGTGTGGTTAGTGTAAGCACAGCACTTAGATGTAATTGCCCATGCTTCATCCCATTCTAATAAATATTCATCCATTAATAATCTCATAAGTTCTGCAACTGTAAGTGTAGGATGAGTATCGTTCATCTGGAATACTACCTTTTCAGGAAGCTTGCTTAAATCATCATGTTTTGTCAAATATTTCTTGATTGCTGTCTGTAAGCTTGCTGAAATAAAGAAATACTGCTGTTTTAATCTTAATTCTTTACCTGCATAATGATTATCATTTGGATAAAGAACTTCAGTGATTGTCTTAGCAAGATTTTCCTGTTCAACAGCTGCCATATATGCACCTTTGTCAAATTCATCTAAATTAAAATGTACAATTGGTTCTGCATCCCAGATTCTAAGTGTATTAACTACGTTGTTTCCATAACCTACGATAGGCATATCATAAGGGATTGCACGAACTGCCTGATATCCCTCCTGGATAAAGTAGTTTCTTCCGTCTCTGTGTTCAACTCTTACGAATCCGCCAAATTTTACTTCGCAGGCATATTCTTCTCTCTTTATTTCTAATGGATTAACATGTCTTAACCAATCTTCAGGGATTTCCTTCTGATATCCATTTTCAATCTTCTGCTGGAACATACCATATTTGTATCTTATACCACAACCGTAAGCCGGATATCCTAATGTAGATAAACTGTCAAGGAAGCAGGCTGCAAGACGACCAAGACCACCATTTCCAAGTGCTGCATCAGGTTCCTGATCTTCAATTACGTTTAAGTCTAAACCAAGTTCTTCGATAGCTTCTTTGATTTCATTTCTACTTGATAAATTGATAATCATATTTCCCAATGCTCTTCCCATAAGGAATTCCATTGATAAATAATATACTGTTTTAGCATCAGCCTTTTCATATGCTTTCTGTGTAGCAATCCACTGATCAATAACGATATCTTTTACTGCATATGCAACTGCTACAAACTTATGTCTGTCTGACACTTCTTCCAGAGTTTTTCTGTAAAGCATCTTAGCTTCATCACGGACTTTTTTCTTAAATTCTTCTTTAAAGATTTCAGCCTCTGTCTTCACTGTTTTTGCCATTTAGTTTTCCTCCATAATTATTTACGGTACTTTTCTTATCTTAAGTATTAAGTGACGAATAGAATATTATCCGTCACTTTACAAAGCTATCTGTTAGTATATTTATTCGGGTTAAGTATTACTGCACTTTTTCTACACCAAGAGTAACTTTCTCACCGTTAATATTCCACTCTTTCGAGTACCCTTCGATTTTATCAAAAACGATTTCATTTGCCAACACTTCAGCCTTAATTTCGTCTAAATTGTCAGTAACTACTTTAATAATTGAATCGTTTTTAGAAACATTAACTACGATTTTATCCATGACCTCAAATCCGGCTTCTTTTCTCATAGTCTGAATCTTACTGATTATTTCTCTTACAAAACCTTCTTCAATTAATTCAGGTGATAAATTAGTGTCTAACACTACAGTAATATTGTTGTCACTTTCTGATACATATCCTTCAACCTGAGCTGTATCAATTAATAAATCATCTTTTTCAAGAACAACTTCTGTTCCATCGAAATCAAATTTTAATGCGCCTTCAGCATTTAACTGTGCCATTGCTTTATTTCCATCTAATTCAGCAAGTGCAGCCTTAATCTTTCCTAATACTTTTCCATATTTAGGTCCAACTGTCTTAAGCTGTGGTTTAAATGAATATGAAGTAAATGCACTTACATCATCTGTAAATTCAACAGTCTTAACATTTAATTCATCTTCAATGATTTCTTTGTAGAATTCAGATAAATCAAATTCTGCCTTAACCATCATCTTTCCGATAGGCTGTCTGTTCTTAATACCTGATGCATTTCTACATGCTCTACCCATTACTACAACTTCAAGAACATTTTCCATGTTTTCTTCTAATTCTTTATCAATGAAAGCTTCATTAACTTCAGGGAAGTCACATAAATGAATACTTTCAGGTGCTGTTGCGTCTACATTCTTAACGATATTCTGATAAATATCTTCTGTCATAAATGGAATCATAGGTGCTGCTGCCTTTGATACAGTTACAAGTGCTGTATATAATGTCATGTATGCATTAATCTTATCCTGTGGCATATCTTTCGCCCAGAAACGTTCTCTTGAACGTCTTACATACCAGTTACTCATATCATCTACAAAATCATCTAATGCTCTTGCAGCTTCAGGGATTCTGTAATTTGCAAGATTATCATCAACTGATTTAACCATAGTGTTAAGTTTTGATAATAACCATTTATCCATAACACTTAACTTATCATAATTAAGTGTGTATTTTGTTGGGTCAAACTGGTCAATTTCAGCATATAAAACATAGAAAGCATATGTGTTCCAAAGTGTTCCCATGAATTTACGCTGTCCTTCCTGAACTGCTTTTCCATGGAAACGGTTTGGAAGCCATGGTGCTGAGTTAGTATAGAAATACCATCTTATTGCATCTGCTCCATACTGTCCTAATGCTTCGAATGGATCAACCGCATTACCCTTTGACTTACTCATCTTCTGACCATTTTCATCCTGTACATGACCAAGTACAATAACATTCTTATATGGTGCTTTGTCAAATAATAATGTTGATTCAGCCATTAATGAATAGAACCATCCTCTTGTCTGGTCTACAGCTTCTGAAATAAAATCTGCCGGGAACTGCTGTTCAAATAAGTCCTTATTTTCAAATGGATAATGATGCTGTGCAAATGG
>UMBC01030003.1_pt1 | contig 17162 bp, 15 predicted proteins | sample 1963871 | NCBI WGS metagenome assembly UMBC01 (sample SAMEA4835932, study PRJEB28245) | human gut metagenome | biome: gut microbiome; material: fecal sample | place: Denmark | collected 2008 | reverse complement strand
TTTTATGGCAGGACAGATAGCAGGACTTATACACGAAACAAAAAGCTGCAAAGAAATAATTGAAGAAATGGAAAATCAGGCAGAAAAACTTTTGAAATTATAAAAATTTAATTGAAATTTTTTGAACAAAAAAATAAAAGTAAGTGTGTATCAAATAAAAACATGAATTATAACTCAAAGTTAGGAGGAAACATGGGAAAGACGGCATTTATTTTTCCGGGACAAGGTGCTCAGTATTTTGGAATGGGAAAAGATTTTTTTGATAAATATGAAGACAGTAAAAAATACTTTGAAGAAGCATCGAAGATTCTTGGATTTGATATGGAAAAGATGTGCTTTGAAGAAAATGAAGATTTAAACAATACACAGTATACACAGGCAGCAATGTTTACAGTATGCGCAGCAATTTTACAACAGATTGAAAAAATAGGAGTAAAGCCTGACGTGTGTGCAGGATTAAGTCTTGGAGAATATGCAGCCCTTTATTCATGCGGAACAATTACATTTGAGGATGCGGTTTATCTCTTAAGAAAAAGAGGAATGTTTATGGATGAAGAAGTTCCGGATGGTAAAGGAACAATGGCAGCAGTGCTTGGAATGGATGCAGATAAAATTGATGATATTTGCAAAAATACAGAAGGAGAAGTAGCAGTTGCAAATTATAATTGTCCGGGTCAGATTGTTATAACAGGTGAAACTGATGCAGTAGAGAAAGCTTCAAAAACTTTAGCAGAAAATGGAGCAAAGAGAGTTTTGCCACTTAAGGTAAGCGGACCATTTCACTCTGCCATGCTAAAAGGGGCAGGAGATAAGCTGGAAAAAGAATTGAAAAATATTGAGCTTAAAGAACTTAAAATGCCGTATGTGGCAAATTGTAATGCAAGTTACATATATGATAATTCACAAATAAAAGAACTTCTAAAAAAACAGATTTCAGCACCTGTAAAATTTATGCAGAGTGTTGAAAAAATGATAGATGATGGAGTTGATACATTTGTTGAAATAGGACCGGGGAAAACACTTTCTAAATTTGTTAAAAAAATCAATAAAGATGCAACGGTAATAAATATTGAAAAAGTGGATGATTTAGAAAAACTGAAAGGATTAGAAATATGTTAAGTAATAAAGTAGCAATTGTTACAGGAGCTTCCAGAGGAATAGGCGCTAAGGTGGCAAAGACATTTGCTGAAAATAACGCAGTTGTAATAGTAAATTATGCAGGCTCTAAGGAAAAGGCAGAAAATGTTGTTGACGAAATTATTAAATCAGGGGGAAAAGCAGAAGCTTATAAATGCAATGTAGCCTCATTTGATGAAGTAAAAGAAATGATGGAATATGTTGTAAAAACTTATGGAAGAATAGACATTCTTGTAAACAATGCAGGGATTACAAAAGATAATCTTTTGCTCAGAATGTCAGAACAGGAATTTGACGATGTAATAGATGTTAATTTAAAAGGAACATTTAATTGTATGAAAAATGTAACAAGACAAATGATGCGACAAAAAAACGGAAGAATAATTAACATGTCTTCAGTAGTTGGAGTTCATGGAAATGCAGGACAATTAAATTACAGTGCTTCAAAAGCAGGAATAATAGGAATGACTAAATCGCTTGCAAAAGAAATGGCTTCCAGAAATATAACTGTAAATGCAATTGCACCCGGATTTATTGAAACTGATATGACGGGTCAACTAGATGAAAATGTGAAGAAACAGATTTTATCAGGAATTCCGGCTAATTGTCTTGGAAATGTAAATGATATTGCACAGACAGCGCTGTTTTTGGCATCTAATGGAGCAAGATATATTACAGGACAGGTTATCGGAGTAGATGGAGGTATGGGAATTTGAAACGAAGAGTAGTAGTAACCGGATTAGGAATAATATCACCAATTGGTAATGACATAGATACATTTTGGGAAAATGTGAAAAAAGGAACAGTAGGAATCGGAGAGATAACAAAATTTGATACTACGGATTTTAAGGTAAAACTTGTAGCAGAAGTTAAAGATTTTGATGCTACAAAATATATGGATAAGCGCGAAGCAAGAAGAATGGAATTGTTTTCTCAGTATGCAGTAGCAGCGGCAAAACAGGCAGTTGAAGATTCAGGGCTTGATTTGGAAAAAACAGATAAAAACAGAATGGGTGTTTCTATAGGCTCAGGAGTTGGAAGCTTGCAGGCGATGGAAAGAGAACATAAAAAGTTACTTGAAAAAGGACCGGGAAGAATTAGCCCGATGTTAGTTCCGATGATGATTACAAATATGGCAGCAGGAAATGTGGCAATTCAGTTTGGCTGTAAAGGCAAGTGTTTAAACATCGTAACTGCATGTGCAACAGGAACACATTCGATAGGAGAAGCATTCAGATACATTCAGTATGGTGATGCAGATATTATGCTTGCAGGTGGAACGGAAGCATCAGTTTGCCCAATAGGAGTGGGCGGATTTTCAGCACTTACAGCACTTTCAACACAGGAAAATCCTTTAAGAGCTTCAATCCCATTTGACAAAGAAAGAAGTGGATTTGTTATGGGTGAGGGCGCAGGAGTTGTTGTATTAGAAGAATACGAGCATGCAATAAAGCGCGGAGCAAAGATATATGGTGAAGTTGCAGGATATGGAGCAACATGTGATGCATTTCACATTACATCACCTGCCGAAGATGGTGAAGGTGCAGCAAGGGCTATGATGCTTGCGATGGAAGATGGAAATGTAAAACCTGAGCAGGTTGAGTATATAAATGCACATGGAACAAGCACACATCATAATGATTTATTTGAAACAATGGCAATTAAAAAAGCATTTGGTGATAAAGCATATGATTTAAATGTAAATTCAACAAAGTCGATGGTAGGTCATATGTTAGGTGCAGCAGGGGCTGTGGAATTTATCGTATGTATCAAATCGGTTATGGAAGATTACATCCATAAAACAGCAGGCTATAAAGTAAAAGATGAAGAATTGGATTTGAATTACACACCTGAGGCTGTTAATAGAAAAGTAAATTATGCCATAAGTAATTCATTAGGTTTTGGTGGACATAACGGCAGCATAATGGTTAAAAAATTTGAAGCATAATAGCTGAAAAAATAAATGATTATGATCATGAAAAGGAAATTAAAATGAATTATGAACAAATAGAAAAACTGATAGATAAGGTTAATAAATCAAAAATAACAGAATTATCAGTTGAAGAAGGAAATTTTAAATTAAATATAAAGGCAGAACAGAGCGTGGCAATGGCAGCTTTAACAGTTCCCGGCAATTTGCCTGATGCAAATGTAGAAACTATTAGAACTGTGGGCGTGAATGAAAATGAAGGACAAAGTGATGATTTAGAAGAAATAAAAAGTCCTTTGGTTGGAACGTTTTATGCGGCAAGAGCTGAGGGGGAAGAACCGTTTATTAAGGTGGGAGACAAAATAAAAAAAGGTCAAACAATAGGAATCATTGAAGCCATGAAACTAATGAATGAAATTAGTGCAACATGTGATGGCGTAGTTGAAGAGATTCTGGTTGAAAATGAAGATTTAGTAGAGTATGGACAGGTAATTGTAAAAGTTAGCAAATAAGAAACTGTATTAATTAGAAGATTAGAAAAGTGAAGAATCGCTTTATAGAAATAATGAATCTTAAATGCTAAAAAAGTTGCGTATTTGCAACAGAATGGAGATTAATATGTTAAACACAAAGGAAATAATGGATATAATTCCTCACAGACAGCCGTTTTTACTTGTAGACAGAATAGAAGAAATGGAAGTAGGAAAGAGAGCAGTAGGAATTAAATGTGTAAGCTATAATGAACCGTTTTTTGCAGGACATTTTCCAGATCAACCTGTAATGCCGGGGGTGCTTATTATTGAAGCAATGGCACAGGTAGGAGCTGTCAGTTTATTATCAGACGATAAATATAAAGGAAAAACTCCTTTGTTTGGTGGAATTAAAAACGCTAAATTTAGAAGAAAAGTTGTTCCGGGAGATGTGCTTAGAATGGAAGTGGAAATGACTAGAGTGCGTGGACCACTTGGTATAGGTGAAGGAAAAGCGTATGTAGATGGAGAACTTTGCGCACAGGCAGAACTTGTATTTGCAATACAGTGAAAATGTTGTTAGTCGAAAAGGAGAAAGTAGATGTTTGAAAAAATTCTAATAGCAAATCGAGGCGAAATCGCTGTTCGAATAATAAGAGCTTGTAGAGAAATGGGAATTCAAACAGTGGCAGTTTGCTCAGAAGTAGATAAAGATGCACTTCATGCACAACTTGCGGATGAATGTGTGTGTATTGGTTCGTATAAATCAAAAGATAGTTATTTAAATATAGAAAAAATATTAAGTGCAGCAATTGCTACAAAGGCAGATGCGATACATCCTGGATTTGGTTTTTTATCAGAAAACAGCAAATTTGCAAAAATATGTAATGAATGCAATATAGAATTTATCGGGCCTTCAGTAGAAAGTATGATAAATATGGGAAATAAATCTATAGCAAGACAAACTATGATTAAAGCAGGAGTACCTGTAGTCCCAGGAACAAATGAGCCTCTTACAGATGCTTATCAGGGAAAGAAAATAGCTGACGAAATAGGTTATCCGGTAATAGTAAAGGCAGTTTCCGGCGGTGGCGGAAAAGGTATGAGGGAAGTAAGAAAAAGCGAAGATTTTGTAAAATTATTTGAAACTGCAAAAAAAGAAACAGAAATTGCCTTTGGTGATGACCAGATGTATATAGAAAAATTTGTGGAAAATGCAAGACATATCGAATTTCAGATTATAGGGGACAAATTTGGAAATGTATTACAACTAGGAGAGCGAGATTGCAGTATTCAAAGAAGACATCAGAAGTTAGTTGAAGAAACTCCTTCGGTTGTTTTAAAAGAAGAAGTAAGAAAGAAAATGGGAGAAGCGGCAATTAAAGCCGCAAAGGCTGCAAAATATTACAGTGCAGGAACAATAGAATTTTTGCTTGATAAAGATGGTGAACATTTTTATTTCATGGAAATGAATACAAGAATTCAGGTAGAACATCCTGTGACAGAAATGGTGACAGGAGTTGATTTGATAAAAGAAATGATAATGGTAGCAGCAGGTGAAAAACTTACAATGACACAGAACGATGTAAAACATTCGGGATGTGCAATAGAGTGTCGAATAAATGCAGAAGACCCTGACAATCATTTTATCCCATGCCCAGGTACCGTAAATGAACTTCATTTCCCGGGAGGAAATGGAATAAGGGTAGATTCCGCATTGTTTCACGGGTACAAAATTCCTTCGTGTTACGACTCGATGGTGGCAAAAATAATAGTTCACGGCCACGACAGAAAAGAGGCCATTGAGAAAATGAGAAGTGCGCTAGGGGAAGTTGTAATTGATGGGATAAAAACGAATTTAGATTTACAGTATGAAATTATTAATTCAAATGAATTTGCCAAAGGGAATGCGCTGGAAATCAACAGACGTTTGGATGATAGAGGTTAAAAATCATTGCAATGAATAGTCATGTGCTAAAGACAATAAAAATTATGACGCCCGGGGATAGAGATAAAAATGGGTTGTAAAAATATGGACGCTTTGAAATCAGAGGTTAAAAAATGTTAAAAGAAATGTTGAAAAAAACTCCGAAAAGAATAGTAAAGAATGAAAGCAATAAGTCAAATGTTCCTGATGGAATGTTTATGCGTTGTCCAAAATGTAAGGAAATAATCTATTCTGAGGATTTAGTGGCAAATAAATATGTATGCCCAAAATGTGAACATTATTTCAGAATAAATGCAAAACAAAGAATTGAAATGGTGTTAGACAGGGGTAGCTTTGTAGAATGGGATAAGGAAATTGTAACGGACAATCCATTACAGTTTCCAAATTATATTGAAAAAATAGAAAAAGCACAAAAGTTAACAGGGCTTGATGAAGCTGTAATTACAGGAAAAGGAACAATTAAAGGAAAAGAAGTTGCTATTGGAGTAATGTCTGCGGATTTCATAATGGGAAGTATGGGAAGCGTAGTAGGAGAAAGAATTACAAGATTATTTGAGAAAGCAACTGAAGAAAAATTACCGGTTGTTATGTTTTGCTGTTCAGGTGGAGCCCGTATGCAGGAAGGCACAGTGTCTCTTATGCAAATGGCAAAAACGAGCCAGGCAGTTAAAAGACATGATGAAGCAGGACTTTTATATGTTTCAGTATTAACTGACCCAACAACAGGAGGGGTTACGGCGAGTTTTGCAATGCTCGGAGATGTAATAATTGCTGAACCGGGAGCATTGATTGGTTTTGCCGGACAAAGAGTAATTGAGCAGACAATTCATCAGAAACTTCCTGAAGGATTTCAACGGGCAGAATTTTTATTGAAACACGGATTTATAGATAAAATTGTGACTAGAACAAGATTGAAGAAAACATTGGAATTTCTTATTTTATCTAATTAAGCAAAGCGAAAGGGCATAGAAATGGAACAAATACTTACGCCATGGGAGCGTGTTAAAATAGCCAGAGATAAAGACAGACCATATAGTTTTGATTATATAAATGAAATATTTGACAGATTTTTAGAATTACATGGTGACAGATTTTATGGAGATGACGGAGCAATTGTAGGTGGAATTGGTGAAATCAATGGCAGCTATTTTACAATAATAGCTCAGCAAAAAGGAAGAAATGTAAAACAGAATATTACCAGAAATTTTGGTATGCCATCGCCTGAAGGATACAGAAAAGGAATCAGACTTATGAAGCAGGCAGAAAAATTTAACCGCCCAATTATTTGCTTTGTAGATACGCCGGGAGCATATCCGGGAATTGAGGCAGAGGAAAGAGGACAGGGAGAAGCGATTGCAAAAAGTATATTTGAAATGTCAGGACTAAAAGTTCCGGTTCTTACAATAGTTATAGGCGAAGGAGGAAGCGGAGGAGCTTTGGCAAATGCAGTGGCAAATAAAGTTTTAATGCTTGAGAATGCAATGTATTCAATACTTTCTCCTGAAGGATTTGCAACAATTCTTTGGAAAGACGGTTCAAGAGCGGATGAAGCTGCAAGCGTGATGAAATGCACATCTCATAAATTGCTTGAACTAGGTATAATTGATGGGATTATTGAAGAAGAACAGCAGGCATCACTTGAAAATGTAGATATAATAGCTGAAGAAATAAAAAAAGAAATTTTAAAGTTTGCTGATGAGTACAAAGACAAAAATCCTGAATATATCAGAAATCAAAGATATGAAAGATTCAGGAAAATGTAATATATGAATTCAAAAACATAAATAGCAGAGTTGGAAAATAAAAAATCGAAAACATAAATAGTTGAGTTGAAAAAAACAAAAAAATGAAAACACTACACAAATTTAGGCAAACTAAATATGGAGATATAAATGAAATCATTAAAAATTGGAGAATTAGAGGCAAAAATTCCACTCATTCAAGGTGGAATGGGCGTTGGAATAAGTCTTTCAGGACTTGCCGGGGCAGTGGCGCTTGAGGGAGGAATAGGTGTAATAAGCACGGCACAAATAGGTTATAAAGAGCCTGACTGGGATAGAAATCCGATAGAAGCAAATTTGAGGGCAATAAAAAAAGAAGTAAAGAAAGCAAAAGAAATCAGTCATGGTGGAATAATTGCGACGAATATAATGGTTGCGACAAAATTTTATGATAAATATGTTAAAGCTGCAATCGATGCAGGCGTTGATATGATAATATCCGGAGCCGGGCTTCCACTCAATTTGCCTGAACTTGCAAGGAAAAGTAAAGTGAAATTAGCACCGATAGTTTCATCTAAAAAGGCTGCGCAAATCATATTTAGAAGATGGGAGAGAAATTATAACACGACTCCTGATTGCGTTATAGTTGAAGGACCAAATGCCGGTGGGCATTTAGGATTTAAACCGGATGAAATTGAACAATATAATGTATGCCGAAATGACGAACCAGAAAATACAGACAAGTATAATAAAACAGAAACGAATAATATAAATGTATGCCAGAAAGCAAATTCTGTTAATTTAGAATTTGATAATAGGGCAAAAACAAAATTATACTCAGATGAAATAAAAGATATTATAGATTTTGTACACACATATGAAGAAAAATGTGAAAAAGATATTCCGGTTGTTGTTGCAGGAGGGATATATGATAAATCGGATGCAGATTGTATATTCGAATTAGGTGCATCAGGAATTCAGGTGGCAACTCCATTTGTCGCCACAAAAGAATGTGATGCCCATGAAAATTACAAGATGGCATATGTGAATTGTAAAAAAGATGATATTGAAATAATAAAAAGTCCGGTTGGAATGCCGGCAAGAGCAATAAACAACAAATTTCTTAAAAGGGTTAAGAAAGAGGGGAGAATTGCACCTATAAAATGTCATCAATGTGTATCTACATGCAACATGTTAGAGACACCTTATTGTATCACGGATGCTTTGATAAATGCCGTAAGTGGAAATGTTGATGAAGGCTTAATATTTTGTGGAGCGTATGCATATAAAATTAACGATATATCAACAGTAAAAGATATTATAAAAAATTACTTTTAAATATGCTATAAGCAGTAAAAGATGTTAAAAAAAATAGCTTTATAGGCAGTTAAATAGGCAATTTTAACAAAATTATTTTTCAACAGAACATACGGTTGTATTTTCTCACTGTTAAGATATAATTATGATGTGATAGGTCTGTATAGTAAGAAGAGTATACAAACTTATATCATTTTTTTACTTGAATTCTAATATACTTATGAAAAGAATATGGTGAGTGCGAATGGAGAACAACAAAAAAGACAGATACGAGAGTGTAAGTGGAAAAGGATACAAATCAAAGAAACCTGTAAAGAAGAGAAAAAGAAATAAGCCTGTTTTTTCTAATTTGAAAAAATATATAGGAATAGTTATAGGAATAGTATGCATAGCTTTGGTGGCAATATATGTAAATGGAACGGTTTATTATACAACTCATTTTTACAAGGGAACACATATTAACGGAATAGATGTATCTAAATTGACAGCAGATGAAGTTGAAAATGCTATAAAGGATTATGAACTTACAATTACTGAAAGAGGTAAAGAAAAGTCAGCTACATATATTGAAACTCTTGCAGGAAAAGATATTGATATGAAAGTAGTTTCAAGAGAGTCATTGGACAATCTTGTAAAAGAGCAGAATCAATTTGTTTGGTTTACTGCAACCGGTACAAATCATGAAGAGAAGCAGATGATAGAATATGATAGCGACAAACTTGCTGAATTTGTAAAGAACTTAAAAGGTTTAGATTCTAAATATGCTGATAAGCCGACTAATGCATCTATATCTGATTATAATAACGGATATACAATAGTTGAAGCTAAGCAAGGGAACTTTCTTAATAAAAAGAAAACAATTGAGTGCCTTGAAAATACTATTTCTTCTTTAAAAGAAAAAGTTGATTTGGATAAAGAAGGATGTTATCGCGTGCCTAAGATTGCATCTGACAGTGAACAGCTTACAACAGTTTTAGATCAGTTAAATAAATACACGGGAACAACAATTACATATAATTTTGGTGATACTCAGGAAGTCGTTGACGGAAGTGTTATTTCAGGTTGGCTTGTTGTTGATGGAAATAATGTTTCATTAAGTAAGGAAAAAGTTGATGAATTTGTTGACTCAATACGAAAGAAGTACGACACAATTTTCTCAAACAGAGAATTTAAAACAACATATGGAAAGACTGTAAAAGTTAGTGGCGGTGATTACGGTTGGTGGCTTAATACAGCTAAGGAATCTGAGGGCTTAATGCAGCAGATTGAAAATGGTGAAAGCGGTGAAAGAAAGCCTGTTTATTACCAGGAGGCTGCAAGTCATGGTGAAAAAGATTATGGAGATTCATATGTAGAAATTAATTTGACTTCACAACATTTGTTTGTATACAAAGATGGTCAGAAAGTTTTAGATACTGATTTTGTTTCAGGTAATATTTCAACAAATCATGGAACACATACAGGTACTTATGGAATTACATATAAGGAAAGATATTCAGTGCTTGTAGGTGAAACATATGAGTCAACAGTATCATATTGGATGCCATTTGATGAAGATATAGGAATGCATGATGCAATATGGAAAAGCCAGTTTGGAAGCAATTTCTACAAAACAGATGGTTCTCATGGTTGTATAAATCTCCCATATCTTACTGCAAAAAAGATTTATGGATATGTTGAAAAAGGAACTCCTGTAATTGTATATGAACTTCCGGGAACAGAATCCGGCTCAGTTACATACCAGAATTCTTCTGAAATTGCTCAGGCTGCAATTGAAGCAATTGATGCCATCGGCAATGTAACTAAGAACAGTGGCGATACAATAAAAGATGCAAGATATATGTACAACAAAATCAACTCAGATGCTAAAAAATATGTAACTAATTATGACAAGTTACAGGCAGCTGAGAAGAAATTTAAAGAATATAGTAATTAGAGTAGTATTATGGCAATTGCTATTTTAATATAGGAGTTAAAGTAACATAATGGAAATTACTATTTAAATATAGGAATTTGAATGTAATTATAGAGAGCACTCCATTCGAAGAAACAAGTTATTATAGATTAACTTGAATATCTTAGAATGGAGTGTTTTATTATGCTTCAAGTGATTGAAGTGTACCATATAAGTTGGAACACTTTCGCCATGAAACAATCCACAATATTCCCAAAAATCCAAAAGCTTAATTATTCAAATCAACATGAACTCTTCCTTATGAATGATATTTGTGGTAAAATACAAAAGATGTAAATATAAAAATACAATTGAGAAGAAATTACGGATGTGTTTAGATAAAAAGAATAAATACGTAACAAACAAAAAGTCTATAAAATAAACACATCAAAACAATACTTCACAAGTAATAACAAGAGGAGGAAACAAAATGAACGAAGTTCATTTTCTATAAATGTTTCCGACGAATAGCCGCCGACCGAAGGGCGGGGGCAATATATATTATCCAGGAGGAAAAGATGGCTGAGAGATACGAAGATATATTAACACTTGAAAATAATCAGTGGACTTACGGATGTCCTGTCCTAATAGAGGGAGGCGTATTGCAGTATGACACTGTAAGCGAAAGAAATCTTTTAACAATTAATTTTATGAATATCTGTGATGCTGTTTTGTCAGAAGTAGATTTGACAATTTATGCATCAGATGAAGCAGAAGAAAATATATTAGAAATGGAGCATCAGTATTTGAAACTTCATTTAGAGCCGGGAGCAAAATTTGGAAACAATGTACATTTGCCAATAGAAGATAAAGAGGCAAAGAAATTTAAATTAAAAATAACCAAAGTTGTATGCGAAGATGACGGAAGTGAATGGATAAAGGATGATATATTTGAAGCACATCCTGAGATAACTAATCCTGAAGAATTTGGACAAAAGATGGATCAGGAATACGAAGACAAATACAATAAATGCGAAGAGTTGATTGTATTAGAGGATTCCGAAAATCTTAAAAAAGTTGTAGAGATTCTTGAAACATTAAGATGGTACAAGAACTGTGAAGAAATGTACGATTACGCTAAGAGAAAATATGATATAACTCTTAGAACAGAGAAAAGAAAAAAACGTGAAGGCGAAAGAAAAGATGCACGCAAGAAGAAACAGAAAATGGCAGCAGCAATTGCAGCTTGTATTGCCAGCGTAGCAGTCATAATATTTGCAATAGTTTACCTTACAGTAATCGGACCAAATCATCAGGTTAAAATTGCTAAAGAATACAACAATCAGGGTGAATTCCAGAAAGCAATTGAAATTTGTGAAAACCTTCATGGATTTGGAAACAGTAAAGAAGTATTAAAGGAAGCAAATTATCAGATTGGATTTCTTGCATTTAACCAGAAGGATTTTGAAACTGCATTAAAGTATTTTGAAAAAACAACAGGCTACAAAGGAACAAATAATTTACTTTCACAGTCTTACTACAATTTAGGACAGCAGTCAGCACAGGGTGAACAGTATGAAGCAGCATTGGATTATTATACAAAAGGATATAATACAGCAACAGAAGATAAAGTAAAACTAAATTGCCAGACAGGAATAGCATTAGCACAGTATAAATTAGCTTATGTAACAGAAGCATGGTCAACAATCAATGCCGTTTATGAAGCAGATAAAAATGTAAAAGCAGCATACGATGAATACGGATACGCTTATGCAATGAAAGTTTTATCAGAAGGAAATGTAGACGAAGCAACTGCAGTATTTAAGTTAATAAAAGGATACGCAGATAGTGCAGCACAGTATGGCAAGATTATTTATGAAAAGGCTGTTCCGGTTGCAGAAGCAGGAGATTTGGCTTCAGCATTAAGCACATTAAAAGAAGTTAAAGATGATTATGAACCGGCTGGAAAACTTTATAAAGAAATGGACGAGTTTATAGCAGCAAGTTCTAACTGGGTTGGAAACTGGAAAATGAAAGGTGACCAGGGTGATTACACAATGACAATAAGCACATTGTTATACAAAGGCGAATTGTGCTTAAAGGTTACTGACACATATTTAGATTATGATAAAATTATAAGCTCAAAAGAAAAAGTAAGACATATTTATGTTGCATCTGAAAGAGTTGAGTACAAATTAAAAGATGTTCATAATTATAAAATCATTCTTACAAGAGAAACTTCTAAGAAAATCAAGAGAGTTTTATCTTATGATGGAGCATCATATATAAGAAAATATAAGAAAACAAAATAATAAACATAATGAATGGGGCTGTTGTGCTAATTAAAGTTAGTGTAACAGCCCTATAATAAAATAAATAATTTGAGGGAAGAAATGAAGAAAAGAATATATTCAATAATTATAGCTGTGGTGCTTATGCTTTCGTCTATAGCAGCACCTACCAAAGTATCAGCGTTAGAAATTCCATACAGAGTAGATGTAACAAAATATACATCAGACGAAGCAAATGCCTCAGCGCAAATTAGGGAACAGGTAAAGGCACACACAAATACAGTAACAGTATATGTAAGAACAAAAGACAAAGATTTGTATGCAGTATTTAATCGAATATGGAATAATGCATTTGCAGAAACTACAAATCCGGACGAAGGAGATTATTTATATTGGCAAATGTCAAGCATGGCAGCAAGCTACAACGCCCTTATGCGTAAAGAGAAGGGAAGCAATACATATTATACAAAATACACAATTAATGTAGATTACTTTATTTCTTTAGAACAGGAACAGATGTTGACACAAGAATTAAATAAAATAAATGAGAGTTTTGGCTTCACGGAAACAACAACAGATTATGAAAAAGTAAAAACTATCTATGATTATATTTGCCACAATGTAACATATGATTACAGCGATAACAATATGAAATTTACGGCTTATGCAGCAGTGACTACAGGTAAATCAGTATGTCAGGGATATGCAACTCTGTTTTACAGATTGGCAAAAATGCAGGGGATTTCATCCAGAGTGATAGCAGGCCATGGAACAAATACAGATGTATATCACGGATGGAATATAGTTAAACTGGGAAATCTGTATTACAATGTGGATGCAACATGGGATGCGGCAAATTACAAACTTGGTCATCCATATGAATATTTCTTAAAAGGCGATGTATTTGAAGACCATACACGAACTGATGATTACAAGACAAAGAAATTTTATGCCACTTACCCTATGGCAGCAGATGATTACAAAGATGGAATAGAAGGTGTTGCGTCAGCTGAAACAGTAAATTCGAAATTTACAACTTATAGAACTTCGATTAAAAAACTAACTAGAAGTAAAATTAGTTTTGGAAAAATAGTGGAAGCAACGGGATATGAAATTCAATATTCGACAAATAAAAAATTTGCATCAAAGAAAAAAAAGACAACAACAAAGACAACATGCAAATTTAGCAAATTAAGTAAAAAGAAAACATATTATTTTAGAGTACGTGGTTACAGAGAAGCAGGCAGTGGAAAAATATACACTAAATGGTCAACGGTTAAGAAGATTAAAAAAAGGAGAAAATAAAATATGGAAATACTAGATATAGTAGACGAAAATGGAAATCCGACAGGAGAAACAGTTGAAAGAACTGTAGCACATAAAACGGGAGTAAGACATAGAACGTCTCATGTGTGGGTGGTTCGCAAAAACAATGGAAGTATGGAAATTCTCTTGCAGAAAAGAAGTAAAAACAAAGACTCGCATCCGGGGTGTCTTGACTGCTCAAGCGCAGGACATATTCCGGCAGGAGTGGATTTTATTCCGTCTGCAATTAGAGAACTTAAGGAAGAGCTTGGAATTGATGCTAAAGAAGATGAGTTTGTGTATTGTGGGCAAACGGTAGGGAAAAGAACAAATGTATTTTACGGCGAAGAATTTATAGATAATCAGGTAAGTAACATCTATTATATAGAAAGAAATATGGAAGCTGATAAATTCAATATACAAAAAGAAGAACTAGAGTCCGTTGTATGGATGAAATACGATGATGCAGTTTTAATGGTAAAAAATAACACAATACCAAATTGCGTTAAAATGGAAGAACTGGAAATGCTGGGAAAGAAAATTAATAAATAAAGTAAAGATATCAGAGTTCTAAGGTTCTTCAACCACTTAAGAGTAAGCTTATGTGGTCTTATACCTTTTGACTCTGGCATCATAAAATTGAAGGCTTTGTGTAAATTATAAAAACATTTCAATAAATCTAAAATAACATTTTTTCTGTGTTTGCGATAACATTATTTTGCAATAATTGTGCAATATTACAAAAAAGATAAAAACATTTCTAATACAAAAAAGATAAAAATAGCTGAAGAATGTGAAAAATATACAAAAAACAAGAAAGAACACTGGATAAAAATTGTGCAAAAATTATATGATAAACAAATAAATTGTGAAAAATAAATAAAAAGTGTACAACACTAACTATGAGGAATTGAAAAAACTGTTTTAATTTGGTAAAATTGTCTAAGGAAATGAGAGAACCGTAAAGGGTTCGACATGATTTTTAGTTGAAAGGGGAAAAAACATGAATATTATTTCAAAGAAGAAACAAGGAGTAATCGCAATAATATGTGCGATAGCAATGATTGTAACATCGCTTACGATTTACAATCCAAGAGAGGTAAAGGCAGATACAGAGTATAAAGATTTAAAATATACTCAAGTAGGAGATAAAGACTATTGGGTAGCTGCAGGAAATGATGATTTTCCGTTCCAAATGGTTCAAGATCAGGGTGATCAGTTCTTGATTATTCCTCAAGTTGCAGCAGGAACCAAACCTATTTGGCCGAACTTTACAAACGTAACTTTAAATGATGAGTCATTTAATCAAGCACCTGGGGCAGGAATATATATTAAGTATGCAGATTTAAAGAATAATACATATAATGTATTTCAGGCTACTAGTGCTGTAGATGGCCATACATTTCGAATAATTATTAAAGCAGGCAATCCATCAAGTGGTGGAGAGGAAAGTAGTGAAGTAGAAAGACCGGCAGCACCAACAAATTTAGCAATAGCATTTAATGAAGAAAATAAAACATGTAAAATTTCATTTGATGAAGTTGATGGTATTACAACATATAATTTTTATGTTGGAGGAAGAAAAATTGGAGTAGTTCCTGAAAATAAAACATTTAGTATATCAGAACTTAATGTTGAAGAGGGAAAAGAATATACTTTTGGAGTTACTTCTGTAAATACTGAAAATATTGAATCAATTAAAGCAACAACAAAATATACTGTGCCTGTACTTAGTGCACCGGCAGCGCCAACAAGCTTAGTTGCTAATATTAATAATTTAAAAACAGATTATACAATAGCATTTGCAAATGTACCAGGAGCAACAAGTTATAAGTTTTATTTGAATGGAAAATATATAAAAGATATTTCTAATGGTGGAATAGTTACATTTGAAGAACTTGGATTAGAACCAGAAACAGAATATACATTTGGTGTAAAGGCAGTAAACTCAAAGGGTGAATCAGAGATGTCTACCATAAAGGTAACAACACCTGTAATAAAAGCAGACGAAGTACCGGCAGCACCACAAGGATTAGTTTTTGAACTTAATGATTCAAAAACAGGTTATTTAATAAAATTTGCACCTATACCAAGAGCAACAAGTTATAAGTTTTATGTAGATGGAACGTTTAAGAAAGAAGTAGCGGCAAGTGGTGAAACAATAACAATAGATGAATTAGGAATAGAATTAGGTAAAACATATAAGTTTGGCGTTTCTGCAGTAAATTCAAATGGCGAATCTACTGTATCTGAATTAGAAGTGCAGGTGCCTGCAATAGAATATGCAATAACATTAGATGGTAAGAAAATTAAGGATATATCTTATGGAAATACATATAAATTGAGTAATAATGAGCAGGGTTACTATGATGTTGATAAAAATGTAGCATATGCTCCTGAAACAGTTATTACAGTAAAAAGTGATATGAACCTTAAGAGCATTAGTTTAAATGTAGCAATGCAAAATGGAGCAAGTATTAGATTTAAAAATCCAACAGGTTTAAGATTCCAGACAAAAATCACATCAAATAATGATCTTAGTTTAGATGGAATACTTAATAACGGAACTGTTATAAAAACAGGAACAATCATTACTACTTCAACAATTTTAGGTGAAAATGGAGTTGTAAACGATAAATTTGTAGAAGATAATAGTAAATTAAAATTGAATATCACAAATAGTGGATGGTATGAAAATACAGTTGGAACATTCTGTGGATCAATTGTAAGCATTGCAGAATCAAATTATACAACAGATTTTGTTGGTGTCGGATATGTTACTATTACATATAGTGATAAAACACATAAGACAATATATGCATCAAGTAATAATATTAGATCCGTTGCAACAGTTGCTCAGAATATTATAAATGATAAAACGAAAAAATATGAAGGTAAGACTTACTATGAATATTTACAGGCTAAAGGATTATCTGCTATCGTAGATGAATATGCTGGAGTAGCAAATAAGGATAATCAGTAATTTGATGGAGGTAAATCTCAATGAAGAAAAAATATATAAGTCCGGAAATGGATATAATAGAATTTGATACAAAAGACGTAATAACTACAAGTGGTATCGGAGGAACTGAAGGTGCTGCTAATGAAGGACAAGTTGATGATGCGGGAAATATCATCTGGTCAGACTT